>Ga0265297_10005966_pt1 | contig 18079 bp, 11 predicted proteins | sample Munlanlwell13791_FD_192502 | JGI IMG/M metagenome (GOLD analysis project Ga0265297, IMG submission 192502) | Leachate microbial communities from a municipal landfill in Southern Ontario, Canada - Leachate well 137-91 | ecosystem: Engineered > Solid waste > Landfill > Unclassified | place...
GCTGAGTACGTTGCGCGCATCGTGGGGGTCATGACCGAGGTCCACCGCGTGCTGCGCGACGATGGTACCCTGTGGCTCAACCTCGCGGACACGTTCGCCCATGACGACAAGTGGGGGGGCAAGACCCGGGGCCGCACGTGCAAAGGGCTCCACGATCAGCCCCTGGTGAGAACGAAGCGCTCCTGTGGCCTGCCAGACAAGAGCCTCGTCGGGATCCCATGGCGCGTGGCGTTCGCGCTGCAAGATGCTGGCTGGTGCCTGCGACAGGACATCATTTGGCACAAGCCGAACGCCATGCCGACGCGGGCCGCGGACAGGTGCACCTCGGCGCACGAGTACCTGTTTCTGCTCTCGAAGCGTCCCAATTACTACTACGACGCAAGGCCCCTTCTCGAACCCGCTACCATGCGCCCCCAGAGGCGCCCGGTGGGACGAAAGAAAGACGCCATCCCCCGGCAAGGGGATCCGAAGCAGTCATGGTCGACGCAGTCGAGATCGAACGTGGCGCACGACAGCCCGGACGGCCTGCGCAACAAGCGCGACGTGTGGACGATCGAGACCGAGCCGTACAACGGCGAGTTCTTCGCTGTCTTCCCGCAGGCGCTGGTCACGCCCTGCGTTCTCGCAGGCACGAGCGAAGCGGGCGCGTGCTCGGCTTGCGGCGCTCCGTGGACCCGCAGCCAGGACAGGCGAAAGAACAACCCTCCGTTCAAGCCGTCGTGCACGTGTAGCGCCGGATTGGATCGCTCGGTCGTGCTCGACCCGTTCATGGGCGTTGGTACGACTGCTCTCGTGGCGCATCAGCTCGGCCGTGACTGGGTAGGGTGTGAGCTTTCCCCGAAGACTGCGGACAAGGCCCATGAACGGCTCAGCCCCTTGCTCGCGCAAAGCCGGCTGCCAGTTTGCGCATCGCTGACATGAATAGCACCACCAACGGAGGACGAGATGAGTAAGCAACCGGCGCAATTGAAGCCTGAATACAAGGTCTGGATTCGGCGTAGTCGCGAAATTGCGGGCTGCGGTCCGGCCATCCTGACTGAATCCGAAGAGCGCCATCTGTTCGTCAGGGTGAAGCCTGCACACGGTGCGGGCAGCCCTTTCGAACGAAGCCCAACGACCGAGGATCTCGGGCTCTTTCTACGTGGCCTGTGTGAGCAAGAGCGAACCGAGATTGACGAGTACGCGCGGCCCGAAGGGGAGCCCGCTCCCAACACCCCAAACGCTGATGCCGTCTTGCGCGCCTTGCGAATTGTTCAGCACAGGGCGAGCGAGTTCTTCAGGTGGAAGGGTAGCGGCGAGTCGAGCAACCAGAATCGCCTTGATGAGCTGGAGCGCGCTCTCGCCCAGGTCCCATCCGGCACAGACGCGTCTGGCAAAGACCCTAGCCTCGATCTCATCAAGCGGCTGACAGCGGAGCTGCAGGAGGCCCGCCACCGCCTGCGTTTCGGTCCATGGGGACCCGTCACGCCGGATGTGACCCACGTACGTTTCACGACGCCCGATGGCGCCACACGCAAGTTCGTCTCAGCTGAGACGCTCGATCCCGACGTTACTTCCGTTTCGAGCGACCTCGAACGTTTGCAGCAAAGGATCAACAATCTTGCTCGCGCTATCGACCAGATGGCCATGCCCGCTTGGCGTCCCCCGACGGATGGGGGCGCACAGCCGGTCGCCGACTCCCGGGAGCCAGGGGCCATGGGGGACGACTGCAGCGTGGTCCTCCCCGACTACGTGCGCGAGTCACTAGGCATTGTACCGGGTGAGTCCGTCTACTTCGTGAAGGATTGCGGCCACGGATTTCGTATCGTCTCCTCAGCGAAGATGAAAGAAGCTCTGGGCGACGGTCCTTCCGAATGACGCATGACGAGCTATGCCGCCGAGCCGCCCGATGGCTCACGAAGACCATGCGCTGCCGGTTGGTGCTCCGTGAGGTCATCTCCTATGCGGCGGAGCATCCCGATGTGATCGGCTGGCGCTGGGGCTCGTCGATCCTCGTGGAGTGCAAAACCAGCCGGGCAGACTTTGCGCGCGATCGGCTCAAGCCGTACCACCAGCACGACACCGGCATGGGCGAGAAGCGCTTTTTTTTGACACCGCCTGGCCTGCTGAAAGCCGAGGAGCTGCCCGACGGGTGGGGGCTGCTCGAGGCCCACCCCAAGGCCGTGCGTGTGGTTCGCGAAGCAACACCGAGATCCCTTCTGCCGCACTGCTACCGTGACGAGCTGCTGCACTGCATACGAGGGATTCGAATGCTCAATGGACACGATGATTACCCAACGAAGAAGTCGGAATCGATACTCGGTCCCGACGACGACGCGGAGCGAATGGAAAGGAACGTACCAATGGCGATTCAGATGATGAGAAACACCGTGCTACTGCGGCGCTGCGAGCCGGACACAACCTCGAAAGGCGGGATCATCATCCCGCTGGCCGCACAGCGGTCTTCGACGCAAGCTGTGGTCGTGGCCGTAGGACCAGGAAAGCACACCGACCACGGCTTCTTTCTCGAAACGACCGTCAAGCCCGGTAACACGGTCGTCATCGGCAAGTGGGAGGGTGCGGACGTCATGGTCGACGGTGAGAAGCTGCTGATCGTGCCGGAGGACTTCGTCCTCGCGATCATCGACCCCGTGTCGACCTGACGCTCTTCGGCTTTCGCGCCCTGGCCGGACACGCCTCCGTGAGCGGCCCTTGATACTGCATCTCCCACCGGACATCATCGCCACCGAAGGACCACCCTTTCGGGATTGATACGGCAGGTCGCACACACGATCGGGCGTGCACGAAGCCCTCACCTTCGACGGAGCCGCCGCAATCGCACGGCACAAGGTCCGACTGCCTTACGCCCCGCTGCACGACCAGCCGCCCCTCCTGAAGACCCCGTCCCCAGAAATCGATCGTAGCGGTGTCCTGGTAGACGCGTCGGACGGTGCACCAGCACTCGCCCACACGCCAATAGGCACGCTGCCCGACTCTGACCTTGGCGACCGAGCTTGGCTGCCGCCCGGTCGGGTTCGGCTTGGCGGCCGCGAGCATCTCCTTCTTGGTGCCAAATACGCGCCCCGTCGTGGGGTCATGCCACTTGGGAGCGGCAGGCTGCTCGAAGACCTCTGCGCGCGTGATCGTGGTCTCGCGCTTGTCTCGGTAGACCTCGTGCTTTTTGACCGCGAAGAGCATCCACAGAGCATCGCCGGAATCAATGGGCCTCGCGGCGCCTGGGCCCGGATGCAGGACCCTGCGCGACGAGAACCACTTGAGCCGGTTGCCGTCGTCATCGACGGCCAGCACGATGTACGTCGTGCCGTAGATACCCTCGACAGGGCTGACCCGCTCGATGGTCACGTGGCGCAAGTACCGGTTGCCGGGCTCTCCGAAGAACCGGCTCACCGGTCGCTGGGCCTCGATCTTCTTTTGCTCGATGTCGCCGATGTGCTTCTTGTACGCGAACGCCATCGACGCGGCGACGCCGTCGCCCCTCGGGGGAACGTAGCCAGCCTCGGCAAGCGCCTTGAGGTTGAACTCGTAGTCGCTCGTGGGCTCGAGACTCTTGGCCCACTCGATCGCGGTCTTCGCAAGCTCCCGGCTCTCTGGGGTAGGCTGCAGCTGCACCCAATGCTTGTAGGAGTCGGCCTGGCTGGGCGCTTTCGCCATGCCGAAGTGCACCATGGCAACCGTGGGCACCTTGCTCGAATCTTCCCTGGCCGCGGTCGCGCTGACCCAGCCGCTTACCTCGATCGCGCGAAAGGACCGGGACACGAAATCGTCGAGGGCGTCGTAGTGCCGCGCGCCTCCCCAGCCGACTTCCTTTTCTTCGTCGCCCTCGCTCTGCTCTGCCTCGGTGAGCGTGTCGATGACGCTCCAAAGCGACAGGGCTTCGGCGAGATCCGCGGTCCCGAGAAAGTCCCGAAGGCACTGGCGCCCCACCCGAATGAGCTTGCCGGTTTTGGCCTCACGGAGCACGAACGTCTCGTTTCGGCGGCGGTCGAGGTGGCAGTGCTCGCACGTGGGGGCGTCGGTCCGGATGCTGCGCGGAAGCTCGAGGCCGTACATGTCCGGCGCCCTTGCAACCATGTTGAGCGCGCCCATGTGCGTCACGCGCGCCACGAACTGGTAGCCCGCGACTCTGGGGGCGGAGCCCGACAATTCGACGATCTTGTAGACCTTGACCTTGCCCGTGGGCCTTCTGGCCTCATCCAGGACAGGATCGATGCGCTCTCCCACTACGGCGTAACCAAGCTCGCTCGAAGCGCCGATCTTTTTGGCCTTTCTCGTGACCCGTGCGATGCGCCGATCCAGCTCCTGCATCGCAGTCACCGGCACGAGCCACTGCTCGTTTGCGTGACCCGCGACCTCGGCGTATCCCTGCTTGCCGCACTCGTAGTACTGCTCGGCGACCGCGCCGCCGACCTCATACCAACCCATCAGGTCGTAGATCGCTTGCCTGCGATGCGGGAGCAACTCCTTGTTCTCAGCCATTCGCGCGTATCGGAGGCGCACCTTTTCGCAGTCCGCTTCGTCGAACTTGCCTGTTCGCATCTCGATCAGCTGGCCGTGGTCGAGGCCACGCATGAACTCGGCCGCCTGGCGTTGCCTCGCCTCTCCCTCGGGCAAAAGTAGCAGGATCTCGCCGTCCGGCTCGACCCTGTAGATGGGGTCTCCCCGCACAGTCCGGATGAAGCCCGCTTCGGGCGCGATGTCCTCGAGTGGCAGCTGGGCCGCGTCGGGCCCCAGCTCGCGCAGGATCTCGAACGCCCTTCGGTTGATGAAGTAGCCCCCCACGACGTCCATCACGCCTTCGTCGGCCCGCTGGCGCTCGAGCCAGCGGGGGCCTTCAAGGTCGCCCAGGATCGTGAGCGCCTCGGGATCCGTGATGTAGAGCTTGGGCATGATCGTTCCCTTTCACCCGAACATGACGCGATAGCGGGAGGCGCCGCTGCATACCCTGCCCTTGGGCCGACGTCGCCCCCTCTGCGCCCGGCCGTCCTGCAGGGCCCAGCGGGCGGGCCTTTGCTCCAGGGGCCCTTGCTCGCTCGCCAGCGGCCAAGGATCGGGCAGCGTGAGCACCGCCCTTGGTCGGGGCCTGGCGGGCAGCTCGAAGGCCACCTCGCAGGTCGTGGCTGCCGTGGCCGACCGATCGAAAACCCAGGACATGTTCGTGTCGCTGGTCGCCATGGTGGGGGCTGTTGGCGAGTACGTCATCCTGCCCCCACGAGCGAGACGACCTCGCGCCGGCTGGTGTCCCAAACGCCAAGCTCGCCTCGCCGGCTGCGCGCCGCGGCCCGCGCGGCCTTGCGCTCCGCGCCCGCCAGCGTGTCGTCATACGCGATGGCATCGGCCGAGCCCTGGCGCGACTGCCACACGGCGTATCGCTTGCCGCTCAACCGCGCCGCACTGTCGACGCCCCAGAACTTCGAACGTGAAGGGGCCGAAGGCTCGCTCGACTCGCGAGACCCGAGTAGGCTCGCCAGCACCACAGCTGCGGCGCCCGCGGTGCCCACCGCAATCACTGCCTTGCCGAAAGGTCCCATGCTTCCTCCGTCAGAGCACACGCATGACGATCTTGGCCAGGCGCGTCTTGCGCGCCGTGGCCGTGTCGCCGATCTGGACGATTTCACCGTCGGGGAACACGATGTACCCGGCGCCCCCGGCGCCCGCGATGAGCCCCGCGGCCGGATCGATGTCTTCCAACGTGCCGCTGGCGAGGTCCCCCATCTCCCGGTACAGCTCGGCCGCTCGCCGGGAAAGGTGAAAGCCGTTGTCGATCTTCATCCGCCCCTCGTCGCGCCTTTGAATCTCCGTCCACTGCGGCCCCTCGATGGTGCCGAGGATCTGCAGCGCATTGGGATCGAAGATTGAAAGCCTAGGTCCCTTTTCGCTGGCAGCCTTGGGGCTCGGAGCACGCGGCGTTGGGGCCCTCGGCGTGGGAGCGCGCGGCGTTGGCGCCCTGGGCGTTGGGGCCCTCGGCGTGGGAGCGCGCGGCGTTGGCGCCCTGGGCGTTGGCGCCTTGGGCGTGGGGGCCTTGGGGCTCGGAGCGCGGGGCTTGGGTGCCTTCTTCGTGGGCTCGGCTTTTGCTGCCTTCTGCTTTCGCTCCACACGCAGGATCTCGAGCAGATCGTCGGGGACCTGGCGATGGTGGTAGGCAATGATTCGAAGTGCAATCGACGTCATCCTGTCGTCGAATGCCGGTTGGTTCGCCAGCCAGTGCCCCGCGCCAACCCACGTGCCCGAGAACCCCTGGCAGTCGCGGCTCACGGCGCCGTCGCAGACCGTAGCGATCCCGATGATCGCGGCATGCGCCGCTTGCCTGACCTCTGGCGAATAGGTGGGCCAGCCGGCCTTGCGCGGCCGCTTCTCAGCGCTGGGCCCCGGAAGCATCACCGGTGCGATCTTCTCGATGTCGATCTCGGCCGGCGTGCTCGCGACGTCGAGCACCTGATCGGCCGTGTCCATCTTGCGCACGACCGCCTCGAGCATCCGCTGGTCCATGCTGCCGTCGAACACGAGGTACACGACGTACACGTGCTCGGTCGCTCCGATGCGGTGCGCCCGGTCCTCTGCCTGCGCGTTGTCGGCCGCCGTCCAGGTCGACTCCACTTGCACTACCGTGCTGGCCGCGGTCAGCGTGATGCCCGTGCCCGCTGCCTTGTAGTTGCCGATGAAGACGCGGATGCTGGGATCGGTCTGGAACGCATCAACGACCTCGATGCGATCGATGACCTTCGGGTCGCCCTCGGCACGCACGATGCGGCCCTTGCCGGCCACCCGTCCGTCGATGATCGCGCAGCCGTACTTGCGAAGCCCCTCGGTAAGCCCGTCGATGACCGCGCGGTGGTGCGCGAAGACAATGACCTTGGCGGTCCCTTCCTCGAGCAGACCCCGGATGTACGCCACCGATGGCTCGACCTTGAGCCGGCCAAGCTCCGCGCGCATCTGCGCGATCTCGTCGAACGCGATCGACCTCGACTTCTGCAGGCGCGCTATCGCGTCCTCATACGCCAGGGTGTTGCCCTCGAGCTGCGCAATGAGCGCATCGGTCTCCAGGGCATCGATCCGCTCCTGCACCCCTTGCAGCTGCTGAGACTCCAGCTCGAGCAGCTCGAGGGCCTCGGGACCCGGCTCGAGCGGCAAAACGTTGCGGGTCTTCGGGGGCAGGTCCGTCGCGACGTCCTTCTTGAGCCGCCGGATCATCAAGCCGCCGTGCTCGGTACCCGTGCGCAGCATGTCCTGTAGCGCCTTGTGGGACGCCGCGCGCTGCTCGGGCGTCTGGCTCTCGCCAGAAAAGTCCCAACCCCACCTTCCCTTGACCGCGCCGCAGAACCGGATCGCGAACGGAAAGAACTTGTTGAACGTCCTCGGCGCCAGCGCGTGGAGCATCCCCCACATCTCGCAGACCACGTTGCGAAGCGGAGTGCCGGTGAGAAAGACCTTCTTTCTCGCGCGGCTCACAAGCCCCTGCTTGACTGTCTTGCCCTTCTTGTCCTGCTGACCGTACACGGCAATGGTCTGCGCTGACTTGGGATTTGCCAGAGCGTGCATCTCGTCGAGCACAAGCATGTCGAACCCGCGCGCCATCAGCACTTCTTGCAGGTTCTTCGCGCGGCCCGTCGTGCGAAGTAGCACCACGCGCTCTTTGACCAGCACATCGTAGGCCGTCGACTCGAGCCCCTTGAGCGATGACGTCCTCGGCTGCCCGGTGAGATTGCGCAGCCGAAACGTGAGCAGCTTGCTGTAGATCTCGCTCCAAGGGCTCGACCCGGCCTGCGGTTTCACGTGAACGATCGTCGCCGACACCTGCTCGGGGTTCGCAGCAACCCACGCCTGCGCTTCGTCAATCCCGCCCGCGTCGTGAGCGACCAGGATCTTGACCTCTCCAATCTGCTCTTCGAGCTTGGGCTTGACCGCGGCCGACCAATCGACGTCGTTTTGCGCGTCGGACAGGACGAGGATCCTTCGAAGCTCCTTCGGACGATCGGCAACCTTCGCGAGCGCCCGGGCAAGCCCGGAGGCGTCCTTCTGCATCTTCGCCCTGCGCCGCAGTTCCTTGTTGAGATCAATGCCCTTTTGCTGGATCAGCTTCTCGTAGTTCGTCGCGAGAAGGTTGACCGTTCCGGGCTCGGCCGGCGGCGGGATGTCGTCGGACGTCGTGAGCGCTACCGCATTGATCGGACGGACGCTCCACTTGTTGGCCTCCCTGACCCAGTTGAGCACCAGGTGCGGCGGCGCAATCAGAAGGACGTCTTTGATGTCCGGGATCATGTTGATCGCACCGATCACCTGAATCGTGTTGTGCGTGACGATGCACTCTTCGGTCACGTACAGGCCGTCGGCGGCTTCGACCGAGATGCACGCGACCTCGTGGTCGCCGCATGGCTCGATCGAATCCATCATGCGGGCGGGAAGGTACTTGGACTTCGGTACGAAGCTCGCCACCCGGGCGCGCACCGGCACAACGCCCTCGGGCATCGACAGGCTCACGCTGTAGCTCAACCGGCATTCGACTACCGTACCATCGGGTCGCTTGTAGCGGCCCTGCTTGGGCGAGTGCATTCGGGCAACGCCACCAAGGCTCTGGCACAGGAACGCAGCGTCCTCAACCAGCCTCCGGCTGGCGCTGCCGAATACCAACATCGTGTCTTGTCGGCACTCCGAATCGGTGTCGATCAGTCCTTGAAGGACGCTCAGGCGATCGGCCGGGCCCGAGAACAGGTACGCCTCCGGCACGAAGCGCTCGTCCGGCGAGATGCCGGAAAGCCCCATGCTCCGCATGGCATCTAGCACAGGATTGCTCGCCGTCTGGGGCGAAGTGACGATTCTGTAGCTCACAGCCCGGCCGGCCTGCTCGACCGGGCGCTGCTCGCAGCCTGGCGGCAGCACGAGCTGGACCTGCTCAGGCACAAGCACGTCGCCAGGCGTGTACGTCGCGGGATGGTGAGCAAGGTGCCCGTCTCCGAGAAGGACAGCAAGCAGGTACGGATCGATTGGCCTTGAGCCTCGTGCATCGAACTCGACCGGTGCGACCAGGGGGATTCGGACAAGGCGCCTTCCGGCCTTGTCCTTGATCTTGTCGACAAGCTCCCGCGTCTCCCCGACGCGCCAGGCCGACCCCCGTTGGTTGTCGTTGTTGGTCTTGTACGCCCACAGGTGATCGCGAGCCACCACGAGGCTGCAGCCGTCGTTGAAAGTGACGCGTGCGCAGGGCAGGCGCCCCCGGAAATAGATCGCCCGCACGCGAGTGGGTTTGCCAGAGGACCCGATGACCAAGTCTCCCGCGGCGATGTCCCCCAGCCGCTTCCAGCCGCCGGGCGTCAGGATGTTGGAGTCGACCGGCTGCGCCTTGCCCAGGCCTTGTTCGTCCGCGAGAAGGGTGGACTCGCGCGCCGCGATCCACGCGATGCCCGCGCGCTGGTAGCCGCGGTATGACAGGCCGGGGGGCGCGGGGATGTCGACGTCGGCCACGTCCGCAGCTCGCGACGCGGCCTCGAGCTTGCTCCGCTTTTCCGCCATAGCTTTGACCTCCACGGCTTGATCTCGGAACGCCAGCTCCGCCTCTCGACTGAAGTAGTCTCGGAACGCCGCGGCCTTCGACGGGTCCAGCGTGAACCTCGTGAAGGGAGGCAGCCCGGCCTTGCACGCCTTGCAGTACTTGTAGCACCGGCTGTCTCCGGCGCCCCAGTGAAAGGACCACCCTGCGCCCTTGAGCACGTCAGACGCGGCGCGGTGGCTGTACGGCAGCGCTGCCCAGTACATCCCGTCGGGATGGTACTGGATCTTGTGCGGTCCGAAGTCCGAATCCATTTCTGCCTCTCAGGGGAGCCTGGGCACCTTCACGTCCGGCAGCCAGTCGGTCCGGATGGTCGGCGCCACCGGTGATCGCCGAAGGTCGATACTCGCCCGGCGCCGCGGTCGCGGTTTTTTCGCACTCAGCTTCTTGCCGCCCGCGGTCGGATTGAGCCGCTCGTAGCGCCCTCGGATATCCACCGTTGGCACGTCACCCAGGTCGAAAATAATCACGCTGCCCGCCGGCCTGTATTTCTTGCCCCAGTCGACGAGCGTATGGCCCACGTTGTACTCGTGGATGTCCTGCAGCACGATCTCTTCTTCCAGCAGAAAGTGCTTCATCGCGTCGCCGACGAGGGGCATCTGCCGTTCGATGACGCCGAGCCAACGAATGTACTCGTTGATCGCGGCAAGAGCCTTCGGTTCGGAGTCCTTGGCCTCGTAGAAGTCGTGCGCGTAGGCTTGCGCGATGTTCACGGCCGACTGTCCGTGCTTGGTCTTGGCCCACCTGTGCCCGTGAAACCAGTCGAGTGCGACGATGTCCTGCTCGGTAAAGGGTTTCACGTTCTCGCGCACGATGATGAACATGGCCTCGCCCTTGGCGTCAGGCCGCATCCAGATCCCGTCGAAGAACACGATGCCGGGCAGTACCGTCGACGGTCCAGCCCCGCGGCCGCTCTTGTTCTGTCGCAGATCCATGACCGTCTTGACCATCGCGGCTTCCGTCGCATCGCTCGAGATCTTGATCACCCACTTGTCTGCGTCGGTCGCGTAGGCGCACCCGTAACCCCCACACCCGTACGGCTTTTCGTCAGCCTGCGTGATCGTGAGCCCCGTCGCTTTCTCGATGCGCGGCCTATTGTCCCGCATGAACGAGATCATCTCCGGCGACGGCCTGTCCACCGCGGCCCTCTGGCTGCCTTGGGCAACTGCAACTTCGGTCATGCGCTCGATGCTACCACAATCCCGTGCTGTGGTACCATTGGGCCATGGACTCCCGCAAGATCGGCTACGTGCTCATCGGGGGCGCTGCCCTGGGCGCGCTCGGCGCCTTGCTCTTCGGGCGAAAGAAGCGCAGTCCGCTGGTCGCCCCGGGCCGGCGCGTGGTGCTGATCGGCGATTCTCTGGGCGTCGGACTCCGAAAGCCCCTGTCGCTTTTGGCCGAGGCCTCGAGGGTAGAGCTTTCCCCCCAAGTCTGCGGCGGCACCATGATCCTGCAGTGGGTCAAAGAGCGCACCGCGTACCCCCAGCACGACACATCTTTGGCCAAGCGGTGTGACTTCGGGCTTGGATACGTCAGGGACGCTCGCCCCGACGTGGTCCTCATCTCGCTCGGCACCAACGACGCCTACGCCCCCCTGTCCACCATCGAGGCTGAGTACGCCGACGTGCACGCTCTCGTGCAGGCCATCCGCGAGATGGGAGCCACGCCCGTGTGGCTCGACCCTCCCCACCTTGCCAAGGCTCCCCACGAGGCGGAGATGCGCCAGCTCATCGCCACGGCCGACGTGGCTCACTTCCCGAGCTACGAGCTTGGAATCGAGATGAGCCCCGACGCCATCCACCCGACAGGCGCAGGCTACGCCCAGTGGGCGGACGCGCTTTGGGCCTGGCTCACAGAATGACCTTGGTCACCAGCAGCGTGCCGCCTACGCCCACGATGAGCCCCGCTATGGCCCCAACGGTCGCTCCCTGGCGGTACCTCGGGTCGCGCCACGTCGAGGAAGCCTCGTCGTAGCCTTTCATGTAGCAGGTGCGGGCTTGGTCGCTGGTCATGATGGTGTTCCAGCCCCCTCCCTGCCGGATCTTCTGCTCGGTCGAGGCAAAGCCTTGGATGGGGTCGGTCCCCAAGATCCCATCGTCGCGCCCGATCTTCTCGAGGGTTTTGCAGCTGCCCTCGAGATCAGGGGGCAGCCCCGCTGCCTGACCCATGAAGCCCGTTGGGTGCATCGGGCCCGATGGGCGCATCGCGAAAGCGCTGGGCGGCGGTGCAACGCGGGGGGGTTGTTCGAATGTGACTTGTCTGACGCCTGCGGCGTTCATTCCGATGGTGAACATGCCCAAAGGATACCACAGCAAAACGCGCCGTTGACGATTTCGTTGCGCTCGCTGTCGGAGGTGCTACACCCCAACGAGGGCGAGTTGACCTTTCTCGGTATCCAAACGCGGCCCCATCAGCGTCAGCGAAACCGAGACCGCATACGGGACGCAACCACCCCGCACAATCGCTGGCCTCGCTGCCAGCAGGACAGAGTGCGGGCAGAGGACACTCGGTTCGAGGCCGGGGCGTTCCACCTGGCTCGTTTTTTTGTTGCTTTGTTCTTGCCTGGTCCAATCGCTGTGCTAGGAGCGTCAGGTGGGCCGACTGCACGGCCCGAAGGCGAGGCGCCAAGTAGACTTCGGTCGAACGGAGTACGCACTCGCCAACCCACAACGCGAGAGCCTGATGCGTCAACTGCGGGGACAGCTCGAACGTGGCAATACGAAAGGACATTGCAGGACCGTTCCTACCGTCTGCTCCCAGACTCGGCCCACCCGTCGCAGGGCTCTTGCGAACTTCGTGGGCTGCAGGGATCGCATCCTCTGTCCCGGCCGGATAGATGTTGCGACGGCTCCCGGGACGTTCGTGGGCTGCAGGCAGCACTCGCGACCCGTCTTCGTCGCGAAGGCTCTTGGAACATCGTGGGCTGCAGGAGTTGCAGGACTTGCACATAACCTGGGGCCCTAGATTGATAGGTCTTGGCGGTATAGCCCTTCGTCTCAAGGACCACGCCCGGCGTCAGGGCTTCGTGGGCTGCAGGATGATGGCGGCTTGGTCTTCCACAGGAGGCTGCGGGGCTTCGAGATCGTAGACTTGTGGACTAGCGCTTTTTCCCTTGCCGGGTCCAGGCACTGTGCTAGGGCGTCATGTGGGTCGGCTGCACGGCCCGAAGGCGAGGCGCCCCGCAAGCCTCGGCAAACGGGAAAGCTCTCTCGCCAAGCTGCTCGGCGTCTCCAAATGCCGCAAAAATGGGTTTGCGGCCACTACGGGCTCGCGGCGCCGCGCAGCTGCAGATCGCATCGTCGCTTTGACAACGGAGGCATGGGGAGATGGGAGAGGATCGGCTCGATCTGTGTTTGAAGGCGGAGATTGTCCGTCCGCTCACGCAGCAGTGGAAGGACTTCGCAAAGCCGCTGCACCAGATGCGGCGAGTGACCGCAGAGGTGCTCAACGACACGGTCAGCGCGCTCTATTTCGCCAAGCTGGCGCAGAGCGCAACCGTGGTTCCCGAGGCGACAGTCGGCAAAGCCATCGCCAACTCGAAGCAAGGCAAACCGACGACGCTGCAGACGCTGGCCTACCAGATCGTCACCGAAGTGCTGGCTTCGAAGAAGATCGCGACGATGGGCGCTCAGCGCTCCGCGATCTCCAACATGGCTTTCCAGGCGTTTCGTCGGTACCTGCGCGAGGTTCGTGGCGGCGCGACGCGCTCCATACCATCGTTTCGCTCGAAGGTACCCGTGCTTTTCCGCGGGGACCAGTGGCAGCTGTCCACCCGCACCATTGAGGACGGCAAGGGAAAACAGATCACCGTCTCTGTGATCTCGTTCAAGCTGCATGCGAAGGCCGAGCTTTCGGAATGCGCTGTCGCCGTCACGGGCGGCAGCGCTCACGCCGAGCTTGCCAAGCTGCAAGCTGCCGGCACGCCGTACCGCACGGGCGATCTGAAGCTGCAGTTCGATGAGCGAAAGAAGAAGTGGTACGCGATCCTCGCGTACTCCAAGCCTCGCCCGAAACCCCTGCAGGGAGGCATCTTCGTCGTGCATCGGGGCATGGTCAACATGCTGTACGGCATGGGTGAGGACGAACGCGGCCTCACCATCTTCGCGGGCGATGACGTGCGCGCGCGAAAGCTGCAGATGCGGACCCGCCGGCGCGAGCTGGGCAAACACCGACCCGAGCTGGGGACTGGAGCCCGGGGTCATGGCAATAGTCGCCGCGACGCAGCTCTCATCCGCCTTCGTGGCAAAGAAGAGCGCTTCGTCGACACCAAGTGCAAGCAGGCCGCAGCCCGGATGGTCCAGCTCGCGCTGTCCTCGGGCGCAGCCACGATCGTGATGGAGGACTACACGACCATCGACGACGCGTCCATCGAGGACACCGGCGACGCTGGATGGCTCGCCAAGTGCTGGCCGTGGTACCATCAAGCCGAGGCGTGCGTCTTTGCCAGCGCAAAAGCGGGGCTCGGGGTCCTGCGGGTACCGGCGCAGTACATCTCGCAGGACTGTCCCGAGTGCGGTTGCCGCTGCGCCACCAGCGACAACCACAAGGGGACCTTTCACTGCAAGGGCTGCGGCTACAAGCGGCCCATCGACTACGTCAACGCGCTGCACATGATGCGGCGGGCGCGTCGCGTGCTCGCCTACGTCGGTCGAAAGGACGCGTCGGGATACACCATCATCCACCGCGCTGACGGCAAGGGTGCCGGCGAGCAGTACTTGCCCGTCACCTGGGCCACCAAGGACATCGCATCCGCCGCGCTGGCGGACATGCTCGAGCCGTACCCTGAAGACCACAGGGTGAGAAAGGAGTTCAAGGTCGAGCCGTGGCCTCGAGCCGAGAAGAAAGACGGTCGTGAACGTGAACAGCACCTCGACGCGCAAACGTGAGGTGCTAGCGCAATGAGGAGGAAAATAGGGCCGACTGCACGGCCCGAAGGCGAGGCGCCGAGTAGACCTAGGTCGAAAGGAGTACGCACTCGCCAACCCGCAACGCGAGAGCCGATGTGATGCGACAACCCCAGGGACCGCTCGAAGGTGACGAAAGGACGCGATAATCTTGGAACGCTCGCGGGCTGCAGGAAAGCCCACGGACGAAGGTCGTGGCAGCCTGCTTGGCAGTCGCAACGGCTCCCAGGAACGTTGTGGGGTGCAGGTGCCCGCCGTCGGCGCTCACCAGGCGCGCTCGTGGGCGAGAACGTTGCCGTCCTCGTCACAACGGCTCCCAGGAACGTTGTGGGGTGCAGGTCCACCTCGATTGCGTCCTCTGTCCCGTCCGGATAGAGCCGCAACGGCTTTCCAGGAACGTTGTGGGGTGCAGGCGGCGGGTCCACATGTTCGGCGGATGCGTTGACTCGCGCCGTCGCAACGGCTCCAAGGCACGGGTACTGGCCTAAATTAGGCCAGTACCAAGGCACGTTGTGGGGTGCAGGACAGCCACAAGTGGCCCGATCCTCACTTCGGCTCCCGGGTGTCGCAACGGCTTTCCAGGAACGTTGTGGGGTGCAGGTGGTGAAAAAGCCTCCAGGTCCGTCTCGTAGCGTCCTCGTCGCAACGGCCCCAAGAGACGTTGTGGGGTGCAGGTCATCGCTGTTTGTCGGTCGCGGAACGAGGCCGACGGGTCGCAACGGCTCCAAGGGACGTTGTGGGGTGCAGGGAAGTGGTTCGCGTAGTGGGCAAGTGGCGAGTAACGTTGCGGGATTCAGGACGTTCGGTCGCACGTGGTTGGCGCGGGGTGCAGGACGCGGGCGCGATCGATCCACGGCTTCCAGAAGCGAGTTCGGAACGAAGGAAATGGGGGCCGACTGCACGGCCCGAAGGCGAGGCGCCAAGTAGACTTCGGTCGAAAGGAGAACGCGCTCGCCAACCCGGTACTGGCCTAAGGCCAGTACCGCCAACCCCCGCAATCGCGCAGGCTGCAGGACGCTCGAGCATGCGGAAGCCAGGGATGCAGGCTCGAATACGAATGGCCCTTGGTTCTCTGCACTCGTGGAGTGCCCCGAGCCATGGGAGCGTGATATGCTTTGGGCATGACCGACTACGCATATGAAGCATGCGTCCAAATGAACCCAGGCATCCCGCCAGCCATGTGCAGCATGCTGACGGTTCACTACTCGAACGGCAGGCGCCAGCCTGGCATCAGCGAAACCGAGAACTGGGGCTCGACCGACTTTCAGCTGGCGCAAGCCATCGCTGCGCGTGAAGCCGCGCGCATGTGGGGGTGGGCGCCGCCTGACGACTCGGTCATCCGCAAAGCGGCATCAGAGCTGGCCAACATGATGGCAGGCGAGCCCAAGCACGTCTACAGCGGCAAACCCGTAGGCGAGCCGTGGAACTGGCCCGCTTGGGCATGCTTCTGCAACTGGTACTTCTGGCTTCGGCCCGAGTACCGCGAGGAGTTGAACAAGGACATCCGCGCTGGCGATGCGCACAAGTGGGCGCACTGGGCCATGCACTTTCAGTCGCTGTGCCCCGCGGACGTGTCGACCGACGTCGCGTACGTGACGGGCAACCCGGAGCTGATCAGCGAATGGTCTCCGGGGTGGCGGCGCAACGTACCGAGCGCCCCCAGCGCTTCGCAAGCAGCTGCGCTTGCCGCGGTGTACGCCGGCGGCCCCCCGCCATGGGCGCCGCACCCGTGGCCCATCATCCCCATGATCCCAGGCGCCCAGCCGCCCCCGATCCCGGGGATGCCCGCGCCCTGCACACCGTTTCCTGACTGCCTTCACCTACCGTTCGCCCCGTGCCAGCCCATTCCAGAGTGCCTGTGGGACTACGCGCGCGCAGTCGCGGCGACGAGTCCCGCGCTCGCCATGGCGTCCGGGCCCGATGGCTGGGGCGTCTACCACTCCGCCGAGATCACAGCGCCCCCTGCGTCAGAGCCGAAGAAGGCAAGCTGGGCGAGGCCCGCGCTCGTCATCGGCGCCACGCTGGTGGGCCTTGCTGCGGTCTACGTCTGGGTGAATTGAGCAATCCACCATCCGCTGAGCCAAGGGTGGTTGGAGATGCAGGGAATCGAACCCTGTTCCAGTGCAGCTTCAAAAGCGTCTCGCTCACGTGCGTAGCTGCTCTACCCTTGCAGCGGGGTTGACGGCCTTACAGCCGACGCGGGGCCTTCATTGCTCTCGTCCGAAGGTCATCGACACGACCCTCAATTTTGCTCCGGACCAGTCCGTGTGATTTACGCCTCCGGGGTACTCGGACTCCTTCCCCTTCGACGGCTCACCGCCGTTTAGGCGGCGATGGGCATTGCGCTGTTGTCGTTCGCAATTGGGTTTTGTCTGGTTGGTCAAGGGGGGCCTGACAAACCCCCTGCACGGTCAACGTTCCCTTTGCTACCCTGTCGAAACCGATCATCCCCATAACGGTCCGTCCGGGCGTGCCCGACCGAACACGGATGCAGTGTTGCACGCGACGCGGCCCGAGGCAAAGACAAAATGGCCCGTCAGATCACTGGGACCCGACGAGCCGGGGGCCAGGGTCGCCCCTGGCGCCTCCACCACTTCCCGGCGCGAATACCGAAGAAGACTTGGGACTTCCGTGCCGTCAGCACTACCGCAACGCTCAAGCCCACGCAAGCACTTTTCCTTGCCCCGGCAACCCGGTCCGAACCACGTGATCGCTGGGCCCAGGACGGCCCACAGCGGGCCCGGACACTCCGGACGGCCTAGGACTCGTTCGGAATGCCCGGACCCTTCTTTTGGGTCTAGGTCGGGCCCCTCCGCTACCATCGGGGGGGGGAACAACGGTAGCGGCTGGCCCAGGAGGAACGCCGGGAATCGAACCCGTGCGCGTGACCGTCTCGTCCCTCTTGTTCAACTAGGTCCTTATGGCTTACCCGCTCGCTTGCTCAAGCGCAAGCGCTTTGTTCAAAGACAAGGTTTCATGAGCCCTCCGCAGATGACGCGCGCCGTGCTGGCACGCGGGAAGAGCTTGTACCGCTTCAGGTGCAATCTTGCAAGCGCGGTGCTTAGGTTGCCGACCGTCCCGAGGCGAGAGTTGCTACAACCAGCCCGATGCCCGTCAGACCCAGGGCTCCCGCGGCCAACCACTGCCAGGTCGATGCCTTCTTGTCGCCAGCGGCGGCGGGCTCGCCGTACCCGACGGGCGCGACGGCTCCGGGATCACCCGCGGGCAGCGGCGGCAGGTTGCCCTCAGGAAGCGGCGGCAGCTCGGTCCCTGGCGGAAGACTCTCCGGGGGCAACGGATTGCCCCCAGGAATTGCCTCGACCACGGTGGGGGGCGGATACGCATCCGGCGGAGCTGACCACGTGCCGGCGTACCCAGCGGGCGCCGCGTTGAACACGTACGGCCCCGTCGCGGGAAGCTGGAAGACGTACGGCTCCTTGTACCAAGGATCGTCGTCGATGGGTGCGAACCAGTCATGGATGACGACATCGACGAGGTAGGGCGCGTACCGCTCGCACCGGCTCGCGTTGATGTCTCCCATCAGCTCAAGGATCTGATCGGGAAGAAGAAAGGCCGTCCATCGAGCAAACTTGGCCCATGCGGCCCAGTTCCATGTCGCCCCATTCGGCAGCGC
>Ga0265297_10005967_pt1 | contig 18077 bp, 24 predicted proteins | sample Munlanlwell13791_FD_192502 | JGI IMG/M metagenome (GOLD analysis project Ga0265297, IMG submission 192502) | Leachate microbial communities from a municipal landfill in Southern Ontario, Canada - Leachate well 137-91 | ecosystem: Engineered > Solid waste > Landfill > Unclassified | place...
GGCCGCCCCGGTGTCGTCCGCGGCATCAGAAAATCCGCAGAGCGCCGAAACGTCCGTCGTCTTGTGCGCCCCCGTGTTCCAATGGATCGAGAAATTCCCCGTGGCCGCAATCGTGAAGAGGGCCGTGGCTTCATCGTAGGCGACCGTGTAGGTGAGCGCCCCCGAAGCGTCGAGCTGGATCTTCATCTCGGCAGCCAGTGTCAGCCCGTTATAGGTGCCCTCCGTCAAGACCGCCGTGAGCTCGGCGGCGCCCTCGTCGAAGTCAATATTTTTATTCGCGGCCGCGACGACAAATGTCCCGTTCCCACTGCCCGTGCCGTAGCGGGTCCGCCACATCTGCTTCAGGTTGTCGATCTTCGAATCCGTCAACGGGAATTGCGGATGCTGAGAGCTGGGGGTCCCCGGTGTCGCCGTCCGCCAGTAATTCTTATGGACTAAAAACATGTTATCTCCCGGTGGCGATCGCCTTCGGACTCAATTTGACGAGGCCCAGATGGGAACCCGTGTTCACGATCTCGATGACCTCGTTCTGGATAAGCCGCGTGCCGAGGTAGATCGGGATGGAGAGCATGATCGGCTGACCGACCCCTGCAGGGGTCCCGCCCCCGCCCGCGCACGAGCGCCCGCCCGCGCTCACGGGCGCGATGCTCACCCGCTCCGGCCCGCCCTCGCCGGCGAGGAAGAGCCGCGGCGAGGTGACCAGGCCCTCGAAGCCGGACGCCGCTTTGACAGGCGCGAGGCGCTTGAGCGAGTCCGCGGAGCTCCCGGTATTCTTCTGGATCTCCCGAAGGTAGCTCTCCATGAGCGACAGGTGCCCGGGCAGGACGTTATACCCGACGTCCTTCATGGTGTCGTGCTGATCGTTCATCCATTCGCCGATGTTACCGAAGGCCGTGGCGTAGAAATTTAGCTTGTCCTGGCAATTGGCAAAGAGCCAATCCCGGATCTCCTGAGCGCGCTCGGAGATCGGCTTGAGCCAATAGGTCACGTCGGTCTGCTTGCTGGCCCCGAGCAGTTTACTGATTGCCGCAAAGGCCGCGTAGGCTGCGAGGGCGATCCCCAGGACGATGGCGATTTGAGGGGCCGCGGCAGCCAGTATCTGAGCGGCGGAAGCGATGGCCCGCGCGATCGTCGGCAGAATGGTAGCGACTCCGGAGGCCAAGCTGGAGATCGCCCCGCCGACGCCCGTCACGGCCGTCCCGAGCTTCCCGGTGATCGACGCCGCGGCCGCCGTCGATCCCTGGTCCGTTTTGGTCACTAGGTCTTTGATAAAACCCAGGGTCCACCCGGTGACCATCTCGCCGCCCATGCGGAAAAACGAATCCTTGATATTGCCGAAGATCCCGCCCATGAATTCCTTGAAGGTCGTACCGCCCGACAGCCATTCCTCGACCGTGTCGCCCCAGCCTTCGGCGATATCGTTGTAGAGGCCGGAGAAGGCCTGCGAAACGACGCTGGTGGATTCCTCGGCCGCCCCGGGCAGTGGAGCAAAGCCCTCCAGGCCCATCGCCTGGAGGACGGCGGTCATATCGCGCGCGGCCGGGATGGCGGTATTGACAATCTCCGCGTTTTCTCTGGCCAACGCATCCACGAGCGCGTCGATGACGTATTTCGTCTTCTGGCCTGTGGGGATGAATTTGTTTTGGACAATCTCGACATGCTGCCGGACCGCAAGCGTCAGCTCGTCGGCCTTCTTCTTCTCGGCCTCGAGGGCCGCCCTGACTTTCTCGGCGTTATCCTTGCTCTCTTGCTGCCGCTGGTTAAAATTGTGCCCGGCCTTCTCGGCCCGCTCGAGCGCATCCTGGAGTTTCCAGGTCGATTCCTTGAGATCCGCTTCGGCCCGGGTCGCGCCAAAGATGTCCTCCGTCATCGTTTTGCACATGCCGGCGAACGTTCCGGCGGCCTTGCCTGCCTTGACGAGTAGGTCGACGGCGGCGCTCAGCCAGAGTTTGAAGTCATCCGATTTGGAGAGCTTATCGACCTCCGTCTTAACGCCTTTGATAGCATCCTTGACGGACTGGTTTTGGATGATGGCGTTGCCGACGGTTTCTTTGAGCTCGCCCCAGGAATTCCCGAGCTGTTTCAGAGATCCCGCGAAGGTATTCGTTTCATCCTTGGCCCGCTGGTAGGCTTTCTCGAGAAAGCCCATCATCGCGGTCTGCTTCTCGCCTTCCGTCTTCGCGTTTCGGATCTCCGGGATCATCCGGCCGAGAGCCGTATAATTGCCTTCGTAGCCCAAGGACACGGCGCGGACCGCGCTTTGGAGGTCGATCTTGAAGACGGACGCCATGCCGACGGCCCCGCGGGTCACCGCTTTGATGCCGTTCTCGTTCAGGTTTTTCCCGAGCTGAGTCGCCAGGGCCATCGCGGACTTGACCGCATCATCCTCGTAGACGGTCTGGTCCTGGATTTCCGACGCGAACTCTCGGAGGCCGGGAAGGATAGTATCGACGTTACGGCCGGTCGTGAGGAGGGCCGAGGCCAGGGCGCTGTCCGCTTGTTCGGCTTCCATCGCCGCGCCGACGGAATCCTGGATGAGATCGACGAACATCCGGCCGGCTTTCCGCGCCGCATCGTAGGCGAACTGGCCGAGGGCCACGTCCTTCCATAATCCGCCGTGCGCCGTCTTCGCCTTGCCGGAGGTTTTCTCCAGGTCGCCGAGGACACCTTCGAAATTCTTGACGGACGTCACCGCCCCTTTTTCGTCGACGCTGATGAGATACTTGATATCCGCCAAGGCTATCTCCCGCGTTGCGCCTCTTCCCTGGCCCGCCGCGCCTGGTCAGCACGGATGAGCTCGAAGGTCCGATGGATGACGCTCGCGGCTCTCAGGAACATCGCCCTGAGCCTTCCCTTGAGCCGCAGATCCTTGAATTCTTGAGCGACGATCCCGGCCTCGAGCGCGAAGTCCGTAGCGGTATCGCAGTACCAGTCCCAGGCGGACCGCTCGAAGTCGCTCATCTCGTCCCATTCCCTGTCCAGCCGGCAGTTCGCGCACCGGCTCCGGTCGTCGCCTACCTCGTGCCTGTGGTCCTCGGGCTTGAGGAGTTGCTCGACCAGGTCCCGATACAGGTCGAGGTAGGCCGTCAGTTTTTTAGGAAGTTCTCCGGGTCGCCGGCGAAATACAGAAGCGCCATGCCGAGAATATCGTCGAGTGAGAACTTGTCCCGTTGCCCCTCGTCCTCCCGGATGACCTTCAGGCCGAGGAGGTACGGGAGCCACTCCCGCCTGTTCGCCTCATTGCACTCGATCGGCTGGCCGTCGAGCGTGATGTCCCAGCCGAGGACGGTGTCGATGAGCGCCTCGGTGATGATCTTGGACTGGCGGAGCTTGACTCCCTTTTCTGCCTTGGGGACGTAGTCAGGGATCTCGTGAAGCCCCAGCATCCGGACCTTAAAGGTGATGGTTTCCTCTCCGCCTCCCTGGGCCTTGACCTTGAAGGTTGCCGTGGCCGTGGGATTGATGCGTTTGACTTCCATGTGCTCTCCTGGGGCTAAGCGAGCAGGCTCGTCGCCCGGGTGTTCATGATGCTGATGTTGATCGGGTTTGTGAGCCCGGTCATGCCGGTCGGCGCCGCGTCCGCGACGGAGGCCCGGAGCTCGACCTTGGCCGGGATGATCTCAGAATCCGCGTACTCGACCTTTTCGATGATGAGCCGCGGGAGCTCAAACTTGATGAAGTAGGAATAGGCGCCCTCGATGACGGGGCCGGTGATCGTGAGGTCGAGCTTCTTCTCCGTGCCCGCGGTCCAGGCCGCGAAGTAGGCCGCGTTCGTCGTGTCCATCCGCGAGAACTCCAGCGTGAGCTTCACGGAGGGCTTGCCGTTCTCCCGGGGCTCGATGATGACCCGGCTCGCGGAGCCATGCTCGCCGTCGAACTTCCGCTCGAGGGCGTCGAAGCTGAAGCTCTTGGGCCGGATCTCGTCGCCGGCGGCCAGGGCGTCGCCCGTTTGGTTGTTCATCCGCCACACGGCCTGGCTGTAGAGCGCCCGGAGGTGCTTGTTCGTCGGGATGGTGAGCGCGGCCATCGCCGTGATGATCGCGGAGTCGTCGATGACCCTCGAGCCCCGGAGCCCGAAAGACGCCTTGATGAGGCCGTTGTCGAGGCTGAAGGTCCCCTTCGCGATTTTGAACGATGGGATGACGTGGATCTTGGAGCCCATCTCGACGGCATAGCAGTAGAAGATCCCGGCGGCCTTCTCCGCGAGCGTCAGGGTGTGGAGGTAGTTCAGCGCCCCGCCGACGCCGACGGTGTCGGCCACGTAGGACGCGGCGCCCGTGTCGTCCGCGACGTCGCTATAGCCGCAGACCTCCGAGATGTCGATGAGCTTGTTCGTGCCGGTGTTCCAGTGGATGGCGAACGCGCCGCCCGCCCCGATCGTGAACTTGCCGGTGGTCGAGGAGAAGGTGCAGGTGTAGGTCAACGCGATGCCGACGGCCGCGTTCATGGCGGCGGCGATCGCGGTCGCGGCCGCGGCCCCGGGATAGGTGCCGACGGCGACCGTGGCGGTGAGCTCGGCCCCGCCCTCGTCGAAGTCAATCTTGTTGTTCGAGGTCGTGAACTTGAAATACTGCGCCGGCGCCGGGGCCGTCCCCATGAGCGCCGCGAGCAGCACGGCCTCGAGCCCGTCGTACCGCCACTCGAAGTCCTTCGCGAAATCGAGGGGATTGAAGTTGCCGACGGTCAGATCGTTCTCGAAGGGCCCGTAGCTCGGGTCCTCGATCATCTGCACATTGGGCGCCGGCGCCCCCGGATTCAGCGGCGTGATCTGGTTCCCGGCCGCGTTGACGTCGACCTCGAGATCCCAGATGACGCCCCTCTTGATCCCCGCCTTGTTGAGCCTACGTTCGATGTCTCCCATGTTGGCCTCCTATGCCTCTTTCCGTTTCCGTACCAGGCGCGGCCCCGCGGGCGCGGGCGCCGGCGCCTCCGCCTTGACCTCGACGGCGTCGCCGTCCCGGATCCAGACCTTGACGGCCTCGCCCGGGAATCCTCGCTCGGCCGTGTCGATAACGTCCCCGGGCCTGACGAGGCCCCGGTCCGTGTGGGTTGCCGATCCTTTCCAAGTGATGACCATGACTCCTCCTATATGGCGAACGGGTCGCCGAATATCCGAACCTTGATCCATTGCGCGAAGTAGCCGAGGCCCTCCCGGATGTTGTCGCCCTCGTCCGTGGCACTCCTCCCGATCCTCGTTGAAACCGTCAGGGCCCCCAGCGCCCCGGCCGTGCCGAGCCGCGAGTCCCGGTCGATCGCTTTGCGGATGTCCGCGATCGCATGCTCCTGCGCGCGCACGGTGTCCGTCGTCGATTGGACGATGCCCTTGACGACGACCTCGAACTCCTCCGAGTACTCGCCGTTCCGCTCCTCGGGATCCTGCCCGTCGCCGGTGAAGACGCCATAGACGGGGAAGGTCGCCGCCTCTTTGGGATCGATCGCCCGGCGCACGACTTGGGGCTTGGCCCAGAAATCCGCGCCGGCTGTGATCGTCTCGAGGACGGTGATGATGCGGTCGACGACCTGTTGCCTCAGCGGCTCAGCGGCGGGTGTCGTCAAGTCGTCCCTCCTACCATGCGCTCCGCGACCTGAAGGACCGCCTCCGGTTTCATCATCTCGGACAGGATCGGCTCCCGGGCGCCGATAACCCCGGTGAACCAGTTTGAGGCCGGGATGTTGACCGTGAGGGTGGACTTCTTCGTGAGCGCGATGCCCTTGTAGAAATTGGAATTGTTCCAGGTCATCTGCGCGCCTTTACGCTCGCGCCCCCGGAGGCCCATCCCCCGGATCTCGCGCGGGAACATCGCGTAGTGCATGGCCCAGGCCCATTTGCGCATCTTGTCGGTGACCCGTGGGTGGGTCACGCCGCCCTGGTCCTGAATCCTGGCGTACTTCACGGACTGGGTTCCGCCGACGCCGGTCCCGAGGAGGATCTTGAAACCCTTGTCGTCGATCGTGATCTGCTGGCCGGTGTTCCGCGCGAGCTGGGAGGTCTTCCGACCCTGCCCGGATTTCTGCATGTCGGACGCCGACCGCTTCAGCAGCCGGAGTGTTTCAGAGGACCAGGACGTGGCCTGATATTTCGTCGCCCGCGGGACGTTCTTCACCATCGCGGTCTTGAGGAAAGCGTCCGTGAAATCCGCGGTGAAGCTCACAGGAAATCCCTCCGATAGCGGGCCAGGACGTCCTCGACCTCCTTCAGCAGACCCTTCTCGACAAACGAGCGAGAGCCGTCTTGGAAGCTCCTGGATGTCTCGCCCCACTCCGCGCCCTGGGCCTTCTTCCATTCCCGGGCGACCTGGATCATACAGGCGAGTTTGAGATCCGCCGGCAACGCGATCTCCCCCGCCACGAGCGTCGCGCCTTGGACGGTGTAGCCGGCGATGTATGTGAGCTTGATTGTTTTCGATCCCTTGAGCCAGGCACCTGTATTTCGTTTCAGGATGCCGCTCGCCGCGTAGATCTGATAATCGTTGTCCTCGCCCTCCGTCAGAGCATCCCCGTCTTCCTCGATCGAGGTGATCGAGATGACGGGATAATTCGGCAGGACCAGGTCCTCCTTGCCATTCCCGTCGAAATAGACGGCCGTGTAGGTCGTCTTCGCGAGCGCGCGCCCGACCGCCCCGTCGAACGCGGACGAGACCCCGTCGATCAGGATCTCGAATAACGGGTCGTGCTGTACCTCGGCCGCCGCCAGGCCGGAAGCGAGGAGGTACGCCTTGAGCTGGGCGACGGTGATGAGCGAACTCGCGAGGAGAGCCATTTATTTCCTCCGGCCGCCCTTCCTGGCGCCGGCCTTGTTCGCGCCGGGCCCGTCGAGCATCTTGTCCTCGGGCGACCCGAGCTCCATCTTCGCGGCCGCCGGCAGGCTCGCCCGCCCGTCCTCGAGGAGAGCCTGGGCGATCGAGACCGGGAAGTCCGCTTCCTGGCCGGCCTGGAAAGACGTCAGCCGGATCCCATCCAGGGCTACCAAGTAATCGATGTTGAGCTTGACTCTCATGGTCTCCACCTTTGCCGTCTCGTGCTTGATAGGTTTGAAAAAAGAGGGGGCCCGGTTTCCGAGCCCCCTCTGCATGCTCATGCTTTCGGTTCAGCCTTACGCGGCGGGCGCGTGCCGGGGGAAGCCCTTGATGATGACCGCCGAGATCGGCGTCCCGTTGGTGTGCGTGCCGGTGAACTCGATGAGGACCCGGACGAACTGCTTGGCGCCGATGTAGCTCCGCTGGACGATGACCTCGTCCTCGGCCGCGGCGTCGATGGCGACGGCGTTGGCTCCACCGATGAGGTCGGCGGCCGCGATGTCCACGTAGCCGGACCCCAGGACGTCGCTCTCCTGGAATTTGACGGTCATATAGACCGAGCCCGAGAGCGTGTCGCCGCTTTGACCGACGTGGGCCAGCATAAGGGCGCCCTCGAAGCCGACCAGGTCGGCCCCGACGCCGGTGCCGTTGGAAGTGGTCTTGCCGACGATCGGGTCGATCGACTTGACCGGGAGGAAATTGTGGAACAGGTCTTTCACTGGTTACCTCCTTCCGCTTCGGGCCTTACGCCTTCAGCGTGAGAATCTTGATGGCCTCGGGGAGGACCACCTGACCGCCGACGCGACGCCGGAACAGGATTCCGACCTGGCCGAGCTCGGCGTACTTCTCGACCAGCCGCTGGGTCTCCATGCCGAGCCGGTCGATGATTGCGTAGCCCTTTTTGAAATCTCCGACGGCCACGGCCTTGGCGCTGTTCGCCTCGGCCGGCATGTCCGGGCACTCGACATAAGGCCGTCCCAGGACGGTCGCCGGATCCCTGTCCGCCAGGCCCTGCCGCCACAGGTAGTTCCCGGTGACGGTGTCCTTGAGCAGGCTGATGGCCAGGGTCGAGGTACGCTGCCAGATCCAGGTCGCGTTCTTGGCGTAGACGTCCTTGAGCGAGTAGAAGACCTTCTTGAGGTCGTCGGCCAGGATCTTCCCGGAGGTGGTCACGCCGGTGAAGCCGGTGACGCTGGGGTTGGTCAGGATGCCCTCCATCTGGCCGGCCGCGGCGGTTCCCAGGATCGACTCGGTTCCTTCCTTGACCCCGAACTGTTCGGCGGCCTCGGCGGAGATGAACGACTCCAGGGGGAATCCGGAGTCCTCGAGGTTCTGCTTGGAGACCTTGACCAGGGCGTACATCTCCGGGGCCGTGATCTGTTCGAGCCCGAAGGTCAGGCCCGTGGTCTCGTTTCGGGTGCCGATCTCGGTCGTCCGGTAGGCCGCGAAGGTACCCGTTTTCTTCGGCCAGTCGACTCCGGGCGCGTTGGTCGGGATGACCCGGGCCAAGGCGCGGATCGGGCTGTATTCCGTGACGTTGGCCAGGATCTCCTTGATCAGCTCGTTCGGGGCGGCCAGGTAGCCGCCGGTGGTCAGGTCGCTGATCGTCATGACCTTGGTCTCTTCTGGCGTCAGCTCGCCCCCGCCCTTTCGCCAGAACTTGATGTTGGCGGCCTTGTGGAAGGCGGCCCGCTTGTCCGGCTCCGAGGGGATCTCCGCACCCGGCCGCTGGAGCTTGACCAGCGCGGCGCTGAGCTCCGCGTACCGGGTCTCGATGTTGGTTTTGAACTCCTCGAAGGATGCCTTCGAGGTCAGGCCTTTCTCCAACTCCGTCTGCTTGGCCTGCAGTCCGGAGACGAGGGAGTTGACCTGGTCGTTCAGCTCTTTGACTTTCTTTTCCATCTCGTCCATGAGTTCTCCTTTCAGGATGCGAGATAAGATTTGATCCGGGCGATCGTGTCGTCGATCAAGTGGAGGATCTCCGGATTGATCGTAGGAGTGGGTTTCCCCGGTTCCACACCCGGCTGCTTGCTTTTTACGTCGTCGACCTCGGCCTCAGGACAGGCCTGGAAGACACAGGGCGAGATCTCCCAGAGGTTGATCTCTTTGAGATGCCGAATGCCAGATTCGTTGTCGACGAGCTCTTTGACCACGTTGTACCCGATAGACAGGCCCTTGACGGCGCCCTGGGCCATGAGCGAGCGGATCTCCCGGGCCCGCTGGACGTCGAGGTTGAGCTTCCCCGTGATCGAAAGGCCCCTCTCGTCCTCGACCCCGGAGATGACCCCGATGGGCTCGCGGATGTCGTGGCCCCAGAGGAGCGGGAATTCCTTTTTGTTTTTCAGCGTGCGCTTGAAGGCACCCTTGACCACGGCGTCCCCATAGCTATCCACCATGTCGAAGATGGAAGCGTAGCCGGTGAAGGTCCCGGACTCGGCCTCCGAGTCGCCCAGCGTGAACTTGAATTCAAAGTCTTTGGTCTCGAGCTTCTTCGCCATGTCGATCTCCCTTAGCTGGGCTCCCCGACGACCGGGTAGGTCCCGCAGAGACAGTTGCAGACGTCGCCCGGATCGCCCGCGGGGTCGCCCGGGTAGGCCAGCCGGGTCCCGTTCTTGAGCACGAAGTCCTCGTCGAGCCCGACCTCTTGGCCGTCGGCGGCCATGTGAGCCTCGCGTGACTCCGGGACGAACGAGCACATCCAGCCCTTCTTCTCGACGAACTCGGTTTCCTTGTAGCCCTGGACCTGGCCGAAGTTGTCGACCTTCGCCGATTCCGTCCTCGCCCACAGGCGCGCGCGCCAGGGCGAGAAATCGGAGAGCTTCTCGTAGATCTGCTGGGCGAATTCGTCGACCGTCAGGTTGCCGGCGTTCGCGTCCTTGATGACCTTGAAGATCTCCTCGAGTGCGGTCTTGTTGACCTCGGTTCCCGACTCGAAGACCATCTCGCGGAGAATCGCTTCCTGCTCCGGCGTCATCTCAAAGACCCAGGACGTCGGATCATCGGCCTTGAATTCCGCGTCGTTGAAGAGCTCGCCCTTGGACGCCTTCATGCCGGCATTCCCGGCCCGGATGAAGTGGTCGCGGTACCAGGGCCAAAACGCCTTGACGTATGCCTTCGCCTCGGCCTTGAGGTCCAGGAGATCCGCGGCCTGGAGCTCGGCCAGGGATCCGGCCCGGGCCGCGCGCTTCTTCACGTCCTCGGCCTGCCGGCGGAGGTAGGCCTTGGCGATCGGCTCGAAGGACTTCTCCCGGGCCTTGACGCGGCCCTCGAAGGCCTTCCAGAGCCGCTCCTTGCGCTCCGGGGCGGCCCAGAAGGACTTCCCCTGGGGGAGGGCTTTCCGGCCTTCCAGGCGCATCAGGCGAGCCTTGGCGCCAGCGTCCTCATCCTGGTCGTCATCGCCCTGGTCGTCGGGGTTGTCCTGGTCGGGATCCCTATCGGGATCCTCGGGCTCCGCCTCTTCTGCTATGGCTTCCTGAAGCCTTATCTTGCCGAGCGGAATCAAAATAGCTTCGCCCTCCGGTCCGCCAACCGGGTCTTGACCGGTTAGCTTCCTGAGTTCATCGATCCGCAGCCACCAGGTGCCCGAGAGGTACGTGTACTGCTTCTCTCTGCTCTCCTGCAGGGCCGGGATCCGATCGCGGTTGATATCAAGCCGGAGTTCGCCTTCGTACATCGGAGCGAGCCAGGCGTTGAGCTCGTCCCGCAACTCTTCCATGAACGGGATAATGACGTCCTCGTAGGCTCCCTTTCGGGCCTCGACCTTGTTGGAGTAGGTCGCGTATTCGTTGTCCCCGATGAGGCATGGGTCCAGGTTGTAGACCGTGCAGATGTCGCGCTTCGTGACCTTCGTCGTGTTGAGCCAGTCCATCTCCTTGGCGGTGAGCATGAAGTTCATCCACTTCAACCCGCCCTCGAGGAGAAGCGGCACGCCGGCGTTCTCGTAGCCCGACCATTCGTTCTTCATCATCGCCTTGAGGCGATCGAACGTCGTCTGATCTAGTTTGCCCTCGGTGGTCAGGGCCCCGGGCGGCCTCATGTCGTTCTGCAGGAGCCGCATATTCCATTCATTGGCCATGTTCGAGATATCGACCGCATGGCTCGCAACACTCAAGGGAGACAGGCCGTACCAGTCATCCGTCGGGTGGAAGAGACGAGTGTGCATGATGAGTGACGGGTCAATCTTCAAGGGATCACCCGTCTTGCCGTACTCGTACCGCTCGATGAGCTGTCCGCGGTTTCCGCCGGGGACGATCTGCATCTGGTCTGGCCGGGGGACCCACAGGGAGAGCGGAGGCTGACTTCCGATCCGGCCAGCCATGATGTAGCGGTTGCCGCTGATGAGCAGGGACGCGAAGCCCCGATAGATGAAGGCCCGCCGGCCCTCCTGGTCATTCGGCCTGGCCATAAGCTTGAGGATGGAGTGGTCGGGGGCGTCCTTCTTACCGATGGTCGCGGTCCATTCGATGCCGGCCGCGGCCCGGCAGACGTAGTTGATGCAGGCGTAGGCGGTGATGCAGTTCTCATACCCGGCCTTGCTGAGCGCGGCGTAGTCGGCCGGCGTCCAGCGGGCCATCTTCGCGAGGCCAAAGAGGATGATCCGCCGGAGCGGGTTGTCGATGCCCGACATAGCCTTCCTGAGCTTGGCGACGATGTTCATGAGCGCAGGCTCCTGATATTCGGCAGGACGGCGTTGCAGTGGGTGAAGATCCCGTACCTGGCCGCCGACATGAGATGGTCGTTGAACTTGATCGGCTCGGGCAGCGGCTTCCCGTCCTTGTTCTTCTTCCAGACGTAAGACCGCTGTTCTTTGATGAGATTCGGCGAGCTATGCTTTTCGCCCGGTCCGGAGACGATATGGATCTTCCGGGCCTTGAGGTAGTCGATCCCGGCGCGAACGCTGTCCGGACCCTTCTCCGCGGGCAGGGCGTTCAGCCCGTTGTCGCAGAGCTCCTTGATGCTCTTCGGCTCGGCCGAGTCCCAGTACGAGGAGGCATCCGCGGGCATGCCGGCATTCACGGCCTCGATGGCCAGCATGGGGTTCGTGAGCTCGGTCTTGTAGATGAGCTCTTCGAGCCAGAACTCGTCGGCCTTACGGTAGATCCGGACCAGGCCGGCCGGGTCGATCGAGTAGCCGAAATCGCCGCCGTAGAAGATCTCGTCGAAAGCGATGTCCGGCAGCGGGACGACGTCCCAGTTGAAGATGACGCCTTCGATCTCGCCCCACTCGCCGAGGAAGTAGATCCTGTGGAAATTCAGGTCATCCTTGGCGGTCTGCCGAAGGCGCTCGATGTATTCGGGCTCAGCCCAGGGGTTGTCGAGGACGGTGTACCGGAGCTTCCGGGCGGCATGAGGGAGGCGGACCCAGAAGCGGTCATGGACCCAGCTCGTCTTGCCGATGGGGTTGAAGTCCGAGATGATCTGCCGGAAGGCATACTTCCCGGTGCCGCGGGCTCCGCGGAGCCGGAGGCCGAGCTCCTTGTAGTCCTCCTCGCGAAACTCCGTCAGCTCGTTGGCCCAGATAAAATTCACGTCCGTCAGGGACTTGATCTTCTGGTAGTCCTCGCGGTTGTTCATCCCCGTGAAGACCCAGGTCTGATTCCCGCACCGCGCCGTCCAAGAACTCCGGTCAAGGACGAAAGGACGGTGCAGGGCTTCCGCCCGGCGCTCGATGATGTCGAGGGTCGTCTTGCGGATGCTGGCCAGGGTCTTCCGGACGACGACGATCTTCTGGCGCTCGGTCGGATTCAGGATCCCCTGCACGAAGAGCTTGTCCGCGATCGAGTAGGACTTGCCGGCGCCGGCTCCGCCGAAGACCTGGAGCTCCGGATCCGCGGACTGGAAGAGGGCGGTGTGCCTATGGTTCAGGATCGGGTTCAGGTTGACGCGGACGCGGTCCGCGGCCGCGGCGGGGCTATTCATGGCGAGCCCCATGAGCGCGAGCGTCGCGAGCAGCCGTTTCATTTCGGTTCATCGCTCCGTTTCTTCGCCCCAACGACGGGAAGGAATTTATTGGAGAGCTCATAGAGGGCTTTCTCGACGCCTGGGGCATCGACCTCTTGCCGATCGCGCCACTTATCCGCCTGTCGGTTCTTCAGCCAGAAGATCATCGCGGTCGTGTCCCCGGGCACCTGAATCCTGGACCCTTTCTTATCGACCGCCTCATAGCCGATCGCCTTGTGGTACAGGCTCTGAATAACCCGGAAATCGGCCTTGAGCTTTCCCCTTTTTAGGGACTGCAAAAAGGCGGGGTCTTTCTTCCAGTAATTCAGGGTCCGGGGACTGATACCGAGGATGACAGCGATCTGCTCGTCGGTCAGTCCCATGCTCGCGATGACCTCGACCTTCTCGAGGTTGAGCTGGTCCCTCTTGACGGACTGTTTGAACGTGACGATGGGGACTTTCATTTCTGATCCAGCACGGTTTTCCTGATGTGGGAAGCAATCGCCTCCATGAACTTCGGCATGACAGCGTTCCCGATCCTGGCCCACTGCTCCCTGAACTTGCCGATGAACTGGAAGTCATCGGGGAAGGTGGAGAGGCGCTTCAGCTCCGCGATGTTCATGCACCGCGGATGCTGCCAGTGGAACAATCCCCCGCCCCCCGAAGGGAGGACCATCTTGTCGATTGTCAGGCTAGGGCGGTCCGGGTGGAGTTTCTTGCCGTTGAACCAGAATCCTTTCGGGTGATAGCGGTCGAGCGCGTCCCCGGGCTGGCACCTCTTCCAAACCTCGAGCCCGAGGTCGTTGAGCGTCCTCGAGGAGTCGACCGGGAGCCCCTTCAGCGCGGCCTTGACCGGGATGACGCGGCGCAGCGGGGTTGGGAAGGTGGGATCCTGGCCGATGTCTTTCCTGATCCCGATCCAGATAAGGCGTTGACGCGACTGAGGGACGCCGTAGAACTTGGCGTCCATGAGCTTGCATTTGACCCGGTACGGAAGCGCCTTCAAAGTCTTCGTGATCTCGATGAAGCACCCCTTCATCCGGCCCTTGACCATGCCCGAAACGTTCTCCATCACGAACACTCGCGGGGCGAGCTCCTCGATCAGCCGGACGAACTCCTGGAAAAGGTCGTTCCTGGGATCGTTGACCTGGCGCCGGCCGGCCGTCGAGAATCCTTGGCAGGGCGGCGAGCCGTCCAGGAGATCGAGGCCCCCCTTTTTCAAGCGGCAGGTCTTGAGGATTTCGGATCCCGAGACGGTTTTGATGTCCTTGTTCCAGATCGGGACCTCGGGGAAGTTGAGCTTGAAGGTCTCGACGGAGTTCTTATCGAAATCGATCGCCAGGAGCTCCCGATATCCGGCCCACCGGTAACCGAGAGAACTCCCCCCGCAGCCGGCGAAGGTCGAGACAAGGGTCGGTCCGGTCACCATTTGTACCCGCACTTCGGACACTCGTTCCTGGTTTCAAGCGTCTCGTCGAATTCCTTCTCGGACGGATTCAGGTCGGGGCCGAACTTCTCCAGGATCCCCTTGAGGTCGACCTGGTGGCCGACGTCGATCCTGAAATCCGCGAGCTCGAGTTCCTTAAGGTGAGGGAGGATGAGCTCCGCCAGCTGCTCCTCCTCGTAGTAGCCGGCCCGGTCGTTGTCGGAGAGCGCGAATTCGATCTTCTCGGCTTCGCTCTTGGGCGTGACGATGGAGATCTCGACGTCCTTGACGCCGAGCTCCTGCAGGGCACGGATCCGCATGTTCCCGCCGAGGACGACGTACTTCTTGCCGGCCGGGAAACAGACGAGCGGCTTGTAGACGCCGAGGCGTTGGATCTGCTTCTTCAGGCGCTCGAAGTCCTCCACGCGGATCCCGCGGGGATTCTTATCCCAGGGGATGACGGAGGAGATCGGGACCTTGAGGATCTTCATTTCACGATCTTCAAAATGAATTCGAGGATGCTCTTGGCATCGAGCCCGAGGAAAATCATGGACGCCACGATGACGCCGACGACATAGATCTTCTTCATGCAGGCGTCGAACTTCCGGCTCAGGGCGTCGATCCGGCCTTCCATGCAGTTCAGGTCATTCGTCGCCAGCATGCGGACCATGATCGCGAGGAGGTTGAACTTCTCCGGGAGCTCCGGCGCCAGGTTGATCTGCTCGACGAAGGCTTCCCATTTATCGGGCTGGGCGGGCGTCATAGAGATATCCCTCCCCCGACGTAGATTCGCCGCTTGAGAACCTCGTAGCCTGCGACGGCGTGGAGTTTGAGGCCCAGGGGTTCCAGCGTGAACGCATGGAGCTTGATCGACGCGCCGGCGAAGGCCGTCTTCCAGTCTGTGTAAACCCCGGCATCCAGGCCGAGCCGGAAGCGCCAGATCCGGACCGGGTCGTAGCTGAGGACGAGCGCCGGGCGCTCGCAGTAGACGACGCCGAGGCTGAAGTGATGGCCCAGGCTCAGGAGCGGGGCGCGCCATTTCGTAATCGTGATCGTCGTGCCGGGCGGCGCCTCGACGGGGCGGATCTCCCCCTTCTTGTCCACGACGAGAGAGATCCGCCCCTGCGCTTGGGGGGGTGTGGCGATCGTCACGCTGGCGGCGACGTCGCGCTTGGGGATCGGAAGCTTCTCGACCGGGACAGGCGGCTTGGCCTTGCTGAACGGGAGCCGCACAACAGGCGGCGTGTAGGTCTCGCGCTGGACCGTGACGCCGGGGAGTTGCGGGTTGGGCGGGTCGGGTTGGGGCCCGGGCGGCCGGCAGGAACGGGCGGCGATGAGGACGAGGACCACGGCGATCGCCGTGAGCCCGACGGCCGCGATGAGCTTGCCCTTCATCCCTGGCCTCCGGGCTCGGGCGCCTCGGCGTTGAACTTCTCGCGCTTGACGTTGTTCACGGTCTTGAGCGTGAAGTAACCGGTGATGATCGTTCCCTGAAAACTGAAAGTGGCGATCACCGGGAAAGCCGGGAAGATGGCCGTCAGCAGGCCCTCGAGGAGCCCGATGAGCAGGCCGACGATGGCGACCTTGAAGCGGGTCTGACAGATCATGCCTCACCCTCCCCATAGAGCCAGACGACGCGCTGAGGCAGGGTTGTGCTCACGTCCACATGGAGGAAATTCTTTCCGATGCCGATCCGGACCACTCCAAGCGCGATGAACGTTCGGAGTAGATCGAAACGATCCTGCGAGAAGGTGCAAACAATATCAGCGGCCTCCCCGGTCAGGTGTGCGGAGGTTGGCTTTCCGCCAACCGCGGCGTTATGAGCCGGGCAACGATACCCGGAAGCGATGGTGATGGGGCGACCCCAAATCGAGCGAGCCCGCTCTAGGAGCGTTATGAGGCGCGGGTCTACATGGACCTTTTCGCAGTCATCCCGACAGCGGAATTCAGCCTCGTTGAAATGCTCTGAGAGGTCGCCCACGCCCCTATCGTGGGACAGATCAAAAAAAAAGTCTCAAACCTTGGGATTGATCCCAATGCTCAAAAACTTGTGCAAAATAAAAATCCCGGGCGGGAGGCCCGGGGCGTGGGGAGAGGCGGGAAATTACTGCTTGAGGTAGGCGCGGAGGGCGGCGGAGATCACGTAGGCAATGGACCGGGCGTCGCGCCTGGCGCGGGTCTCGGCCTCAGCCCAGAGCGCATCTGAGAGATACACGCTCCGGCCGCGGGAGTGGGGCTCACCTCCTGGGAACGAATGCGCGGGGGCCTCCCCTGCGAGGATGCGGCGGCAGAAATTAACCAGGTCATCAGGGTCAAACCGGATGCCCCCGAGGGGCCTCAGGTCAGCCAACTCCTCGACATTATCCCCGGTTACGCCATGTCCCAGGAGGATTTCCCGAACGCGATCAAATCCCCCGGCAAACCAATTGGCTGCCCGCCAAGCCCCCGGCTCTGCTCCGTTCGGATTGGCATAAAGCGCTCGCCTCAACGCCTCGCGATTTTTAATCATCTCGTCTCCCCTGGGCATCCGCCATGTGTCCGCCCGGCGAACGCGGATTCGATCACCTCGAAAGCGCGCTGGACATCGGCTGTGGCCGGCGTGGCGCGCAGAATCTTCAGCACCCAGTCGGGCTTCCTGACGGTATGCCACGGGCTATCCCCGGGCTCCCACACAACCCGAATGCGCACCCCTCCATCGTGTTGCACGCACCATTCACGCGCCGCGTCGCGGTTGATCCTCTCCATCTCGAGCCGCATGCTGCGCACCATCTCCAGCGCCCTGGCCGTCGTTGTTTCGTTTCTCATTTCTCTATCCTCTGCCACAGGCCCGCGCCTCGCACAGTTCCGCCCGCGCCTCTTCCCGCGTCCAGCAACCGATAGTTTCGGTTTTCGTGACGGCAAGCCACGGGTGCTCGTAGCCCCTGGGCGCCCTGTGCATGCCCGGCCGCAGCGGTGCTAGTCCTCCTCGACCTCGCCGCACCTATCGCAGGTCTCGCCATTGCGATCATTGGGGACGATTTCCAGCCTCTCCTCGGCGGGGAGCTCATTGTTGGCGCTCACCGCCGCCCTCCGGCACCCCTCGCAGTACCGGCCCTTGATCTCGCCTCCCGCGTCGATCAACATGATACCATTTGCCATTTCCATCCCCTCCCGGCTCGCCCCCGAGGTCCCGGCCGTGTCGCTTTGGTTTCTCATTTCTATCCTCACCAATAATATACTATATTATGGCACCAATGTCAAGCCCACCCCTCGAAATAAATTCCAATTTCTGAACACTCCCCGATGTTCAACTTTTGAACACTACTCAGGCAGATGCCGTCCGTCCCGGCAGCCACACGTCCCCTCGGCACAGGGGCGCGTCCTGATATCCGCCTCCAAGCACGCCTCGGAGCACCAATGCCGCCCCGCGTAGGACGGCGCGTTGACGACGTGGATCATTTTCACGGCGAACATTACCCGGCCGCAGAAGCACGTCGCGCGATCCTGGGAGGGGCGCTCGATCACGTCCTCGGGCTCAGTCGCCGCCGGGAATATCGACTTCGGCTTGAGTCCGAAGGCGCGGCTAATCTTCCTCGCCGTATCCGCCCGGCCGGCGCTATGGCCCTGCTCAATCGCCCAAATCGTCCATTCGGACACCCCGGCGCGTCGCGCCAATTCGAGACGGCTCCACCCGCGGGCCTGGCGAAGCTCGCGGAGGCGGGTCACCGCGCGGCCTCGGCCTCTCTCTCCGGCCTCACCCTGACCCGCACGCTGTCGCCGCACATCGGGCACGAGACAGTAACGACAGCGGCGCGCTCTCCCGGTTGCAGCGCTTCCCACGACAAGGGGATTTCAGATCTGCAATGCGGGCAATAGAAACATGACGGCTTGGCGGGTACGCGGCGGCTCATGACGGCTTCCTCGGGACGAGGATG
>Ga0265297_10005968_pt1 | contig 18074 bp, 19 predicted proteins | sample Munlanlwell13791_FD_192502 | JGI IMG/M metagenome (GOLD analysis project Ga0265297, IMG submission 192502) | Leachate microbial communities from a municipal landfill in Southern Ontario, Canada - Leachate well 137-91 | ecosystem: Engineered > Solid waste > Landfill > Unclassified | place...
ATTTTTATTATTATCAGTTAGTTCGCCATATAAAGGAGGTTATAGATGGAAATAAAGGAATTACTTATGATGTGCATCGAGAAGAACGCTTCTGATTTGCATATTACCGAAAATGAGCCTCCGATTCTACGCGTTGACGGTTTTCTTCAGCGTACAAAACTGCCGGTATTGAATAGGGAAGACCTGAAGAAAATGATTTATGGAATTTTAAGTAATTCTCAAAAAGAGTCATTTGAGAGGGATCTTGAGCTTGATTTTTCACTAGCCCTGCCGGGCTTGGATCGGTTTCGCGTTAATGCGCATCTGCAAAAAGGTTCGCCGGAGGCGGCATTCCGGCGTGTGCCGCTAGAGATTCCTACGATTGAGAAACTCGGCCTTCCGGGTATAATTCCTGATTTGGCCCGCAGGTCAAATGGCCTGGTTTTGGTTACCGGTCCTACCGGTATGGGTAAAACCACTACCTTGGCTACAATGATCGACTTGATTAATAAAGAAAGGGAATGCCTTATTGTTTGCATAGAGGACCCAATCGAGTTTGTTTTTAAAAACGAAAAGAGCGTTATAAAACAGAGGGAAGTTTATCAGGATACGCGTTCTTTCGCTGAAGCGCTCAAGCACGCGTTGCGCCAGGATCCTAACGTAATAGTGGTGGGGGAGATGCGCGATCTGGAAACAATTTCCACGGCTTTGACTGCCGCAGAAACCGGGCATCTGGTTTTAGCAACCTTGCATACTCCGGATGCGCCGCAAACTATCGAAAGAATCATCGATGTTTTTCCTTCTCATCAGCAACAGCAGGTTAAATTACAATTGGCTGATTGTTTGCAGGGTGTGGTTTCGCAATTGCTGCTTCCTCACGCTTCAGGCAAAGGAAGGGTATTAGCTACAGAGATAATGGTCGGGACTTCCGGAATAAGAAATCTCATCCGTGAGCAGGAAATTGAGCAGATACCTACGCTTATGCAAACCGGTTCTCAATATGGAATGAAGACTATGGATAAATGTTTGAAAGAATTACTTCAAAAAGGCGCGATTACTCTGGATACCGCCCTTTCGAAAGTTAAAAATTCGGATGAATTCAGGCAGCTATGAAATTTGAAGGCAAGGCAATTAAATTAGGGGATAATATCAATACTGATTTTATTATATCAGGAAGGTATAAATTTGCTATTACCGATATGAAAGAGTTAGCCAAGCATATTATGGAGGATATTGATCCCGATTTTCCCGCTAAGATAACCCCGGGAAGGTCCATGATTGTTGCTGGCAGCAACTTTGGGATGGGGTCTTCGCGGGAACAGGCTCCTTTGGTAATTAAGGAGGCCGGTATCGTGGCTGTTTTAGCCAAGAGCTTTGCCCGCATATTCTACCGTAACGCTTTTAATATAGGATTGGCTTTAATAGAGACGGATACGCAGAAGATCGCTGAAAACGATATTATAGATATAGATATGGATAAAGGAGTTATCAAGAATATAACTAAGAATATTGAGCTTCCGGTTAAGCCTTTTCCGGAATTTATGCAGGAGCTTCTTAAAGAAGGCGGGATCATTAACTATTATAAGAGATACGGAGAACTTAAGGTTAAATGAGACATAAAATTACTTTAATACCCGGTGATGGAATAGGGCCTGAGGTAAGTTATGCCGCGAAAAGATGTATTGAAGCTACGGGTGTAAAAATAGACTGGGAAGAAGTTCTGGCGGGAACTGAGGCTTTGGAGAAAACAGGAGAGTTGCTTCCTAAAGCCACGATCGATTCCATAAAGAAGAATAAGGTAGCGTTGAAGGGCCCTATAATTACGCCTATAGGCGAAGGTTTTCGTTCGGTAAACGTGGCAATAAGGCATGCTTTAGACTTATACGCCTGTGTCCGTCCGGCCAAAACTTATCCCGGAGTAAGGAGTTTGTTTAAAGATATTGATTTGGTTATTATACGTGAAAACAGCGAAGATCTTTACGCAGGTATCGAGTTTGAAGAAGGAAAACCTGAAACCAGGAAACTGATTAAGGAGATCGAAGAGGCCAGCAAGAAAAACATCCGTCCGGATTCAGGAATTTCGATTAAGCCTATCTCCATAAGCGGCTCGGAAAGAATAGTCAGGTTTGCTTTTGAGTATGCCTTAAAGCACGGCCGTAGAAAGGTTACTATAGTGCATAAGGCAAATATTATGAAGTTTACCGACGGGTTATTCCTGAAAACCGGCCGGGAAGTGGCTAAAGATTATACTGGAAGAGTTGAATTCAGCGAAGCTATAGTGGATAATATGAGCATGCAGTTGGTGCAAAAGCCTAATTCCTACGATGTTCTAGTTTTACCGAACCTTTATGGCGATATACTTTCGGATTTATGCGCTGGGTTAATCGGCGGATTGGGGATTGCTCCCGGGGCAAATGTTGGAAAGGATATGGCCGTATTTGAGGCTGTTCATGGGTCGGCTCCAAAATACAAAGGGTTAAATAAAGTAAATCCTACCGCGATGATTTTGTCGGGTGTATTGATGCTTGAATATCTGAATGAGAATAAGGCGGCTCAGGCTTTAGAAAATGCGGTCAAAGAGGTCATTCTTGAGGGTACATCTGTTACCTACGATTTTAAATCTAATCCTAATGATTCCGGCATGGTCGGCACTCGGGAGATGGCCGATGCGATTATCAAGAAAATAAAATGAAAATAAGCGTTATTGGAGCTGGGAATGTCGGGGCCTTAAGCGCTATGCGTATGGCAGAGCTTAAGCTTGGGGATATAGTTTTGGTGGATATCGCCAAGGGGGTGGCCCAAGGAAAAAGTTTGGATTTGGAGGATACCCGTTCGATTTTAAAGGCCGACTATGATATTAAAGGTTGCGAAGACATAAATAGTATAGAAGATTCTGGCGTCGTAGTCATCACCGCCGGGCTTGCGCGTAAACCCGGAATGACCCGCGAAGAACTATTGACCAAGAATTCTTCAATCCTGAAAGATGTGTGTTTGAATATCCGGAAATTGGCGCCTGAGGCTATTGTAGTGGTGGTTACGAATCCGCTTGACCTTATGACCTATCTTGCTTTAAAAGTCACAGGCTTCTCCAAAAACAGAATTATTGGTATGGGGGTTAGTCTGGATGCTTCCAGATTCGCCAATCTTATCTCCCAGGAATTGAAATTGAACCCGACAGATGTAACCCCGGTTGTTATCGGCGCCCATGGACAAGGGATGATTCCTCTAGCCAGGCATACCAGGGTCAAGGGAGAAAGCCTTGAAAAAATCCTGAATAAGGAGAAAATTGATAGCCTATTAAAAAGGACAATTGAAAGGGGAGCCGAAATTGTTTCTTGCTTAGGCAGTGGAAGCGCGTTTTTCGCTCCGTCTGCTGCGGTAGCCGAGGTAGTTAAGGCAATAGCTAAGGATGAAAAAAAGGTTTTAGGCGCCTGTGTTTATTTAACCGGTGAATACGGAATCAAGGATATTTGTATTGGTGTTCCGGTTTGTTTGGGGAAAAACGGCGTTGAAGATATAATTAAACTGGAACTAAGCGATGGCGAAAAAAAAGAGTTGATGGATTCAGCTGATTCTATTCAAAATTTGTTGCGGCAGTTTTCTTTTTAAGGCGTCCTATGTATGATTTAGCAATAATCGGCGCAGGCTGGGCTGGTTTTAATGCCGGCCTTCAGGCAAAACAGTCGGGCCTTAAGACGGTCATCGTCGATAAATCCGAGATCGGCGGGACATGCCTGAACCTGGGTTGTATTCCTACCAAAACCCTTATTCAATCCGCTAGAGTTTTTAACCTGGCGAAAAAATCATCTGTTTTTGGCGTAAGTCTTTTGGATCCGGTATTAGATTTAAGAAAGATGCAGGAGAGAAAGGACCGGATAATCCAGCAACTTAGGCAGGGAATGCGTTTTAGGTTAAAGGAGATTGATTTTTTATCCGGAGAAGCGCAGTTGTTATCCAATCAAGAGATAAAAACTTCCGGAGATAAGGTAATCCGGGCCAAAAACGTTCTTATTGCTTCGGGTTCTAAACCTTGTGAACTTGCGCAATTTAAATTCGACGGAAAGAAGATATTGTCCAGCAATGAAGCCCTTTCTTTGAAGAATATTCCGGATTCGCTTTTGATTATTGGAGGCGGGGTTATTGGGTGTGAGTTTGCCAGTTTATTTTCTATTTTGGGTTCTAAGGTTACCATAGCTGAGAAAATGCCGCAGCTTTTACCGGGAGAAGATAAGGAAGTAGCCAGAAAAATAGAAAATTGTTTTAAGAAGAAAGGGATTAAGGTAAACACAGATGCCGATGTTTCAAGTTTAAAGCCTGATGATTTCGACATCATATTGGTTTGTATCGGCAGGAAACCCCAGGTAGATGCTTTAGGCCTTGATAATCTGGGGATAAGATTGGAAAACGGAAGAATTGTCATTGATGAATATCTTCGCACAAGCGCGAATGATGTTTATGCCGCAGGGGATTGCGTTTCTAAAATTATGCTGGCGCATCTTGCCGGTTGGCAGGGTCGGGCAGTAGTGCAGAATTTAACCCAACCAAATAATCGAACAAGCGCTTATCCGGCTTGCGTTCCAAGTGGTATCTTTACAGACCCTGAAATTGCTGCTGTAGGTTTGAATGAGGAGGAAGCGGTAAACAAAGGATTAGCAGTGGATATCTGCAGATTCGATTTTCTTGGTTTGGGTATGTCCCGGATCCTGGAGGAAACTGATGGCTTTATTAAGATAGTAGTGGATAAAAAATCCGGCGTAGTCCTGGGAGCTTCTATTATCGGCCCGAAAGCAACTGAATTAATCGGAATATTCTCTTTAGCTGTAGCGAATTCTATTACTGTCAGGAGTCTGCGTAATACCTTGTTTGCCCACCCTACTCTTTCAGAATCAATCTCCGAAGCGTTAAGAAATTAGAACTCAAGAAATAGAAAGCAGCCGTAATCTAAAAAACTTAAGATTAAATAGCAAGGTTTAAAAGAAGGATTTGTCTAATTTTCCCTTGATTAGACCTTGCGGCATGGATATAATAATCTATTCATATGCGTAATGCGTTATCTCAGGTTTAGATTATACATAGAGATTAGCCGGAGAAAAAAGCTGAACTTAAAAAACTAAGTTTTTGTTTTGCAGACAAAGGGCTGGTGAAGCAATGAAAATAGTTTTACATAAATTGGGGGAAGGAATTACCGAAGCGACAGTTTCTTATTGGTATTTTAAAGTCGGAGAGAAGGTGGGTGAAAAAGACGATTTAGTAGAGCTGGCTACGGATAAGTCCACTTTTAATTTACCGAGCCCTTGCTCCGGGATGCTTTCTGAAATAGTAGTTTCCGAAGGCATGCCGGTTAAGGTGGGAGAAGTTTTAGGAATAATTGAAGAGAGATAAGGCCCTATGGCGATAGATTTTAAGAAGGAATTGGAAACTGCCGCGCGGAATATGATTTTCGTGCATGACCCGGATTTGCTTATCAAGATAATCGTGCGTATGGTAGTTGATAAGATAAAAGTGGAACATGCGAGTATTTTACTTTTTAAACCTGAAAGGCAGGCGTATGTGTTGACTGTTTCAGGCGGCTCTTTAGCCAAGAAAGTGCCGATAGGTTTGACTTGCTTCGACAAGGATGATTCGCTTATTCGTTTTTTCAGGGAGAGAAATAACAGGCTTTTATTCAACAACGAAGCCCTAACCATAGAGAATATTCAGAATGCCCTTAAGAATCCGGATACCAAAGATCGATTGAAGTCCCTTATGGCAGATGTTTTGTATCAAATGGGCTTGCTGGAAACCGTTACTTGCGTGCCCAGCTATTACCGGGATGATTTATTAGGCATATTATTGTTGGGTGAGAAGAAAAATGGAAGTAAGATTTCCGTTCAAGAGCAGGATTTCTTTGTTGCCCTGGCTTCGAATATGTCTATGGCTATAAGGAATGCCTATTTGTTTAAAGAATTAAAATCCGAATTGGATAAAAAACACCAGCTTTTTATGCGGACCACCATAGCCCTTGTCGCTGCTATAGAAGCGAAGGATAACTATACCCATGGGCATACAACGCGGGTTACTAATCTAAGCATCGAAATCGCCAAACGCCTGGCGCAGAAAAACAAGAAGATTGTAGACAATAAATTTATCGAGAATCTGCATATAGCCAGTCTTCTGCACGATGTCGGAAAGATCGGTGTTCCTGAACAAATACTTAATAAGAGAGGAAGCTTGACTATTGGCGAAAGGAATAAAATCAAGAAACATCCCGAGATAGGAGCGACTATACTTAGGCCGATTAAAGAACTTGAGCATTCTTTGGTTGGCATAAAATACCATCATGAGAGGCCTGATGGACGGGGTTATCCCGAAGGGCTCAAGGGCGAACAGATTCCTTTGATCGCTTCTATTATATCTGTAGCGGATTCTTATGACGCTATGACTTCAGACAGGCCGTATCGCACAGCTTTATATAAGGATGATGCGGTAAAAGAAATCGGGAAGTTGAGCAACCTGCAGTTTAGTTCCCGCGTAACCGAGGCCTTTCTGGAATTATGCCAAGAAGGGAAAATCTAGAATATATGTGTCCTAAGCGTATAGTGTTAATGTATATTTCAGAGGTTAGCGGCCATCACAGCGCTACTATCGCTATTGAAAAGGCGCTTAGGGTTCTTGAGCCGCAGGCAGAGATATCGAACATAAATGCCTTCAATTATACGAACCCGATAGCTGAAAAAATAGTCAATAGTATCTATATGGGGATAATCAAGGTCGCTCCGGGTATCTGGGATTACCTTTATGATAATCCTGAGATTGTAAAGTGCCTTGAAGGGGCAAAACATAATGTTCACAAAAAGAATACTCCTAAATTGAAAAGGCTTTTTGACAAGCTTAATCCGGATGTGGTTGTTTGCACTCAGGCTTTTCCCTGCGGGATGGTCGCTTATTATAAGAAGAAATACGGTTTAAATCTTCCTTTAATTGCAGTATTAACCGATTATGTGCCGCATTCTTATTGGGTTTATGATTCCGTGGATTACTATATCACTCCATCTGAAGACGTAAGCCGGCGCTTGATTGATAAAGGCGTTCCCGCCGAAAAGGTAAAATCGCTGGGTATTCCGTTTGACCCGAGATTTAACGAACCCTTAGCCAGAGATGCCATTTTTCAGAAGTATAAGCTTTCTTCCGGCCTTCCTACGCTATTGGTTATGGGGGGAGGCCAGGGCTTAGGCCCCATAAAAACTATTGTTAAGTCTTTAGAAAAGGTGGATAAAGATATTCAGGAAATTGTGATTACCGGGACTAATAAAAAACTTTATAACTCCTTAAAGCGCAAGATAAAGAAATATAAGAAGAAGATAATTATTTTTGGTTATACTCAAAACATCAATGAATTGATGCATATTGCGGATATCGTGATAAGCAAGCCCGGAGGGGTAACTACTTCCGAGGTGCTTGCCAAGGGCAAACCCATGATTATCGTCGAACCTTTGCCGGGACAGGAGGCGAACAATACAGCTTATCTTACCAAAAAAGGCGCGGCGATTAAAGTTGATGAGCCGCAAAAGATCAATTCTGTTATTGACGGGCTTTTAAACAATCCTTATGCGCTCAAGCAGCTTCAGGAAGCTGCGAAACAGATTGGCAGGCCGAATTCCAGCATGGATATAGCCCGCCTGTTGCTTAAAAAATAACATATCGTTAATGCCCAAGTATTTCTTATATAAACTTGCCCAACTGCTCGCATTGAGTATGCCGATAAAAAACGGTTATCGGCTGGCAGAGTTTGCCGCTGATTTGTATTCTATGGCCGCTTTTCTTGACCGGAAGTTGGTGGCTGATAATCTCAAGGCTATCTTTCCAGAAAAAAATAATCGTGAGATTTCCATCGTCCGCAGGCAGCTTTTTCGCAATTTTGCCAAATATCTCGTCGACTTTTTTCGTTTTGACAAGTTAGACATGAAATATATAAAAGAAAATATCCATGTAAGGAATATGCATTATGTGGATAGCGCTCTTACTGAAGGCAACGGAGTTATCTTGTTAACCGCGCATCTGGGAAATTGGGAACTGGGAGGGGTAGTAATTTCGATGCTGGGGTATCCTTTCATAACCGTTGCCTTGCGTCATAAATCCAAAGAGGTAGATGCTTTCTTTAATCGGCAAAGAGAGAGTAAAGGCGTAAGGGTTTTTCCTCTGGGAAGCGCTGCCAAAGGTTGCCTGAGAGCTTTAAAAAATAATGAATTATTAGGGTTGGTAGGAGACCGCGATTTTACAGGTAAAGGCATAGTTATCGATTTCTTCGGTAAACCCAGCGTTTTTCCCTTAGGCCCTGCAGCCATCTCTTTAAAAACCAAGGCCAGAATAATCCCGGGGTTTATGCTTAGAAATAAAGACGATAGCTTTGATTTAGTAATGAATAAGCCTATTGAATATGTTTCTACGGGGGATAATGAAAAGGATATACGCGAGATTCTTGTTCGATACAAGACAGTTTTGGAAGAATATATCCGTAGTTACCCGGAGCAATGGTATATGTTTAGGAGATTCTGGAAAGAATGAAAGTTTGCGTTGTTATACCTACATTTAATGAGTCCAAAGAAATAGCCCGGCTTATAAGGGAAATTAAAGAGAAAAATCCGGATGTGTTGGTAGTAGATGACGGTTCAATCGATTCCACAGCCGAGCTCGCGCATGCCTCGGGAGCAATAGTCTTGCGTAATCCTGTCAATCAAGGTAAAGGCGCTTGTCTGAAAGAAGGCTTCCGGTATGTTATAGCAAACGGTTTTGACGCTGCGTTAGTTATGGATGGCGATGGGCAGCATTTGCCGGAAGATTTACCGGGTTTTATAAAGTTAGCCGTTACTTCCGAGGCCGGGATAGTGGTAGGCAACCGGATGAACTACACAAGGAATATGCCATTCATTCGTATAATTACCAATAGGTTTATGTCGTGGATTATATCGATTTTAAGTAAACAGGATATTCCGGATACCCAATGCGGATTCAGATTAATAAAGAGAAGCGTGTTGGAAAAGGTTAAATTAAAGACTTCTAAATTCGAGACAGAGACAGAGATTTTAATTAAAGCTTCACGGTTGGGATTTAAAATCGATTCGGTCCCGATTAAGACTGTTTACAGGGGAGAAAAAAGCCAAATAAACCCTATTGTAGATACGTTTAGATTTATAAAATTCATTATAAAAGCAGGCAGAAGGTAGTATTTGGGATAACCTGCCTGTTATCTATCTATTCGTTTAGGTTTGTTAAGCAAGGAGTAATGAATTGATTCAGGTTTATACTGGCGATGGAAAAGGTAAGACTACCGCGGCTTTGGGGTTAGTTTTAAGAGCGGCAGGCGCGGGTAAGAAGGTGTTATTATGCCAGTTTTTAAAATCGGGAAATTATTGTGAACTTATTTCTTTAAGAAAGTTGGAAGGAATAGAGATTGAACAATACGGCAGCGCTTCTTTTATCCGCCATGCTCCTGAAAAAAAGGATTTAGATTTAGCTTGTTCCGGATTGAAGGCGGTGAAGAAAGCGATTTTAAGCCAACGTTATTCGATGATTGTCCTGGATGAAGTAAATGTTGCCTTAAAACTTAATCTTATCCGCTTAGAAGATCTTTTAAGTATTATGAACGAGGCGCCAAAAGAAATAGAATTGGTTCTTACCGGCAGGAGCGCGCATCCTCAGGTTATAAAACGCGCTGATTTGGTTAGCCGGATAAATGCGGTTAAGCATTATTATAAACAGGGACAGAGGGCAAGAAAAGGTATTGAATTATAAAATATAGTTGACAAAGAGCTTTAAGGTGGTAGAGTAAGTCAGAAATAATAAGTTATAGGTTAGGGAAATCAGTTTTAATCTGATGCGGTCCCGCCGCTGTATGGGTAAACGAAAGCTTTTGCAATAAGTCACTTTCCGGCTAATCCCGGATGGGAAGACGAAAAGCGAGTAGGTTAAAACCCTAAGCCAGAAGACCTGCCTATAAAAAGAAACGCCTCGTGGAATGGGCCATAGATATATTTGGGTGCGACCCGCCATAATAAATGGCGGGTTTTGTTTTTAATGTCAAATGAATGTTAAGAATACAAATCTGAATATTTGTTATTTGTGCTTCGTGATTATTTTGTCATTTGTGCTTTGTAATTTGTCATTAGCTTTAGCGGTTACCGGGTATAAACCCAGATATATTTCTCTTGCCCCTTCAACTACCGAAATCCTGTTTGCCTTGGGCCTTAGTGATAATATCGTGGGAGTAAGTTCTTATTGTAATTATCCCGCGGAAACTAAAAATAGGGAGAAGATTGGGGATTTTAGCCATCCGAATATCGAAAAGATAATTTTCCTGAAACCGGATTACATTTTTTGCACCGGCCTTGAACAAGCTCCGGTTATCGAAGAACTTCGCCGGCTTAAGTTTAATGTTTACGTAGCTGACCCATCCGGTATAGAGGGGCTGCTTAAAACTATTCAGAATATCGGTGCGATTACCCATAAAGAAGAAGAGGCTCAAGCTTTAATCGGCATGATGAAAGCAGATATTGAGATTATCAGGCGGAGAGCAAGCTCTGTGCCGCCGGAAAGAAAAGTAAAGGTATTTGTGGAAATTTGGCATGATCCATTGATGACCGCTGGAAGTGGTTCGTTTGTGGATGAAATGATTACTTTGGCTGGAGGCATCAATGTCGCTCATGATGTTCCCAGGCCCTATTGTTATTTTAGCGCTGAAAAAGTAATAAGCCTTAATCCCGATGTTATTATTATGACCTATATGGATAAACAGCCGCCTTTGAAATTGGTCGAATCGCGCTTTGGCTGGGGCGAAATTGAAGCGGTAAAAAATAAGCAGGTGTTTAATGATATCGATCCGGATGAATTGTTGCGGCCCGGCCCAAGGATTACCGAAGGCTTGAAAAGAATACAGGATAAGTTATACCCTAAAAATGGTTAAGGATTTGAAAAAAATAATATTTTCATTGTTTTTACTGCTTTGCACGGCAATAATTTTCGGATTGATAAAAGGATCCGTTTCAATCCCTCTAAACCAGCTTTTTATTAAAGATAACCAGCTTATAGTGAACATGCGGCTGCTCAGGATACTGGCGGCCATTCTTACGGGAAGCGGATTGGCTGTTGGAGGGATTGTCCTTCAGGCAATCTTAAGAAATCCTTTGGCTGAGCCGTATTTACTGGGAACTTCAAGCGGAGCAGGCTTAGCGGCAATAATTGCGGTTATTATCGGCGTTTCGCGGGTTTATATGCCGCTGGCGGCGTTTCTCGGGGCGCTGGCAAGCATTATACTGGTTTATTCATTGGCTTGTGAAAGAAAGAAGGCCGCTGACAAATCCCTGATTCTTGCCGGTGTAATCGTATCCATAGCCAGCTCTTCTTTGATAGTATTCTTGGTTTCTTTGTTCGGCGATCAGGCTATGCATGAGATGAACTGGTGGCTTTGGGGAAGCTTGCAGGTTTACGATTGGAAACTTATTCTTTTGGTTTCAATTCCGGTTGTGTTGGGTATCTGCGCCATTTATATTTTTGCCCAGGACCTAAACGCAATACAGCTTGGGGAAGAGGAAGCCATGCATCTGGGGGTGAATACCCAGAGCGTTAAGAATATTTTAATCATTATTACTACATTGATCACTGCCGGGCTTATTTGCATATGCGGGATAATCGGTTTTGTGGGTTTGGTTGTGCCGCATATGATGCGTTTGGTTGTAGGGCCAAACCATAAAATACTTATTCCTGTGGCCTGTCTTGCCGGCGCAATTTTTATGGTTGCTTGCGATGTGTTTTCACGCACTATGTTTTCTCCGGTAGAAATACCCATAGGAGTGATCACCGCGATAATCGGAGCCCCGGTTTTCATAATTTTATTGAAACGCGGGCAAAAAGTTTAATGAAACCATTGTTAAGGATCGATAATTTAAGCGCGGGTTACTACGGGGAAGATATTATTAAATCCGTGTCTCTGGATGTTTATGAAAGTGATTTCATCGGGATTATCGGGCCGAACGGCTCAGGAAAGACAACTTTACTCAGATTATGTTCTAAAATATTGCGTCCGCGCAAAGGAGGTATCTATTTTGAAAATAAAGATATCTTTGTTATGGATCTGAAGGAATTTTGCCGTAAGGTAGCTTTTGTGGCGCAGGATATTTTAACCAGTTTTTCATTCAGCGTCAGCGAACTGGTTTTAATGGGAAGGATACCGCATTTAAAAAGGCTGCAGTTTGAAACTAAAAATGATATTAGGATTGCTGAGAAAGCGCTTGAGCTAACCGGTTCTCAAGGCTTAAAAGATAAGATGATTGATGAGCTAAGCGCCGGCGAGCGTCAAAGAGCGCTTATTGCCAGGGCCCTGGCGCAAGAGCCTGTTCTTTTGCTTCTGGACGAGCCGACTTCGCATCTTGATATAGGCCATCAGATACAGGTAATGGATTTGTTGAAAAGGCTTAACCGGGGCAGTAATCTGACTATTGTTATGGTTTTGCATGATTTAAACCTGGCTAGCGCGTATTGCAACCGGATTTGCCTTCTGGATAATGGAAGCGTATTTAAGGAGGGCAAGCCGGAAGAAGTGCTTACGTATAAAAATATAGAGTCGGTATATAAAACAATTGTCTTGGTTAATAATAATCCGGTTACCAAAAAGCCGAATGTGGCTTTAGTGCCTAAAGAACTATGAAAATTACGCGCCTCATTTTAATCCGTCATGGCCTGACTCATTGGAATAAATCCGGCCGTTATTGCGGCTGTAAGGATGTGTCCTTGAGCAAAGAAGGAAAAGCGCAAGCTAAGCGTTTGAGCAATTTTCTCAAAGGCGCTAAGTTCGATAAAATTTATTCCAGCGACCGTAAGCGGGCTCTTCAGACAGCCCGGATAATATTCAAGAAAGCTAAAATTTTCAAGGTTCCTTTGTTAAGGGAAATTAATTTTGGAGCAATTGAAGGGTTGCGCCATAAAGAGATCCTAAGAAAATACCCGGTTATTTACAGGAACTGGATAAAAGATCCCTATAAAACTTGTCTTCCTGAGGCTGAGCCTATGAATGCATTCAAGAAAAGAGTGGGTCTGGGAATTGGGAAAATAGTCCGCTTGAACCCGGGAAAAGAGCTGGCGATAGTTTGCCATGGAGGGGTAATCAGTATTTTGATCGGCAGTATTTTAAAAAAGCGGGATTTCTGGAGATATGTGCCTAAGAGTGCAAGTCTGACTGTGGTTGAATATAAGAACGGTCTGCCTAAAATAAGAAAATTCAATGAAACAAAACATTTGGAGTAAAACATGGGAAAGATAACCTTGATTTTGGGAGGAGCAAGAAGCGGTAAGAGCGCGCAAGCTTTGAATTTAGCAGGAAAAGCAAAAAAGGTGGCATTTATCGCTACTTGCCAGGGCCGGGACGCAGAGATGAAAAAGCGCATCTTAAAACATAAAGCTGACCGGCCTAGCCACTGGGAAACTTTCGAAGAACCTCAAGAATTAGCTGAATTGTTGATTAAAATGGATGATTCGTTTGATTGCGTCATTATTGATTGCCTTACGCTTTTGGTTTCTAATCTACTTTTGGCAGGATGCAAGGATGAAATAATAGTAGATAAAATCAAGGCATTCTTGCTTCCGCTTAAAAAGAAAAAGGCAAAAGCAATCATAGTTTCTAATGAAGTTGGCCTGGGAATAGTTCCGGATAATAAATTAGGCAGGCGCTTTCGCGATATCGCCGGCAAAGTAAATCAAATAGTTGCTCAAGGAGCCGACGAAGTATTATTTATTGTTTCAGGTTTGCCGTTAATCGTAAAGCCGTCATTTCGGGGGAATAGATGAAAAGGATAAATGAAGTTACTAAAAAGATTTGCAAGATTGATCCAGCGATTATCCGGCAGGCTCAAAACAAGCTGGATAATTTGACTAAGCCTTTGGGAAGCTTGGGAAGGCTGGAGGATCTAGCTAAACAGATTTGCGGAATAACCGGTAATCTCAAACCATCCTTGAATAATAAAGTGATTTTCACGTTAGCTGCCGATCACGGAGTTACTGATGAAGGGGTAAGCCCTTATCCAAAAGAGGTAACTGCCCAGATGGTTTATAATTTTGTTAATGCCGGAGCAGGTATTAATGTTTTAGCTGCTCATGCAGGAGCAAGGGTAGTCGTGGCGGATGTGGGGATTTGTGTTGATCTTAAGCCCAACCCAAAGCTTGTAGTTAAGAAAATAGGTTATGGGACAAAAAACATGGCTAAAGGCCCGGCAATGACCAGGGAAGAGGCGATAAAGTCAATTTGTGTCGGAATAGAGATATTCGAGAATGAATATAAAAAGGGTATTGATATTGCGGGTACGGGAGAAATGGGTATTGGTAATACAACCGCTGCCAGCGCCATAACTGCTTGTTTTACCAAAAGGCCGGTCGAAGAAATAACCGGTAGAGGCGCTGGGCTTGATGATAAAGGCCTGAGCAATAAAATAACCATAATTAAAAAATCTTTATCCGTAAACGATCCTGATCCGCTCGACGCAATCGATGTGCTGGCAAAAATAGGAGGATTTGAAATCGGCGGACTCGCCGGGATAATTTTAGCTTCGGCAGCAAATAAAGTACCTGTGGTTATTGATGGTTTTATTTCCGGCGCAGCCGCATTAATCGCTTATCATATCGAACCTAAGGTTAAAGAATATATGATTGCCGCGCATTGTTCGGTTGAAAGCGGGCATAAATTTATTCTGGGGCATATTGGTTTGAAACCGCTTCTAGACCTTGATATGAGACTGGGTGAGGGAACCGGAGGGGCTTTGGCCATAGGGTTAGCTGATGCCGGGGTAAAGATCCTTACCCAGATGGCTACTTTTCAAAGCGCGAATGTTTCAGGAAGGGATAAATGAAGAGTTTTCTATTAGCCGTTCAATTTTTGACTGTTATACCGCTTAAAATTAAAGAGGTAAACGAAAAAGACTTAGCTAACTCAGCAGTGTATTTCCCGCTGGTCGGGTTACTTGTTGGTTTGTTTCTTTTGGCCATAAACTATTTTACATCTATTTTGAGCCTGCCGTTGCTTACCTCGAATATAATTTTAGTAGTTTCTCTGATTGTTATCACCGGCGGTATGCATCTGGACGGGCTTTCGGATACGGCCGACGCTTTCTTAAGCGGCAAATCAAAGGAAGAGATGCTTTTGATTATGCGCGATCCTCATATAGGAGTAATGGGGGTTTTGAGTATTGTTTCGGTTATCCTCTTGAAGATCGGCTTACTCGTTACCCTAAGCGCGGCATTAAAGCCAATTGCGCTTATTCTTATGTGTGTTTTGAGCCGTTGGGACGTGGTTTTGCTTATGTTTTTGTTTCCTTATGCCCGCAAAGATGGAAAAGCCGGTGTTTTTATCCGGGGTATAAAGAAGGAGATAGTAATTCTGGCCTTAGGATTGGCCTGTTTATTTGCGTTCATTGCCGGTGGGTTTATGGGGCTGGTTGTGTTATTAATTGCGAGCAGTTGCGTTTATTTTGCTGGTAAGTTTACTAGCGGAAAAATTAATGGAATAACCGGAGACACATTGGGAGCTGCAATTGAGCTAACGGAGATAATTGTTTTGTCGGCGCTGGTATTATTTAATAAGTGATAAATGGATACATTAAAAGCGATATCATCCTGGAGTGGAGGTAAAGACAGCTGTTTTGCTTGTTACAAGGCAATGCAGCAGGGTTATGATATCAGATTGCTTTTGAATTTTATTTCCAGGGAGTCGAAGCGCGGCTGTTTCCATGGTATTGAAGGAAGGCTGTTAAAGTTCCAGGCTGAGAGGCTTGGAATTCCTCTGGTTCAGAGGGAGGTTAGCCCGGATATGCATAAATACGAAGAGGAATTTAAGGCCGTGGTTAACGAATTGCGCGGTAACAATATCGGGTCGATGGTTTTTGGCGACATATATTTATTAGAGCATGAAAGCTGGATTAAACGAGTTTGTAAAGATCTTGATATTAAAGCCTTGGAACCCCTTTGGAACAATTCTCCGGAAAATATCATCGATGAGTTTTTAAAAGCCGGATTTAAGACTGTTATTGTTAGTTGCAAGGCGGATATTATGGGTAAGGAATTCCTCGGCCGCTTGGTAGATAGAGAAATGGTTAAAGAATTGAAGCAAAAAGGTATTTGTCCATGTGGCGAGAGAGGGGAATTCCACACATTAGTGGTTGATGGACCGATATTCAAAAAACCGATTAAAATCGTAAAAGCCGAAGCAATAATCAAAGAAAGCTTTTGGAAACACTGGTTTTTAGATATTCAGGATTACGAATAATTTTTTGAAGGATAAATTAGTAAAGAATATTAGGCGATGCTCTAAAATACCATGAGGCGTATTGACTCTGGATGTGTTCTTTGCAAATAGGCCTTCTGGAGCTTTCGGATGCCATATAAAAAGGAGGTGGTTATAAATTAAAGTAAAGTTTTAAGTAAGGATTTTGCGCAAGTATTATATTAACAATTTTTTCCAGATAGGTAGAGGAAGTGAAGGTGAGACTCCTTCCGCTGCCCCGCAACGGTAATTCCGGCATATCAATGGTGCCGGAGAGCCCGGACGATTACCTATCGCGGAAGTACTCTCGAGGGAGGAGAAAGATGAGAAGGGTAATCTTTGGTTTTATCGCTGTGGGATTTTTGATTGCGGTTAATCAGGCTTGGATAGATGAAGCGAAAGCCGCTAGCGCTGAAGAAGAGCCGGCAGCCGGCGCTATAGAAGAAGAAATTTCCGGTATCAAATATGATTTAGGCAATGTTATCGTTTCCGCGACAAAAACCGAAACCTACCAGGCTGAAACTGGAAGTTCAACTACTGTTATTACTGCCGAAGATATTAAAAAAAGTGGAAAACTGACTGTTGAAGCTGTCCTGCGTGACGTGCCCGGGCTTACCGTTATGCAAACCGGCGCGTTAGGAGGAGAAGCCTCTGTTTTTATGCGGGGAGCAAATTCGGGGCAAACTTTAGTAATGATTGATGGAGTGGAAGTTAATGACCCAATGTCCACTGGCCGCGCTTTCAATTTTGCCAATCTTTTGACCGATGATATTGAACGGATTGAAGTTGTGCGTGGGCCGCAGTCAACGCTTTATGGTTCCGATGCTATGGCCGGCTTAATCAATATTATTACCAAGAAAGGAGCAGGTAAGCCTAAGGTTGAAGCTTCTTTTGAAGGAGGTTCGCATGGCACATTCACGGAGCACTTCGGACTAGATGGCACAGCTATAGATAAGTTTGATTATTCCTTTTCAGCTACGCGTTTGGATTCTTCCGGAATTTCCAAGGCTTATAATGGATCCGAAAATGATCCTTACCATAATACTTCTCTTTCGACAAAGCTTGGTTATAAGATATTTGATAACGCTAAGCTAAGTTTGACGGTTAATTATGTTGATGCCTTGACAGGTGTTGACTACGATGCTAACCAGGATCTATCTAATTATACTTCCTGGTCGAAAGATCTTGCCGCTAAATTCGCGTTTGATCAAGCTATAAATTCCTGGTGGGCGCATATTTTGTCATTCTCATACCACGATATACGCAGGAAAGACAAGCAGGAGTGGGATCCGGTTTATGGGTATATCAATGACTGGTATAAGGGGAACAATAAAAAATTCGAATGGCAGAATAATATTTCCCCTGTAAAATGGAATATCCTTACTGCCGGGCTTGAGTATGAAGATGAAAGCGGCTCATCCTATTACGAATCAGACGGTGCGTATGGCCCTTATTCAAATAAACAGGACAGAAAAAGCATTGATAATATGGGGTATTATTTTCAGGACCAATTAAAGATTTGGGATAGGCTTTTCATCACTCCAGGAGTTAGAATTGACGATCATGAGATTTTTGGGACTGAAACTACCTACAAAATATCCACAGCTTTCCTTATTGCCGAAACAGGCACCCGCCTTAAGGGAAATTGGGGCACAGGATTTAAAGCGCCGACTCTTTATCAACTATATGATCCGACATACGGCAATGTAAATTTAAAAGCGGAAGAGAGCAAGAGTTACGATTTTGGCTTTGAACAGAATTTTTTCAAAGATAAATTGTCTTTTGATCTGACGTATTTCCATAACGATTTCAGGAA
>Ga0265297_10005969_pt1 | contig 18072 bp, 17 predicted proteins | sample Munlanlwell13791_FD_192502 | JGI IMG/M metagenome (GOLD analysis project Ga0265297, IMG submission 192502) | Leachate microbial communities from a municipal landfill in Southern Ontario, Canada - Leachate well 137-91 | ecosystem: Engineered > Solid waste > Landfill > Unclassified | place...
GGTGACTCGGATCCGGTGGAGATGATGCTGACTTTCGGCAAGCGCCGCACTGCCACCTCGGTGCACCCGGCAGCGAGGAGCGTCCCTTGGGCGAGCGGAGTAATCTCCACCCCCTGGGGGAGGACTAGTTCTCCTGCCATGAAATCGTCACCGATACGGCGGACATTGTGCCAAGGGAACACCGGGGCCTCCACGGTGAGGTGTCCTGCCGCCGGATTTGCACCATTCATGGAGGCGATCACCGCATTGGTCCCAGGGGGCATCGGGCGCCCCGCATTGACAGGGAAGGCTTTTTCATCCACAGCCAAGGTTTTGGGCTGCTCGGGAGTGGCCCAGAAAGTGGAGGCGGCCAATACTGCAAACCCATCCATGGCAGCCTGGTGGGTGGCCGGCGAAGATTGCCTGGCCCAGACCGGCGCAGCAGTCACCCGGCCTCTTGCCGCGCAAGTAGAAATCTCTTCTGGGGACAGCATGGCATTGAAGTCAAAATGCGAGAAAAAGATTTCCCTGGCCTCGTTCACGGACTTCATCTGGAAATTGTTCGATTTTTTCATGGGCTCTCCAGCGATTCTCAAACCTTGCTTATCTTTTGCCATTATGGTTTTTAATGAGTTAAAAATTATTTGTCAGCGAGAAAGCATAAGGCTTTTTGTTTCTGGGGGTCGGCTACAACATTGGCCCACTTGCCAGCGGTGGCCGCGGGGACATCGATCACCTTAATAAATTCTGCAAACCCATGGGCCTGGGGCAGGAAGCTGCTAAGGATATTAGGTGCATTTCTGAAGAACGCCTGGTTGAAGGCAGCCTGAGGATCATCCGGGTATACCGGCAGGTAAATGATCTGGGATTCCACCAGATCGAGGAAAAAATGGGTTCCATATGACACATCCGGTATTTGGCCCGCTTCTTTCCGGGCAATTTCCACGAGCACGGATGTGTGGTTGATATCCGCATAAGTAGCATTAACGCCCAGGGTTAAGTTGGAGCTGCCCCATCTGCCCGGTCCCATCATCATGATGGTCTGGCGGGCTATTGCCGGATGCCGATTGATCTCTCCTACGGCCCGTCCCATCTCCTGCTTTAAGGCCAGCGACGCCTTTCCGGTGTAAGCGCCCGGGTCCACATAAATGATGTATCTGATGCCGGGGACCATGCCCCCAGAGATAGTGTGCCTGGCCCTGAACAAAATGCGGTCAGGGGCAATATCGTCGGGGACCTTGGCAGCCTCGGTCAAGCCCGGCAGTTTCATGGGCCGGCATTGGACCAGATTAATCCTTACCTTGTAGTCCGTCTGCAAAAAGGCAGTAAATTCTGTATCAATAGGGTAACCATAGGCCGCCTCCAGCTTGGCCAGAAGCGCCCTGACGGTCTTTACGAAATCCGTCCGGGCAATCAGATTGTTGAAGGTAAGAACCCAATTTTTGAGCTCTTTGAGTCGCGGACCATTCGCTTCCCGGACATAGCCATTCTCCATAAAGGAGAGAAACATATACAGATTCGGATAATCCATTTCCGCAATCACGTTGGCCACCGGCAGGCTGGCAAAGTCATTGGCCGAGATGTCCAGGAGGTCCAGTTGACGCTGGGAGTAGGTGGCTATTTTGGTGCCGATCTCGGGGCGAAGGCGGGGGGAACTTACGGCGATCATCCTGGGATAATCGCTTCCCACGCGGTTGACGGCCCTGGTTCCCAGTCCAAAAACCAGCCGGATAATTCCCTGGTTCGGGTCTATGCGATCCGTCCAGCAGTAGAGGTTATGGGAAAAGGCCACGCCTGCCAGAGGGGGAAAGAAATAGTTTTTATACCGCATTCCGGAGACGCGCTGCACCAGGATGGCCATCTGTTCATCCGATTCGCCCAAACCCCGCTGGTGCCTATAAGAAAGGGCGTCGGGATTCACCGCACTGGCATAGACCAGTTTCACCGCCCGCAGAAACGCCGCCATCCGCTCTTCGGGGCTTCCCTGATTGGTGCAGAATTCGCTGCGATACTTACCGGCAAATGAGTTCCCGAAGCCGTCCTCCAGCAGGCTGCTGGATCTCACGATGATGGGCGCCTGGCCGAAATAATCCAGCAAGTCCTTGAATTGCTCCATGATCTCTTCGGGGAACCTGCCGGTCAAAAAACGCTCCTCGACTTTTTCGAACTCCTCCAGGGAAGTCTGGGAATTTCTCGTCAAACGAAGCCGCAGCCGGAACAGGTCGTTGTTGACGAGAAAGGTGAAAAACACATCCGACCCGATGAAAAAAGAATCATGCTCCTCCAACACCCTGGAGAAGTCCCATTCATTCCCATCGGTTAAAAGTATTTTCCGCGCCAGCAGCATCCCCGCGGCCTTTCCGCCAATGCGCCCGGAGCCGATCAAACGGCTTCTGATCCGAAGCAGGTCGCTAATGGTCAGGTATTTGTCCGCCAGGCGCTTGAACTCGGGATGGATTCCAATAATCATCTGGGACAGTTCTTGTTTGAGGGCCTGGATCTCCGGGGTATTCTCCAAGAACCTAAGTTCGTCTTCGTCGTATTGGGCGAGTTTGCGGTAAACGCTGTCCCAGGGCGCGATGGAGTCGGCCTTGACTTTGAGCGGACTCTTGCTGGCGGTCTGGGAGATGGCCGAAGCGTCTCCGCTGACTAATACTGGGGACAGGACGCCATTCGAGAACAGATGCGGCAAGAACATCTGCGAGGAGTACCGGTCCCAAACCTTCAATGGATGGATGTAAAGCCGGTCTCCGACGTGATAGAGATCGATCAGCACCTGGGTGGTGTCCCTAATGCGGGCGACGGCGCTATGGGAGTGGTGCCCCCGGGTCAAAGCAAAATAGGCCACCGTCTCCTGTTCGTGGAGAAAGGGACAGGTGAGCTGAAAGAAGTTCGCCAGGAGTTCATCGCTGGCCCAATCGGCTACCAGGGCGGAAAGGTTGTCAAAGACATAGAACACTCCCTTGCCATTCTCTTCGATGATCTTGTTTACCTGGGCGCTGAAGGAATCAAAACCAGGCCGCGGATCGATTTCCGTAGTCCGATAGCCGGAAAGCGGTTCAAGAATGCAGTAATGAGGGTCAAAGCGTACGTAGATAATCGTGCGGTGGTCTTGCAGGGCCTGCCTGACAAAGGGCAGCGCCACCTTCAAGTAGGTGTGCAGTCCATCGACCTGCCAGACGATGTTGTCTCCTAAGCGCAGCCCTTCCAGGATATCGTCCAATGCCGGGATGCCGCTGCCTATCGCCTTGGCTTGTTGCATCACAAAATCTCTTGATTCATCCCTTTATCGTAGTCAGTGGCCTGGTCCAGGTGCAAGACCCCCGGAATAGAAGAACTGCGGCCATAGCCCCGGCATTCTTTGCGGCCCTGCGAACAGCAGTGGATGCCGCAACTATGGCCCCAATTCAACGGAGCGTTTCTACACCCAACCCCGGAGTTTCATCGCTTCCACCACTCTCTCGACTGCAACCACGTAAGCGGCCTTGCGCATATTGATCTTGAATTTTTTGGAGGTTTCCAGGACCTCATGATAGGCCCTGGTCATCTTGGCATCCAGCTTCTCGTGGACTTCCTTCTCATCCCAATAGTACATGTAGGCGTTTTGAACCATTTCGAAGTACGAAACCGTTACTCCACCGGCATTGCACAAGAAATCAGGAATAACGTGTATCCCTTTCCGGAAGAGAATTTCGTCCGCCTTGGGAGTGGTGGGGCCGTTGGCCAGTTCCACCACCATCTTCGCCTTCACCTTGTCGGCGTTCCGTTCGGTCAGCACCCCCTCCAAGGCGGCCAGCACCAGCACATCCACGTCCATCTCCATCAGCGACTGGCTGCTAACGTCTTTGGTGCCCTCGCAATTGCACACTGAATGGGTGGCCTGCTTGTGCTCGGTGAGTTTGGGCACACAGATGCCATCCTTGCAGCCGACCGCGCCTTTGGAATCGCACACCGCCACGATCTTGCAGCCGAACATCGATTCCGCCAGGGAAGCGGCGTAACACCCGGCATTGCCATAACCCTGGATGGCCATGGTGGCTTTGCTCAGATCAAGGCCGATCTCCCGGGCAGCCTCGCGCAGGGTAAACATACCCCCCCTGGCTGTGGCGTCGGCCCGTCCGGGGGAGCCGCCCAGGGCCAGGGGTTTGCCGGTAATCACCCCGAATTGATTATTGCCGACAATGCTCGCATACTCATCCACCATCCAGGCCATGATCTGCGGATTGGTATAAACATCCGGCGCAGGGATATCCTTGGTAGGGCTGATAAACTGGCCGACGGCCTTGATATAGGCCCGGCTAACGCGTTCCAGTTCGGACACGGATAATTCCTTGGGGTTGCAGACCACGCCGCCCTTGCCTCCGCCGAGAGGCAGGTCCAAAAGAGAGCATTTCCAGGTCATCCAGGCTGCCAGCGCCCGCACCGTATCAATGGTTTCATCCGGATGAAAACGAATTCCTCCCTTGGTCGGACCCTTGGCATCATTGTATTGGACACGATAACCTTCAAATAATCTGGTGGTTCCATCATCCATCCGGACCGGGAAGTTGACGTGAAATTCCCGCATGGGGCGCAGGAGCACTTCTCGGGTGCCAGCGTCTAAACTCAAAATGTCTGCGCAATTCCTTATCTGCTGTTGGGCAATGTGAAATGGATTGTTATTGGTGGTCATTTCTTCTTTGTCTCCCTATTTGGTTAAAGTTAACGAGGGGTTATCTTAGGCACCCCTATCACATAGTTTAGCCTTGGGTTTTGCGGCCTTACCGTTAGCCCGAAACTACATATCCTCGGCGGCAAATCTTCTGGTGTAGTCGAGGTAGTGTTTAAGAAGCCACAATTTTTCCAGGTATTCCGCCCAGCCGCATTTGGGCTTTGGGCCCTTTTGGACGTCGCTCAGAATGCCGGAGCCGTCAGTTACAACACCCATAAGCGAATCCCAAATTTCGGCCCAGGTTAGCTGGGCATCCGCCATCAGGCTCTGGATGATCTTGCGGAAATTCTCCAGGTCTTCTTCCGGGGAAAAGACTTTGCTTTCCTCGGATCGTTTGCCTCCCGGGATAACTCCAAGTTTGCCGGCCATAACTGACCCTCCTTATTTATTCTGAACCTGGTTGATCCAACGAACCTTCGCAGAGCCTTTTGGCGTAATCCAGATAAGTCCCCAGGAGATGCAGTCTCTCGTAGAATTCTGCCCATCCTCCCACCGGGGTTCGGGCTACCGGCTCAGGGACGCCATCCAGAATTTCCAGGACAGTTCTGGGATCTTCACAGGAATCCCAAACTTCTCGCAAAACCTTCAAGGCGTCGTTCAGCACCGACGCCGCGATACCCCGGAAATGCCGCAGCCTGGCGTTGGTGCGCTCAATTTCCTCCCTGGCGATTTCATCCTCGGTGCGCCAATGGTGGGGAGCATCCTTGAGACTCTTTTTCATCGCGGCGGCCTCTTATCCGATTACGTGGGCGAATATGTGAAAATGGTCACAAAAATTCCTAAGCATCGCTTATGCCAACGCCGCTATTGAGAAATGGTCTTGATTATGTAGTTTATTTTGTTAGGTAAATTAAGTAAGGAGGGACCGACTGGTCCAATAGTCGGGTGGGAAGGCTGGTGCTGGAGCAGCAGCGGCAAAGATTAATAAGCAGGGCCCAAAAGCCTGTGAGGGGCCTGTCGTTTACTTCTGCTCAGGGTTGCTCAGATTTTGCACAGGGGTGGTGATTTATCAGCAGCAAGAAAGTTGGTTATTCTTATTCGGGGCTTTCGGTATTCCGAGAAGAGTCGGCGGGAACCTGGAATTGAAATTTTTTGATCCGGTGACGCAGGGTGTTGCGGCTGATTCCGAGCATCCGGGCGGCTTTTACCTGGTTATAGCCGCTTTGCTTTAAGACCCTGGCTATGAGGGCCCTTTCCACCAGATCAATGACATTGGCATGCGGCTTCTCATCGGTGAGCTGCAGGATGTCGGGAATGAGCTCCTCCATTTTTTTATCCAGGCTGGCCATTAACTGGTCCCGGCTTCCAACCCGCAGGTCCTGCTGTTCCGCATCGAGTTGCAGGTGCTCTTCCAGGATAACATCTCCCAAAGACAACAAAACGGCTCGTCTCAGGCAGTTTTCCAGCTCCCGGACATTGCCCGGCCAAAAATGGGCCTGGAGTTTCTTCATAGCCGCGTCGGCAACGTAGCGAATCGGGGTCTGATATTCCTCGCCAAAGCGGCTGACAAAATATTCCACTAGGAGCGGCACGTCTTCCAGGCGTTCTCGCAGCGGGGGCAGTTGAATGGAAATGACCTTAAGCCGCCAATAGAGGTCATCGCGGAATCGTCCGGCTTCGACTTCCTTTTCGAGCTTCTTGTTGGTGGCGGCAATAATCCTCACATTGACCTTCAGGTTTTCTTTGCCGCCGAGCCTTTCAAACTCGCCGTACTGGAGCACCCGCAACACCTTGGCCTGGGTCGGGAGAGACATATCCCCGATCTCATCAAAAAAGAGGGTGCCGTCCTGGCATCTCTCGAACTTGCCGATGTGGGTGCGTTCGGCCCCGGAAAAGGCGCCGCGCTCATAGCCGAACAATTCGCTCTCCAGCAGCGTCTCCGGAATCGCCGCACAGTTGACGGCCAAAAAAGGCTTGTCTTTGCGATGACTGTGGTGATAGATGGCCCTGGCCACCAATTCCTTCCCCGTGCCGCTCTCCCCGGTAATGAGAATAGTCACATCTTTACCGGCGACTTGACCGATAAGTTTGTAAACCTCCTGCATGCGCCGGGTGTTGCCGACGATTTTGACTTCTCCTTTGGATGGGGTGGCAGGCCGGCAAAGATAGCCGGGGAAACTGACTACCTCCTTCATGAGGCGATTCACTTCCAGGGCGTCGGCGGCGATGCGCTGCAACTCATGGCGATCAAAGGGCTTGAGCAGGTAGTCGTATGCACCCAGTTTCATGGTTTCGATGGCGGTATCCGTGCTGCCATAGGCGGTCATGATGATGACCGGGGTTTTTACCTGCGACCGGCGGATTTCCCTCAGGGTATCCAGGCCGTTTAATCCCGGCATCTTGTAATCCATCAGGATCAGATCGAACTGCTCTTTAGCCATCGCCTCCAGGGCCGCCTGGCCGCTGTTGCAGGAATGTATGCCGTACCCCTGCTTCACAAAGAAGCGCTCCAGGAAGTGCACCAGGCCTTCGTCGTCGTCAACTATCAGTATTTTTTCCATCTGTGCCGATCATCGGTTCTGGATCTACCGGGATGAGGAGGGAAAAGGTTGTCCCTTCCCCAACGATGCTTTGCACCATAACCTCGCCGCCGTGCCTCTTGACCGTGCTGTGGACAATAGCCAGCCCCAGCCCGGCGCCGGTTGCCTTGGTGGTAAAAAACGGGTCAAATAGCCTCGAAATATTCTCCTTCATTATACCAGGTCCCGTATCCCCGACATCTATCCGTATACTCTTGCGAATCCCTTCCGCGGTCTGCAATTCCTGGAGGTCTGCAGTAATGATCAGTTTGCCCTGTTTGGCCACGGCCTCCAGGGCATTCACCATCAGATTCAACAGCGCTTCTCCCAACTGTTTCCTGTCTCCTTTGATTTTCGGCAGGCCCCGGCTTATGGACTTTTGGATAATGGTCTCCTGCTTCCTGGCTTTCGGTCCGATTACCAGCAGAGAATCCTCGATCAGTTCCCTTACCTCGATCAAGGAAAAAACAGGTTCCTGAGGCCGGGCAAAATCAAGGAAACGATTGATGGTGGCCTCCATCCGCTTGATCTGCTGCATGGCTACTTGGAAATCTTCTTCATATTCAGGCGAGATCGAGATTTCGCTTTCGACGGATTCCAAAAACAATTTAAGTGAAGTGAGCGGCGTCCTGATCTCATGCGCTACTCCTGAAGCCAGCCGTCCCAGGGCGGCCAATTGCTGAGAGCGGGCCGCGGCTTGCTGGGTCTCCTTCAGTTTTTCCCCGGTTTCCTCCAGTTCCGATTCCTTCAGCACCACCCGCTGTTCCAACTTTTGCTGCCGGTCCTGAAGTTGTCTGGCCATGTCCCCAAAGGCCTTATAGAGCACCCCGATCTCGTCGGCCCGATTGATTTTGATATCTGCCCGGTCAAATTCGCCTCTGGCAAGGTTGTCGGCGGCCAGGCTGAGCTTCCGGATTGGATTGACCACGTAATGGGAAAGCAGCCAAGCCAGGAAAAGGGCGCCGCCGGCGGAAAGCGCGGTCACCAGGTAGACGTAGCGCTTCAGCCGGTCTGTCCCGCGAAAAGCTTCCTCCTTATCCTGTTCCACCACCAGGGCCCAGTCGGTTCCGGCCACCCTGGCGGAGGCTCCCATGACTTCCATACCTCGATAATCAATGTAGGTAACCCGGTGCTTCGAGGCGTTGAAAATGTTCTTAAAACTCTCAGACTGGGCAATATTTTCCCTGAGTATTCTCTCGGGTTCTTTGTGGGCCAGGAAAGTGCCCTCGCGGTTTACGAGATAGCATTCTCCCGTCTCACCCAGAGATAGGCGCAAAACCATGGAAAGGATGACGTTGGTGCCGACCTTGGCGCACACCGCGCCTTTTACCGCCCCCGATTTATCCCGCAAGGGAATTGCTATCCGGAAAAACGACTCGTTTTGCTCGGGGTCGAAATCGATATCGGACATATAAGACTTGCCGGCCAAAGATTCCTGGAACCATTTTGCCGTTTGGGGCTGGGCTTCTTTAGGAGAACTGTCATAAACGATGCTGCCGTCCTGTGATAGGACGATAAACTGACTGTAAACTTTATATTTGTCTCTGACTAATTCCAGGTAAGGGGCGATCAGGGAACGATCCAGCGACCTCAGGATAGAGGAGCCGGCTATTACCTCGAGGTCAGCCTGGCGCTCCGAAATCCACCTCTCCAATAAAGCCGCCTTGTCTGCCGTGACGTTTTCAATTTGGTTCTTCACCATGTTCAGGATGCGTTCTTCGGCAGTCGTGATGGCAAACGCCCCCATAACGCCCAGGGGCACCAGGGCAATAGCCACAAAGAGCAGCATCACCCTAATTTGCAGGTTGCTGTGGAAAATTTTCTTATTCAAGAAAAAGACCCCGGCAAGGCGAACTAAGAGGCGCGTATCACCGCGGCGGCCCTTTTTACCAGACGCGCCCACCAACTGGGTGGGGCTCCCTCCGGTTTACTCTCACGTAAATGTTCTACTGTCTTTCCTATCCATAAGGCCACGGTTTGCAGCAAGGCCTTTTCCATGGGAAGAATTGCAGGGTCGCCGTCCGGGCTGGATTTTGCCGACACGTAGACGCGCAGCAGGCCGGCCCGCCGGCCATGCATCAAGATGTCGGCAGCATGGGAATCGGGCGTACTTCGGATTTGGGGCGAAACCACCAATTCGCCGGCAATCTCTAGTTGCGCCCAGGTCAGTTTGGGGTTCTGGTAACCACTCGGCAAAATATTAACAATGTCTTGCAGCATTTGAGGGAGATCGGCTGCGGAGCGGCACAGGCAGCGGGATATGGCATACAGACATTCCAGCTCCTTGACCCGTTCGCCGAGTTCCCGGGTGCGCTTCTGGAGGGCGGTTTCTACCCACTCGTATTCGGCAAGCCTAAACTGGAGGTCTATGATTTCTTGATGAGCTTCGCGCAGAACCTCAGTCAGTTCTTCACGAGTCAAGTTGCGTTCCTTGGATTTCATTCTTCATAACCTCGCGGGGTTGCTAAAGGTGATAATCTCCCGCCGCCTCAGGTTGATAGAGCACCTCTTCGATCTTAATCCGCCGGATTCCCTTGGGAACCCGCCACTCGATGACATCCCCTACAGAATAGCCGAAGATAGCAGTCCCAATGGGGGAGAGGACAGACAGCTTTCCGGCGTTAAGGTCAGCATCCTTGGGAAAGACCAACGTGTAAACCATAGATTGGTTTTTGTCGACATCAAGCAGTCTCACCCGGGAGTTCATGGTTACGACATTAGGAGGAACTTCCTTCGAGTCAACCACGTTACCTTTGTGTAGTTCCTCTTCGAGCTTCTCCAGGTCGCCTCGATCCCGGTAGCTGAATTCAGCAGCTACAGAAAGCAGTTCCTCAAGCCGTTCGAGATCGAATTTCGTAATGTATATTGTGCGGTCTTTCATGGTTTGCCTTCCGTTATCCAGTTATTATAGTCTGCTCGATAAGCAGGTTGAGGCTGCTAATAAACTTGCCAGCGGGAATTGGAGCGGGCTCCTGGATTCGAACCAGGTCCTCCGCCCGGGAAGGGCGACGCTCTACCCTTAAGCTAAGCCCGCCGAGTCGGAGCCAGGAATAATCGAATCTGGGCTATAATGAGTCATACTTGGCTATCCTTCCCGATCTTAAGGTTTAAAGAATAACCGCTAGCCCCTTGCTGCGAAGGTATTCCTTTACCTGGCGGATGCTGAAAATGCGGTAGTGAAAGACCGAAGCCGCCAATAAGATTTGGGCGCCGCCTTTGGTCACCCCTTCGTAAAAATGTTCCAGTGTGCCCGCTCCTCCCGAGGCAATCACTGGCACCGTCACAGCCCTGGCAATAGCCTGGGTAAATTCCAGGTCATATCCTGCCTGCGTGCCGTCGCCATCCATGCTGGTGGGCAATATGGAACCGGCTCCCCGTTCCTGACATTCTTTAGCCCAGGCCACTGCATCCCGGCCCACAGGCTGCGTGCCCCCGGCAACCACGAGTTCAAAACCCGAAGGCATGGCCTCGTTTCTCTTACCGTCAATGGCGATGGTCAACCTCGCCGTACCATAGGCTTTGGCTGCCTGGCTAACGAGGTCAGGTTTTTTTACTGCCGCACTGTTCATGGAAATCTTGCCGGCGCCGGCTTCGAGCACCAACTCAATATCTTGCAAGGTAGAAATACCGCCGCCCACGGTCAAAGGGATCTGAATTACCGCGGCCACCTTCTTGGCCCACTCCAGGCGGGTCTTGCGGTTTTCGACCGTGGCCGCGATGTCTAACATCGCCAGTTCGTCAGCCCCTTCCTGTTCGTAAAACCGGGCATTTTCCACCGGATCACCAGCATCCCGCAGGTTAATGAAATTGATGCCCTTGACAACCCGGCCGTCCTTCATATCCAAGCAGGGCATGATTTTAATCGGTTCCATGGGTTCCCTCCCGAATAACTATTGAGATGTAGCCAGAGCTAAAATTTTTGGATCAGTGCTTTTTTAAAATTATTTCCCTAAATCTTGACCAGAGGCAAGGTAAATAATTCTTTTCGGGCCTTCATTATATTTGAAAGACAATGATTGCCGGTTAAACTTCGTTCCACGAGGGAAAAATGTTTATAACTGACGGCCTTTAAGGGCTCCAAAAAGGCAAGGGACTGGCTATTTGTTGGGAGGAAATTATCCCTCCAGCAGGATTTCAAGATAGGTCTACTCTCTTGACCCCGCTGAGGTCAATAACCTCTTGAACCAACTGGCGGTTAAGCGGCAGATGAGGGGGCACATCCCGCCCCTGGAGTGCAAAAATGGCGGTTACCTCTTTCTTCTCAAGATCCTTGGCTACCCCGAAATTATTAATAATTATGCCATGCTTCTCAATAACTCCCTGGATCGATTCAAACAGACCAGGAACTTCGTTCGAAACTACGATAAATTCTTTATACCAATCCTTCTTCAGCTTTTCTTCAAAGCGCTTTAGTACCACCAGAGGAATGACCGTCAACCCTGTTACGACCAAACCGAAAAGATAGAACCCGCCGCCAATGGCCAGGCCGATGGTGCAAGCCACCCAGACACAGGCGGCTGTAGTCAGGCCGCGGATGTGGTCTTTATAACGCAAGATAACACCGGCGCCAAGGAAGCCTATGCCACTGATAGCTTGAGCGGCGATTCGTCCTTGATCGTTACCTACCCATTTAGGTGGCGCGCCGAAATAGATAGTATAGTATTCTGAAATTATCATAATGAGGGCAGCGGATAAGGAAAGCGCGAGATAAGTTCTTATGCCTGCCGCGCGGCCACGCACCTCCCGTTCTAACCCCAAAATCCCCCCCAGGACAGCAGCCAAAAACAGCCTGAGGACCAACTCGGTTTAGTTTATCATTTTCTTATCCTCCTGCAAGTAGCTTCCATTATACATTCTTTGGCTTTGGCCATCCCAAGGCGCTGTTTCTAATAAGCCGAAACGCTTATTGCTTTTAGTCCGGTCAATTTGCTATAATTACTTAAATTAAATAGCAAATTGGAGTTATCTTATGCAACAGAAACCTCTCAGTCTGCTGCAATTTCAAAAAAAGTTCGGCACTGAAAAGGCCTGTCAAAAGCAATTGTTTCGGATGCGGTGGCCCGAAGGCTTCAAATGCCCTCGTTGTGCCCATACTACAGCCTATTTCCACAGCACCCGGCATTTATATCAGTGCCAATCCTGTGGTTACCAAGCTTCTTTGACCGCCGGAACCGTGTTTCATAAGACCAGGACTTCCTTAACCAAAGGGAATTATATAGTTAACTCCCTTAAGGATTTATCAAACCCGCATAAGTAAGGCGTTTGTAGGCGGTTGCAACAACAAAACTTTCAAGGCGTTTAAGACTATGGCGCTTACAGCTTCCATCGTTGAGCCGAAAGGTAAACTCATTGACATAGCGCCCCAGGTGCTTAGGACTGGCATGGTGGTAAACGCCGTAGATTCCACGCTTCAAAGTGGCCCACACGCTGTCAATGCTGTTCGTGGTCACGCCGTCTTTGACATAATCTCCGGCGCTGTGATTAACCGACCTGTGTTGATAGAAAAGACCATCCAGGCCGGAATAAACCGGGGCGTCATCGGTATGGATTATGGAGCCGATAGTCACATGGTCAAAGATTGCGCCATGAAGCGTCGCTTTGTCAGGACTCTTAAACGGTTTGGCGATGGTGTTGCCGCCCCGTTCCCGAAGCCCGACAACTCCGACCTTACCGACAGACCCCCGGCCCTCTTTGAGCTTCTTGCTCTCGTGCTTGTTGATTTCTTTCCCGCCGATATAGGTTTCATCGACTTCGATGACACCCTTGAGTTCCCTAAAATCATCACTACAGGCTTCCCGGAGCCGGTGCAGCATGAACCAAGCCGACTTTTGAGTAATGCCTATCTCCTTGGAAAGCTGCAAGGAAGAAATGCCTTTCCTGGCCGTCACCAGCAGGTACATGGCATAAAGCCACTTATGCAACGGGATATGCGACCGCTCAAAGATGGTTCCGGTTCTCACGGTAAAATCTTCTTTGCAGGGGTTGCAACGGTAAAAGCCATGCTTTCTGGCGGTGACTCGCTCACCATTACCGCATACAGGGCATTTGACGCCATCGGGCCACAGTTTGGATTCGAGATATTTCCGGGCCGGTTCCTGATCCGGGAACATCTGAAAAAGCTGAAAAGTGCTGATGGTTATTTTGTCCATTGTTCTAAACAATCCAAAAATTTAGGCAACCAGTTAGGGATGGGGCGGCGGCCGGATTCCCAGGAGTCGATTGTTTGCTTGGGGACCCCTATTTCCTCCGCCAAGGTCCGGCGAGACCGGAAACCAAGGCGGAGGCGAGCGGCTTTGAGGTCAGCCGGACTAAACATCAAGTTCCCCGGCTGCCTCAATTTTATAGCCAGCAGCTTTGCCAGAGCGGATAATAGCCGCTTCTTTTTCGATGTCCCAATTATTGGCCTCATTACACGCCAGCCGATGTCCGGCAATCCAGAGCATTTTGTATCCGGCGGGCAAATCAGCCGGGCCATAAACTTGACCGGGGACAAGTTGACGCTCAGGCACAACGTGGGAATTGCTGCCCGCTATAAACACGGGTTGACCATAAGAGGATGCAGAGTGGCTGGGGGAAAGGACCCCAGTGTTGTACTGGAAATGTTCGCCAACCTGCCAATGTACCTCAACTACGGCGATTTTAGGACCATACTGCTTTGCAAGCTCAAATTCGGTGATGTCTGTGTTTTTCATTTGGGTTCTCCTTGTCGTTTTGATGATCTAAATATATGACAGGGTAATACATTTGTCAAGAGAAAAGTGCAGAAAATGCGAAAAAAAATTGATTTAGGGAGTCAAGTATATAATTCCCTAACCAAATGGTTCTGGATGATCTGGTTGATGGGGCGCCAAAAGAGCGGTATCTCCATGAAGTCGCTGCAACGGATGTTGGAGATCAAGACTTACAAAACCGTGTGGACTATGGGCCACAAGATCCGCAAAGCCCTGGCGGACCGGGATGCTGATTATAAACTCGCCGGCTTGATCGAGATGGACGACACTTACTTCGGGGCTCCCAAGCCCGGCAAGCGGGGCCGGGGTGCGGCCGGCAAGGCCAAAGTGGTGGTTGCCGTGGAAACGCCAGACAAAAAGCCCAGATTTGCCGCCATGCATATGGTTCCCAAGGTCAGTGGCCAGGAGATTCAGACCCTGGTGGAGGCGCGCCTGGTGGAAGAAGTGGTGGTCAAAACAGACGGTTGGCAAGGCTACAGTTTCCTGGATAATTCCCCCCGCCGCCACGAATGGCTGGTCCCAGGTTCGGGCAAAGAGGCACCGAAGGTCCTGCCCTGGGTGCATACTTTGATCGCCAATATCAAGGGCAATATTCGTGGTGTCCATCATGGCGTCAGCCCCAAGCACCTCCCCCGTTATCTGGCAGAATTCTGTTACCGATTCAACCGTCGATTTTGGGAACCGCAAATGTTCAACCGTATGCTGCATGCTTGTTTGAATACACCGAGCATTACATTCTCGGAGCTAAGGCAATAAGCGTTTAAGCCGATTTTATGTATTTTTATTGGCTCGGGGTAAGGGAAGGTCTGAAAGACATGCTGTATTAGTCAAACCAGAAGATACGTGATTAAGGCAGATTTCGACAAGTTCCTCCGAACTGGGCTTCTTTAGCTCCCGATCTGAAACACATCCATAAGGTTTTTTGTAATCACTTTGGAACACTATCCAGTTTTCGGGATATCCGGCAGGAAAACCGTCAACATCCCGGGCAGCGGGAGGAACGAACAAAACAAGAATTGCGATCTCATAGGCCTTATGAACTTTCTCGACGATATCCGGCTCAGTGTGCCCGCCGACAGTTCCGTGGACACCGCGCCCGGTGAGATCACCGTCGTGCGGATATTGTAGGGCTTCGCTTCCTGGCGCAGCCCTTCGGACAGGGCCTGCAGGGCATGCTTGGTCGCCATATAGACCACGATGCCGGGCCTGACCTTGTGGTCGATCACGAATGAGACATTGATGATATGCCCCGCTTCTTGCTGCTTCATATACGGCTGCGCTACGGCAATGCCGTAGAGCACACCTTTGAGGTTGATGTCGATCATCCGGTCCCATTCATCGATCTTGAGGCACTCAAACGGCGCCTGCGCCATCAGGCCGGCGTTGTTGATCATGACGTCGATATGCCCAAACGTCTGCACCAACGCGTCCACCAATCTCTTCATCTGGTCAAAGTAGGCTACGTCTGTAGTTACGGCGAGCGTCTCGCCGCCGCTGCCGGTTAAATCATCCACTAATGACAGGAGGCGATCGGTGCGCCGTGCCCCAGCACCACGCTGGCGCCACGGGCAGATAGAAGCCCGGTGGTCGCCTCGCCCAGTCCGCTGCTCGCGCCCGTGATGACGACGACTCTTCCTTCGATGTTATTGCTCATCATCTTGACTCTTTTCGCCTAGTTAGGACCATTCTTTCAACCTGCTCGTCTTACAGGGTGTGGGGTTCAAATTCGTACGGCTTCAGCCTTCCTCCAGGTTGGGGTGGCAGCATATTCTTTGATCATTTGTTAAACATTCTCTGAGGAACTACTCCCGATCAACCTGGACCACAAACTCCTTTAGTTTTTCTATAAAAAGTAAGCACTTGAACTCTGCTTGTCGAATGATTATTTGTACTTAAGAAAAGCAAGAAAGAAGGAGGTGACTTGCAGTGGCCAATGAATTGGTAAGATGGGAACCTTTTCGCGAGGTTTCCCGGCTCCGTCGGGAAATGGACCAGAGGATTTCTTTGGGCCGCGGCGCAGTGGTCTGATTCCCTGGGAAGGCGAATGGACCCTGGCCATGGATGTCGCCGAAACCGCCGAACAGGTCGTTGTGAAAGCGGAGGTCCCGGGAATAGACCCCAAGGATATAAATATCTCCCTTCAAGGCGATGTCCTTACCGTCAAAGGCGAAAAGAAATCCGAGCGGGAAGAGAAAAAGGAGAGCTACCACCTGGTGGAGCGCAGCTATGGCGCCTTTTCCCGGAGCGTCGCCCTGCCGGCGGCGGTAGACGCGGACAAGGTCGAGGCAAAGTATGAGAAGGGTGTCCTAACCATCACCTGCCCTAAGAAAGAGACGGTTAAACCCAAACAAATCGAGACCAAGGCCGAGTAGCGCTGCCAGGGCTGACAGAATCCTGGTTCTGTCCGCCCTCTTATCCTGCCAGGTCCCCAGAATTATTCCGAAGTGATAATTTTTTTAGGCCTTAAGGGGGCATTTCCGATGGCGACGCCGCAACAGGCCGGTCAGGAACTCTCGCCCTGGTGGAAAATTGGTACTATTTTCACCGTTTTGGTCGGGTTTTCCATCCTGATTTTTATCGCGGTGATAGCATACCGGGACGCCCCACCCGTGCCAATTTCGGTAGTGAATGCCAGGGGCGAAACGGTCTTCACCCGGGATGACATCCTGTCAGGGCAGCAGGTCTTTCTGAAATATGCCCTGATGGAAAACGGCACCATCTGGGGGCATGGCGCTTACCTAGGCCCGGATTTTTCCGCCACCTACCTCCATGCCCTGGCGTTGGAGGCCAGGAATACGGTTGCCCGCCAGGCTTACGGCTGCGCTTTTGCAGAACTCGACGGAGACCAACGGGATACGGCGGCAGGGATGGTGCGGCGCCTGCTCAAGGAGAACCGCTACGATCCCAAAAGCGGTACCCTGGTTTTTTCCGCACCGGAAATCGCCAGCTTCCAGCGACAGATCGGGGAATGGGCCGACTATTTTGCCAATCCCGAGAAAAACGGCGGCTTGAAGGCCGGGTACATCAACGACTCCGAGGAACTTCGAAAACTCACGTCTTTTTTTGCCTGGGCCGCCTGGGCCTCGGTGGCCCGCCGTATGGGCCGGGATTATTCCTATACTAACAATTTCCCCTATGATCCCCTGGCAGGAAACATGCCCCCGGTCGCGGCTTACCTGTGGAGTGCTTTGAGCCTCGTCACCCTGTTGGCGGGGACGGCCGTCATTCTCTTCGCTTTCGGCAAGTTTGACTACCTGGGATGGAAGGGGATTGCCTCCCCCGCGCATCCCCTGATGCTTCCGGGTCGGGCCAGCCCCTCCCAGCAGGCCACTATCAAGTTTTTCCTGGTCATTACCCTGCTCTTCCTGGCCCAGGTCCTGGTTGGTGCGGCCACTGGCCACAACCGGGCAGAGCCGGGGAAGTTTTACGGCCTGCCCCTCTACCAGTGGTTCCCAAGCAATATTCTGCGCACTTGGCACCTGCAATTGGCCATTTTTTGGATCGCCACCGCTTATGTGGCCGGAGCCCTGATGTTGGGCGCCTCTCTGGGAGAAGAAGAACCCCAAGGGCAAGTCCGTGGTGTCCATACTCTATTCTGGGCCCTGGTGGTCGTGGTCGCCGGCAGCCTCCTGGGGGAGATCCTCGGAATCAACCAACTTCTCGGCGGGCTCTGGTTCTGGTTCGGCCACCAGGGTTGGGAATACCTGGACCTGGGACGCGGCTGGCAGATTTTGCTGGTGCTGGGGCTGGCTCTGTGGTCCGTGCTCCTGTGCCGGGCCTTGGCCCCGGCCTTCAAGAACCCGGAGCGCCGGGAGGTCTCGGGCCTGTTCATGCTGACCGCCCTGGCCATCCCGGTGTTTTACCTTCCAGTTTTTTTATTCGGCAGTACCAGCAATTATACCGTGGTGGACAATTGGCGTTTCTGGATCATCCACCTCTGGGTGGAAGGCTTTTTGGAACTCCTGGTGACTGCCATGGTGGCTGTCACTTTCTTTTTATTGGGGGTGGTTTCCCGCCAGACCGCAGCCCGGGTGATTTACCTGGACGCCATCCTCTTTCTGGGAAGCGGCATCGTGGGCACTGGCCATCATTGGTATTGGACCGGGCAGACCAACATCAATATGGCCTTGTC
>Ga0265297_10005970_pt1 | contig 18071 bp, 4 predicted proteins | sample Munlanlwell13791_FD_192502 | JGI IMG/M metagenome (GOLD analysis project Ga0265297, IMG submission 192502) | Leachate microbial communities from a municipal landfill in Southern Ontario, Canada - Leachate well 137-91 | ecosystem: Engineered > Solid waste > Landfill > Unclassified | place...
ACTTTGCCTCCTTTAGGGATGGTCATATTAAAGGGCGTGCGTCAACCGGCCAGCCTGCATACCTCGCGGTTTATGGTCCAGAAATTCGCGCAGGAATTAGAAAACGCCAGGGAAGATGCTTCTTACGGGGTAAGCTTAAAAATCGATAACGGTAATTTGTCCTGTCAGGGAAAGGACTTGCCTTCGCCTTTAAAAGAACGTTTAGGCGGCGCCTTAAAGATCATAAGTTTCCTGAAAAATTCCGACCCGCGCCTGAATGACCTGTATTTGCGCATTAATGAAAACCCCTGTTTATCAGTGGAGTTAACTTCCCGTTTGGAAAGGCTGGGATGCGCTTCCATTAACCTGATCATGCTGCATCATATCATCCATAGCCGCGCTCCGCCGTTGATAGCGGAACTTACCATTGCCGAAGAGATCCTGCACTATTATTACCCCGAAGATTACTACGAAACCAAGGCCGATGATTTTGTGCATCGGATCATCGATGCTTATATCGCATCCCCGGGAATTTATAGCATATTCAAAGAAGAACTGATCGTATCCCAGAATAACGGAATATCCCCGCAGAGGGAATGGCTGGAAATGCTGGGGCTTTTAGCCGGTTATCCGGATCTGGGCAGTCCGGATGAAAGCCTGCTTTTCGGGATAAAGATCAAAGAATGGGCGAGGATCCATGGCCTGTTTTTATCCGGGGCGGGACAGATATATTACCGGACGGACGAATTTTCCGAGAAGGACAGGAGGCGTTATGTAAACGCGAAATATCCTCTCTCGCCTAAAAAGATACGTGAGGAGATCCTTGGGGCTGCCGCGATGGTGGGCAAAGAGGAGGAAACAAGGGAAGTTTTAACAAGGAGAAGTACGCGCAAACAACTCTACCCGCTCCTCTTGTGGGCGGCAAAAATAATCATCCCTACTTATGGTAAGAAGGAAGAACAGAAGGAAAGATTATTCGGCAATCCGGAGTTTGACGGAGAGTATTGGAAGGGATATTGGAATACGATCAGCCGCGGGAAGCTTTCTTTCCTGCCCTGGAAAAAAGAAGACGGGACGATAAATTTACATTTGTTCAGGGATTTACTTCGCGCAAAAGAATTTCATCCTCCCTGCATTGAATATTATAAAGCCGACAAGATCTCGATTGGCGAGATCTATGTTTTGATGCGCGATTTTGGCTCTCCGGCCTGCCCCTGCGAGCTGGACATACTGCCTGAGAATAAGAAGGGTCCTTCATTTGGAACAACCTTGAACAGCTTTGCTTTCCTGCCTTTGGCAGCCATGTTTGATTACTCCGGAGTAATTTTATGCGCGGCCCTGCTTATTTTATTAACGCTTACATATGTCCGCAGTATTAACCAGGCAGCTGCGTATAAGAAAGAAAAGAAGAATTCCTGGATGGTTATTATAGCTGCCGGGGGCAAAGGTGTGCGTTTTGATTCCACGGTTAATTTCCCCAAGCCCGTACATCCGGTCAACGGCAAACCGCTGATCAGATATCTCATCGATGTTGCAAGAAAGATCAATATTCCCTCTATAGTGATCCTGGACTTCGGCGCTCCGGCAATAAAAGCCTTCCTGCCCGGGGACGTAAAGTGGGTAATGGGCAGTAATTATTTTAACGGCCGTTTTTCCGGACCCGTGGAAAGGTTCATGGCGGGACGGCATCTTTTAAGCGGCTTTCGCGGGAATATCATACTTGCCCCGGCCGACATTGTGATTGTCAGCGATAACATAATAAGAGAGCTGCAGAAAACGCACAACCCCGCCGGCGGAAAAACTGCCTGGTGCACTATTCTTACTACTGAAAAAGATGATCCCGAAGGCAAGGTGCGCATTATCAGGGATGAGAATAACCAGCTGTCCGGGTTCATCAGCCAGACTTGGGCTAACCGGCAGCCTTCTTCCATAAGAGAGGTAGAGACGGGGATCGTAGCTGTAAACTGGAAGATCTACAAGGCGATGCAGATCCTTTTTCTGGTTGTCGAGCCGTTGATCAAATTCCTTTATCAGACCGAAAGAGTACGGAACAGGGAGGATTTGGACGGCGCGATAAACAAAATATTCAATTATTTAGCCCGGGTTTTATGGCGCATTGGCAGGCTGCGCATCGTAAAAACCTCGGATCCCATAGGGGTATTAAATATCAATACCAGAGAGGATGCTAAGTTAGCCGAAGCAAGATTAAAAGAAGAGAGTATCCCGGCCGGCTATACTCCTCTTGCAAGAGAGTATTCCCGGGAGGATATCGTAAAGATCTGGCTGGCTAAAGTAAGATTGACGCAACTTGCCAAGGGATGGTGCTGGCGGGTATATTCCACCAGCGAGCTTGATTGTGTGGTAAAGGTGCCCAGGGAAGGCCTGCGCGATCTGGCTGTTATAGCCGCGAACAGTTATAATAAGACCTTCACTATCCCTGATTACGCTCCTGTGATCAAACAAAAATTGGGATGCTCTATAGCCGATTATTTTGAAATAAGGGACCTGAAATTAAATTTAAACGGGAAAGAAGTTTTCTTGAAACGGGCCATCGTCCAGGAGAAAGCAGCTATTGCCGAACAACTCATCCGGAGGTATTTAAAAGAAGGAAAGCCGCAACAGGCCCGGGAGGTCTTAAGGCAATGCATTACCGCCGAGCGCCGGGTCTGGGCAGCCGGGTTATACCATTCTCTTATGGACGCTTTCTGGTTTAGCCGCAATCTCGGGATCGTTGAATCGGGAGAGATGGTTTTGGTAGACGGCGGAGGGCTCTTCGCGCGTAAGCCCGCCAGAATAGAACATTTCTTATTCAATAATATTTTTGTGCCGCTTTCATTATCCAGGATAAGCCTGTCTTTAAGCGCGCAATACCTCAAAGAGGCCCTGAGCGGTTCCCTGACCTACGATGCCCTGAATAATATCTGGGCCGGAAAACAAAAAGTGCAGGGAGGCTGGATGAATATCAGCCAGCTGGCAGATTGCCTGAATAATGATGACTATGAGAGGATGATCTGCCAGTTAAAAGACCTGGCAGGACTCAGCTTCGCGGAGAGGATATTCGCGGATAACTGGATGCCTTATCTGCAAGCAAAAGCCCCTCCGTATCAGGTAAATAATTTGCTGGCGCGTATCCTTGTCTGCAACGAACTTTCTGCGCTGCATAAAGCAAGCCATGAGATCTTCGTAAAGTCTAACTCCGGTCTGGTCTGGGATGTCCTGAAGCGCTACGCGTACCTGGCAAGCCCGGGAATGGACGTTGATGATCTATTCCAGGAAGGCTCTATCGGCATGCTCACCGCAATAAATAAATTCGACCCCCGCAGGGGAATAAGGTTCTCAACCTATGCCGTATGGTGGATAAAACAGGCGATCCTAAGGGCCCTGAACCGTTCTGCTACTGTTAAGAGCCCGGAATACTTTAATAACCTAGAGAGAAAAATACGTAAATTTATCCACAGGTATGAAGATAAGTTCGGCGAGGAACCGTTGATCGAGGAAATAGCCGGGTTTATGGGGATGGAGGCGGATGAGGTTAAAAAGATCCTGGGCAAGAGGCCGGTTACTTTTTCGATCGACGAAGCAGTCCATGGTAGTGAAAACGAACCGGGGCAGATCACCAGGAAAGACCTATTAAAGGATGACAGCCGCCAGGTGGAGATCGAAAAGATGTTCCAGAGCTCTTTTCTGGACGGGCTTTTGGATCAGATACCGCAGCAGGAAAGGGAGGTTGTTCTTCTTCATTACCTAGAAGGCAAGACCTTAAGCGAGATCGGGAGGATGTTAAATTTTTCCAGGGAAAGGGCCAGGCAGATCAAGGATGCGGCAATGGAAAAGCTGTCTTGCCTGGCTGAAGAATCCCCGGTTTGCGGGCTCAACGTTGTGATCAAAGCCCGGCCCCGCCTGGCGCTGCTTAAGGCCTTATCGTTATTATCTTCCAATAGTGTAAGAGGGGTATCCACAGGGAAGTTGATCAGTTTAATAACCAGCCTTGACCTGAAAGAGAACGAGGGTTTTGCCTTAAAACCTTACATTCAATTCGAATGTTCAACCGGCAACCGGCCCAGGGATGCGCGGGTAGTTATTTTTGACTGGGATGATACGTTGTTCAACGGGGTTCCCTGGTTTGAGCTTATGTATCATCTGGCAATATCGTCGATATACCCGGGCGCAACACCCGATGAAAAGCAGGCCGGATATGTCAGGGAATATTTGCGCAATGCCGCCGGCGCGCCTTTTACCAGGCACCTGGAATGGATACAGGAGCAGGCCGCATCCAGGGGTATTAAAGATAACCGGACAATAGAAGAACACCGCCGCATCTTTCTTTGCGCGGTGAGAAAATATATCGATGCCCAACATTGGAAAGAGCAGCCTCCTTTATTGCCCGGAGCAAAAGACCTGATCATAGCCTTACGTAATAAAGGTATCAGGTTATTCGTGGTCAGCGGCACCGAGCATGAACAGCTGAGGGCGGAAGTCGAGGCTACGGGCCTTACCGGCTACTTTGACGGTATCTTCGGCGACGGCGCGTTCGTGAATTTTAACAAGCCGGAGGCCATCAGGAGGATAAAGGGCGCCTTAAACGGCGATCAAGTCGTGGTGATCGGGGACGGCCGCCACGATATCGAGGCGGCAAAACAGGCCGGCGCCATTGCCATAGGCAAGATCAATGACGAGCGCGAAAAAGAAGTATTGATCAACGCGGGAGCTGATTGCACGGTGCATGACTTCTCCCGGTCTAAGAGCTATCTTTTAAGGCTGCTTTTAACTAAATCCAGGATCAAAAAAACTTCCGGCGGGCAAGAGGGGGCGGCTCCTGTTGCCGGGTTAAGCGCCGTTGCGCCGGCGGTCTTTATGTATCCGGCTGAGCAGATACAGCCTGTTCTATTGGCTTTGTTGATAACAGGCCTGGTATGCGCTAGCGTTATTTTTATAGCGCGTAACTGTATCTTCAGCGGCAAATACGCTTATTTAGTCAAAGACGCGCGCTCCTTGAAGAAATTCCTGCGCGAACGCAAGCGTAATGTCCTTTCATGTCACGAAGGGGTTTTTTTGGGGAAAGGCAACTACAAAATAAACGATTACTTCGGCCATAAAGACCCTGATCTGGATGGATCCATTCCCCAAATCCTGAAAGCGGAACACGATCAGAAGATAAGCGCGGGCAAGAATATCGAGGTCTTTCCTTTTATCAAGGACGGGTTGTGCCCCGGCGCCAGGTATCTTTTTAAGAACTGCGGGATCGAGGAGAAGGACCTGATCATATATTCCGAAGATTCAGCTATCAAGGCGCTTATTCAGGGCATCGCTGGCGCCTCCGAGTTTGTGCGCAACCGGCTGAGCATGAGTTTGTTTGACCATTTCAAGCCGGAAAGCGAAGAGCTGGAACAGCTGCACATTGCCAGTACGATCGACCATCATCTTAGCCGTGTTTCTTGCACCTCGACACTGGTTGCCAAGGTATTTCGCGACACCGGCGTGCGGATCTCTCCCTCCCGCGCTTATTTGCTGGTGGGCGGGATCTATTCGGACCTTGACGCGTCCCTCTGTTCTTTTAACCGCTCCGGCTTTACCCTGGAATCCACGATCGCCATAGATGACGACGCGGAGGTAATATACTGGCTCAACCAGATCGCCGGGATCAAGAACGCCCCGGAGTTTTTACGGGAATTATCCAGGTATGAGCATATCACGGCGGATTCCCCGGCCAAAGACCTGCTTTGGGATTATAAAGTATTCGGGAATTTCTCTATCGGGCAGGACAAGGTAGGGGCTGATTCCCGCCTTACGCCCTGCCAGCTCAGCCAGATCCGGGAATTTATGCTTCAGGAAAGCAGCACGCGAAAATTACAGGCTGTTGCCTGGATGCTCACGCCGATGAAGTGCGAAGAATACGGCAGCAGTATTATTATGCGCGCCGGCCCGTCGGCCGTGCAGAGCTTTTTAAACGTAACCCGTAACTCAGAGCACACCAGGAGGCAGGCCATCCGCGGCCTTTTTGTAAAGCCCGTGATCAAGGAATGCCTTTGCCGCGGGCATAATCGCTCTGCGGTCCGGGTCATTGATAACGCGATAAGAGGCTTGGAGTGTTTTCTGGAAAATAAGATGAGCGGCGAGCAATACCGGATGTTTATCAGGATGGCCGGATCGTATTTGAAAAATAACCTGGAATTGCTTCATCATTCCCGCGCCTCGCATAAAGTCACCCCGGAAATAGAAAAATATCTTAAAATATTAGATTTAAACCTGGATATGGCAAAGATAATCAAGTCCAGGAAGATCGGGGATAACTTTTATCAGATAGATTCTTTCCCTGCTATGGGTTCGCGCAAGAATGATATCCAGCTGCAGCTAAAAGAAGCCCTGCGCGCTGCCGGTAAGGATGATCTCCAGAAGAAAGAGCGCAGGCCCGGAGTTTTAAATGACCGCAGCGGGCACGTCCTGGTTATGATCCTTCCCATGATCCTGCTTTTATTAGTCCCGGTCATAGCCGGGGTAATATTACTTGCCCGGAGCGCCGGCGGTATGGGGCTTTATGTTTTATTGATGCTTTTTGCCTATGTCTGGCAGTTCTACGCTTCTTGTATCTGGGGCGAGGGCAAAAAACGGGTTGCCCCTTCAGACGCTAAAGAACGTAACGCGATACGGGATCAGGAAGAGGTCCCACTCAAGGAAGCTTATAGATTGTGCAAAAAACAGGAGACGCAGGGAACTGAAAGGGCTTTTACTCTTTATATCAATAAGGATCTGGCGAATTCGGTTTCCAGCCGGGACCTGGAGGAACTAAAAAGGATCCTGGGCAGTAACCAACCCGCCCATAAATATAACCGCTCAGGACAGATGTTCGTGCAGGATCCTTTCAGGGATGCCAGAAGGCAGCGTATTACCCACCTGCAGATAAAAGGTATAGTTTTTGATCAGCGCTGCGCGCTCAATGAATTTTCCCGTGAGATGCGCAGGACAATGGCTTATAGTCCCGGCGATGATAAGATCGGTATGGTCAAGGTTAACCCTTCGGCAGAAGGCACAATGTTCCTGGAAAGCGCTTTAAATGAATTCCTGCAGACCTGCGACGCTTACGGCAGTGATCCGCTGGCAAGGAAATTGACAGTCAAGGCCCCTATCGGCTGGGGGGAATTTACGGGCGTTCAATTCAACGGGGAACGGCTGGGATTTGTAGTATTAGGGTTTGAAATGGGCAGGAACCAGCGAACGGGAGCAGAGCGTAATAGCCGGGTATTCTTAGAAAAATACGGCTGGGCGATGAGACATCTTCACGATACCGGCTTTATCCATTCCTACCTGCATTTAGGGAATATCAGCCTTATGACGCTGCCTATTGTTATTCACGACCTTGAAGGAGCAATGAACAGGCGCAGGGACAGGCTGGATGAGAGATCTTTCCTGGCCAATAGGATAATCGACCTGTGCTATATCTACCGGTGGAATAAATTCGCCGATAATGCGGAGATGGCGTCATCTTTCTTAAGAGGATATTTCGGTCCGCTGCCTCCGGATAAACTAAAAGATATCCAAGACGACCTGACCGCCTTGAATACCATATTGTACAAAGGCGGGCCAGTCAAGGCGGAAGAATTAAACAATTCTTTGACGGACCGGTTAAGGACCGCGGCGGCGGTAAAGAAAAATTTATTATCAATGATAGGCTCGTCTTTGTCAAGAATAAGCGCGCCTGCTTTATCGCAGGCTCAGGAGAAGCGTTTTAACTTTTTATCCCGCGCCCCGCCGGTTTTAAGGAGCCTGTTGACTTTTTTCCTCGTACCGGCCTTTCTCAATTTTAATTTCTCCAACGCGCTGGCTTTTCAGTCCAATATCGCTAATGTCATCGCGACTACCAATCAGGAAGTAAGCAAGAGTATCCCGATAGAGATAGGCGTCCATCAAAAGCGCCCGGCAAAAAAGAACGTCGGCTCGGTATTATCTTCGCTCGGATATTCGGATGGTAATATAGCCAAGATCAAAAAGCAGATGCACAAGGTCTTCACGATAATGTACGGCCAGGGCAAGGTCAATATCACCGAATTCCAGAAACAGATGTCTTCGATAAACGCGGATGACCCGGAGGCGCTTGCCGGGATACTGCAATCCTGGCTTGAGAGGATCAACGATCCGGAGTGCTATTTTTATATCGGCGGCGAGATGGAGGAATTATTCAAGATGTTTTACCGCGGTCTGGATAATGACGGCGATATCGTCGAGGCCATCAATGAGAATAAGGAGATCCATCCTTTCGGGAAGTCCCGTATAATACAGTGGCTCCTGGCTTGCTCTACCAAGAACCAGCTAGCCTATATCCTTTTGACTTCGCAGGGGCTGAAGCCTCTGGGAGCTTCCGGGATAGGCCACGCCTTTAACGTAATACCTTTCCCCAACAGCTATCTGATCGTTGATTTTGATTACGGTTTCGCCAGGAACGCGGATAGGAAGTATTATGAAGAAAAGAGCGGTATCCTGATCTTGAAGCCCAAAGAGGGCATCGAGAACGCGGATGAGGAATTATACAAAGCCCTGCGGCAAAATTATGCCGTGATGAATATCCTGACCTGCCGGGATTGCGGCTTGAATAATTTTCTGCACGGTAATATGGGGGAATGGTATTACCGGCTTAAGGATTATCAGCGTTGTATCGATCATTACGAGGCGATGCTGCAACTGGGATATCGCGGCGAAGTCCTGCCGTATCTTTATCTGAACAAAGGCCGCTCATATTATTATTTAGGGAAGCTCTCAGAGAGCAGGGATGATCTTATCAAGTCCCGGGAACTTTACGAAGCGATCCTGACAGACTATTCCCAGAACCTCTTTGTGTATCAGGAAATATATTCTTTGCCTGAGGTGTATGTAAATTTAAGCCTGTGTTGTTATTACCTGGGCGATGACGAAGGCGCCCTGCGGGCTATGAAGAAGGCCTCCGCATTAGGCGGCGAATACGTTGATTCCCGCGGTAATGATATCCCCGAGGGGCTCAAGAAACTGCTTGCTGGCCCGGTTCCGGCGGCTAAAAGCGCTGCTTTGTCTTTATTCTCCCTGCCGCAGGGCAATGAATTGCGCCGTTACGTAAAAGAAACATACAAGGTCGATATCGTGGAGAAAGACGTCAGTCTAGATGACTCAGAGATCAGGATTTTGATCCAGGTGCTTTCTTCGCTTCCTGAGAAGATATTCAATAATTTTAAAGAGGTCAAGGTGGTGCGGGAAATAGACGGTGGGGCGATAGCCAGGGTGGACGAAAAAATCGATTCCAGCCGGATCGAGATAAAGGCCTGGAGCGATGAGGAATTGGGAAATAAAAAGCCTTTCCGGTTCGATAAGATGAAGTCTCTGGCATCCGTGCCCAGGGTATTCGCCCGGATGATGTCGCATGAGATCGCCCATACCTACCATTTGAACGCGCCGGAGGATTTTGACAAAAAATTCAAAGCGCTGTCCGAAGAATCCAGGGGTAATTTTGAGAATTTTGCCCGCACTTACGGAGGGTGGGATTATCACGAAGACTTCGCCACCCTCACTGATATGTGGTTCGATGATTCCCAGGCGCTTCTTTCGCGGGCGATCTATAATTCGGCCCATGGCGCGCCGCTGCTTTTGAAGAAGGTTCTGATCCTGGTGGATATTATGGTCCAGGATAATGCCGTATATATGTATAAGCTCAGCGCTTCCAAAAAAGGCTTGAGTATTTCTAAGAATAAAGTGCCCATAGTAAGGGACATGACCGGTGTTATCTGCGGCATCGGTCCTTATACGAACCTGGATCACGCCAGCGCTTCCGCCCAGGCGCTCCTGCATTGCCCTGAAGACGATAAAAGGATCGCGGTTTCCAAGGGAGCAAAATTCATCCTGGCGGGAGATGCCGTTTATAAACTGACGGCGGATAAGGGGTATGAGTTCTTTTGCGGACTTAAGACTCCGCGGAGCGATGAAGAGAACTGTTGGTGGTTCATCCAATACCCCAGGAATATTTTTATTGAAGGCCCGGGACAAGACTTCCTGCAGCGTGAATTTTTAAGCAAGCTGGAACTCTTCGACGCCTTATCCGGCAGGTCCATTGTGAAGGTCGACCTCAGGGATAAGCAAATAAGGAATGCCGCTCTCGTGGATATCTGTATGGATAAAGACGCCCAGTCTTCGGTGTGGATCACCGACACCAATAATAAAGGCCCGTACGGACAGGTCCTGTTGTTTATGGACCTGAAGGGTAACATAAAAGATAGGCTGCCGTTGAATAACCTTACGGATCAGAAAAACAGCAACTGTTTTGCTTTCGGAAGCAACGGCCGGCAGGCCCTGCTCGCCCTGGCGGATAATTCTAATTTTGATGATTTCAGGCATACCTTGCTTTTGTTTGACATCAAGGAACAAAAGTTGATCAGGAATCTCGGGGATAAGATCATCCCCGCGGAAATAAAGAGGTACCGCTATCCCAGGCAGATCCTTTTAAGTGACGACAGCAGGTTCGCGTATATGATTTATTCCTATTCCCTGAGTGAATTTTCCGATGAGGAATATTTGATCGCCGCGGACCTTCGCACCGATAAGGTCTTATACTATATATGCAATGAAAGTTTCAGGGATTACCGCAACAGGTTCAGCCAGTCGGGCGGGAATTTTCAAAAGATCATGTTAGATGAAGAAGGGGGATATATCGTACTCTGGAATAGGCCTGAAGGGATATACCTGTTGGACAGGGATACCGGGAATACGGTCGATATCCTCATGGCCGGAGAACCGGTCGCCGACGTCTGCCTTGAGGGGCGCAAAATATATTATACCCTTGCTAACAGGGACGGTGTATTTTGCGAGTCCTTACCGGAAAAAGAAGATAGCAGAATAGCCAGTTCCGGAGAGCACCAGGCAGATCCTCAGCCTAAATTCAGGGTAGGCGCGCTCAATGTGTTTGCGCAGCTTATGCTGGCCTGCCTGGTATTTGTTTTATCGAGTTTGCTCCAGCTTCCTTTAATGGTAAGCCTGGCGGCAGCTTTCTATTTTTTTAATCCCTTATTGTTGGCGGACCTGCATGAGCAGGGTTATTTTGCGTCTCCCCTTGCCCTGGAGCGGGGCATTTTAGAAGGGTTGTTTGAACCGCTTTTTCTGGAAGCGCAGGTCATCAAGGACGATTATGCTGCGGGCTTAAAAGATCAGCGCGAAGCCGGAAGGGTCAGGGCCTGCGCAGTCGTTTTTAATCCTTCGCTGACCGGCAGCCGCCTGATGGAATACGATTTTATATCCAACCGTATAGAAGTAGGGAGGGGCTTCTTTAATTCTTCCAACATTGAGGTCTTGAGGATGAGGCTGCGTAAAATATTCCTGCATGAGCTGGCGCATATCAACCAGAGAAGAGGTCCGCCGGCAAGGACCGTCCTGAATGAGGCTTTATTATCTTCCCAAAGAAGCCGGTATTTGACATTCCCTTCGGACCTGGCCTGCGCTTATCTATTCTTTACGGTAGAGAAGTTAAGAAATTCCCGCCTCGCAGGCGCCATCAGGAGCAAGGCCGCGGGAGATGATAATATGCTAGTCAAGACCGATGGAACAAGAACGGGGACAAGGGTTTATACTTTCGTGGCCACAAAACCGCGCCATTTATGGCGCGGATGGAGCCTGGCCACTCAAGTATTCCACAAAGAAACCATGGGCTTTAGCCCGCGGAGTATTCATTATGAAAAGTCGCCCGGGAAGAAGTAAAAGGAAAATAATTCTTTTAAACATACGGGTTTGTGATAAAATACAATCAGCCCACGCCTTGATGTTCTTTAAAACTGATAAGAATCTCAAGGACTCACTTTTAGGAGGTGAGAATTATGGCAGGTGAGAATATGGAAAAATTTAACGACCAACGGGTGTTCGAAAGATTCAACGTCTGTCTTCCGGTGAAATTCATTGACCTTATGGAAAATCAGGAAGGCTGCGCTGAAACATGCGATGTGAGCGCCAAAGGGTTGTGTTTAGAATTGTATCACGAGATCAAACCGGCGACATCTATGGAGATGTGGCTGGAATTACCGGATAAGGGAGGCCCGTTTTATACCCGCGGCAGGGTCGTTTGGGCAAATCAGGTCCAACCTAAGTTGTGGCATACGGGAATAAGCCTGGAAAAAGCGGAATTAATGGGCTTGGCAAGAATATTCAGAAGGCCTTAAAGCCTATAGCCGCGGAGCGGTTGTTTCCGTCGCATTAAGGCCTTTCATATGATATCACTATCGGTTCTTGCTCTCCAAAGTCGCTGTTGAGTTATCCCCAATCTTTTAATTTTTAGGAGCGCCGGCATAGCATCAGTTGAATATAAGGCTTTCATAAATCGATTCTAAATCGACCAGGAAAGAGAGGCCGAAAAATGATGGATTTCGGGAAAATAAAAATAGATTGGCCGAAAGTGGGTTTTTTCAGGTTCAAAGAGATCAAGGCAAACCGGCATCTTTTGACTAACGACGTGGGAGAATATGTCATCCTCTCCGATAAAGAATTTAAAGGCTTTCTTGAGGGGAAACTAAAAAGTACCGATCCCGTTTTTAAAGTCCTCAGAGAGCAAGGGCTGATCCGCAATCAAATGGATTTTCCGGAGCTGATATCCGGATACCGCAAGAAGAACATGTTCTTATTCCAGGGCCCTTCATTGCATATCATTGTATTGACGCTGCGCTGCGACCACAAATGTGTTTATTGCCAGGCTTCTTCAAGAGGGGAATCCGAGCGCGGCTTTGACCTGGATACGGCTACCGCCAAAAAAATAGTAGATATTATATTTGCCTCCCCCGCCAAGTCCTTGGCTATTGAATTCCAGGGCGGCGAACCCCTGCTTAACTGGCCGGTGCTCAAGTTTATAATTGACTATGCTTTAGAAAAAAACAAGACCGAGAATAAGAGTTTGGAATTAAGGCTGGTCTCTAATTTTTCCATGATGGATAAGGAAAAATTAGCTTTTCTGGTCAAGAACCGCGTGACCCTGTGCACTTCACTTGACGGCCCGGAACACGTGCACAACAAGAACCGCGCCTGGATCAGGGGGAACAGCCATAAGCATACTATAAAATGGCTGGGAGAAGCCCAGAAGGTCTATAAGTCTAAATTTAAGAACAGGTCGCGGCCCGGAGCGATCGTTACGGTGAGCCGCTATTCTTTGAAGTATCCCGAGAAGATAGCCGCCGAGTATATCAAGCACGGGATGGAAGCGATATTTGTCCGTCCGCTTACGCCTTTAGGCATGGCCAAAAAGGTCTGGAGTAAAATAGGCTATACCCCCCAGGAGTACCTCAAGTTCTACAAAACAGCCCTTAATTACATCATCTCTTACGCGTTAAAGCATCCTAAGAGCCGTGTCCATGAAAATACGGCCAAGATACTTTTAGCCAAGATCCTTACGGAATACGATCCCAACTTTCTGGAATTGCGTTCTCCCTGCGGAGCGGGGACGGGGCAAGTACTTTATAATTATGACGGCAAGGTCTATACTTGCGATGAAGCGAGAATGGTCGGCGAAGATATATTCTGTATAGGCAATGTCAAAGACGGCTCATACAAAGATATAGTCGCTCACCCGACCGTGAGGATCCTGAGTATGGCCTCCTGCCTGGAGAATACCGCTTGCGACCTGTGCGTTTACAAGCCATATTGCGGCGTCTGCCCGATATATAACTGGGCGGAATACGGCAATCTTTTTTCTCAAGCGTCCAATAATGCCAGGTGTATTATATTCGGAGGCATACTGGATTTTCTCTTCGCCAAATTGGAAGATAAAAAGGTGAGGAAGCTGTTTGAGAAATGGGCGGCGTTCGCCGTGCCCGAGCCTCAAGGTTAAAAATAAGCGCTGTATCGGGCGTAGCGACTATCGCCACTGCCTCTTATTGAAAGTATGCCGCATCTTCTTGATTTCTTAACCTTAATTTTGACTCATCGGTGCAGGGAAGATTGTTTTTTCTGTTTTGTGGACAAAGACAATTTATCCATAAGCGCATCAAACGCGTTAAAAGCAGCGGACTTTTTTCTTAAAGCTCCGGGCACAGAAAAGACCATCAAGTTTTTCGGCGGCGACCCCCTTCTTGAATTCAATACTTTAAAACAGACCGTAAATTTTTGCGAAAAAAAAGCCAGGGAACTGGATAAAAGAGTTAATTTTATCCTGCCCACCCCCGGAACGGTGCTGGATAAGAACGCGCTTGATTTTATCCGGCGTCACGATATCCAACTGGTCCTTAATTCTTCGCAAATCCGCGCTATCAGCAAGCCCCTTATTAAAAAAGCGCTCGCTTTTCCTTTCACCACCTTGACCGTCAACATCACTCCCGCTTCAGTAAGGCATCTTACCGCCAGTTTAAAAGAATATTGCTCCCTCGGGTTTAGCCGGTTTAACCTGCTGCCGATCTATTATATAAAATGGCCTGCGGGCCGTATCCAAGCCCTGGAGCGCGAATTCAAGCGGGTCCGGGTTTTCTATCAGAAACATCCGGAAGTTTATTTTAAGAATTTCGAACTGTCCGGCGAGGTTCCTCTGTTTAATTCCTGCTTGACTTGCGATGTTTCCGGGGAGCTTTTTGCCGGCAACGCGGTGCTCTTTAAGAGCCTGGCGGTTTTCAGGGATGACTTGCTGCTCGGCGATATCCGCAAAATAGGCAGCCATGATAAGCTGCCGGAGCAGGCCAAACCGCTGCAGGAGATCGTCGAGAAGGCGTTTCCCGCCGGAGTATTAAGAGACACATTTAGATTAGACCGGGTGCTAAATTCTTTCTTAGGCTCTTTACACAGGGCGGTTAAGATGGCGGATATAAAACTGGGCAATAGCTGTAATAACAGCTGTAAATTTTGCGTCCGGAAAAAGAAGGGGGAAGCTATCCTCAATAAGACCGGCGCCCAGGTGATTAAGAATTTGATCGAGGCAAGGCCTGAATGCCAGGGTGTGGTTTTTACCGGAGGCGAGCCTTCGATCAGGAAGGATTTATTGGAATTGGTTTCTTACGCCAGCCGGCTGGGATATGAAAGGATCCAGGTCCAGAGCAACGGCCGGATGTTCAGCTATAAGGATCTTTGCCAGAGGGCGGTTGAAGCGGGGGTAACGGAATTTGAACTGGCTATACACGGGCATATCCCCCAATTGCACGATTACCTTACTTCAGCCGAAGGCAGCTTCTATCAGGTGGTTAACGCGATAAAGAATATCAAAAGCCTGGGCCTGCCTGTTTTTACCAATACGGTCATCAATAAATCCAACTACCGGCATCTGGCCCAGATCGCCCAACTATTAGTGGGTTTGGGAGTGGACCAGTTCCAGTTTGCTTTTGCGCACGCCCTGGGCCAGGCGGCGGAAAATTTTGATTCTGTCGTGCCCAGGATGAGCATGGTTATTCCTTACGCGAAGAAAGGGCTGCAGATCGGGATAAACGCGGGGGTCAGGGTGATGACTGAAGCAATACCGTATTGTTTATTAGGCGAATACAGGAAGTATGCCGCGGAAAATATCATACCCTCGACCAGGATATTCGAGCTTTTCGGTAAAGTAATGGATTTTGATAAGGTCAGGTTAAAAATGGCTAAAGCCAAGGGTCCCGATTGCCGGAAGTGTAAATTCTACGCAGGTTGCGAGGGCATCTGGGGAGAGTATCCGCAGAAATTCGGCTGGGAGGAGTTTAAGCCGGTTTAGTAAGGAGAATATGACTACGATACCCGGTCTTGATCTTAAGGGCTCCAAAAGCGCGCGCCTGGAAAAGTGGCGCAAGAGGCTTAATTTTTACGCTTACGCGGCCGGCATTGTCGGCGAGGGAGATATTTATATCCCGGATGAATTCGGCGTCGCGCTCTCCGCCGGACAGGTAGTGGATGCCTGGAAGAATACAGCGCAGTCGATCCGCAGCGGGCAGGCTCCCCGGGAATTGGGTATTTTTGTATTTGTGCCTTTTTGCCGCTCTAAGTGCGTGTTTTGCCCTTACTTTTCTTATGGTCTTCCCTCCGGCAGGGCGCTGGATGTCTATACCGAATCGCTATTGGCGGAGATGAATTTATTTAAAGGGGTTTTTAAAGGGGTGAAGTTTAATACTCTCTGGTTTGGGGGAGGCACTCCGTCCATTCTGGAAGCCGGGCACCTGAGCAAGGTTTTTAAAGGGCTGCACGATCTATTTTCTTTCAGCAATGATGTTCAGGTTACCTTTGAATGTTCCTGTTCCAGTATGGATTATAAAAAATTGAAGCTCCTGCATGAATTAGGAGTCAACCGGATCACCCTGGGCGTCCAAAGCCTGAACGACCGGGTCCTCAAGATCAATAACCGCCTTTTCCAGGATAAAAACTCAAGCCTTAAGCTGATCAAGGATACCCGAAAGATCGGCATACCCGTCCTGAACGTGGACTTGATGTGCGGGCTGCCGGGAGATTCTTTAAGTTCTTTTATCAGGGGCTTGCGCGAAGTTATTTCTTTAAGCCCGGATATCATCCACATCAATCCCTTTTTTCCCAGCGCGGAAACGAATTTTTATAAACTGGGCCGGGATTATAGCCGGGAGGACGCGGCCAGGAGGTCACGGGAGGCCGATGAGGGAACGAAGATCCTTTTAGGCGAAGGATACCGGAGGATCGGCGGGGCGTTTCTGGGCTTTTCCCGGGTAAAGGGGGTGGAGAACCGCCAGGAACTGGACCGGATCAGCGCCAACTCTTCATATCTTAGCCTGGGGCCGACCGCGCACGGGCACGCTTTCGCGCAGCTGGGATATGTCAATGCTTATTTTGAACCAAAATGGGATGAACTAGTCCGCCCCAGGTATTTAGGGTGCCGGTTTGACCTTCAGGAAGAAATGCGGAAGCATCTGATCACGAATCTGCGCTATGTTATTTATCGGAATAAATTCAAAAAGCTTTTCGGCAAGGATATCTTGGCCTGTTTTCCGGGGGAGATCGCCGAGCTTAATGAATTCGGCCTGGTCCATATCGACCAAGAGAAGGTGTATTTTAAGATCAAGACCCGCCAGGAACAGTTGATCCTGGCCAAGCATTTTTTTAACCATAAGTACCTGCGGGGGCTGGAAAAGAAATCCGGCATCCGCTTCGATAAAAATAAAAATTACCTGCGGGAGATAGCTAAATTAATCGACATATCGGTATGAATTTTAATAGTAAAGAGAAGCTGTTTTCTTACCTGGCCAGGAATTATGACAGTATGGATTATCCGCCTATCCTTTTATATGGAAAGGTCGGGAGGGGGCGGATCAGGCGAGCCTGGCGGGGCAGGGTGGCGCAGATCCGTAAAGGCGCAACCGACTACCCGGCGCTTTATGTCCATGTGCCGTATTGCCAGACTAAATGTTTTTTCTGCAAGTTCAGGGTCCGCGTAGCTAATTCCCCCCGCTTGACCGGACAATACCTTAAATGCCTTAAAGGAGAGATAGAAGAGCTTTCGCCCATATTCAGGAAAGCGGGTTTTAAAACGATGTATCTGGCCGGAGGGACTCCGACTATCCTTTCCGAGCCTCAGCTTGAGGAGCTGTTGAGCCTCTTAGAGAAGAAGTTCGACCTTTCCGCGACTTGCCAGCGGTTGGTAGAGGCGACCCCGGCTACTTTATCTCTGAAAAAGTTAAAGATCCTCAAAAAGCACGGGATCAACAGGCTGACTATCGGCGTGCAATCGCTCGATGACGGGCTCCTGGCCCGGATGAACAGAAAAAACCAGAACCGGGAAATGGTCAGCCGCGTTTATACGCAAGCGCGCCAGGTGGGCATAGAACGTATCAATATCGATCTGGTTGTGGGGATCCCCGGACAGAGCAAAGAGTCATTCCTGAGCGACGTGGATTATGTGCTTAAGATGCGGCCGGATGCCCTGCATATTTTTGCTTACGAGGAGGAAGAACTAGTTATCTTCTATAAAATGGGTAAAAGGATCAATGACGCTGACAGGGCAAGGCGGGATGAGATGTTTTCTATAGCGGACCGCAAGATAATTAAAAGCGGATATCGTACGTATAAGGGGGAGTCTTACATTTTATCTATGCCGGCGGCCAACTACCAGTTTCTTCTGCGTTATCATGCCAACGGTTCTCTACTGGGGCTGGGGGCTAAGGCTCTCTCTTACATTCCCGGGCATTATGCTTACCAGA
>Ga0265297_10005971_pt1 | contig 18065 bp, 16 predicted proteins | sample Munlanlwell13791_FD_192502 | JGI IMG/M metagenome (GOLD analysis project Ga0265297, IMG submission 192502) | Leachate microbial communities from a municipal landfill in Southern Ontario, Canada - Leachate well 137-91 | ecosystem: Engineered > Solid waste > Landfill > Unclassified | place...
AGATGGGTCTATCGTGCAAAAAGGATAATTTTCGCAAGGCACAGCTTTACGCGTCAGCGCATTGAAGAGCGTTGATTTTCCTACATTTGGCAATCCAACAATACCGATGTTCAGAGCAGAAGATGACATTTGATTTTATTGGTATATAACCGTTAATTTGTAATTTTTCTTGTGTAGCGACGACTTTATCTACTACATTCATAACTATCTCTCGTTTTGACTTAAAATTCAAGTCCTTTAGCTTTTCTATCGCCTCTTTAGAGAACTCTTCGATCTCATATTCTGACGGATGTGAGGACTTTATTTCTTCCTGATTTTGTTTAGCTTGTATAATTTGATACTCAAGAGATTTAGCTTTTTCTAAAATTGGAGCAACATATTCTTTTAATTTTTCTAATGTGAATACGCCATCTGCATATGCTTTATTATAACGATCTTCTTTTTCTCTTAACAAATTTATTTCCTTTCTCATTCCTTCTATATCAACAAGGGATATTTCTGTTCTGTTTTTTGTATTATCTAACCATCGTTTAACTTGGTATTGCATTAGCTCTGGAGATTTCATTAAACTTGATATTTTTTGCCAAACTAATTTATCCGAAATACGAGCGTTTACACCTTTTTCTTCACAGGTTGAAGGTAGAGGAAATTTTTTAACTCTGTCATTACAACGATAGTAAAGGTTTTTACCACCAATCGGACTACTTCCACATCTTCTTTGCCCACATACACACCATATTTTTCCTCCAAGCAGATATTCGTTTTTCTTATTTCTATCTGAAAGTTCAAAATTAGATTGAAGTTTTGCCCTAACTCTATTAAACAATCCTTCATCAATTATTGCTGGCACCTTTACATTGATCCAATCTTCTTTAGGTCTAATTTTCCTACTACTCTTTTTATTTTTCTTATACTTCTCTTCCTTAAGAGGTTTAATGGGAATTGTTGCGTATGATTTACCCCATTGAGCTTCACCTATATATGATCTATTAGCCAATAGATGAGTTAAAGTGCTTGTTGCCCAAACACCCCTTTTACTTTTTCTAGGTTTAATATTTAGTTCTTTTAATCTTCTCACTACACCTCTTAGAGTAAGTCCTTCATCAGCTATCCAGTTGAAAATCATTCTTACGACTCTCGCTTCAGCTTCTACAATTTCATAAAATCCGTGCAAAATGCCATTCTCTTTGTTTTTTCTAATATATCTATATCCGTATGGGGCATCACTTCCCATAATGTGTCCTTCTTTAATTGTGCGAAGTTTACCAAGTCTAAAGCGTTCGGCAATTTTCGTTCTTTCATATTCAGCAAATAATCCCCTAACTCCATATAAAATTTTATCCTCACTATTTTTAGGAGAAGTTATTGTGGTAAAAATTATTTCAATTCCCAATTCACGCAATTCATCTACGACTAATTCTTGATAAGAATATCTTCTAGCCAATCTATCTGGATCATAAATTATTACAGCATCCCATTTTTTATTTCTGGCATCCTGACGCATTCTATCAAGTTCTGGTCTTGCTAATGTATCGCCACTCCAACCTTGATCAATATAGTTTTCTACTACTATATATCCATTTTTACTAACAAACTCTTTCAATACCATTTCTTGATTTTGAACTGTATTGGCATCTTCCTGATTTGAAGTAGAAACTCTTTGATAAAGAGCAACGAACTTTATTTCTTTTTTGTTTACAGGTAATTGGTTCATTTTAATTTTTATGTTTATCCAAAAACTTCTTGAGTTCACTCTTCGGTATTCTCCATAACGCAGTTTTACCATCACCCAATTTATAACCTTTAAGAAGACCCCGTTTAAGCCAACGATCTACTGTGCGTGGATGCACTCTTAAATTTTTTGCCACTTCATCATTTGTTAGAAATTCCATATGTTATACATTATACTAAGTTATACATAGCTGTCAAACAGACATATTAACATTTTATATCTGAATTGATGCCATCTTGTCCAAGTTTGATACCTTCCCTTTTTCCTTTCTATCTTTCATTACTTCTTCAAATAAAATACTAAAAGCTATATCCAACGCCTTTTGAGGATCTTTTGTCTGGGTTTCTATATAACTCACTATGGGGTCAGACTTAGCTTTTTTCATATCTTATAAATCAGTTAATTTACTTTCGACCATTCCTTTATTTCTTCTTTTTCTGTAATCCAAATCAAGACACTCTCTACAACCAACTTTATTCGTAATGGGATGTATCAAGATAATCCCAATTCTTTTGCTACAAATTGGGCACTTGAACCAATACCTAATCCCATTAAAACCTGTCTTGGTGGTTGCCAATTCTATATTTTGTTTAAGTATGTCTGATACAGATCCGAGCAGGGCTTCTTTAAATTTATTTCTGAAGTCATATAAATAATCTTTAATATTTACCCTCTTTGCCTCTTCAACAATAAATTTTCTTCCTAAATCATTTGGCTTCATTGGTTTTATCTTCGTTGTTTCTTAAAGTGGAGCCAGTATTTATTTGCTGATTGTGAGAAATGAAAGCTGTGTTTGTTTTGATATTCATTTCAATACTCGGAGATTTAAGCTGTTTGAGTGCAATTAGAGCATTTAAATACTGTCTATTAGCCCTATCGACCTGTTTACTTAATATACTTATGTAAACATTCCTATTTGGAGTTATATTTTTACAATCAAACTCATTATTTAATCTACGAGAGTTATCAATAATTCTAATGAAAGAATTTACTATTACTTCTACGAGAGTTTTTTCTAAGTTTGTGGTGCATTGATATTCTTTAATTATTTGAGAGCACAATTCTCTAGATAATCCTTTATAGTAACTATCGAAAGTATCCATTAGACCTATATGTGTATCAGTCTCTAAAGCTATCAGCATTTGAGAGGTCTTTTGGTGCATCCGATCCTTTACTTCTTTCTTTTCTGTATCACTACCATCAAAATATTTTGGTAGAAGGTCATCGCTTAATTGAGAAAGAATATAATCCAAATCCCCCTCAAACTTCGTGCTCTGCAAAAGAATGTCTTTTGTTTCCTTGGGAGAATATTTTTTAATTATTTTCTTATCGTTTCCCATATTTTTTAAAATCCGACTTCCTCAGCCGTTAATCCTCCATTGTTGTCATCGCTATCAATGTTCACATCATTCACTTGTTCACACTTTATATCAGTATCCGTAATACCAAATCTTTCCTTCCACATATCTAGTCTTTTTCTATTCTTCTCAAATGACAAAACAAATCCCTTTCTTGTTTTATATGGTTTAAGCTGAAGTCTTGATCTAAGATACCAACCGACCTTACGTGCTTGTAATCTGTCGTCACTTATATCGACCTGTTGATTTACTTCTTCAGTTATTTGTTTAACTGTGACCTCTTTCATTTTTGTTTCGTATTCAAGTTTAAAAATGGCAAAAACAATATCACTTTCCCAAGAAAGTCCTCTGTCTGCTGTAAGTTCTCCGTTATATTTAACGATAAACGCCTTTAGATTGTTCCTAATGGGTTCATCCTTAATAACTGACAAAAGAGGCATAACAATCTGATTTAATCTAGGATGTATGCCTTCAATCAATTCTTCACGTCTTTCAATTGGTTCAAAATAATTTTTCAATCTCCACATTAAAAGTTTATTTCTAATATTTTCAGCATCTTGATAAAAATCTTTATCAAGTGTTCTTGGTATGTCTGAACGTAACTTTCCAGCACCCATCTCTTCTACAAGAAATCTGCTTTCTAGTGCCTTATCGGAAAATGTTTCTCTAGTAGCAACGATTTTTGGACAAAACACGTCATATGCTTTAACTTCAAAAACTCCCTTTCCTTCAGAACGTAAAACTGGCATTCCTTTTTGATAGCCTGTGTTTAATATTTTTATTATTTCAGAAGTCATATCTGAAAACTTAAAGTCAGCTTCATCAATGACAAGTGTTCCCCTAACCTGATCTATTATTCTAAAAATTGGACTTGGTGTAGTCGCACCGCCAGTAAACATCGGTTTGTAACACAAAATGCCTATCGCCTGTATAAAACGAGATTTACCACTTCCAAAATCACCAATTGCTCTCAAATATGGAACTTCATTAAACCTGTCATATAACCAAGTAAAAAGAACGTAATAAGTGGCTATTTGTTCAAATACCTCTGATATATCTAAATATTTGTGAATATATGATTTAATTTCGGCTAAAATTTCCTCTTCATTCAAATATTCTGTAGCATTTGATGAGAACAAAATTACTCCTTTTTCTAAAAGAGCATTAGTAGGCTGAATTGGCTTATACCTTATTCCCTCGATCTCTACTTCTTCTAAACCGTGTTCAAGTTCTCCACTACGACTGTATTTAAAATACGAACTTTTATTTTTAATTGGACAATATACCATTTCATAGATTGCATCCTTTGTAATTATTGACGACTTGATTGTAGGTTTATCTTTTTTTTCTTCATTATTTTTATTTTCCATAATCATTTACATTTATTATTTTAGTAATTTTAGAAACAACATTTTTTCATTCCATAAATACGATTTTTTAGATTTTTTCTATTGGTAGCAAACTCCAAAGGATAAACTTCGATTTTATTTCCCCAAAAAGCTTCTACTACCTTTTCAATATCCTGTGTTCTCTCAAATATAAAAACCACTTTAATCTCAGTTATCTTATCTATGGTAAATAGATTGTATTTCTTAGACACAAGAGTAGTTGCCACATCAATATCCGAACAATAATAATACTTGTCGTCGTCATCTAGTCGCACGTATGAAATTTCTTTTGTTTTATTTTTCATATATATTAAATATTTTTACTAATAATTATTTATGCATAACGTTTTTGCATTGTTATAGTTTATGTCTTTCGTGTTGCTTAAAATATGCTGAAGTAAATTAAGCACACAACAAAAAACCCTTATTCACTAAGAGTTAAAAATGTTTTCCACAAATTCAAGCTTAATTAAGTAGAATTAAGCTGTTTGTGTTATTTTCTTTTGTGTAACTAGTTTTATTTCCTCTATATTTTTTACAATATGATTATCCTCACTTTTTAATATTTTTGTTTTAGTAAATCCATAATTAAAATATAGTGGGTTCTTAGAACTTGAATTAAAATAATCAAAAAATCCCTTATCGAAAGCCACGTTACCATTTTCTGCTAATTCATACATTAGACTCCAGTTCTTTCCTCTACTAAAACTAAAAGGTCTACTATAATTTCCGTTAATATAAACCTCCAAACGACCACCGTCTTTTTTAAGTATATCTATCTTTTCAATCGTTCTTTCTCGTTCAAAACTTAGACTGTGATTGCTTTTTTTAGTATTTCCTTTCGTTGAAACCTCATATTCTTTATATATGTCATCAAACACTGGTTGTAGGATTTTTATATAATAACCAATAGGAGTGGCTCCGTTCATTTCATATACTGTATCTAGTGCCGACATAGCAAGATTATAAAATGGTGATATTGTAATGGCTTTTCTATCTGATAGCATCCTTAAAATTCGTTTCTGGCTTGGTTCGTCTGGTATATTACCTGTTCCTTTCGCAATTAAAAATTTAATTTTATATTCAGAGTAAGCATTAGCAAGTTCTTCTAGCTTTAGCTCTGATAATACCCACATTACATCATTATTGAATTGTTCATTAGGAGTCATATTGATACATTTTTATGTTCATAAACACCACAAATATGCACTTTGTGAATGTTGTGAACATCATAGACCTATTTGATTATATTATCAAATAGCTTAAAAACTCATTGGTATCCATTCAGACCAGTCATTACCTCTTGTCTTATCCCAATTATATTTCGATAAATCGTTAAACAAAAGCTGATTGGATTTCTTTACTACTATTCCACCATACAGACTTCTTCCTTTCTGTTCTTTAATATATTGTTGCAGTGCCTCTGCCTTTGCTTTTGTTACTGTTGTCCCTTCACTATCATTTTGGTCTTTAGTTTCAAAAATGCCAATTTTCTTATCTTTAAATTGAATTAGATAATCTGGATAGAAGGTATGTATCTCGTTATCAATCAAATACTTAATACCAAAATAATCGTTCTTATTTTCTCCATTTTTCCACCACCAAATTACTTTATCTCCATTTTCTTCAATAAAATTTTCAAACGTTTTTTCTGGCTCAGATCTATTTTTATCTAAATAACACGGCTTCATTGCGTAATGAGGAACTCTTTCAACTTTTTCACTTATGTTTTCATTAAAATAATCGGTCTCTGGAATATCAAAATCATAAAATTGTTCTCCTAATGACAACCTCTTCTTAACTTCCTCGTCTTTAATCTTTTTGTATTCATCAACTGAATCAGATAGTATTTTCTTAAAATGTTTCTGGTTATCATCGTTAATGATAATACTCTGAATAAACACACTCTCTTTCTTTAAATTAAAATTCAAATATTCTTCAAACCACTGGTATATAACACTAGAAATAATTGGGGCTGATCTCTTAACGTTACTAAATGAACCAAGGTTTTCTTTTAAGAATGAGTAGTATTTATTCTCGATTTCATCGGAAGAAGCTGAGAGTTTGGCAAAATCATCAGCTTTTATTTCTCCTTTAAGTAAATCGAAGTCACCAGTTTTTATACCAGTATCTGACATTATCTTTTGACTATATTTTTCTAGGTCTAAAGATAAACCTTTTTTCTCAACCAATTTTTTATTATTTTCTTTTTCCTTCTTAATGCCAAAATATTCGTTGGCGTTCTTTACAAAAGTATCGTAAAAGTTTGCCTTGATATCACCGTAGTCAGCTCTGGTCTTAAAATATGATGGGAGCTTGATTTCTTTATAAAGATCAATTCTATTGGCAGGTAATCTATTTATTATATTTAATTTATATTCGTCTGGTTTAACTGTGATACTTTCGACATTGGAATAGATATATCCAGTATTTAGCTTCTCATTATCGTAATGTTTTCTTTCTGGCATTCTAAGTATCCTTCCAACAACTTGAATTTCAAATATTTCACTAGACGACTCTCTGAGTTTTACTAAAATATGAGCTCTTGGACAATCCCAACCAGTATCAATCGCCTGTTTAAATATCAAAAACTCTGTCTTATCATTATTACCAGAAATATTTTCAATATTTTCTGTCTTTTTATCAGACAACCAAATGGCAAGTTTACCGTTCTTTACGGTAATATCATTCTCAGCTAGAAATGCCTGTATAGAGCTCAATTTGCTCTCACCAGCTTCTGAATTAGGTATTTGTATCAAAGCTAAAGGATTTATATCAACATCTATTTTTTCAAATAATTTACTTAGTTCTTTTCTTTTAGCTAATGCTGACTTTAGAATTAAATCCTGCGAGTCGCTTTCATTTTTTGAAATTTCATTTATACCATCATTTATAATCAATTCCTTTTTTATCATCCCCTGATCAATAACATCATTTGGATCAACTTCTACTCTTGCATTACTTTGGGTATTCTTAGGTGTTGCACTCATTTCTATTACAACCTCTGCATTTATTATATCCCTTATTTCTTTTGTTCTATCAGCAGTGTGACCAATGTGACTTTCATCAATTATTAAAATAATCCTTCTTTTTTTACTGGTTTCAGCGACAAGTTCTCTAAAATTTACTTTTTCTCCGTCCTTCATTATTATATTTTTCCATTCACCAGTTTCACCGTCCTTACTTCTTAATTTTTCCCAATTTGCCACTACAACTTCATTTCTGTTTATAAAACTTCTCCCTCCACCAAATTCTTCTTCAACTAAAGACACCTTTGGAAAACCCTCAAAAATTGTCTCTAAACTTTCTTTACTTTGAATATGAAGTTCTCCTTTACCAATAGAAAGCCAAATAAAACATAAATCGTCTTTGCTTCTTTCCTTAATCAATTCCTCAATAAATTTAGCAATAACAACGGTCTTACCAGAACCTGTTGGAGACTGAAATACAATCACCTCACCTTTACCCTGTCGATCTAAAAAGTGACTTGTATTAAAAACAAGATCATTAAGTGCGATTTCTTGATATTTTTTTAGGTTAATATTCATTGATTTCTTGATAAATGTCTAATATTTTTTGTGGAATAGGTTCTAATCTTACGTCTCTCCAATCATCGAAATCTTTTTCATTTAAACCAAGAGGATCGAGAGTAAAACAATATAAAATTTTCTCACCCGTCATCTTATCTAGGTCTTTTTTTAAATTTATAAGCTCCTTTTGACTCAAGAAATAATAAACAGCCATAATTTTATCGCCTTGTCTAAATATTTTGTATGCTGATTTATTCTTTATCTCCCCATATACTCCTTCACGTATACAAAGCATTTCTGTGCACTCTTCAGTAATTCTAATCTTCATCTCATCACGGTTATAACTTTTAGGAATTAAAGTAGCTTTATAATATTTCAAATTTCCACCAAGTCCCTCAACTTTTTCTCCACTCTTTTTTTTATATCCTTTTATTACACCCTTAATTCTCTTATAAGTAACTTCTTCACATATTTTATTTTCATTATTTGTGCAAAGAATAAATTGACGATTTCCACCATCTTTATTTATATCCATAACAGCGTGTCCTGTGGTTCCAGAGCCAGCAAAAAAGTCTAAAACGATGGCATTCTTTCTTTCGCTTATGATTGGTTCGATACTGTCAATAACAGCATATAATGACTTTGGAAAATCAAATTTATCGTCATTAAGTATTTCAGATATAAGCTTTGTTCCATTTTCATTTGCATCATATCTACTATCTATCCAAACTGTTCTTACAGAACCAAAGTCTTTTCCAATTTCTACTTCAAAACCACCTTTAGACTCCTTTATTCTTAAAAGATGTCTGATCGAGTCAACACTTTGTCTAGCATAACGCCATTTTCTTTCAATTCCACTTTTATCAATTGGATATATAAAATACTGTTTACCTTTCTTTATAACTCTATTTTTAGGATGAAATCCGTCTTTTTCTACTTCTCCAAAACCTATTATCTTTTTACCATCAGTAATTATTGGATAAAAACAATTTCTTGCGTCTGTTCTAAGCGACTCTCCACCATTATCTCTTAAATTTCTCCAATCAATATCTTCTTTCTTTATTTTTCTATTACCAATTATTTTTTTACCTTCCTTAAAAACAAAATATAGGAAATCATTTGTATATGAAAAATTTGTTCCTTGTATTCCTCTTGGGTTATGAACTACCGTAATTTTATGAATTTCATAACCATTAAAAATTTCTTCAAGAAGAACTCCTAGATGAGCATCCTCATTTTCGTCTATCGCACAAATCAACACTCCATCATCTTTTAATAAGGACTTTGAAATTGCCAGACGATTTTTCATCATTGATAACCAATGACTATGTCTGTATGTATCATTTATATCTACATAATCATTGTTATATTTCCAATCTTTTGCACCAGTATTATATGGAGGATCTATATAAATAACATCAATTTTGTTTCTATGAGTATAATTAAGAACCGACAATGAATGGTAATTGTCACCCTCTATCAAAATATTCACAGGTTTATTTTCATTTGTGATTACTTCTCTGCTTTTTACTTCTTTTAGAACTGGAATATTTGTTTTACAAAGCGTAACAACCTCCTCTGGTTTATCTTCCCAGACGAGTCCATACTTTTTCTTATCTTTTAATTTTTTTATTTTAGCTTCAAGCTCAAGAACTTTGGCTTCAAGCAATTTTTCTTTTGTTTCTGACATAGTGAACACTTCTATGTCCTAGACTATCAGTATTGATATAACAAAAATGGATAGCCGAGGTGTTCAACCACAACTGCATCCCACAAGGAGACCAATCATAGAACTCGGCTACCCGTTTACACCTACGATTGGTAAAAACAGGCAAAAGCCGTTTAGCTCCTTAATGGGACTTATGTTGCGATTGAACTCCATTATAATAACAGATTTTTTTATTAAAATATATAGATAAAAGTTAATTTTATTGGTCTTTATTTAGGTTTGACTAATCAACATATTTTGCTAGTATATACCTCTATATAAGTGTTATAATTATGTCGTAAAAACAAAACACCCCTTTCGGGATGTTTTGTCGGAAAAGAAAGTCGCAAACTTTATTCCTGAAAATTGCTCATCGAAGTTTTTACTTCTTTGGGCAATTTTCTATTTCTGATAATGGATGTAAGTAAGGCTGGAAATTTCAACCATTTACCTGTTTTAGATCTGATCTCTTTGCCATTTCTGACAACAAAATTACATCTCCAAAATCCATCATCTCCTAAGAAGCATTGCTGTGCTTCTCCTGATGATCCAATCATATAACTTTTACAGTTATAGCCAACCAAGGAAGTTGGCACCAATTTAATTGGCTTTGTTCTACTAAGTTGTCCTTGCAACAAGCAAGTATTACTTACTTGCTGTCGTAGAGAACCTAAGAGAAACAAAAAAGGCATCAGGGGACGACATTTCGGGAAGCTCGTTATCTTTCGATATTGAATTTCCACAAAACATTTTCTGTGGAAGTATTACCTCCCACGAAATGCCATCCTCTAAAGCCTTTTAAATCCTATTTGATTTGTAGTCTTATTTGTATGTCACCTCGTTTATAATATTTTATAAAAAATGTCGTCCGTCTTTCGAGAAAAATCTCTCAAGACCTAATAATTTTATCATAGGCAAAATAAAAAGCAAATGATAAAGGGGTGTATAAGTTCTTTTATCAAGAAATTTTTGTAAAAACCCAAGACTCCCCTTTTTTAAAACCGTAATCTACTCCTCTTTTTAGAGGTAAAGGCATTTTTATGCTGAAATGGAACGGAATTACCTTTATATCTTCCAATAGTGTGTTTGTGTTCCTACAATGCCGATACTTAATGACATGGTAAGAATATTCTATCAAATTTTTTCATTTTAATACAGATTTGAAACGTTAATTTTTTCTTTATAAAATTAAAAGGGTTGTCTTTGAGACAACCCTTTTCTCTCTACCCGTTCTTTTATTTTTTCCATCCTTCAAGGAACTCACGGAGTTCGGATTTTTGACATTCGTGCGTGCAACCAAGTTCGACCATTTTTTTGCGATGAAGTTCATCGGTTGATATGGCCACAATCGGTTGCTTAAAAATTTTACTTATACGACTGACAAAGTCGAAAGTAGTAACTCCTTTACCTAGGCTTGTATCCATAAGAATAAAATCAAGCTCGTTAGCATGCCTATAAAAAGTTGCTTCAGCATCACGAAGTGTACCTGCAACCAAAACCACGACATCTCTGCCAAAAACAACCTTGACACAGTCTGGCAAAATAATTTGCAGAGTAGGATAATCTTCTACCAAGAGAACTTTTTTGACATTCATTTATTAACCCTTTCTTTTTGTTTAATAAATATATCTTAGGAAATCTGCGTTAGATAATACACTAAAATATAAATTTGTCAATACATTCTCTATGCTGCTTTTGGTTGATATTCTTCCTTGTGTATTTCAGCTACTACTATATTAGCGGCTTCTTCAAACTTTTTTTGAATAATGAGTTTTCGTACTTCAGTATGGTCTGGATTATCGATGATACTTCTGATGATTTTGCTATATTTCATTACTTGCTCAAAATCGTTATCTTTGATATTAAGCATTTTAAAAATCAATATTTGAAAAGGATTGCGGTACTCTAAAGAATGAATGAGGGCATTTTCCTCTTCTTTTTCTTCTTCCGGTTCCGGTTCTTTTAAAAAGTCTTCTTTCATAATAGAAAAACTAACTCATCATTATTTTTCTGAGTTCGTTTTGATTTTCTCTCATTACTTCCATAGTAGCCGAGGTCTTGTCTTTTCCTTCTTTTTGTTTTTGTTCGATTTTTTTAGCGATACTCTCAAAAAATTCAGGATGTTCTTCTATGGCTTTGACAATTTTATCTTGCTGATCTTTAGGAAGACCTTTTAGTTGAGACTTGAGAGCTGTCTTTAATATAATATTTTTGAAAAATCCCATCCCGTTAGAGATCTAAGTGTTATGAATTAGCACTTAAATCTATTTAATTGTTAATAATAGTTTAATTATAACAGATTTATATTACAAACGGAAACAATCAGATTGTTTCCTATCTCTAACGGGATTACTCATACCTCAGAGCTTCCATCGGACTCTTCCTGGCAGCCTCACGAGCAGGGTAAAGACCAAAAACAAGGCCAATAAAACTTGAAACACCAAGCCCAAGTATTGCTGCGCCTAGAGGGAAAGTAAATCGCCAATCTAAACCACCATACTTGGTAATTAACACTGACGTGATAAAAGAAAGACCAGAGCCTAAAACTATACCAATTACTCCACCAAGACCTGTGAGAATGACCGCTTCCAGTAAAAATTGTGTCAAAATATTTCCATCAGTTGCTCCAAGTGCCTTACGTAAACCTATTTCTTTTGTTCGTTCAGTCACAGACACAAGCATAATATTCATAATACCAATACCTCCAACTACAAGAGAAATTGCAGCTACTGCCATCAAAAACAAGGTCAAAACACTCATTACTGAACCAACCATCTTTAAAGCATCTGCTTGGCTAGATACACTAAAATCGTCTTTTTCAGGATCGGTGATATTGTGAGAATTTCTGAGAGTAATTTTTATATCTTGAACTGTTCTTTCTACATTTTTTTCTGTATCCGCCTCTACTATTATATGTTGATAGTGTTTAGTTCCTAAAATATATTGCTGCGCAGTAGTATAAGGGACGATGACAGCTTCATCAAAACTTATTATCCCCTGACCCTTTGACGGTAAAACACCTATAATTTTAAAATTTCTCCCTTTTATTTTTATTTTTTGTCCAAGAACTTGACCAGTATTATTTCCTAAAAGTTTTTCTTTGACTTTTGCTCCTATTATAGCTACATCAGAATAGCTTTTGACATCATCCTCGCTTAAAAAACGCCCTTCCGCTGGCACAAGATTATACATTCTGGTTGCTGGCTCACCAGTACCATAGAGAGTTATTTGGTAAGTTTCACTTTCATAAGATGCACTTTCGCTACTAAAAACCAAAGGCATAATGTCCTTCATGTTTGGTAAATTACTTTTTTTCTTTAAAGCTTCTAGATCTTTTGGCTTAAGAGAATCTGAAAACATTGACATGAAGTCAGATGGTCCTGTAGGTTCTCTCCCAGGCTTTATTTCTATGACTTTTGATCCTACCTGTCCTTGAATTTGGTCCAAGATTAAATTTTGAGCACCTTCTCCAAGTGACATTACCATTATTATGGAAGTAATACCTATAACAATTCCTAAAATCGTCAAAGCTGAACGAGATTTGTGCGTTCTTAGACCATTTATTGCTGTTTTTATGCTGTATTTAAGTAACATTTTATTTTATAAAATTTTTACAATCGAGTCTTCTCTGTGTCACTTTCGAATCACATTCAATTTTTCCATCATAAAGACGAATAATTCGCTCGGCATATTCAGCTGTATAAGTTTCGTGTGTTATGAGAATAATTGTGTGACCTTTTTCAATGTTTAATTTTTGAATAATTTCAATAATTGCTTGACCTGATTTAGAATCCAAGTTTCCTGTGGGTTCATCGGCAAATATTATATCCGGAGAGGTCACCAAAGCGCGTGCTATTGCCACTCTTTGCTTTTCCCCACCAGAAAGTTGGTTGGCCTCGTGACTTATCCTGTGTGAAAGTCCCACAGCTTCTACGGCGTCTATTGCTATTTTGTCCCAATTTTCTTCTGGAATTCCAGAATATAAAAGAGGTAATTTTACGTTTTCCAAGACAGTAGACTTGGGCAAAAGATTGAAAGCTTGAAAAACAAAACCCATCTTTTCATTTCTCATCTTTGCAATCTCCTCAGAATTATATTTTTTGATATTTTTATCGGAAAAAACATACTCTCCGCCAGAATAGTTGTCCAAAAGACCGAGAATTTGAAGTAGTGTGGATTTTCCCGAACCGGAAGGTCCCATAATTGCAACAAATTCACCTTTCTTGATAGAAAAAGATACTCCGGCAAGAGCTTTTGTTTCAGCTCCTTCGTTGTTGTAAACCTTTGTCAGATTTTTTACTTCTATAATATTCATTATAAACTAGTCACCACTTTATCATTTTCAGCAACCCCAAAAGTAATTTCCGCCATACCATCTTGTCCGCGTAAACCAACTTTTACTTCTACTTCTGAAGTTTTTTCATCATCTCCTAATACTTTTACATATTTTAAACCATTATCTTTTGTATATATTACTCTTGCTGGTAAAGCAACGGTATTAGGTTTTTCCGCTGTTATAATATCTAAATTAGCTGTCATCCCGGATCTCACTCTTTCATCTCGATTAATAAATTTTAAAGTTACTTTGTAGGTGGGTACGCCTTCTATTACTGTGGCTGCAGGATCAATTTTAATCACTGTCATACCAAAATTTACTCCACTACCATAGGCATCAAGTGTGGTACTCGCAAAATTCCCGATTTTTATTTTAGATATGTCAGCTTCGGGAACAAAAGTTTCTACTTGATAATCTCCATAGGAAATAACGGAAATTGCAACAGTTCCCGCTTGTATAACTTCACCAACTTTTGCATTTATATTTGTAACCACCCCATTTATCGGAGATCTTATGATTGATTTTGCAAGCTGTGCATTTGCGCTATTTACATTTGCCACTGCTTCTTCTACAGATGCTTCGGCAGAAGCTATCTGCTCCACTGTTGCTACAGCTTTGGTTAAAGCCAAATTATTTTGAGCAATCAAAAGCGCTGACAAAGAAACCTGATATTGGTTGGCACCTGTAGAAAGACCGCTTATTACAAGTCCTATATTTGCTCTTGCGGTAGAAATATTTATTTTCCATGCATCAATAGTGGCTTGTGTAATTTCTGGGTCAGGATTCAGATTATTTACTGCTAAAGCAATTTCTTCCAAAAGATTTTTTGTGGTTTCTAGATTAGTATCTGCCAATTTTTCTGCTTGATCCAAAAGAGAAGAATTATTAAGTCCAGTGATGTTATTATTCCAAGAAATAAGCATACTTTCGACCATAATTCTTCCTTGCTCTATATTACTTTTAAGTTGTGAGTCATTTGTCTGGAATTTCAACTGAGTGTTTACTGATCGAGGATTTGTAAACATTACGTCAATTTTATTTCTTACAGAATCATCGGCTTTTGCGTATGCATCTTGTATGGAATTGATTAATCCCTGTTTTGCCTGAGTCAAATCATTTTTTGCTTTTTCAACCTGTGATTCCGAGAGAGCGATTTCTTCTGGAGTTGCTCCCTTTTTTAGGGTCTCAAGACTCGCCTGCGCTATCTTTAAACCGGCATTGGCTTGTTCTACTGAAGCGATAAGGTCCGCGTTTCCTACCGATACTAAAGTTTCTCCAACATACACTTTTTCTCCTACAGAAACAGGGGTATAAGACACTCGTCCGCCTTTTTCAAAAGACAAATCAACGTTTGAAAGCGGTTTGACATTACCTGTAGAACTAACTACTTCTGTAATTGTCTGTATTTTCGCTGTGACTGTCTCTATTTGAGTACCAGACGAATTCTTGGATATTATCAAACCTAAAATAGCCAAAACCGCCACAATTATAAAGATAGAAAGCCATTTATGGTTTTTTATAAAACTTCTGATTTTAAAATATATTTTATTCATGTATAAATATTAACATAAAATCAGAGGAAAAAACAACATAAAAATTATTTTTAAAATGTCGGGGTGCCGGGATTAGGTCACAGATAATTTTCTCGCCGTCGTTCAAAAATTTCTGCGACCCCGACTCAGAAATTTTTGTTGCTACAAAAACTTCTTCCGTCTTTCAAATCCCGCACAAAACTGCCATATGGCAGTTTTATAGTCGGGGTGCCGGGATTTGAACCCGGAGTCTCACGAACCTTCACCCTGTAAACTTTCTGTCGGAGTACTGGGATTTGAACCCAGAATCTTACGAACCCGAATCGTAAATGTTACCGTTACACCATACTCCGTTTTGTGAAAGTTTTGAGGGCGCGTCGCGCACGTTACCGTTACACTACACCCCGAAAAATTTCTAAGTGTGATCACAAATCAAAACCACTAAGAGTTGTTTTGATTTGTGGACCTAGGCGGAGTCGGACCGCCGTCTCGTCAATGCGAATGACGTGTGCTACCACTATACCATAGGCCCATATGTTTTATTTCGAATACTGTTAATTTTTCTAGTGGACCGCACCGGGATCGAACCGGTCGCCTCATCCATGCCATGGATGCGCTCTACCAAATGAGCTAGCGGCCCAAAAGTAACTCGGACATCATATTATAAAAAATAGAAAAAAGAAAGTGTGGGCGATACAGGAATCGAACCTGTGACCTCACGAATGTGAATCGTGCGCTCTAACCATCTGAGCTAATCGCCCTCTATATAAGATAAAAAATAGTAACACTTTTTTATCTTATTCTCAAACACAATTAAAAAATTATTTCTTCTTCTTAATAGACGCCTTTATAAATTCCGTAAAAAGCGGATGAGGGGCAAGTGGCCGAGCAAGAAATTCTGGATGAAATTGTGTGCCAAGGAAAAATGGATGCAGAGTTTTTGGAAGTTCTGCAATTTCCATCAGTCTTTCGTCAGGAGACATACCGGAAAAAACAAGCCCGGCATCTTCTATCTTTTTAATATAATCGGGGTTTACTTCGTATCTGTGTCTATGTCTTTCAGATATTGTCTCTTTACCATATGCATATTTCGCGACACTTCCCTTTTTGAGTTTTGCTGGATATGCACCGAGTCTCATAGAACCACCATAATTCCCTTCTGCGATTTTTTTCTTTTGATCTGGCATTATATCTATCACTAAAGCACTGGAGTTTGGATTTATTTCGGCAGTATTTGCATCTTTTAAACCTAAAATATTTCTTGCATATTCTATTACCATAAGTTGCATACCATAACAAAGCCCAAAATAAGGAATCTTTCTTTCTCTTGCATACTTTATAACTGCAAGTTTACCCTCTATACCCGATTCACCAAAACCTCCGGGCACTATTATTCCATCAAATTTTTCAAGTTCTTTAAATTTTGTTTTCTTTACCTCTTTACCCTCAAAATCACGGGCATTTATAGTATGAATTATCGGCTTCTTATTGAGTTTATATGCAGAGTATTTTATCGCTTCAAGTACAGAAACATAAGCATCTGTGAGTACAAAATCACCCGTATTAAAATACTTTCCGACAATAGCTATATGTACGGGGTCTTTCACACTCTTAACTTTCTTTGCAAAAGTGTGCCAATCATTCATTCCTTTGGCGCCACTCTTTGATTTCAAATACAAGGTTCTCAATAAGATATTTCCGAGATTATCTTTTTCAAAATTGATTGGTACATCAAAAACACTATCGATGTCGGGCGCAGAAATAACATTTTCTACCGGAACACTGCAAGAAACAGCTATTTTTTCTTTTCTTCTTTTATCTATCGGCACTTCGCTTCTTGCTATGATTATATCAGTATTTACTCCATAAGAATTGAGCTGGCGAATAGCATTCTGAGTCGGTTTGGATTTCATTTCCCCAAGTTTTCCTGGTACGGGCATATAGCTCACCATGACAAAGGCCACATCATGCGGATGGTAAACCTTCATCACGCGTGCTGCTTCTATGAACATTATGTTTTGGTAATCCCCTACGGTTCCACCAATCTCTATTACAGTAATATCCGACTTATTTACCTTTGCAGAATGCTCAAAACGACGGATAATTTCGTCACGAATATGCGGTATGGCCTCTACGCACTTACCTTCGTACTTTAATGCCCTTTCTGCTGAAATGACGTGCTGATAGACCATTCCTGAGGTAATATAGTCATCTTTAGCCAAATCTCTATGTAGAAATCTTTCATAATTCCCCATATCTTGGTCTGTTTCAAGTCCAGAGTTTATAACGAAGACTTCACCGTGTTCCGTAGGATTCATTGTCCCGGCATCTACATTTAAATAAGGATCAACTTTTAAAAGATTTATAGAAAAACCCTTCGCTTGTAGAAGGGTTCCAATAGATGAGGTGGCAATTCCTTTTCCAACTCCCGACATTACTCCGCCTATTACAAAAATATATTTGTGAGGATTTTTCTTCACC
>Ga0265297_10005972_pt1 | contig 18061 bp, 20 predicted proteins | sample Munlanlwell13791_FD_192502 | JGI IMG/M metagenome (GOLD analysis project Ga0265297, IMG submission 192502) | Leachate microbial communities from a municipal landfill in Southern Ontario, Canada - Leachate well 137-91 | ecosystem: Engineered > Solid waste > Landfill > Unclassified | place...
TTGCATTCTTCACTGGGGTATATGCCTCCGGAAGAGTTTGAATATATATTTAAAAACAATAAAATAAAGACTCATCAGTTGACACTGACTTAGTATATTTTATGTCCAGATGATGGGGTTCATATCAATCAAACTACAAATCGAAACTTAAAAATGATAACATTATTCATAATATAAAATTTATACTTAAGAAACTGGAGGAATATTATGGAGATTAAAAGCCCGGTTTTTAAAAACAATAAATTGATCCCATCAAAATATACCTGTGATGGTGAAAACGTGAATCCTCCTCTCCTTATAAGTGATGTGCCGGAGAATGCAAAAAGTCTTGTCTTGATTATCGATGATCCGGATGCTTCGAGTGGAGCTTTCGTTCACTGGACTGTCTGGAATATAGATCCCGGTATTAAAGAAATAAAAGAAAACAGCTGTCCGCAAAATGCGGTGGAAGGAAGATCCGATTTCGGCAGACCCGGATATGGCGGTCCCTGTCCTCCTTCCGGAACACACCGTTATTTCTTCAAACTTTTTGCATTGAATACTGAACTGGATATCGATACTTCGGCAGGCGGGGCAGAAGTAGAAAGAGAAATAGAGAATAGTATTCTTACAAAAGCTCAGTTGGTGGGATTATACAGGCGTTAACCGGCAAGTATTGCGATATTTTTTTTAACGAGTCCGATTATTTTAGGGATTTTTTTCTCTACTGCTTCTGATAATTTCGTGGAAAAAATAAAAGTGTTATTTTTACTGCTTTTTCCGTTGATATTTATTCCAATAAAAAATCCGTCTATTTTTATCCCATAAGTAAGGTAGAATAATTTTAATACATCTATGAGTGCGGTTTGATGAAAGGAAATAAAATCTGTACCAGGATATCCGGAACCGGCAATATCGTAAAAATTTTTCAAAGGTATCTCGTAAAGATTTCCCCTGCACGAAGAATGTTTTTCGCCGTATACATCACGTGATATTCCTACGGCGTCTATTATGATGAATTTACAATTCCTGTAAGTTTCAAAGAGAGGAAATAATCTGAAACCTGCTGTCGAACCGTCTATTACCAGCACTCCTGCAGGAATATCTTCTTCTTGCAGTTTTTTAACGATATGCACACCTATACCTTCGTCTCCAAGCAGAATATTTCCTACTCCAAGTATGATAGTTTTGATTTTTTCAGGATTTTTCACGGGACTATCTAAAATTTTTAACAACGGCAGGTATGTGTTTTTCCCAGCCGAGCGCTTGGATATGAACACCGGCACAATATGGCCGGACTTCTTCTATCAATCCCGATACAATCTCGATACACATCGAAACCTTGTCCTGGGTTCCTTCCATCTTTTTTACAAGTGACTCAGGGACAAATACACCAGGTACAAATTTGTTCATATAATTGGCCATTTTTTCGGATTTTAAAAGAATTATACCGGCAAGGATAGGGACATTGATATTTTCTTTGTGGACCCTTTGAAGGAATTTTTTAAATACCTCTGCATCAAATATAGCCTGAGTCTGGAAGAACTGTGCGCCCTGGTCTATCTTTTTCTTCATCTTTATTATCTGAAGCTCATAGGCAGCTTCGGTATCGGCACCCGGATTGACAACGGCGCCCTTGAAGAAAGAAGGTTTTTGGGTCAGTTCATTTCCTGCCAGATCCTTTCCCTCTTCAAGATTTTTTATTGCCCACAGCAGCTGGACCGAATCAAGGTCGAAAACAGGTTCGGCCTGTGGGTGATCGCCGGTTGTGGTATAGTCACCCGTAAGAGCAAGTACGTTTCTTATTCCCATTACACAGGCACTGAGAAGGTCGGATTGAAGGGCGAGCCTGTTTCTGTCCCTGCAGGTGACCTGGAATATGGGATCAAGGCCCCAATCTTTCAGTAAATGGCATGTGGTAAGAGATCCCAGTCTCATAACCGAACTTTGAAGATCGGTTACATTTATTCCGTCGGCAACATTTCTTAATTCTTCGGCTGCCGCTCTGATTTCTTCGATTTCGGCACCTTTGGGAGGTCCTATTTCACAGGTCACGGCAAATTTTCCTTCTTCAAGAATTTTTTCGAAATTTGATTTTTCTGTTTGATTTTTCATGGTTAGATTATCTCCTCTTCATCCAGTGCCCATAATCTGGTTTTCCTCAGGGCAGGAGACGGTAATATTTTTGAATAATCTCTGGGAGGTATGAATTTATTTAATATATCAAGTTTGTTCATTTTTTTTAAGCTTTTATATATTAGTTCCCACCCGCAATCTCTTTCAGGATCTGTTTCGCATTTACCGTTGCTCTGTCCGGCACATGCTCCATTTTCAAGCTTTTTGGGACATGCAGTGTAAGGGCATATTCCGCCTGTGTAATCAAGTATGCAATCACCGCAGGTATCGCATCTTTCGGTGCCCTGCCAGGTCCCGGTTATTCCGCCAAATGTAATTGTATTCAGGGCAGGATGGCAGACTTTAGCAAGAACCGCTGATGTTGATTGAACACCAATTCCGCATGAAAAAACAAGAATAGATTCTGCGTTTTTAATTTCGTCAAGTACTGGCTTTATTCTGGCACGGATGAGCGCCTTCTGACATAGAAAATCTATTTCCATAACACCGGTAACGATTTTTCCCTCATTCTCAAGCTTTTCTTTTGTGCTTGCGAGAACTGCTTTTCCACCTGTGTTAGCGCCTTCCGTACAGCCGCCGCATCCGAGTATGAATATTTTTTTCTCATCTTTCAGTTTTATAAGTAATTCTTCTACAGGTTTAAATTCGGTTAATACCATAAGACCTCCTAAAAAGCATTAAAATCTTCAAACAATTTTGTATCTGGCTATTGTATCTCTCTTTGGTGTTACCATATGAACCGCACATGCGGTACAGGGATCAAAACTTCTTATTACCCTCAGGATCTCGATAGGTCTGCTGCTTTCTTTTATTTCAAGACCAATAAGTGCCTGTTCATATGGGCCAGGCTGTCCATCTTTGTCTTTTGGCGATGCATTCCAGGCAGTCGGGGTAATTACCTGATAATTATAAATTCTTCCGTCTTTTACATTTAACCAGTGTCCAAGAGCTCCTCTTGGTGCCGAGCAGAGGCCAATTCCCTTTCCTTCGGAAGGAGGGATGTATTCGACTGCAGTAGCTTCCCCGGCTTTTAACTCCCGGGCCCATTTCAATAGCTGATCTGCCATGATTTCTGTCGAAAGTGCTCTTCCTAGATGTCTTCCCGCTACTGAATACATGCCGGAGATATCAGTTCCGATCTCAGATAAGGCGCTGTTTACTGCATTTATGATATAAGGGTCTTGTTTACCGAAGTAAGTCGAAAGGACATCTGCAACGGGGCCAGTCTCATAAACCTTACCATTATATCTGGGTGATTTGATCCAGGAATAACCTGCCTCTTTTTCAGGCGCGGGTTCTGTTTCTCCGCTGCCCGGATGCAGGGGCTCAGAATCTTCATACCAGCTGTGAGTTACATCTTCGGTTATTTTGTTTATATCGATTTCGCTGTATTTATCTATATTATCAACAAGTCCTCCCTTAAGAAGAGTGTCGTTATAATTTCCGTTTGATTTAATTCTGTAAGAATCATATGCCAGCAGGTTTCCGCAGCCTCTGCCGATTTCCAGATATTCACTGTATGTTTTGGCCACTGCTATGGCATCGGGCAGGTAGCAGTTTTTTACAAAATCCAGGATTTCTTCCAATCTCCATATAAACTCTGTTATTTTATCAGCGGTCAGTTTTTCAGTTACACCGCCTGCTACGATTGCGGCATCATGGGGCCATTTTCCGCCAAAAATAGTGGCTGCCTGCTGGGATTTTCTGTAAATATCCAGCGCCTTTATGTAATGGCCGACTATTGTATTGGTAGTTTTTGCATCAAACTTATAATCAATATCATCTCTGGGCAGAAAGGGCCTGGAGTATCCCTGTTGAAGAAAATATTTTAATGCGTTTAGATTCCTGTTTCCTCCTTCATATTCCAGAACTTTTACGGGATCTATATAATCAAGCCCGCTTAAAATGTAAAAATGAAGGATATGATCGGCAATGCTCCTCGTACCCAGAATCAGGTTTCTCATCAGGATCCCATTTTTGGGAATCTTATCGGTAAGACCTGCATAATCATCCACTGCGCTCACGGAGGCTATGGCATGCGGTTCCGGACATACGCCGCATATTCTCTGAGTAATCATGACCGAATCTCTGGGGTCCCGGCCTTTTAGCATGATCTCTATGCCTCTAAACATGGTTCCGCTGATATTTGCGTCCTTTACCTGACCATTATCCACTATTGCCTCCACTTTAAGATGGCCCTCTATTCTCGTTATCGGGTGTATTACGATTTTTTTCAAAATTTCACCTTCCTAAGAACTTATTTTCCTGAATTTTAGCTTTCCTTTTATTTGCCGGGACTTCCAGGTCTATTATCCTTTCATAAAAATCTCCCAGGAAATCCGGATATTCGGGTGAAGTGCAGCTATTGCATGGTGCCCCGCATCCGATGACCCAATTGGTTCTGCCATTCCATAATCTTTTGGGACAATCTGCATAGGTAATGGGACCTTTGCACCCCAGTTCATAAAGGCAGCCCTCATCACCCAGTTTTTTTGCAAATTTACCCTCATCAAAATACGCTCTATTGGGACAATTCTCATGGATCAATTTCCCAAAATATGTTTTTGGTCTTTTGAAATCATCAAGCTGCACATTTTCAAGACCGCCGGTAAGTATTTCTTCTATGGTGCCGAACAGCCAATCAGGATGAGGCGGGCATCCGGGTATATTTATAAGCGGGGTTTTAATGTCGTTTGTAGAAAAAACGTCGCCCACACTTTGTGCTCCGGTGGGATTAGGATTTCCGGCAGCTATTCCGCCAAATGAGGCGCAGGTCCCCAGAGCGATTACAATCATCGCATCCAGTGACAGCTTCAATGTTTCTTCCAGTATGGTATATTTCCTGCCATCTTTTTCTCCGGTAATGCAATAAACGCCATTACTGGCTGTTGGGATGGCACCATCGATAATCAAGACATAACCCTTTTTCTTTGCAGCGTTTTCAAGTATCTCCATTGCGAGCTTCCCGCTCGCAGTCATGATATTCGGATGAAATGCAAACTCAAGTTTATGGCCCGGAATTATATCCCGGAGCAATAAATTCTCAATAGAAGGGTATTCGGAACAGAGCGTGGATGTAACACAGCCTGTACAATTTTGACCCTGTATGCTGATAACGGATATGGGAGCACTTTTTTTTATATCCATATAGACTCCTTTAAAAATGGTTTTTCATTTCTCATTGGTCCGGACTAACCGGAGCGGAATTAGAATATTATATTTGAACAGTTGTTCTTTGAAAGATCTATATTTTTCTTAAATCCGTATTCCAACATAGATTTAAGTATTTTTAAAAGACAATTGTCTTATTTTAAACAAAATAAGACATATTTACAATTGATTTAATTTACAATTTAGTGATGCTTCAAGATTTTATCCTGTATTGAAAAGAAGATATATTTTTTTGATTTATTGATAGAATATAAATTGAAAGATATTGATTTTTAAAGAAAAAATATCTGTAATTTACCCTTGCTTTTATGAAATGGATCGTGGTAGTAGCATAAGTTATAATGAACTCAAAAAGAGCCATAGAAAATTATAAAATAATAGACCATCTTTCGGATATCGGAGTAGAATTTTACGGAGACAATCCTGAAGCGCTGTTTGAAAATGCAGGAAAGGCTATGTTTTCTATTATGTGCGATCTCGGGACAGTAAAACCTGTGGAGAAAAAAAGTATTAGAATAGTTGGTAAGAATACGAATTTAGAAGATTTACTGGTGTTATGGCTGGAAAGATTGATCTATCGCTATGAAGTTGATGATACTTTATTTTCGGAGTTTATGGTTGATATGATCGGCAGAGAGAATCATAACCTGGTACTGAACGCTCAAATTTTCGGGGAGAAAGTAGATCCGGAAAAACACGAAATAAGGATAACCATAAAAGCACCTACTTATCACAGGCTTGAAATAATAAGAAATGCAGAGGGTCATAATTGGAAAGGCAGGGTTATTTTTGATATCTGACAGAGGAGGGACTTGCTATGAACGATTTTAAAATCAAAAAAATAAGTGATTATAAGTGGGAAATAGAAAAAGATGAAAAGTACGGTATGAAAGTTCCGGGTATAATTTTTGCCGATAAGAAGTTATTGGATCATGCCGTGGGTGAAAATACAATAGAACAGATAATAAACGTCGCAACTCTTCCCGGAATCCTAAACGCCTCATATGCTATGCCTGATATACATTATGGATATGGGTTTCCTATTGGAGGAGTAGCTGCTTTTGATCTGGAAAAGGGAGTTATTTCACCGGGAGGTGTTGGTTTTGATATATCCTGTGGTGTAAGGACCATGCGCACAGGATTGGAAGTCAGGGATATAGAAGACAGGATTGAAGATATAATGGCTATACTGTCTTTAAATATACCCAGAGGCGTAGGCAGCAAAGGCAGAGTCAAGTTATCCAAAAATCAGCTCATACAATTACTGTCCGAAGGTGTTGGCTGGGCCGTTAAAAATGGCTATGGATGGGACAAGGATAAAGATTTCATAGAAGAAAAAGGCTGTATGGAAGGCGCCAATGCTGATTTTGTGAGCAATCTTGCGCTGGATAGAGGAATGGGCCAGATAGGGACGCTCGGGTCGGGGAATCATTTTTTAGAAATCCAGGCAGTAGATGAAATTTATGATGCCGAAGCAGCGGAATCTTTTGGCCTTAAGAAGGGCCAGGTGACGATAATGATACATTCCGGTTCGCGGGGGCTTGGCCATCAGATATGTAGTGATTATATAAGGGTGATGCAGCAGGCTGCAGTAAAATATGGAATAAAATTACCTGACAGGCAGCTGGCCTGTGCACCCGTATCTTCACCGGAAGGGAAAAGATATTATCAGGCTATGATCTGCGCCATTAATTATGCTATGGTGAACAGGCATTGTCTGGCTCACCGGGTAAGAACCGAGTTCGAGAGATTTTTTAGCAAGTCTTCGGAGGAATTGGGTCTGGATACAATATTTGATATATCCCATAATATAGCCAAAATCGAGGAACATAATATCAATGGCAAACTAAATAAAGTGTGTGTGCATAGAAAAGGTGCCACAAGGGCTTATCCTCCCGGGCATAAGGATATTCCTGATAAGTATCGGAGTATCGGGCAGCCCGTGATAGTTCCCGGAGATATGGGCAGATATTCTTATATTCTTCTCGGGACGGAAAAAGCGATGAGTGAGAGTTTTGGCTCTACCTGTCATGGAGCAGGAAGACTCATGAGCAGGACGCAGGCAAAGAGAGTTATACAGGGAAGGGAGCTCAAAAAAGAGCTTTTTGAAAAGAAGGGAATTGTTGTGATAGCCGGAAGTATGTCCGGACTGGCGGAAGAAGCTCCTCAGGCTTATAAGGATGTGACGGGGGTAGTGGATGTGGCTCATTTTGCCGGAATTTCTAAAAAGGCGATAAGACTGAAACCTCTCGGAGTGTTAAAAGGTTAAGTATCAGAACTCCGTAAAACAAAAGAAATATCTTTACCATAATTGTTTAGAGCTTTTTTATATACAAAAGAAATATTTTTGTTAAAAATCTTTATGTAAATCTTTTATTTCGAATAAAATATCATTATAATATAAACTAACTCTATTTACTTTTCAAAAAGCTTTCAAGTAAGCACAAATAGTTGTTATTGAAGTAATTTAAAATCTTGATTATAAGATAAGAGTAATAAATGAAAAAAGTTGTTTTCTTTAACACTAAGGGTGGAACTGGTAAAACTACGATATGTTATAACTACGGATGGTATTTAGCAGAGAAAAAGAAAAAGAAAGTTCTTTTCATGGATTTCGATCCACAAATTAATTTGGTCCAGGCCTTAAATAAAGAAACAAATAACGGCAAAAACAATCTTGATAACCTTATAGTGGATTATTTGAAGGGAAAAGTGATAAATTTTAAGGATTATGTCGTAAAAATTAAGGATAATATTGACCTTCTTCCTGCCTCAAATAACATTTCACTTATTGAGGAATATCTGACCGATTTTCTTTTGAATAAATCTTTGACAGAAAATAAAATTTATAAAGCTTCTTACCGAAATAATATAATAAAGGATATACTTGAGGATAGCCTTGATGAAAATGACTATGATTATATAGTTATAGATTCACAACCTAATTTTTCTCTTCTTTCGACTACATCAATAATTTATGCGAAAACAGTAATTGTTGTCATAAAACCTGAATTATTTTCATTTCTTGATATTAACTACCTTATAAAGATAATAAAAAATCTGGAAAGAAAATATAATATTGTAATAAAAGTTGCCGGAGTCGTAATAAATGCATTCGAAAAAAGGAAGAAAATTCCGGAAATGGTAATTGATATACTTCAGGAAACATACGGTCACAATTTAAGAATATTCAAGCAGAAGATTAGATACCTCATGCATTATCAGGAATCCATATCATCGAAAAAAGAGCCTGTTTTTATTGCGTTTCCCGGTACGGAGGCATCAAATGATATAATGAAATTATTTTCACAGATTAATGAAGCTTTAAGCAGTTTAAACTAATATAATTATATAAAAAACTTATTAACTATAAATTAGGAGGAAAATATGGTATTTTCAGGTAGAGATTCAGATGACCGGGATTCCAGCAGTGGAGAATCCAGGACATTGCTGACTATCGTAGGGAACAAAGCAAAAATAGAAGGAAAATTGGATGTTTCACAATCAATAGAAATAGGATGTGAAGTTGTTGGGGAGTTAGTAGTCGATGGCCAGATGATTATTCAGAGAGAAGGAATTGTAAGTGCAGATGTCACAACTATCGATGCTAAGATAATAGGGAAGTTCGAAGGAAATTTGAAAGGTACCGGTAAGGTTGAGATTACAGATACGGGAGTTGTGGACGGTAATATAAAAACAGATTCACTTATTATAAGCGAAGGCGGAGTATTCAGCGGCAAAGTCACCAGAATCACCGGAGATGAAGGGAAAGAGAAGAAGAAATCCAAAGAAAAAGAATTAGAAGAGAAAACAGCTTCTAAAACTCTGGGATTTAAGAAATCGAAAGAAGAACCCAGGGAGTCGGAAGAAGTAAAGGTAAAAGAATTTCAGATGGGCGATATAGATGATATGAAACTGTAATCTTATATAGAATAAGGACATTAAGTATTTTCTAAAAATTGATGTCTGAGCCCTGAGTGGTATTCGGTATTTATTTTGATAAGTTGATGCTTTTAATATCGCAGTATTTTTTCTGGTACTATTTTAATATTGGAAATTTTTTCTGTGTCTTTTATTTTGAATATTTTTCTGTCGTTGATTAAAATGCTATTGCCCTTAAATGATCCCTCATCATCGATGATGAGGGATGTATTTTTTTGAATTATATTACCTGCCATTTTGCCGGAAGAAGTAATTTTAACTTCACCTATTGAAATTATGTTACCGACGACACTGCCTTCGATTATCATTTTCTTAGTTTTGATACTTGCTCTGATTTTACCTTCTTTTCCAATTGTTAATTCTTTTCTGGATATGATTTCTCCTGTTACCGAACCGTCTATTTTTATGGAGGAGGGTGAATAAATTGTTCCTTCTATGTTGGTTCCTGAAGCAATAATATTGTGGTTGTTTTTATCCTTTGTAGTTTTTATCCCGAACATCTTTTATATTTTTATTGATTATTTTCTTTTGAACGGAATCTTTAAATATTTGCTTCATCAAATCTTATAACATATTAGAAAAATTTATAAAAATAATATAGTATAATCCTTACTTAAGAATTATATATTTTTTTTGGAAAAAAGATATAGTAATATAAAGAAATAATAAATCTTTTTGAAATTATTTTTTAATATTTGATATTTGTAAAGCGGTAATCCTAAAATTTTAATTGGGATATAAACTTTTAAATTATCTCAATAAATTTAAGATTTTGGTTTCTTGTTTGTTTTCGGTTTTGTTTTCTTTTTATTCAGGGAATTTCCGCAGAATTGACAAAAGATAACACCGCCTGAATTTTCTTTACCGCATTTGGGACATGTAATCATTTTTAAATTACTCTGTATTGATTTTCCGCAAAAAGCACAGAATAAAGCCCCTGGAAAATTTTCTTTGGAACAATTCGGGCAGATTATTTTATCTTTTGCTATTTTATTGCCGCATTTACCGCAGAATACTACTTCCGGTGAATTTTCATAGCCGCAATTTGGACAAACATTCTTATTTTTAGCAGAAGCTTCGGATTTTGTACCTCTAAACATTTCTCCTAATACTTTACCTGTTACAACTCCGGCACCGAGTCCTGCACCTATGCCCATACCCGAGCCTCCCTCGCCCGGATTGGCTGCAAGCTTTTCAAGAACATCAAGCTGCCGCATTGTAACGTATCTATCGTCGCCTATTTGTGTGAATTCGGCTTTTCTTTCAAGGATGTCTCTTAATCGCATGATATCTTCATCAGGAACATTTATTGATTCAATAAAGAAGTTAACAACTTTAATGCCAAATTTATCGAATTCTTCTACAACTCTTTTCTTGCATGTTTCAGAGATCGAATCAATGGACGCTGTTATATCAAAGATTGACAATTTATTATTAATGACCGAATTAGCAATAGTATCCTTAATTCTTGTTGTAAGCAAACCTTTAAAATACCTTGAAACGACTCTGTGATCAACAAGATCGGTACTCCCCAAAACACCTATAATTTCAACTAAAAACTTTTTCGAATCTATAATTTTAATGCCAAACTGACCAAAAGCTCTTAAAGCAATTAGAATTCCGAATTTAGGGTCCTGTACGTGAAAAGGTGTAGAGGTTCCCCACTTCATGTCCAGTTTTGATATCTTATTTACAAAATAAACCTCAGATGTGAATGGAGTTCTAAAACCAAATGGAATGTTCAGGATATGCTGGACCAGAGGAAGGTTACCTCTTTTTAATGTATACCTGCCGGGCCCAAAAGAATCAAGCACCTGACCGGTATAATAAAATATAGCTTCCTGGGAAGCATTGACTATGAGTTGTGCTCCCAGTACAAGATCTTCACCCGGGAATCTGTAAACTAACCACTGTCTTTCTTCTCCTGCAAGATATTGGGATGGACCGTCATATTTAATTCGATCAATTACTGACATGGTTTCATATTCTCCTTTTCATATTAAAAATAAGAGGCAATTTATATAAATAAAAGCAACTAACTCATGTGGTATATTTTAATATATTTTTTTATAATATAAAATCATCTTTTTTAATATAGAATTCTATGGTCTGTATAATATTTTGTGCCATGCAATCTTCTTCTATATTATATTTTTTTATCGGTCTTTACAGTTAAAGCTCTTTAAAAGTATAATGTTATAATTATTTGAAATGGATCGTATTATTAGAAATAAAACATATGGAGCAATTTAAATTATGACTGAAGAAGAGGGTTTGCGTTGCCCCGGCTGTGGCGCATCTTTAAGTGAAAACAGTATAGTTTGCGAATATTGCGGAACCAGGATAAGAGATGATGTAGATCAGAGAGGAATCAATCAAGAGAATTTACAAAATTATGCAGTAAAGGAAAATAAAATAGTAAAGCACAGAGCCACTACTGTCAGGAAAGTAACGATTTTACTGCTTTTACTGGCAGCGGTAGCAGTTGGAGTATTTTTTATTATTAAAAATTTTAACACGGCAGTTCCTTATATAGCAGAAGATAAAGTTTCAGATAAATCACTTAAACTTTACTTTTCTTCGAATGTTACCGGTGATTATGATATTTATTTTAAAGATACGATAAATACTGAGCCCGTAAGTCTCTCCATCAATAGTTCCGCTGATGAAATAGGTTTTTGCTTTTCACCGGATGGAGAGGAATTAGCCTATACATCCGATATAGATGGTTTATATGAGATTTATCTAATGAGTATAAATAACGGTGATACTATAAAATTAAAAAATAGTAGCGGTTATGGTGAATGGCCGTATTCTTTTTCTCCTGATGGCAAAAAGATATCCTATATATTTTCAAAGAAAGAAAAAACCGGTATATATTCCTATGATATTGAAACAAAGGAGATTAATAAATTATTTAGCAGCAAAGAAAGTGAAAATGATCCTGTTTATTCACCTGATGGTTCAAAAATTGCTTTTAGTTCCAATTCAGATGGCGATTGGGACATTTATATTATAAACCTGGATAGCTCAGAAGTTATAAAATTAACCGATAACAATACTAATGATAGAGATCCCCTTTTTGTCCCTTATGGAAAGGATATAATTTATAGTTCAGACGAAGACGGAGATTGGGAAATTTGTTTGATGGATATAGATGGTAATTTTAAAAGTAAACTTACGGATAATTCCGTGAATGATTATAGACCCGCTCTTTCTCCTGATGGTTCTGAAATAGCATATATTTCTGGATCGGAAGGTGAAAGTGAAATTTTTATAATGGATGCGGATGGCAGTAATCCTTTTAAATTGACCGGCGATAAATCAGATAAAGTGAGACCATTTTTCAATATAAATAATTGATAATTCCATATAATTGTTTTTTTACTGAAACCTGATTTTTTGTTTCTATTAATTTATAATTTTTTTATATAAAAGGAGATTGCATTAATGAATGAAATTAAATTTTTTGAGTGCCCCAGCTGCGGGGCAAGAATTACAGGTGATAAGAAATTTTGTGATTACTGCGGGGGGAAATTAAAAGTACCGGAAGAAAAAAAGAAAAGTACCGAAATCGATTCACAAAGCAGCCAGGTTAAACCGCAGGAATATGCGCGTACCGTTTATATTCAGAAGGAACAAAAAACCACAAGCGGTCTTGCGGTCGCGGCTTTTATTATGTCATTATTTAACTTCAATATTATTTCTCTTATTATGGGTATAGTAGCAAATTCCAGGATATCGAAACCGGACTCAAATCTAACCGGCAAAGGATTTGCAATAGCGGCCATAGTATTAAGTACCATTCAGACCATATTCTGGATAATCTGGGGTATCACGATTTGTTCGGTAACCAATTATTATTGATTCTGTTTGCTGAGATTGAATGCTTTTAATATCTTTAATTGTGTTTAAAATTTTAAATCAATAGTATATATTTATATTCAATTAAAAATAATTGCAATTCCCAAAAGATTTCAGAATTCCTGATAACTCAAGCAGAATAACAGGAGGGAGGTGAAATATGAATAAATTTAATCGAGTAGTAATGATAATAATATTACTTATCATACTCCTGGTTTCTATCACTGCCGTTGTGAATAAGTTTATAGACCTTTTCGAATGGTCCGATATATTAGATACAGTTATAAGTTCTATAGGCAGTAATATTTATATTGCCGCTGCATTGCTGGGAGTAATTTTTGTAGTGAGTTTGATACTTCTGATCTTTGAGTTTCGCAAGAAGGAATAGATAAGTTTCATATCTATCAGCATGAAATTAATAGGTTCTAAAATCGATTTTGAAACCGATTTTAGAACCTATATAATTGGAACCGTGTTTTTAACCACGAACAATTATAGTTAAACTGACTCAGGACTTTAAAATTTAAATATAATTTTATTTTAGCGCGATTACCTTAATGGAAAAATCAAAGAAAATATTTAAACGGCTCAGTTCAAAAAGAAATAATACCTCAAAAAACAATAGCTTAAAAAATGTTTATATGCTGGGGGCAGTCAGTCTGTTCAACGACTTTTCCTCTGAAATGATATATCCTCTGATACCGTCATTTGTAAAATCTGTCCTGGGATTGGGACCGGCATTTCTGGGTGTATTGGAAGGTATTGCCGAAAGTACTAACAGCGTCCTCAAATTATTCACAGGCTACTTCTCCGATAAAATAAAAAAAAGAAAACCTTTTGCAGTCGGCGGTTATGCTTTATCGAATTTATTGAGGCCTTTGATCGGGCTGGCAAAGTCATGGGGAGTGCTTCTTTTTTTAAGATTTTCGGATAGGGTGGGGAAAGGCATAAGAACGTCTCCCAGGGATGCCATGATAGCCGATTTCTCACCGGTGAGCCGAAGGGGTTTTGCTTTTGGATTTCAGAGGAGCATGGACCATGTCGGCGCAGTACTGGGATCCATAACTGCCAGTCTTCTCCTTTATTTTTTTACTCTTGAAATAAAAACCATTTTTTTAATATCAGCAGTACCGGGAGTTATAGCAGTATTACTTATGATTTTTGGGGTGCGAAGTACATATGGGAGGGATAACTTTGAAAAGAACGAAGCCAGATCAGCGAAAAAATATGATGCTGCCAGGAATAGCAAAGAGGGTAAAAAAGGAATTTTAAAATTTTCTGATTTTAAGAAACTGGGTAAGAGATTCAATATTTATCTTATAATTCTTGTGATATTTACACTTGGAAATTCAACTGATGCCTTCCTGCTTCTGAGAGCATCAGAACTGGGATATCAGATTGCAGCTATTCCGCTTCTCTGGGCGATTCTTCATATATCCAAAGCCGTCTTTTGTGTTTTAGGGGGCCATTTGTCTGATAAGATCGGAAGAAAAACGATGATTCTATCAGGCTGGTTTGTTTATTTTCTTACTTATCTGGGTTTTGCATATTTTGATAAGCATTATCTTATTTACATTTTATTTATTGTCTACGGGTTATATTTCGGGTTGACAGAGGGAGTCGAAAGAGCCCTGATAGCAGATATCGTTCCCGGAGGGAATCTGGGCACAGCTTATGGATTTTATAATCTTGCACTGGGTATTGCTACTCTTCCTGCATCCGTAATATTTGGATTTATCTGGAAAGTCTACAGTTTCAGGGCTGCATTTCTGACCGGAGCATTGATCTCTATTGCTGCTTCAATAATGTTATTATTCCTGAAACTGGGGAAAATTAACAATGGAAAGCAGGATTCCGTACCCAGTTAAATCTGCTTACAAACAAATTTAAGACATTTCAGATTCATATGCCAGTCCTTACTGTTTTTCTTAAAAACAGAGGCAATTTTTTTTAAATTCGGCAGATATTTCTTTTCGAAAGACAAATAATACACATACAAACATATTGACATATTTAAATATGTAATTATAATTTATTTTAATATATGGAGGTTGGAATGAGTACTTTAAAAAAAATAACAAGAGTTTTGAAGGCACTGGCAGATGAAAACAGGGTCAGGATACTCTATCTGCTGGGTGAGAGAAAAAATCTATGTGTTTGTGAAATCAGAGAAATCATCGGGCTTTCCCAGCCCACTATATCAAGTCATCTAAAAGTTTTAGAAAATAACGGACTGATTATCTTTACTAAAGACGGGAAATGGGTCAATTATAGCCTGAATTCAAATCTTGATAATAAAATAAAACAAATAATTGACAGCATATTCTCAATTGTGGAGATAGATGCTGAAGTTAAAAAAGATCTGGACAGAGTGAATAAGGTTGACCGTAAAAAATTATGTGAAGTATAAAGTGTTTCAATTCTATATTTAAAAAACTATATTGAATATTCTTAAGGGAAATGAAGGATTAAATGGAAATTTTTATAGAATCACTAAAAAGTGGCGGGTATGCGCTCCTTGAATATCTTTCGGCTCATGTACTTGCCTGTCTTGTGCCGGCTTTTTTTATTGCCGGCGCCATTGCAGTCTTTGTTTCAAAAGGAGCAATTCTTAAATACTTCGGTCCGAAAGCAAATAAATGGCTGTCCTATGGTGTTGCTTCTGTATCGGGGACAATTCTGGCAGTGTGCTCCTGCACCATTCTTCCTCTGTTTGCAGGTATAAGAAAGAGAGGAGCAGGTCTTGGACCCGCAATTGCATTTCTTTATTCAGGACCGGCAATAAATATACTTGCCATAATTTACACGGCAAGACTTCTGGGTTATGACCTGGGGATAGCCAGAGCGGTAGGAGCCATTGTTTTTTCAATCGTCATAGGCCTTATAATGTCTCTTGTCTGGATGAATGAAGAAAGATCAAAACTCGAAGGTGATGAAGATCTATTTAAGGCATACGAGCAGGGTTTGCACAGGAAACCTCTGTATATAAGTGTGATATTCTTTCTGTCGCTTCTCGCCATACTGATATTTGGAGCAGCCAGAATGTGGATATATGCCGGAGCGGCTCTTGCCATTCTTATAACGATTATAATAATCGGCTATAAAAAAGCCGAGCTCAAAGACTGGATGAAAGAAACCGGAAAACTTGCCTGGCAGATATTTCCAATACTTCTTGCAGGAGTTTTTATTGCAGGAATTGTTAAATATTTTCTACCTCAGAGCATAGTTGAGGCATGGGTTGGAGGTAACAGCATAAGGTCAAACTTTACCGCATCTATTTTCGGGGCACTTATGTACTTTTCCACATTGACCGAAGTACCAATACTCAAAGCATTTATGGAACTGGGGATGGGTAAAGGTCCTGCACTCACACTTCTTTTAGCGGGTCCGGCGCTGTCTCTTCCCAATATGATCGTACTCGGAAGAATTATGGGAGCAAAAAAAACTGTAACTTACGTGGCTCTTGTTATAATTATGGCCACTTTTATCGGAATGGTTTTTGGGCATTATTTTACTTAAAAGTTTAAATCGATCTTATTTGTTAAAAAATCATAAATGGAGGGAACTGACTTTATGAAGATTCAAATCTTAGGGACAGGTTGTCCCAAGTGCAAACAGGTTGAGGCCAACGCCAGGGAGGCGGTTAAAAATTTAAATATTGAAGCAGTTATCGAAAAAGTAACCGATATAAACCGGATAATAGATTTCGGGATAATCGCAACTCCGGCTCTGGCCGTGGACGGAGATGTCAAATTCTCCGGCAGAATTCCTTCGGTCGAAGAAATAGAAAGGATCATAAGATAAACAAGATTCATATACTATTATGGAAGAACACCATCGAATTTAAAATAATCAACACTCCGAAAAACTTTATTATGTGAAAGGAATTGTTATGAGAAATACCGGTAATGCAATAAAAGAGAAAAAAATCGGCTGAGTCAAAAGGGCTGGAGTTTTTGAAGAGTTCCTATCGATATAAGTGATTTTGTGCATTGCAATAATATTTTTCTTCCAGGTTAATATCATACTCAATGACCCTGTCCATATCATACTTATAAACGTACCCCCGGTTATACAGACCTTTCTTATTTTTATAATTGCTTACTTGTCGGCAAAGGCCCGGAAACTTCAATATTGCATAGCCGTTTCGGCCACTATGATCGGTGTAAGTGATTTCCTTGAGCTCGCGGCGGCCGAGACCATTTCTCTTTTTGGCCTGCGTTCGGGCGCTACTCCTGCAACTGTGGCAGGTGTGCTGGTTGAGATGCCCATGATGCTTATTCTTGTAAAAATAGTAAATAAGACCAAACACTGGTTCTCCGGAACGGCAAGAACCTGATGCAGATATAAAAATCCTGCACCATTTTTTTATTATTTGTAGCAGGATGGGAACCAGTCGGTTGCTGTGTTGTTTGTAAGTCTTACTATTCCTGAACCGTCTAAATTCATTATAAATATATCTCTATTTCCGGAACGATCTGATTCAAATATAATTTTTGATCCGTCCCGCGAAAAAGAAGGAAACCAGTCTTCACCGAATGTTTCTGTGAGTTTTGTTATTTCTGAACCATCACTATTCATAATATAAATATCTATATCATCCTCATGGTCCGATGCAAAAATAATTTTGGAACTATCAGGAGAAAATGCAGGAGTTACCCTATTGCCGGGTTTATCAATAAGACGGGTCTGCCCTGAGCCATCCGGATTCATTGTATAAATCTCTCTATTGCCGTCATGGTTCGATATAAAAACGATTTTAGAACCGTCGGGAGAAAATGCGGGATATTCAGCTACCGCAGAATTTTCAGTAATACGGATTTGCTCCGAACCGTCAGAATTCATCATATATATTTCATCATTGCCGTCACGGTCCGATACAAAAACGATTTTAGAACCGTCGGGAGAGAAGGAAGGAAACTTATCTGTAGTGGAGTTATTTGTTATTCGGGTCTGTCCCGAGCCATCT
>Ga0265297_10005973_pt1 | contig 18056 bp, 37 predicted proteins | sample Munlanlwell13791_FD_192502 | JGI IMG/M metagenome (GOLD analysis project Ga0265297, IMG submission 192502) | Leachate microbial communities from a municipal landfill in Southern Ontario, Canada - Leachate well 137-91 | ecosystem: Engineered > Solid waste > Landfill > Unclassified | place...
ATGCCCATCGCTATCGCTCCCTTGGTCGGCCCATGCAGGCAGCAATGTTGTCTATCTGCTCAGTGATGCGCACGGCATTCATGCCCCCTTGGTCGTGCACCAAGTTGACGATTGCTCGGGCCAGCTGATGCGCAGCCAGCCCGGGGGGACAATCCGAGTCGATGAGGACCTCGAGGACCTCGAGGGCTTGGGCTTCATAGACAGTTGGCTCGCTCTCGCTCATGGACTGAGTCCTTTCGAGTTGCAGGCCGCGCAGACGAACGAGATCACCTGATGGCCGTCGACATCGGTTGCCTTGGCGATCCAGCCTTTCGGCAAACCGATTCGATAGAGGTAATGCGAGTTAAGCATGATGGTGCCCTGGCACTGGTCTCGTTCGCGACAGCAGGCGCATTGGGTTGGGGTTGGCACAATCATCTTGCTCATGACCTGCCACCCATCCCCGGCAGGTGGACCCCTGCCTTCTGCAGCTCGCCCATTGCCGCCCTAGTCATCGTCATGGCGGCATTCTTCGGGTCACCCGCATAGACGATGCAGTAAGCCGGCTGCGCGTTGGGTTTAGTCGCGCGGGCTTGCACGATGAGAACCCCCTCCGTCTCGAACTCGATACCGTTCTTGCGCACGTATTCGAGGAAGAGGGCCCAGAGCGCTTCGGTGTGCCGGGTGAGTTCTTCGTTCGTCATGGGCGGGACACCTTCACGTTGATGACCTGACCCGCCTTCGCTTCGACGCTCGCACGAATGAAGCTGCCCTTGCTGAAGACGAGACCAAACGAGATGGCTTCGGTCATGAAGCACAAGTTCCGCCCGAGGTTCTGCAGCTGGATGTCGGCTAAACCGTCGCGCTCAACAGGCAAGTCGATATCGCGAGTTTCCCCAGGTTCGAGCTCGATTCGTTGGCTCCGCTCGATACCGTCAATCGAAATGGACAGCAGAGCCAGACACCGTGCTTTCGCCTGCTCAACGCGCGAGATCGCCGAAGTGCAGGCATGGGCTGCAGCCCAAACCGCGTGCATTCCGGCAAGCAGCCGCTCCCGATAGGTCTCGACATCTTCGAGCGCCCACTTCAAGTGAGCCGCTCGTTTTCTGAGAGTCTCAGCGTCCAACGGCACCGGACGAGCAACAGTCTTCTTGACTGCTTTGGATGCAGTCTTCTTGGTCTTCTTCATGGCATCTCTCCGTCCTGCGCGCATCGCGAGCAAAGCGTTGCGTCACTGTTCGCCCAGATGCAGCCCTCCGGGCAGGGGTCGAGTTCTGTGCAACCGCAAACCCGACACTGTCCATCGACAGCAAAGTCGGCTGCGTCCGGAAAGAACGGAGAGCCGAAAAAGTTGGGGTCCGATTCGAGGTCGCCCTCGAAGTCTTCGTCGTCAGGCATCGGTCGCACCTCCAATGTTGCTAGGCAGCCTCCGGCACGAAGTCATCCGCGAAGAGCACGGCCCAAGTCTTCGGGCCGCAGACACCGTCCATGAGCAACCCGTGGTCGTGCTGATAGACGCGCAAGACAGCCTCGGTGATAGCCCCGAAGAGCCCATCGGCCGCCAGTTGCAGTTCGCGCTGTAAGAGCTTCACGGCTTCGCCTCTCGACCCGCGACGGACAGTGTCCGGCAAAGTCGCCATGGGCATGGTTGGAACGACTGCGCCGTCTGCAGCTGCTATCGATTTGGTCAAAGCCCGCAGGTGGTTGCCAACTCGCTCGGCGGGCGTCTTGCCAAAGCCCTCGTAGTAGCCGGTCGAGTAGAGGCCTTGAGAAACGCCTTTCCAGTCATCGGCTCGAGCGGCTCGCCGAACACGGTCGCGCTTGCGGTTCACGTAGACGATATCGACCAGGGCGAACCAACCCGCCTCGGGGTTCGCATACTTGCGGAAGCAAGCCCGATAGGGCTTCGACGTCCCGTCCGCATTGGGGTGGGTGTCCACGTAGATGAACCGATCCCCCTTCCAGGTGTTGCCGCACTGCTCGGCTCCCATGTTGTGCGAGCCTGCCCCGGCGCCTTTCCAACCATCGCCGTACCTGGTTTCCAGGCAGGCGATTCCCGCCAGGGCTTTGACTTCGCCCGCCTTCGGGCTCTCTTCGAACCGTTTCAGCAGGGCCTGTATTGCGTAACTTCGTGCGTCCGAATGAGAAGTCATGGCCAACCCGTCACTTTCTCTGGAGTCTCTGTCGTTGCGGCCGCTTTCAATAGCTTGCGGTGTGCCCAATTGCGCGGCTGGATTCTGGCATTCCGAGAGTCATCCAAGAAGCAATGCTCGGCTGCTGTCGTCCACGCGGACTCACGCATTGCGGTCAAAAACCTGGCCCAGCGTGTGCCCTCTGCATTGACGCCACTGTCGGGTCGCCAACCCGCAATGAATTGATTCGCCCCTCCTGTCACCCAGAGCATCGACAGCATGACGAGCTGCACATTGGCCGGATACGCCTCCCAATCCTGTTCTGGAAGGATCTGCCCGACATCTGACTCGTAAGCATCGAGCTGACCTTTCACCAGCTGTTCGATCCCCTCACTGCTCAGATCTAGATTGGTCATGAACTGAGCCCTGGCCGGTCCGTGGTGAGCCAGTAGGCGGTTCTTTTTGACACGCACCCAGTCTGCCGAGATCTCATTGGGCTCGGCCTTGTGCCCGTCATTCCGGCTCGTCCACGAGACGATCAGAGCCTTGTCGATCGGCTCGAGCAGACAGTCAATACCAGTCCTGACCAGACCTGCTCGATCCAAGTACATCCACAAGATGGGAGGATCGAACTCGCTCGAGAACTTGACGAACACTTCGCGCACCGATGGTCTCATGGGTGTGCCCGTCAGCGCTTGCGCGCGGCTTTCTTGCTCGACTTCTTGGTCGACTTTTTGCTCGGCTTTGGCGGCTGGCGCTTCGCAAGCGGGCCATATTCGCCGCGACGAATAGCCTCGTACGTTTCCCGCGCAACGTCCTGAGCAACAGCCGTCCGCACGGCAATCGGAAAGGTGCGGATGATCTCACAGTGGAATTCCTTGCAGTACTTGGCGGCGCCGGCATTCACCCAATGCAACCAGCCCTTGACGGCCAGTTGGGGATCATACTCGCCCCGCTCGACCTTCCGCTTCATGTTCTCGATGATGGCTTTTTTCTGCGGGTACAGGTCGCCTTCGTTCTCGATGTAGAGTGCGAGCTCGACCTGTTCCGCATGATACGTCTCTGGCATTGGTTCAGCCTTCTCTCTGGTGGTTTCTGGTTGTCGGCTTGGTCGCTTTCACGGCCTCGCGTTTCAGTCGTTTACGTTCTGCCCTCTGGATCTGACGATCCGTCCGCACCCCGAATTCGCGCCGGTAGTACTTGCAAGCCGCTGGGTCCTCTGGCCATCCACGTCCGTACATGAGCCGAGCCTCCGCAAGAGAGAGCTGAGAACGGTCGCCACAATAACGCCCGCCATGAAAACGGCACACATCAGCGCGCAGCCAAAGCGTGTCTTCTTGATAGGATCGTCAAACCAGTCGCTCATGCTGCGAACCCTTGCTTTCGGATCTCCGCCTCAACCCATGCGTCGGCATCATTTTGCAGGTACTCGATTGCCCGCTCTGGATCGAGTTCGACACGCTCGCGAATGCCCTCGGCAATGGCATCGCCCGCGGTGATTCCAGCTTCCTTGGCCGTGCGCAGGATGCTCTTGCGCTCGGCTCGCCACCAGGCCCACTCCTCAGCCGTTTCGAGGTTGGCTTCGATGGCCGAGACGAGCTCGACGGTACTCTCTCCCCGAACTCGTCTTGGCGGCTTGGCGATAGCCCTCGCCTCCCGACGGCGATTCGAGCCCCACGTCTTGAGGTCGTATTCGTCCGACTTGAGCTCTCGCCGGGCCTCGTGGATGGCCCGCTCGAGCGCATCGAGCTCGCTCGCAGTTTCCTGGTCGAAGCTTGCCAGGTGACGTTGCGCCGCCGCTGCAACCTCTGCGACGGCTGCTCGACGGCGGTTTGGGAGATCCTTCGACCACGCTCGCAGGTCTGCCCGCATTCGCTTGATTTCCGCCAAGCGCATATCGCGTTCCCTCCGAACACCGGCCCACCATTCTACGAATTGCTTGCGGCGCTCGGCTATGGCCCTCACCTTGGCCGCCCGCGCTTTCGCATTGGCTTGCTGCAGATCTCGAAGCGACTTTCGCAAGTCCTTGAGTCGAGCCTTGCGTTCGAGCTTACGGGCCTTCGTCCAATTCCGTTCATCGGCTTCGAGCTCGACAAGCTTGCGACGCTTCGCCTTGACGTGCGCTCGCATCTTTTCGAGCTCGATGCGTCCGGCTTCCCGTCGGATCGAGGCTAGTTGCGCTTTGACCTTAGCTGACATCGGAGGTCCCCTCGGTTACTGGCCGCGGTTCGCCACACTGCGGACACGGGCCCGATTCACGTTGGAAGTAGACTTTCGAGCCGCAATTGGCGCAGACGAACTCTGGTTGTAGCGTGTCGGTTTGCCCGGTCTGAATGGCCTGCAGGACCGCCCGAACGTGCAGCTCGGGCGGTGGCCAGGCAGCCTCCCACTTATGCCGCCCGTTGGCGTGCTCGCCGTCATGCGCATAGTCGAGTTGGCAGAACACCACCTCCGACTCGAGCCCCGCGCCGAGTGTCTTGAGATCCTTGGGGCAATTGCAGATCCCTCTTGGCGACGCCCAGTTGTCACGCACGAGCGGGTGCAGCCTGTTTTGGCTGGTAGCTAGTCGGATTGCCTCAGCAATGGTCAGTTGCTTAACCGGCATCGGTCGTCCCTTGCCCCTCCGTTGTCGGCACGCCCACAAGTCTCGGCAGACCGATGAACTCACGCAGAAGGTCTGTGCAGCTCCCGCACAGCATGAAGACGTCGACCCCAAGCCGTTGGGTCAAGCTCCACTGATACTCGATTGGGAAATGCGGTTTTTCGCCAGAGTCATGTTCGGTGTGGCACTTGTCGCAGGTGTAGATAGTTCGTTGGGTCATGCTGCTTCCTATGCTTTCTGCTCGAGTAGCGAGATCCCTCGATGCCACTTCCAGACGTGGTCGACGTGGTTATCCCAATGCCATTCCGTAAGTGCTCCGATCGAACGGCCGTCAATCGTCTTAGTCTGGACGTCACCAAGCGGCCGCCGTTGCGCGAGCACCGTCAATCCAAAGACGAGCATGGGACGGCTGGCGTTCTTCAGACGGGCCCAGCCCTCCGGCACTGTGATGGCACTCGGCGGATCTGGCCGGGGCGAAGGTTCGTCGTCGTCGCCCTCGAGAGCCGCCTTCGTGCCCGTCTCTGCCGGACCAGGCGAGACAAAAAACTGACCAAGCAAGTCCACCAGGAGGTTCGCCCAAGAGGAATAGCCGGCGGCAGTCGGGTGCAATTGATCGGCTGCTCGTGGGATGGCGAATGCACTGTTGTCCAGCCACATGGCGCCGGCAGTCGCTTCGACGACCGAGCGAATTGCGTCAATGACGGATTGCGCCGTCGGCTTGCCGCCATACGTAGGCGGCAATGCCGGCGGTCCAATCCAGATGACCTGCGCTCCGCTACTGGCAATCGTCGTCAGCAACCGAGTCGTTGCATCCGCGGCCGTCGAGGCATACGACGGCCCGGCGTAGGCATCATTGGTTCCGAGCGACACGAACACCAATCCCGGCTTCCCTGCGAGAGCCGACTGCAACTTGGTCTTTCCGCCCTTCGTCCAATAGTCAACGGTCGTGCCCTGAACGGCAATCGACCGATGTGCCAGACCAAGCGACTTGAACGGTCCCGCCAGCCCCACAGCCAACGAGTCGCCCACGAGCAGCGCCGGAGGCAGTCCGCGCTTGAACCGCACTGCAACCCATGCTGCAGAAGCAAGGGCGCCAACGGAGGCGAGCGCGATTGCGAGATGGCTAGCTTTCACGGTGTCATTCTCCAAAGGTCGGCGTTCGCCCAGCAGCAATGCACATCTGAGCAATTTGCCGAACAGAACTATCGACCAGCATCGATTCGCTGCGTGGCTGCCCACGCAACTGCACAGGACAACCCACGAGCTGGTCGACAACATTGCGTTCTTCGGGGCCGTACGCCGCAATTGAGTCAACTCGCACGTGCCACACCGAGCCGCTAGGCACGCATCGCAGTTCAATGAAACCAGGCGGGAGTTCGTTTGCCATGTCCGCAATATCCCTCACACGTTTACAAGCTGCCTGCCTTGCGGGTCCTTCAGACGCCCCCAATGCTCCCGAGGCACGGTGGACAGAATATCCAACTGCACGCGTTCGAGCATTGCTGGACTGGCTCCCGCATTCCTCGGGTTGTGCTGCAGCTCATACAAGGCGGCGCTAGCCAGCGAGATTTTGTCTTCGAGGTCGTTTTGCATGCCTAGATCCGAAACCTGCGCTTTGGTTTTGCCTTCGCCTTCGCTTTCTTCTTGGGAGGCCTCACGCCTGCAACCGCAGCGATCGAGGTCACTGTCTTGCCGCCATTGCCACCATAGATGGCAACGGACTGGCTCCCGAACTGCCGGAGGTGGCGTTGGTCGAACTCCCGTTCGAGGTCGTCATATTCACGACGGAGCGCGATATACTTCTGGTCCTGGCTCGCAAGCTTTGGGAAGCCCTCCTCGTCGAGCTCGTTGTCGAGCTCGTCGAGGCGCCGCAGTTGCTTCGTCCGGTTGAGCTTGAATCGTTCTTGCAGTGTCAGCTTGGTCATCGAAAAACTGTCCTTACGGTTCGGGTGCGCTAGGCACGATCAATCTCCCAAAGCATATCCGCCAACGCTTGGGCGTAGCCGCGAATGCGTTCGTCGTCCGTCGCCCCTTGGCCGCGGAAGTACTTCGTTGCATACATGGCTCTCGCGACACTCAACGGGTTGCCCGTCGCCGCTGCTTTGCGCACGCTCGAACGGCGCAGGTACAGCTCGCGAACTAGATCCTTCCAACCCTCGACCGCGGATGGGTACTTGCGGAAGGCCTGCTCGTAGGTCGTTGCACCACCCGTGCTCGTCGGTTCGGTGTCGACCGCCTGGAAGGTATCCCCCGTCCAACTCGACGTTGCGTGGATCGCTCCCATGTTGTTCGACCCGACGCCCGCTCCTTTCCAACCCGCCCCAAATGTTGTCTCGTGCAACGCCACGGCTTCGAGGATCCGCAGCTCGTTCAGCGACGGCCGCACATGGACTACGTCCGTGAACGCGTCCACGGCATCCACACGAGCCTTGACGTGCATCGCCGCAGAAGCCTTCGGCGCATGCGACCGACCCCGCACAGTCCGACCTCGCGCAATTGCGAGCACCCCAAGTGCTGTCAGTCCCGCGCCAGCTATCCAGAATGAACGCATGCCACCATTAGAATCCCCAGATCCGGCCGCGGGTCAATGTAGGTTTGCAGTTTTCTGCTCTGCCGCCCCGTCCCGCGCAGAGATCGGAAGACGCTACGCCCCCCTTGGTCGTGCGCTACGCGCACGCACGCCCCCCTAAGGGGGCTCCAACGCTAGCGTCACGCCACAGGCGTGACCCCAGAAACCCCGGGCGGAACCGTCGAAAATCTGGACCGCTGCCATACGCTTCGAAACGCTGACGGTCTGGCGTCGAGGGGCGTCAAGGCGAACGGACGAGCAAGCTCGGCAAGGCGCCTATTGCGGTCGTACTGATGTGATCTCCGTCCGACTGCCGTTGCCGGCGTCTTCAACGCCTTGCCGACAGCTGTATACCACCACTTGGGCCGGGGCAGAAGGGGCAATCGGCCTGGGCGGGTTTGGGCAGCTTTGGGCGAAAGTCAGTCCCCCATCACCAGTGGCGCTGCGGTGGGCGCCCAGCGCAGCGCCACTGCGCACGAAGGGGTCGACGTCGAATGCGCAGGCACGACGTCAGAACCCTGATCCTGCCGTGTATGATCGTTGCGCCGAACTTTCGGCGAAAAGCCCAAAAGTTCGGAACCTCCCAAATTCATGGGCACAAAATAGCGACGGACGCCGACATGCGTTCAAACAGTGGCGTCCGTCAGGTTTTTGCGGCAATTGCTCGTCGCGGCGTGCGGCCGAGTTTTCGCTCGGTCCGCCCGGGGTACGTGCGGGTGCGAAGCGCACGCCGCGACGAGTAATTAGACCCGCTCGGCCAGGTTGGATTGGGGGGGACCCGGCCAAGCGATGACCTAGCCTAAGCATGCCCCTAGCGAGGCGTCAAGTCGGCTGTCTGCGCCCAGGCGCAAGCAGCCGCAACTAAAGCGTCTTTTTCTCGGACCCCCTGTTGCCGGGCCAGGTAGGCCCCGAGAATCAGCGCTATGCGCATCGCCGTCTTCGGCTCGTCGGCGTAGACCTTTTCGATCTGCTTGGCCATCGATAGGACGGTGATTGGCTCCCCCTCCTCGGAAAGCTTGGGCATGGGGTTTTCGCCCTGCGCGGTCTCGATGGCGCTCGACAACATCGAGCCGATCAGGCTCTCGACCATCCGCGTTCCAGCGGTTTTCTGTGCAACCATGGTGTCACCTCGGGTTAGGCGCCTAGTGGCGCTTCCGGCGCAGTATAGCCGCCACGAAGGTGCCGAGCACCACCAGCACGCCAGTGGTCGCCAAAAGGGCCGCTCCCGCATTCGCCGTCCCGTCCCGAGGTGCGCTTGGGGTAGGTGTGGGCTGAGCAGGAACGGCCTGGCCAGAGGATACCGCAGAAGGCTTGCCTGCGCTTGCTGCTGCCGTAGCTGCCTGCGCAGCCGCCTGAGCTGCCGCATACCCCGCCTGAGCGCTCGACGTCACCCAGGAGGGCACGCTAGGCGTCGACGCGGGTGGCTTCGTGGTGCTCGTCGTCGATGCCTGTTGAGCCACGCTCGGCAGGTGGACGATTAGCCATGGGATGGCCACCGGAGGGGAAATGCTACCCGCCGGCCCATAATAGTCGGCGCTCACCCACTCGTCCCAATCATCGTCGTACGTCGGATCGCTTCGAGGGGTGACGGTCGACGGGAGGGCTTCGGAACGGTCATGCCAAACGACGTTCGAGAAACCCTTGCCGCGCAGGTACGACGAAACCGTCCCTTGCGAAATGAAGAACGGTCGGCTTGCGCCCGCCCAGTACTTCGAGCCGTTGACCAGGGCGACGGCTGTCACCGCGCAAGCCTTTCGGCAATCTGCTGCTCGAGCGCCGCTTGCTGCTCGGCTGTCATCGAAGTGCGCCAGTCGTTCATCGCCGTCGCAAGGTGCGCTTCCGTCTCGTCATCGACGTTCCCTCGGCTGCGGAGCGCCAAGAGGTCATCGAGGATCCTCAGGTACGCAATGACGGGATCCGGGATCGCGTCTTTCACGTCGAGCCCTCCGGCGGCGCTTCTGGCTTCGCTTCCGCTTTCTTGCGTCCGATGATCTCCCAACACGCCCACCCGATGCCAACGACGAGCGCAATGCCGCCAAGCACGCGGACAACCGACTGCGACTTGGCTACTGCCGTCTGGGCAGCGTCGAGCCGTTCGGTGCATTCGTCGAGCGAGGAGGGCAGGCTTGCCATGCTTCTACCTGCGCTTCGCTTGCGACTTCTTCGCAGTCATCACCTTGAGCTCGGCATGGCGCAGCCGATCCTCGGCCTTCGTGTGGGCTTTGGCGAGCCGCTTGATCTCTGCCGGTGTTGGGATGCTCGAGCGTTTCTTGGTTGCCATGGCTCACCTGTTCACAGCTTGTCGAGTTGTTCCTGGATCTGCTTCCGCATTGCGGCAAGGTTCAGCTCCGCATACATCAGAGCAGTGTTCGTCTTCTTCCAGGTGGCGGTACCCATGCGGGACTTTGCATGAATCGCTTTCGCCTCGCGGGCCAACGTCTCGAGGGACTGTATTTGCTGTTGAAGTTTGCGGCGCAGGTAGGACTTGTCTGCCGCTGTCATCGTGGGTTTTGGGCTCATGCGAACTGCCGCCTTTCAGGTGCTGATGTCTGCGAGGTGTTGGGTCACTGCGAGCGCACGGCTATCGCCAGCGGCCGCCAGTCGAGCCGCTGCCTGCGTCACGAACGGTATGCTCGGCGACGTCAGGGCGTACGAGTAGACCTCGTCGTCCGTGCCAGCGTTGAGCAAGTAGGTGCCATACGTGTCGGGGGCCGTCGTGCCTTTTGGCTTGGGTGTGATCGTCACGGTTGGCGTAGTCGCGACTGCACCAGCCTTGAACTCGGCCTGTGCGATCTGCCGAAGTTGCAGATCGGTGATCTCGCCCCTCGAGTACTTCTGCACGGCCTCGCCCGTCAGAGGGTAGCCATTGTCCGTCAACCAGACGCCTTGCGCCTGTTGCAGAGACGGGTCTGACAGCTGGATCACGCGCATGGCAATGACGTACGGCACGCTTTCTAAGTAGGCCGGGGCCGCAACGCCTGTCGTAGTTGTCGAGGTTGGCTTCGTCGTCGTGCTTGTCGTCGAGCCGGTCGGCTTCGTCGTCGAGGTTGACGTCGAAGCCTTGGCTTTGCTGGCGGCAGCCACCACCAGGAGGACCACTCCACCACCAACGATGTAAGGCAATGCTCCCATGGTTCATTTCCTCTTCAATGCAATGGCCGCGATGACCACAACGACCGCAATGCCCAGCGAGACCTTTGCGCCAGTAGCGATCCCTTCAGCGTGGCTCGAAAGCTTATCAAGCAGGCCTGGTTCGGGGGGGGGCTTGTCAACTGTGTCGTCACTCGTCGTGACTGTTGCCGGGGCGATGGTTGGCGACGGCAGGCCCGCAGCTTCCCAGGCAACGTTCGGACTCGACGTCGAGAAAATCACGAAGTCATGCGCAGGCGCGCCGTCAACGGCTTCGAAGTGCTGCGTTACCTCGACCGTCGCGCTTCCCATCTTGGTCATTGCCTCCGACCACGCTCCCCAGGCAATCGCGTTCTTCGGGAATACGTCGAGCCAATAGCGGCCCGCTGGCAATGGACGGCGTCGTTCGAGGGCCACGGTCTATCCTCCCGATCCGGCGGCGCCGGCGGCGCCGGCGGCCGCCATCGATGGCGAGCTCGTCGCGCCTGCAGTCCCCGAAGAGCGGGGGAGGTTCGCTTCGGCCACCTGGGTCGCCAGGATTGCCGCATCGCAGGTGCGGCGCGCGAGCTCGATGGGTTCGAGGCCGAGCTTCGCAGCTTGCGCCTTGACCGTGGAACTGAGTGCCACGGCTGTGGCACAAAGTTCGGTTGGGTTCTCGACCTGCACGCCCGGGGTACCGGCGCAGGCATACACTTGCGCGAGCAGCATTCCAAGCGTCACAAACACGACAGGGACAAGATGCCAGTTCGAGGGCTTTGAGACGACAATCATGGGTGCACACCTTTCCGAGCTCGGGCCAAGCGCTTCGCTTGCTCGCGTTGCTGTCTGCGGGCTTCCCGCTTGACGTCTCGATGATGGACCGGGTCGGGCTTGTCTTCTGCCCGTACCGGCGGCAGCGAGACGCAAGAGAAGACAACTTGCATACAGCTGCAGGTGTAGGCGGCAGGAAACCTCATGGCGAGGCCTCCGCGGTCTGCTGCTCGAGCTGCTCAAGCTGCTCGGCAGCTTCGGGCGCTACCTCAGCAAGCGTTTCCTTGGCTTGCTGCTCGAGCGCTTTCTTGGTCTCAGGCGCGAACCGCGCTAGCGCCAGCATGCCGAGCGCGAACATGCCATCGAGCGCAAGCATCTTGCCGAGCGCATTCACTTGCCCCCAAACCAGCGAGCGAGGAACCCGCCGAACGCAGCAGCAAGCGCCAGCACAGCCAACTCGAACAGCCTGTGCGTCTTGATGTGACGGTCGAGATCCGCTCGCAGGTCGAGCAGCGTGCGCTCGAACTTCTCAACGAGCAGGATGGCGCCCTGTAACTTGTCCGCGAGGATATCCACGCAGGAAACGATCTGCCCCTCGGTCTGCTCACGCTTGAGGCGTTCGTCGAACAGCCATCGCATCGAGCCGGAGTAAGGGCAGTCGTCACCAAGCTTGCAGGGGTTCAGGGAACGGCCGAGGTCATCGTCATGGTCGCCACCATTGCCGTTGCCTCCTCCGCTTGGCGGGTCATCGTCGTGTTGGGAGGGGGAGCGGGGAGGAGTCATGGACTAGGTCTCGGTGTCGGTGTCGGCTGCCTCGTCTTCGCCTTCGCCTTCGCCTTCGTCTTCGTCGTCTTCGTCTTCGTCGTCTTCGTCGTCTTCAATCGCCTCAGTCGCGCTTGGCGCACCTTCGTCAGTGCCCGACATTGGGAGGCCGGCTGCAGACTGCGCCGCAAAGGCGTCGAGTTCTTGGTCGACTTCGCCGTCGTCAGCGTTGAGCACAACAGGCGCATCGGTTTCCGCTACGTAGTTCGACTCTGGTCCGTCGAACGTCAGATCGCAGTTGACGCACGGACCGTCTCCTGGCGCGTTGGTGCGGTTGACGCACGTCTCGCAAGCCATGACTTCGGGTGGTTCCGGTACTGGACGAAGCCGACCAAGGCCGAGTTCTTCAAGCGTTACAACACTCGGGTTTGGCGGCGCGTCCAAAGCAACTTCGGTCGGACGCTCAATGACTTCCCACTTATAGGCGTTCACCAGTCGTCTCATGCCTTCGTGCAGCAGCTCGAAGTCGTCAGCATAGATCTGTCGTTTACCGAGCAGCATGTCAGGTCTCCTCTTCCCAGCCCGCTGGAGCTTCTTCGGTGGGCTCCTCCTCGAGCGACTGCTCTTCGGTGGGCTCCTCCTCGAGCGGCTGCTCTTCGGTGGGCTCCTCCTCGAACGGCTGCTCTTCGGTGGGCTCCTCCTCGAACGGCTGCTCTTCGAAGGGTTGCTCGAAGGTGGGCTCGAGCGGTTCGGGTGTGGTTGCAGGACTTGGCAGGAATGACGGCGGAGGGGTAGCCGCTGGACGTGCCACTGCTGGCTGGGCTGGCGGCATCCAACTTGGCTGCGGGCGAGGGGCGACGGCTGCGACCATCGGAGCTCGCGGCGCAGGCCGCGGGACAGGTCGCGCAACAGGCTTCGGCGCAGGCCGCGGGACAGGTCGCGCAACAGGCTTCGGCGCAGGCCGCGGGACAGGTCGCGCAACAGGCTTCGGCGCAGGCCGCGCAACAATCCTTGGCGCTGGTCGCGCAACAGGTTTCGCCGGCAACGGCTTCGCCCAGCTCGGTCGCGCGCGTTGCGCAATCGGCGGCTTGCGGGCGGCTGGTTTCTTCACAAGTGCTCTCGCTGCAGCCAGGGGCGAGGTTATCGCCCTCGCTTGCGTTTTGACGAAAGACTTCGGTCGCAGCACGGATAGAGGGTTCGCGAGTTTTGCAGCCGCTCGCAGGCCCGAAGCAGCCGGCCTCCCGATGACCGGTACCTTCCCCACCACGCGCGCTATGGGCTTCGTGATACGCGAGGGAAGAGCCGAGACTTTCTTGACGGCCTTTTTCAGCTTCTTGAAGGGCGAGAAGCCGAGCATATCCTCCGCGAATTCCTCACGCCCGTCGGCATGCCCATCGCCGTCGAGGCCGTCACCGCGCAGATCAGCAAACTGATTATTTGGGTCAGTCATGGTTGTGATCCTACGTGTCAGCAATCATCGTCTCATGATGCACCAGCAAGAGCACATCGTCAGCAAAGTTGGTCGAGACTCGCGAGAGGTTCGTGAGCCACACAACAACGCTTGCCGCGTTGACTCCGTGCACACCTACCAAGAAGTCTTGCACTGCCGGATCTGCTACTTGCACCGCTACGCGATCATCAGCACGAACGTATGCCGGCACAGGCAAAGCGACAAAGGCCGTTGCGCCAACGGCGACACCATTGACGGTAACAGTCGTGGCGAACGTACCGTGCCCCGCGTCCCAAAGGTTGCGCGTGTATATGGCACCAACCGTAAAGACGGGGGACATTTGGAGATGGCGCGCCCAAGACCAGCCGTCGAACGTCGCGACTAGCCCGCCGCCCACGGTTACGGCACCACTCTGCATTGTGGTGCGTTGCATCAGCGTTAGATTGAATGCCGTAATCGTTGCGGCGCAGTCCACATCTATCAGAGCCAGCGACAGATCCTGAACAGCCGGGTTGTCTGTCGTAATAGTTGCTGCGGTGACCATCACGCCGCGCAAAGTCAAATCGGCCCAACCCGCTGCCAATGAGGCTATCGTTATGTCTCCGCCCAGGATAGCACCGAGGCTGTTCCAGGTACCAATCACGACGGTTTGCAGCGCAATGGGAATAGCAACAGGATCTGCGTAGGTTGCCGGCGCAACGATTATCTGCACTGCCAACCAGCCGTTTACGACAGCTTGGTTGATCGCCTGCTGGATCGTCTGAAACGGCGCTGCCAGCGTGCCAGTTGGCACCGCGCCGAAGTTGACGGCGTCCACAAACAGCGTCTGCGCAACAGGCACGACACCCGGAGCCGGCGCGGTCCAAGTTGGCGGCAAGTTGTCGCCCTGAGAAGTTAGGACGCGGCCCGCCGTGGCAGCATTCGTCGCGTAGTTTCGGCCCAACGCAGGTCGCGTTCCCGAAGTACCAACTCCAATCTGCGGATCGTAGACTCCCATGGTTTCGGCGTCCTTTCCTCTGCTTGTGCTTGAGCCGACCTAGAGCTTACGGGCGAAGCGGCATCACCATCACATCGAACGTGATGTCTGCTGCGGTGGCGACGAGGGCTGCCGCGCTCTGGTTCGAGATCCGCAAGGTGACTGCGTTGGCTGCGTTGATGAAACCTTCGACCGTCGGAGCGCCACCGGCGGCTGTCGCCGGCAGAGCTGCTCGAGCGCTTACGACCACCAACCCGTTGCCAACGGTTGCGCCGTTCACAACGAGCGCCGCTGGTTGGAAGGCTGCGCCAGCACCAATGGCCTGATTGGCAATCGGCCACACATAGGTCTGCACGGGGACGGAATTGCCAGACGTTGCTTCTTTCATGGGCTCACTCGCTTTCGTTTGCTGGGGCTGGCGACTCGCCAGCATTCTCACCGGCTTGCGCCGGAGGAGTCGTAGCGTCTGCCGGCGCAGCCGAGGACGATTCGGCTGCGCCGGCACTTTCGGTATTCTCAGTGGCGTCCGGCGACGGCGGAGGAGTAGCCGAAGCTTCGGACTTTGGACGCGGAACTTTGCGCCCGATGATCTTTTCGATGAGATCAATCTGCTCGGCTGAGAAGAACCCCATCATTGCGCCGACTTCAATCTGCTCGGGCGTCAATGCCTTGAGCAGCTCGATAGCCGCGGTGACCTTGGCGTTCGATTCGTCGTCGAGGCCGTACTTGTGCTTGAGCCCCTGAATGAGCTCACCCGCCCAGCCCTTGCTCACTTCGAAGAGCTCGTCTCTGCGCTTCTGTGCTGAGACGTGCTGATTGCGCATCACTTCGCGCTCGAGCTGCGCATCGAAGTACATCTCACGAGCCTTTAGAAGGTCAGTGATGATGCTCTCGTATTGCGACTGCCGCTCGAGCAGCCGCTGGATCGTGATATCCTGCGCTTCCGTTGCTGCCTTGAATCCCTGCAACACCAAGCGATGCAGCTCCAAGTTCTGCGACTGCGACGAACGCAACAACTCGGCAGTCGCTCGGATTGCGTCTGCCGGAATGCCTTCGCGCGAAGCTGCCTTGTCACTCTTCTTCGGACTCGGGGTGTCCTCCTCGTCGTCCGGAATTCCGTCGCGGTCTTCGATATACTCGTCGAGCCAGGCGGGACGAAAACGGATCGTCCCGTCACTACCGTGGTGCGCCTGGATCTCCCCGAACGTCACCATGTCACGCAAGCGCTTCATGCTGACGCCCAGAGTCTTTGCCGCCCTGCTCATCCCCGGCCACGTTGTCCAAGCATCGGCGTTCGGATAGTCGCCCTTGGGTGATCCGTTCGCTTTCTTCTCGGTAGCGTGGGGGGTTTCTGCCATGCCTATCCTTCGAGGAGCCAGACAATGCCGACGTGGTCGATTCCCCCTGGCGACAGCAGTTCGACCACGCTTGCGTCACCAAGGATGACACCAGTCGTGCGGATTGCAGAGTCCGCCGGGTTGACAAGGAATAGCCGATTGACGCCACGCGAGGCGAAGATATCTACTTGTATATCGGACAGCGCTTGGCCGCGCGGATCGGTAACCAGTATGCCCTTAGAGCCAGCAGGGCATTGAAATCCAATGGTACCCGCAGGGGGTAGACCATAGGAAAGCGTCAAAGTCGGAGCGTAGACTGACCCGCGGTCTCCCGCAGCCAATGACGAAGTGAGAATAACCGGGGTAAAGATCCCGTCAGCAGGACGCGGCGCTAGTCCGCCGGGCAAGGGTATTGCGGGCCAGCCCTGTGCGTCGGTCTGGATCGCTGTGATCGTCACCTTTCCTGCTGGCAGTTCGATCGCATTCTTGAGCGCCCAGTCAATCACGATTGTTTGGCTGGCAGAACCAATGCCATATTTGAGCCGCGCAAGAATGCGACCAGCGCCGAAAGTGCCAGTTGGGTCTGTCTGTTGCATCCCGAGCGTCAGGACAGCTTGCTGCGCAGTCGAATCTTCGAGCTCGAGCTCACCCATTGCGACTTCGCGCCCAATGCCGCCCAGAGCATTGGTGCCAGCGGGCGAGCTCCAAATCTGCCCGGTCATCACATTGCCGTAGAAGTCCTTTGCCACGGGATCAGCCTCCGCCCTTTCGTCGGGCAGACTTTCGAGATCCTCGTCGAGCGGCGCCATGCACGCACCCAGCAACGACGACAGGGACAGGGCGACAAACTGGATCAACTTGGAAGAGAACATTCGCACCTCGTTTGGCTGCAAGTGCAGCTACCGGCCTTACGCCGGCAACCGCACTTCTCGTTCCTTCTGGGTGCAACATCGATAGGATCTTGTCTGGAGGTGTAGGTGGCAGTCCTAGATCATGACGCGGGTAATGCGCCCCGTTGGGCCAACCTCGTGAATGAACCGACGAGCGCCAGGCACACTTGGCTTAGCCGCCCTAGTCAACGTCTGCGCTTTCTTCGCCTGGGCAATCTGAGCAAGGGCAATCTCGGCCCCCTTTGCGTCTTGCGCAGCCTTGCTGTTGGGCGCGGCGTTCTTGCCGGCAGCAATGACCTTGAACGTGTTCCCAACAACTTGCTGCGCCGCCGCTCGCACACCGGGCAACTTGCTGTCGACTGCGTTGGCGATTGCCGATGCAGTAGCAAGAGCGGCTGCCGCCGGTACCCCGAGAGGAGGAAACACGATTGCAGCACCACCAACGATCGTCTTGACGATAGGCGACTTGACCAACGTCTTGGCGATTGGCAATGACGCTTTGGTCAAAGCGATCTGATCTTTGATGAGCGTCTTCGGGTTGAACATCGTTGCCGGGTTGGTCAACGAGACCGCCGACTTGATGACTGCGTTTCCGAGGCCTCGGTACTTCGCTGGCAGCTTCGCTACTGCCTTCGTGGCGAGTTTCGCAAGCGGCTTCGTGAAGACCGTGACCGGTTTCATTGCAACGCTCGCCACTTTCTTCAGCGGCTTACTGACTTTCTTCACGGCCTTTTTCACGGCCTTGAAAGGGTCCCACCCAAGCGACATGAGCTCTGCTTGAGAGCATCCGCCAATAAGCGCATCGGCCGCGAGACGATAGAAATCGTCGTCCGAATCGAGAGCGGAATCGTCGCCCAACTCGTCGGCATCGAGCGCAAAAACGTCGATGCCCATTGCTACGGCGCCAATGTAATCGAGCAGCTCATCAGCAGAGCACGTGTCGCGCTCGAGCCCATCTCCGGTCATGGCGATCGATGTGTCGGGGCGACTGGCGAGCCACAAGTTGAACTGGCCCTGTCCAGACAGGCAGTTGCGTCGCTCTGCCAGACTGACGATTCGCCCGAGGGCAGCGGCAGCAGCATTCGCGGCATCGCCCTCGATGCCGTCACCGCGCAGGTCCTCGAGAGCGACCACGTCGGCCACGCCTGGCAAGCCATAGAGGTTCATTGCGTCGCGCAGGTCGCGCGCCGGGAAGCCTTCGATGAAGTGTTCGCTCTGCGACATGGCTATACCTTTGCTGCGCTGCGCCACTCGTCAGCGCGTTGGGGATCCTTGGTTGCGAGGTTTAGCAGATGTGCGGAATAGGCGTTCTTATCCGCGACGAGGGTTGCATAGGTGCCGCCCTGTTTGGTTGACTTGCCCCAATAGAAGGGCTTCGGTGGGACGATTCCGTAGCGGTCTGCGAGCGCAAGCGCAGTCTCGGAGCCGTAAGAACCGTCCGCCTTGGTGAGCCGCTCGACGAGCTGGAATTCCCTCACCT
>Ga0265297_10005974_pt1 | contig 18055 bp, 25 predicted proteins | sample Munlanlwell13791_FD_192502 | JGI IMG/M metagenome (GOLD analysis project Ga0265297, IMG submission 192502) | Leachate microbial communities from a municipal landfill in Southern Ontario, Canada - Leachate well 137-91 | ecosystem: Engineered > Solid waste > Landfill > Unclassified | place...
CGTATCTCCATCCCAATTGATAATGAACATATTGGGATAAGTGCGTTGTAGAGACATGACCATATAAGGTGAAAAGTAGCGATTGTGCTGTGCTTGAATGATCAATAAGTCTGGCATAAACTTATTTATACGCTCTAAAGCAGCATCAAAGAAGCCTCTTTGCCCAAACGCTTGCAATAAGGCGTCAGCATTGACCTGTTCTGTAGGGCCATACTTAGCAAAAGCATCAATCATCGCTGTACGCATCTGATCTTCGGGCCGCATCATGGTCTTAAAGCGCATAGTACGTAATGTACCGTTATGTGCCTTTTGCAGAATGAGATTGCCCTTTGTAGCTAACCAGTTTTCGGGTTGCGGCAACCTACCTTGCCAATGCTCTAAGAATAGATCGGTATCGGGATGTCCTTGACCTGGCCCCCTGTGCGTTTCGTTGTTAACTTTGCGTAACTCATCTACGACTACATGATCTACAATAGCACAACCAGGTACTTTGACAGTAGGATAACCTAACTCCCACAGGCGCAAAGAGAAGCGCGTATCACCAGCATAGGTACGCATCCCCTCATTACCCCACCAACCGGCTAAATCGCCTAAGACTTTAGGGGTCATAGAGCACTGCCCATACAGATAGCCATTGTAACTACCATAGGACGTTCTATTAGGATCACCTTGTGGATTAGCTATCTTGTTCTCAAAAGCTATCTGGCCCGTATTCGGGTGCTCTTCAAAATAAGTGTAGGCTGCAAAGAGAGTAGCCTCGTAGACTTCAATATCGTCATTTAGAAAGGCGACATATTTGCCTTTAGCTAACTCAGCCCCCGCATTGAAGGCTTTAATTGCGCCTAATAATTCTCCTTGCTCTAAGAGGATCACGTCATGCTGCTTACGTGCCCACTCTAAAGTACCGTCAGTGCTGCCCCCATCAACTAAGATAATCTCATAGGTTAAGGACAAGACACTTTTGCGTACACTCTCCACCATACGTTGTAAAGAAGCTAAACGATTGTACGTACCAGAGACGATACTCAGGTTAAGCATTCTTGACTCCTATCAGGTTTAGACTAATAAAGCGGCCTTCAATCTTGCCAATAGACCAATCAAAGAAATTCGGGCCACCATTTTGAGAGATAAATGTGAAGGCGTCGTAGCGTTTAACATCCTGCAAACCGGCATGTTCCATTGTCACTTTGAGCAGCTTATAATCCCACACGCTGTAATGCGTATTGAGAGGATAGTCTTGGCCGCCCATCAAAGCGCCCCGAATAAGTGCTAAAGGCACACCTTCCTGGTACATATCCGTAAGCACTTCAAAATCAGGAACAGCCAAGCGCATCACACCTTGTGGTTTGAGCAATTTGCACAGGCCGCTAAGAACGTGTTCCGCATCGGCAAAAGGGATGTGCTCTAAACCATGACAGAGGTAAATCTCATCGACAGACTGTGCTTCCAATTCAAAAGGCAATAACGCAATGTCACTAACAATATCGGGTTTTGTATCCGCACGCGCATCTACAGACAGCCAACCATGCAGTTTACTCTCCCCTGAGCAAAGATGCAGCTTTTTCATTAGCTAACCTTTCTGTGAATTTATACAGCTCCATATCTAATTGTACAATATCTTCTATAGCTGTCAATGTCTTAGCATCTATATGTTCTATAGGCGGGTGAGGCACTTTATTTTCTACGGGTAGGGTAGCTATGTCCCATCCCATTGTCTTGCAGAGCAAAGACATATAGTCAGGTAGCTGTTCTACTGTGCCTACGATGGGGAAGTATAGCTCTAAGTTTAGTTTGGCCTCATTCAAATGGTTGTAGTTTAGGCTACCAAAGGGGAGCTTCATATCGGCATAGGGAATTTTCATAAAATCTTCGTCCTGGCATAACTGCCTGACCATACCATTATCCATCGTCATGCTGATCTTGGAAGTTACAAAGTCGTACAAGCGCATACCTTCAGTCTCTTTGTGCAAATAATGATTGCCTGAGCTACGAATATAGTAGTATAAAGAGACTATGCGCTCTACCGGATTACGTAAGAGCGTAGTATAAATGCAGTCCTGAGTTAATAATTCATGCCATCCAAAACAGATATGCCCAAAGACTAACTTCAGGCTATCCCGTTGTGCAGAGGGCATATCTACCAAACCTTGACGATACTGTTTGCTCTCCCCCACCTGATAGCATTCTTCAGGCGCAAAGTGCTGGCACAGGAAGTTACGCATGGCTGTACCAGCGGTCTTAGGAATATGTATGTAAATCAGTGCTGGCATACTATCTCCTATTTTGGAGTAGAGGGAGGTTGGGGCCACCTCCCTCTATCCACATACACAGAAAGGAAAGGAGCTAAAGCCTACCGTGGTAGGCCCTTAAAGCTAAGACTGTGATTCCCAATCGTGATACAGATCAAGGTAACTCTTCTTGCTTGCACCACCGGTCAGCTCATTGTACAGCCCACTGCCAGTAGCGGCAGGCCACAGAACGTTATCCAGAGGAACCACACACACATTCTGCACCCGACCAGAAAGCTGAGGCATCGTAGAAAGAATGCGCGGCTTGGTCAGCGTGCGAACGTCCATGCAGAAGCCACCAGAGAAGGTAGCCGCATGGGCAAACCGTCCACCGTCAGTCACAGCAACCGGAGTAGCACCAAAGGAGCTACGCATCTCACTGATGATGCTGGAAGCGGTAGCGTTGAAGTCCTGATATTCACCCCACATAACGGTCTGACCTTCAATGTCAGTCGTCAGTGCGTAGATGTCAGAACACCATTTAGTGCCCGTACCATAGGCCGTGGTAGTCACCGGCATCAGGTTATCCAGCAACACCGGATAGTTACGCCCGTCAATGGTCAGGTACATGCCCGAAAGGTATTGATCCCGAATCTGAGCAATTTCCATCGCATTGTTGTAAGTCGTAGCTCCCACATTACACTGCAACCCGTACTCACAGGCCGCAGCCGCCGCAACGGCATCCCACACTTCGGGCCGCATGACCAGCGTAGTCGTGGCGCTATCAGCATTTAGGTTTGCACCAGCGGCACGATAGCGGATCGCGTTAAGCAGGGAACGAATGTAGGACAGGATAGAAGCAGAACCCGTAGCGCCGACAATGGAGCTACCGTAATTCAGCATAATGGAATCCAGACTATTGCAGTCCAATCCCGTAATGGCATCGACCTTACCAGTGTTGACCACCAGGGCCAGACCGGAAAATTCGTGATACCCACCATTGTTCGCTGCTGGATTACCTGACCACATAACCTGCCCAACCACCATCCGCAGGTTGTAAGCCGCACCAGCCACACTCAGCATGAAGGCATCCTTGATCTCACCACCCTGGGGGACAATGACCTGTCCGTTAGGATCAGTGATCGGGCCAAACATCGCCATACGCGGCACACCCTGATTGTAGCGCAGACCAATCTGGTCAAACGCAATTTCCTCAGTCTGTTGGCAGAAGCGCCCAAAGACAGCGGTCTGCGCGCACTCACGAAATTGTGGCTTTCCGCAGTCAGCGCACAAACCATCTTGAGAATGGCCCGTACTACCAATGTAGACCAGTGCATCATACATAGGATCGGTCTCATCACTGGAAACCCAACGGAACAGCTTTTCCACGCCCATCGGGCCAACCATTGCGTTGACCAGAGACGGGTGCATACCAGGAACACCAAACAACCCACCTGCCGTATAGATTCCCAGGGTGTCAGGAGTGCCCGAAGCACGTCCTTCTTTCACACCCAGAGAACCATCAGAACGCACATAAATTTCCATGTTTCCTCCAATCAGTGAACGAATCTTTCAAACATGCTCTGTGGCTTGTCTATATTTGCCACTGCACGTGCATCTTCCGCAGCTTTAGCTGCCTTGACTTCTTCTTCCGTGGCCTGCTCACCCTGTCGGGTGACTACAAACAGGTCTTTGAATAAGGCATGACCTTTGACAGCTTCTTCAACTGCCACAGCGCGGGAGACATTAGCCGCTGCCAGGCGTTGTTCAAGCTCAGTCACTTTTGCTGTAAGACCAGCCAAAGCCTTATCAAGTGCAAATATAGCCTCAGTAATCTCAGCCACGCTCGCACCTTCATCAACAGGAGCTTCATTCTGAGTAGTCTCAGGAGTCGGAGTAGTAGGAGCTTCAGCCTCAGACTCAGGTTGCTTTTCTGCGCGTTGCTCATCTTCTTCCTTCTTCTCCATTGGCTTTTCAGGAGCTTCTTCCTGCTTGCCAGCTTCCATTGTACTTTCCTCTTCCTCAGCGGGTTTCTTCTTCTTCTCTTCCTCTTCGACAGCCCGACTAAAGAGTCCAGTCAACTTATCTTTAAGACCCATATCAAATCCTCCTAAAGTCTGTAAGGCCCTCTGCGCCTCACTACTAATTGGGTATGAACCCATCCTCCACTCCCCAGGCTGAGGTGTAGAGCTAACTTCAACTATCGGCCAATCTTCTACGTGCCCATCTTCAGCAATCCGGGCCACGTAAGAGAGTGTGCCTGTACTTGGGTAGAGCACGCCTTCAGCAATAAGCTGCTTGACGGCTTCCCAATAACGATGTGAGGCGTCCAATTCACCAATGAAAAAGACACCTGTATCGTCCATGTCTACATCTATCCACTGCCCAATTTTGAAATCGCGCATCTCAGCAAATGCTGGATTCATTGTATGATGATATAACCAGGGCCGATTGGTATACCAGTCTAAGTAGTAGTTAGTGTCCCTGGTAAAGTATGTACCGTACAGGTCTTTATCTTCCGGTGTACCAAAAAGCACGCCATAGCAGCGATACAGATTATTGCCGTCGCTGCCCATCATCCTGACGGGCTGTGCTGTACGTACCATTGTAGGAGCAAAGGAAGGCACGTACTGCGCTTCAACAATCTCCCAAGTGTCCTCATTGGCAAATACGGCACTAATGCCATTGAACATATAGCCGATTTGCAGTAACCGACCACGCAACTCAGCAATGACATAGGTAGCAAAGACCTGTTGAATCCACACATCGGGATAAGCCTGACCATACTGCTCATCCCAACTATGTCGTACAATCAACTCAATACCATTGAACGAAATATCGCGCTTGCCTGTCAGACTGGCAGTACAAATCGCAATCGCACTATCTTTATCGTGACCTTGCGCCATAACTTGTGTCACGCAGTCCTCCATTTTGCCTGTTAACTCTTTGGCAATACCAGGATAAGGCATCTTAACCTCCTGCAACCTTCAAAGCATCCTTAGCGCATTGTTGGGCTACAGCTTGATATTCTCTGCCCCCAATGCGAATCAGGTTAGCCTCCAAAAAGCGGGGTGCTATGCCAGGCCAATGTACTACTTTTACATAGACATGCTCGCCTGAATATTGACCGCCACCCTTGAAGAAGTAATTTCCCGATTGCGTTTTAGGCGCATACTTACTTCTAAAGCGCATCTTCTTCTCTTTCATGGTGTAGGTCTTACCTTTAGCACCTAACGATACCCAAGCCCAATACTTGCGATTCTCCCCCACAGGGCCAACCCAAATACCGATCCGGCTACCGTCATTATATTCCCGCATGATAAAGTCCGGCTGATGAATCCAGTCAGCTACTTTTGCTTGCATTGCACTTATTATAACAGGTGCAAGCCGTTGTTGCAAGCCGGAAATAAAGGCTTGCTTAAACTGCCTTAGATTTATGGCCTTAGTACGGCTTTCAACTGTGACTCGGACTTCCACGGTACTTTTATCCCATCCCTATAGAGTCGTACACGCTCACCATAAGAGCGCACGTCATAGACCTTAGTCTCTTCAACTGACACCCCAAGAATTTCGGGGGGAATCAACCCTTCATAGATCAACAACTGTCGGGCCTCTTCAGTCGTAATAATACCCTCATTCACGGGGCCAGGCAACGGTTGTCCGTAAGCGTCAGTACCGGCTGACTGTACCGCAATCCGGTTAGGGGACGATTCCCACATCATCCGAATGTTACGCAACTTGGCCTGTGCAATTTCCGCTCCTGCCATGTCCTCTTCATCATCCCGATAATCAAACCGAAACTTCAGCCCTTCAGGCAGAATCAAGGGATTATTCAAAGCACGTTCAATCTTGCTAAAAATAATGCCCTCTCCCTTAGCTTTGGCTTTCTTGTGCTGAATCTGCGCCTCTGTCGCTGTCCCTAATGGGCCAGAGGACACCGGCCAAAATTCACGCGGATCAACCCGAAAAGCTAAAGCAAAGGTGTAAATCGCCATTTCAGTCGCGGTACGTTCATCGTAATGTTCTGGTAGCTTGGATAGCTCAAACATTTCTGCATGTACCGGAAATTCGGGGTCATAGCCACAGGCCACCAGCAAGGAACGCCAGGTCTCATTGCCTTTGTTCTTTTGCTGAGTATCATATTTAGCTACTATATCTTCCCACTGTGCAGTGGTCAGATTGCTCAAAAACAAAATTGCGGCGGGGGGCAGGTCAGAGAGCCGTTCACGCTTATAGCGTACAATCTCCATCATAATGATAGCCGTACTAACTGCACGACTAACTGAAGAGAAACCTACCCCGAAGTCCTTGTCACGGCCACTCTCCATATCGACCAGGCGCAAGAATTGTGTGGGCTTTAACTTAATGGTATCCTTCTCCCCCACATAGAGAAAGGGATACTCAGGATTGGTATTCGGATATAGTTTAGATTCATCAATATGCTTGAAGCCTAAAGCAGGGCCAGTAGAAGTCAAAGAAGCCCGTAACGGCTCCACAAAGCCACCCGAATCGCGGACTAAGAAACCTTCTACCCACTTAGAAATAAGCGCATCCCATCCCTGCTGCTCTTCAGCTTCATAGAGTAGAATGTTACGATACAGTTTGCACAGGGACTCAGGGCCTTCTAAATACCAATTTGCCGCTACGATCTTAGAAGTCAGGGTACTAATCGCGCCTGCCAGAAGGTCATTACCTTCCATGCGCCAAAATTCATTCAACCACTCATCACGTTTCTTAGACCACCAAGCCGGTGCGGACAACACACTGCCTGTGAGATTCATCAAAAACGCTTGTGCAGCCGATGTGGTTACTGCCGAAACGATGTCCCCTTGACTATCCTGAAAAGACTTTGGTTTTCTCATGCCAACAATAACCTCATACACTCGAAATTAGCCATTGATAGGGCCACCAGCGCATCAATGGGCCGTGCTGTCGCCCCACTTTTGTCCAGCTTGCTACTTTGCTTGACAAACCGATATTGCTTGCCATCATCCTTTGCTCCCGCATTATCTGCATGCGTGCGTAAATCTACATTGCCAGAAGAATGAGTAAATGTTCTATTGATAATCATATCATATAATTGCTTGTCTGCAAGTGCGCGTGGGGCATTTTGGTCAAATTCCTTAAACCTTGTAAGCCCCCGCTTGCGTAGATCAGTCATCATCTTGTGCAATTGATACTTGTCATAGGTGACTTCTACTACGTTGTAATTTTGACACCACCAAACAATTTCTTGCTCCAACAAGTCTAAGTCAATCTTGCCCCCTGAAGGTGGATACCAAATCTTAGTATACCGCTCGCAGGATTCATTTTTATCTGAAGGATTGCGGCTTACTACAACCAAAGCTGAAGAGTCATGGGTAATACCAGCATCTACTCCAATGACTAAAGGAGTGTGCTTATCCAACGCCGGTGTAGTTACATAGCAATTATCCCACCATTCTATAGGAATTGCTTTGTCAATGGGAGCCGCCCAATAGTTACGATGAATGCGGTCAAACTCGTTAGGGGTCAGGAGCTTCTCTTCCTGTGCATAATACTCAGCGGTCTGCCACGGCATTCGTCGGGCCTCATCCCCCTGATCCCAATAGGCTAACATCTTAGCAGGTGAGTTTACATAGACGGGTATCTCAGTAAACATAGGGTGACGACGGGCTTGCTGTACCCCTACCGAGTAGAGATTCTCTAAGACGTTTGATTCACCCGTAAAACCGGCATAGCTTTCTACCCACCGTAGTGCTTTGCCAAAGCGTGTAGGCGGGATGGTCATTTCTGACCACAGACGGGCCTTGTACTCCTGATGATACCCCCACATTTCTGACCATAAAGTCAGGCCAGGGTTACTACCTGCCTGTCCGGTAGGATCACAGGGGATGCTTTCAATGAATGTACCATTAGGCAAATCAATGCGGGTCTTAGTAACACTCCACCCCAACGTAGGATTCAAAGCCAAACATTGTTTAATTGCCGCCAACAAGCGGTCTGAGGACTGCTTGCCATCGTTTGCCAGACAGTAGACTTCATTGTAATCTCCCTGAGTCGCAGCAAACCACATTCCTACAGCGGCGGCAATGCGGGTCTTGCCAGACTTCTTAATGGTACTGTAGAGAATCGTAGAATAAGGGAACAACCCATCAATCTTAGTCAGTGCTGCTCTAAGAATTTGCTTCTGATGAGTAGCTAACCGCAACGGCCCAGGCGAAAACTGCTCGCCCGTAACCGGATCGCGTGGATCACTCACAAAGAAGTTATTTTCGATCCAGTACGGCGGGTCTTGCTGCAAGTATTGGTCAATGGCCCTTGATTCATCTTTACGGTTTCTCAAATTTAATTGACCTCTACTTTCGCGGTACAAGTCTTACTATAGAAGGAAGATATAAATTGACCCCATTCTCTTACTATATGCCACGGCAGGTAGGCTATTGCTCTGTGTGGTCGGCTTTTATAGTAGCACATAGCCTACCCGCCTCATTCGTCCATTAACTGTCGGGTAGTAGCAATGATAGCGGTCTGAGCTTCAATTATTTCTCTGGCCTGTTCCGGTGTAAAGTTGTTTTGAATGTACACGCCACCAGGCACAGGGGGCTTAGAATCACCAGCATCGGCAATGCCTAATGCTTGCCGCTCTAATTCAATGCCTAACTTTGCCAGTTGCATAATGATCTGAGGTGCTAAGGCGGGTTGGGCTTCCCCTTCCGCATCTTCGATGATAGCCGCCGTTACGGATAGGGCTTCCGCCGCTTTGTTGCGTAAGGCTTTACCGATGTTGGCCGCCTCTACACGGGCCTGTGATTGTGACGCGACTAAGGCTTGGCAGCTTTGGGTATCTACAAACGCATCCCACGCTGCTACCCGCTCAATCCAGAAATATTGCCGATAACAGGTGATGTACTGTGAATAGGTCAGACAGTTTAAGGTCTGCCCTTTGGCATTCTGGTGTTGGAAGTACGCATCATAGGCCGCGTGCAAATCTATGCGGTCTAAAGGATCAAGATTACGATAGAATTGAAAAGCCAGCCAGGGGCGGATCGGTTCATTCTGCCCCCGCTCCCAGATAGCATCCCGTTTGAGGACTAAGGTTATTGCGCCCTTATTGTCCGGTGGATGCAACGGTAGCTTCTCTCCTGGTGCTAATTCATCTACAAAAACAATTTCGTTCCCCATGTAAGTATTATATATGATTAAGTGAGAATGTGCAAGTAGGGTGAGATAGATAGTAGAATGCTGGTGAGTAGGAAGAGATATGAAGGTAGAGTGATAGTAAGCAGAATGAGTGATGGTAAGCAGGGTGAGTAATGATGTAGGATGATGGGAGGGAGATAGCTGATACAATTTTGTAGCATAGATAATTTGATTGGATGTGAATCGCGTAGGTATCCTATAGGTATCCAGGAGCAAGTCGCAAAAAAGGTAGGGGGATGCTGCCATAAAATGCAATAGAACGTGTGGTGTGTCTGTCTGGTAACGTCTGGTACACTGGCGCGTGTTGTCATGCTGCAAGGTGGTGTCTGGTGGTGTCTGGTATCTGGTAAGGGGAACATAGCAAGGATCAAACGCCACACAAGACACAATGCACAGCCCCACCAGGCTACCAGATACCGATTATCTGCAAGGATTCATGCACAAACACGCCGCCCATAGTGTTACGTTATGGTTACGATATTTCGCGTAGTCCTTATGGTTACGCGAAAAAACACGCTAAAACGTTAACGCAATCGTAACGCAAAACGCTTGACAAGTCATGCTATACGTGATACAATGTAGTTATTAAGTAGAAGGAAAGGACAAGGCAATGCGCAAGGGATTTGTGTCTACAAAAAGCGATTTTAGCGTAAACAGAGAAGCTTCAAGCTTCACCCTTAACGCGCGTATAAGCCGCCATAACGTCCACAAGCTTGACGGTCAAACGGTCAAAGGTAACGGCTTTTTCGTCAAGTTTAGTCTATGGCAAGGTAAGCGGCTTTATGTGAACGTGTGGAAACATGGCAAGCGTTTTGCAGCTTTCTACTTTTCGTGTGGTAGATGTAATTTAGGTTTGTGTGGTGCTTTTGTCTGGTATCTCAAAGACAATAACACTTTTGACTTTGAACGTGATGCACAAGCAATCAGTAACCTTATTCAGCAAGCAATCAACCTATAGAAAACAGGAGAAACGAAATGGAAAACAAACAGGATACGCAAACAGAGATCAACATGGCAAGCAAGGCATACACAACCTTCCCCATTTGTTTAGCAAAAGGTAACGCAAGCAATGGCGTATTTGATAGCAGCAAGTTTTACACTGCTATGTTATGGCTAAAGAAGAACAAATCACAGAGAAAGGAAAGCAAGATGCTTTATCAGTCTGGCAGTCAATCAGAGGAATCAGGACAAGCAGTGTTGGGATTCGTGGCTATTGCCATAGGTGCGGGTGCTGTGGCATACGGTGTGTACAAAGTCGCCGAACCTTTAACCACCATGCTCAGCAACCTGCCGTAACAGAAAGGAAACCACACAATGACTATGGATGAAACTCTCAAAGATATTATTGTACGCATCGAAGTATTAAAAGCCGGTTTAGGTAAGTAGAACAAACGTTCTATACGTTATAGGCAGTAAAACATAAGTTAGAAGATTCAAACCTTAAACATACAATCAGAAAGGAAACAGAACAATGTCAAGCCGTTACATTCAAACCTTATACCATGAAGAATCAGAGTTAACGTCTTACCGTAACAATGTTGTGTGTGTGCGTGATAGCGCAAGTATCCGGCTTAATTCGTGTGGCTGGTATACCCTGAGTACTTCGAAGGCTATGAATCACGCCTTGGAGAATACTAACTACAGAATCACTCGCAAGCAAGGCTTTTTTGTCTTATGGTACAAAGGGGAAAAGGTTTGTGATTTTGAGGATATGTGTACCTTCAATCCTTGCAGCAAGGCAGTTACCACGATTGACAACAAGCCGGTATCGATCGAATATGGAAAGGAACAAGAAACCGAATAAACAAGCCTGTTAGTTATTGTTAGATTGCCTTACCTTCAACAAGTAAGGCAATCGATAGAATACCCAACAAGCAAAGAAAGGATAAATAGACATGACTACAGAAACGTTTTACCTTGATCAAGCACAATTTGAGGCTATACGTGCGCACTGCAAGCAACGACGATATTACAAGAAACAATTACCTTACACTGGCCTATACACTGATTATTGCAATGATTCATATTATAAGGGTACTCCCACAGAGCACACACTGCTTGAAGTACCCTTCATACAATACGGTGATTATGTGGGAAGTACCGTAGAACGTTCAAACCTTGAGAGTATTGTACGTGATTACGGTAATATGTTTGTTGTGCTTCATGGCGCATATAGCTATGAATCTTTGTTCTATTGTCCCGATGCACTTACAAAGGCACAAAAGGCAATCGTGCAAGACATTGTAGAAGGTTTAGAAGCATATCCTCTGTATGATGAAGACGCATACAGTAACCTTGAATATGCCCTTACTATCGAATTATTAGAAGATAGCGACTTTTTATCTTCAGTATATGCGGCTTTACCTGACGACTTCTACAAACCTTGCGACGCTGATGGGTATACTCTGGACTATGACGAATTGGACAAAACCCAACAAGCCGCATTGCAAAATATCATCATACAAGCATACGAACAAGGCGATATATACGCCACCTTTGAAAATCCTTTTAGTGCTTATATCGATGAAGATGATATGGCAAAAGCAATTGAAAAGGTATATAAAAGAGGTGAATTGTTTGAGAAAGACGGTTTGCATAATCGCCTTATGTGGTTTGACGCGCTAAAAGGTATTACCTACCCAACAAGCGAATTACCAGATAGCAAGCAAGATACCTTGTTGTTCTTTATCCCCTAAACAGAGAAAGGAAAACATTATAGAATGATCATACCAGACAAGGCAATTTATAACCTTGTCTTGTCTGGTAAAATCAGGCTATAAAAACAAGGTAAAAACATGAACAAGCAAGACAAGCAAGCACAAGGGGAACAAATCGCCTATAACGATACCATAACAAGGCAAGTATCAGACTTGTTAGAAGTATCAGCCCTGGACTATAGACGGGTTAAGGCATTAGAACAAGCATACATTCAAGACGGCTTGTCTTGTTTTGTTACTCTCAAACAGGCTTGTTCTATGCTGCCTTTTAATAGTCAGTACACAAGGCAGTTAGTCCTACAAGGCAAGATAGAAGGAATTAAGGTATCTGGTATCTGGTATCTATATAAGCCTTCTATCGTGTCCTATCAGGAACAAGCAGAAACTAGGCTACTACAGAGATACGACTTGTATCTCAAGCCTGAGGATATAGCAGCATTAGAAACCTATCTTAAGCAAGCAAACATAACCTATAGAATAAAGAAAGGATACAGTAACCATGAATAAGCAAGGCAACACGTCACAACAAACCGACAACAAACCGGATTATGAACAATATTTAAGGAGTATCTATAAAGTATCACAGTTAGTAACTGTAATAGAAGGTGCAAAAATAGAATTGCTTAAACATAAACAGGATAATGACAAGCAAGGCTTTACCACGTATGAGGATTATGAGTACATGATTGACACTGTAGCGCAAGACTGGGAAGGTATCCATATACCATCGTCAATTGTACAATCCTTCAGTGTCCTATTCCCAGAATATGAGGATATGGATACTGACAACATAGACGATGATGAATGGGTTTGGGATACCATAGACAGTGTTATGTCAAAATTATCACGCGCGCTCGAGTCGCTGCCTGAAGTCAAACAAGCATTAGGTGAAGACTTCTCTTTGTCCTATGCTAACATGTCAAACTGTGGGGATTATGGATTGATCCTTTACCTAGTAAATAACCTATAAGACAAACAAACCTATAAGATAATATAACCCATGATAGCCTATGCACAAGGCAGCATTAAGCCTTATGTATAGGCTATTGTGCGTTATAGGCACAAGACAAGTACCTTAACAATTGAACAGTTATACACTTGTCTGGTATCCTCAGGCTATACGCTACAATACGGCCACATACAAGGCAGCATATAACTCTATCAGGATACCAGACAAGGCAAGACAGACAGCATAAAAGCATAGTCACAGAATGCCCTACAATCGATTTTAAGCCGTCAAGGTGAAGCGATAATAGTATAGCCAATGTTTTATATGATTCTATCCTTAAAACGCTTGTATAGGCATTGTAGCAGGTATACCCTACCATAGACATACACAACAAGCACACCACAGACAAGGCATATAGACTATAGGATCAACAAGCAAGGCATACCTTACCAGGATACCACGACGACGGCACACCACAGCCCCTTATGACTATGCGAAATGGCCCCATTCTGACTATGCGAAGGCCAGCACTCGCCTTTCGCGTAATGAGAAAGGTGGGTGGTGGTTAGCTACTAACTTTTACTACTATATATGAGGGTCATGGATAATAGATATATATTATATATCTATTCCAGTTTTGTTATGTAAAATCAATTCGACGAAAAACAAAATTAAATAATAATAATAATTGATTTTTTTCTTCTCTTTCATTTTCATTGTAGGATATACTCTTCAGCATTTGTACGGGACGTTTCTGGAATAGATATATACCATACCCCAAATTCTAACTTTACTACCCTCTAAAGTTATAATTAGCCCTACAATTCTTACCAGAATCGGGCATAATCCTCTATTATCAACAATTTATGTAGTAATTCAGAAATACACAAAGACTTCAAATAAGTTAAATACGATTCAATCCAACTTGAAGTTTGACCATTCTAACCAAAATTCTTACTGTTTTATTACTTGTCGTTAACCGACGTTAACAAGTAAGAAAACCATCTGAAAAACCTCCCCCACATTTAGTGGTTTGGCCCTCAAAGGGGTAGGGGAGGGGGGGTAGGGGAGGTTAAAACATTCAAACCCTATCAGATTTTTTCTGTACTCAAATTTCCTTGAATGGATTGTTATAAATTTGTGCTTTCGATTCTAACCATTTTTACGCCCTGCTACTTCACCAGCAATGTAGCAGCTATATATACTTTGAAGCAGATATGGTATATGATATATACATAATCAAAAACAACCAGATCACAAGGAGATAGACAAATGAACAAGCTAAAAGATCGTTGGTTACGACGTTGGAGTGATGAGAATGGTGAGTTGTGTGCAGTAATCCGTGAGCGTGGTGCTTACTGGTTGCGCTTCACGGTTCCTGCATGGGAGTCTGGTGCGGGAAGCAAGTCATATAGAAAAGTCAAGGCAGAAGAAGCACGGTCATATGACTATGATCCCACAGGTGACTATACATGCACCGACAACGATCAAGCACAGATGGAGCATGACCCCTTCTTTTCTTAAACTCTAAGTGGGGTGCGCATACTAACCACGCACAAAAAGGAGATAGACATGAGCAAGCACATCGTCGGGTACAGATTAGTAGCACACAGACCCCATAGCCGTATCTGGCTATTCGTGGCTGAGGGAGTACCCAATCAATTCAAGATCGTGTTCAATGGTGAAGAGTATGAACGCTTTGGATTTTGGGGAGAAGTAATCTACAAACTCTTGCACACCAAATCAGGCCGCCGCGCTTTCCGCAAAGACATTGCAGCGCAACGTGCCTTCAAAGCCGAGTTAGCCCAACCCTGGTAGGCTATCATAGCCCAACAAGCAGATTACCAAAGAGCAACCAGCATTCAATTAAACATACATAAACAGATCAAACAGTCAAATAAAAAGGAGAACACAACCATGTTAAGCACCAGGACAAACTACCATCACAGCAAACTACCGAAGTTAGGCAGCATCGGCACATTACCAGCACTCAGGTACACCACAGGACGGGGCAATAAAATTCAGTACCGACCTGTACCCGAACGGTTTATGGTAGTCGCCTACCCCCTGTGCGATAATGACTGGCCTTACTCAATCGGGATACACACCATCATTGTACAATCACTGGCCGACCACAGGCAGATCAGAGTATCCGGCCACTATTTTGAGGAGGATTAGACTGTATATACTTTTTAGTATTTATGGTGTATCATATAAATATAATCAGAGAAAGGAACAGAAGATGAAACTCTCATTTTGGAAGTGGGCAGAATCAGGATTTGCAATGGCACGTACTAAAGCCTGTGGTAGCATTCATTTTCGTGGATTGAACGTCTACTCTAAATCCCTGCTGCAATGGGCGCATATTGAGTGCAAGAAAGGTAAAGGCAAATAACATGCGTGAATATATGTTGGAGGGTGCAAAACGCTTCTTGTATTATAACATGAAGTATGCCCACAATCTACACCCGATTTGCAAACAAAACGTCATGTTCAGAGAGCGCGCAATTCAATTTGATTTGGCCTTTAATATACATAACTATCGCAATCGGGCCAGACATGCGGCTTGGAAGGAAATGTCAAGTCACTATGGCACGGCCTACTACTGCAAAGAAGGGGCCAGCAAAGGTACATACGGCCAGGAGGATACCAATGGATAAAGACACCATTCGTAGAATCTATGACCCGAAAGGAAGTTTGCAAGGTCTGGACTACTTTGAAATTTTACATGAAGTCCGCCTGATGCGGGGTGATGAACCAGACGGTTTGCCAGTATCCAACCATGAGATAGCTTTGGCCCTATCCGGTGATGAAGAGATTGAATGGCCTGTGCAATCGGCTGAAGAGGCAGAAGCAGAGATCAGAGAATTGTATGGTGATAAGGAGAACAGCAATGACAATTCTAAATCGTGATCAGGCATTGGTGCAGCACATTTGCACTACTAATGATACCAATGGCAATCCGCGTCGTTTGTGGTTAGTTACCACGAGTGAAGGCACAGTGGCTTTAGATGAGGGCTATGAAGGTGGGAATGTATATATTCGTTATTTGAAAGAGCATTGGTCTTACTTAGATTGCTCTGTACCTTTACATTTGCCTACCATCGAAGTCAAACCGGCTGAGTATAAGCGTTTGTTAAAAGTCTATAAAGTGGAGGATAGCAATGGATAGTGATACTTTTATTAGCCGTGTTTATGGTGTAGATGTAAGAGAAGATCATACTCGTGATAAAGCGTGGCGCATTTGGGTAAAGATTTATAATGGGCAATGGTATAAGACCTCTAAGACACTTGTATATACTTTTTCCAATTTGTTACGAATGTTTTGTGTTGCTGGTAGGCTATTAGGCCAAATGGCAAATATAAAAGAAGATGGTGAAGGCGAATATTATGCTGACGTGGAGGTCAACAATGAGTAACGATATTTTAGAGGCAGTAGAGCAGACCTGGCAATTGGTCTTAGAGGGTGTAGCAATTGAGGAAGCAGTCAAAGAAACTTGCATTAGCAAGACAACCTTCTATGAAGAATTGAAGAAGCTGGGGGTAATGAGCGCTTATCGGGACGCTCGCAATGCGGCCATTGTGCAGTCTTACAATGATGGCATGACAGTCAGGGACATTGCCAGTAAATATCATGTGTCACTAGCTACCTTGTATGATACCCTCAAAGCACAGGGACAGCACCCCCACAAACGGTTTACGGGTAATAAGGATGAACGTTATATGCAGGTGCTAAAAGACAAGGCCGCTGGTAAGCCAGTGCTGGCAAACTGCAAAGACAACCACGTCAGCCTGAACACCTATTATCGGCTGATTAAAGAGTACGAATTGAGCAACCAGGCATATTAGCTATATGTACTTCAAACAATATACGTGCTACAATTAGTACATAATCAGATAAGAAAGGAAAGTAACCATGAAACGGGTACAGACCTGCACGAAACTAATTAAGACTGACACTGGTGCTGAATTGCAAACCTTTGAGGCAGAGAAGGGTCGTACATCCTACTACCAGGTAGGCAACCTGACACTCGAAATTAAGAAGGTGGGTAGCTACCGTTACGGATACATTCACGTGGCCTCAGGCTATTGCTTGCTCAGGTGTGATTGCCACCCGCTGAAGGGCAAGATTACCGATCTTGAACCAGACCTACAAGCGTTAGATGCACTTGAAGATTGGACTATGGATAACGCAGCCCTTAGTGCCAAGTACGCTAAAGAAGAACCTGGTTATGCTAAAAAGATGCAAGACAAGATCATGTCCCTATTCCCTGGTTGGAGGATGTAAGATGAAAGATCGAATTGTCACAATGGGAAAGTTTTTTGATAAGGTATTGATTGTCTTTCCAGATGGGCATATGTACGCACAAGAACCAGGTTCACCTTCAATCAAACGCATGGCCCGACTGATGAAAGCGACAGGTGATGCACAGGTAGTACAAGGCCCTTTCCGGCCTTTCGTAGGATGCACGTTTGCAGGTAAGCAACCTGCCCCCTGTGCAATTGAGGCTATTCGTAAAGAGGCACAGGCCCATCGGGACTATTCATATACCGCTACGGCCCATGTGGTCTTAGGGTATGCTGAAGTACCAGTGGATCAATTGCCCGACTTGCCCGACTATATGTGGATCAATCGTACTGATGGTCAGGTAGCACAGATAGCTGTGCTCTTAGATGAGTTTGCCTACTAAGGAGAAGAGTAATGAAGATTGAAGATGCATTTGTAACCTTTGTCGCTCTGGTGATTTGTGCAATGCTGCTTGGGTTAGCAGGTGTCTATGCACCAGACCAGACCTTTACGACTGTCGCGGTCATTGTCGCCCTGTTCATTGCGTTCTTCTTGGGCTATACGCTTGGTGTTAAAGAATGCGCTGATGATACTATAGACGCACTTGATAATGCTCAGGAAGCTATTGATCTATCCGATAGACTGCTTAGAGAAAACCAGGAGTTGCGGGGATTGAATGCTGGATTGCTGA
>Ga0265297_10005975_pt1 | contig 18051 bp, 22 predicted proteins | sample Munlanlwell13791_FD_192502 | JGI IMG/M metagenome (GOLD analysis project Ga0265297, IMG submission 192502) | Leachate microbial communities from a municipal landfill in Southern Ontario, Canada - Leachate well 137-91 | ecosystem: Engineered > Solid waste > Landfill > Unclassified | place...
CCACCAGCGTGATGACCAGCAGCGCCCGCTTCATCAGGTCACCTCCGGCAGCGTCAGGACGAGCCCGACGATGTTGCCGATCGCGCCCACCCCCTGGATCACCACGTTCACCACCGGGGGCGTGGTCTGCGTGAACCACAACACCGCGCCCACCGCCACGAAGGCCAGCCCGCTCACGATGAGACCGAGGCCCCTCTTCTTGCGATCCGTCACCTCACACCTCCCTCAACAGCTCTTCCGGGTCGGGCCGATCCCCATACGGGGTCAGCGTCCAACCTCGGTGGATCTCCCAGTGAACGTGCGGACCCTTCGAGTAGCCCGCGTTCCCGATCTCTGCGATCACCTTCTGCGGCCAAGTGAAGGTGTGCCAGATCATGGTCGGCCAGCGGGTGTCCGAGGGCTGCTCCTGGTAGGACCAGAGGAGTCCGCGGGTGAGCTTCTGGAGCTGCCGCATGTAGGTGTGGCAGAACAGGTGCACGTAGCCGTCCTGCGTGTCGAGGATCGTGATGCCCCCATACGTGTCGTAGGGGTAGTCCTGCCACGGCAGGAGCCGGATGTCGCCCTCGCGTACCGGCCAAGCCCAGCCCGGGCCGCCCGGGGCGCGCACGATGCACATGCGATAGCAGGGCCCTCCAGCCGGCGCGAGGATGGGCTCCCCCACTCCGCCGGCGATGTCTACTGCGCCGTGGACGTGATCGCGCTCCGCGGGAGGCGCCGAGAGCGGCCGCAGCTCTGCCCAGCGGGAGGTGATCTTCCCTGGCGCCGGCCGACAGTAGCTCACTGCATGTGCTCCTTGATCTGCGACTTCAGCTCCGAGATCCCGGCCATGATGCTGCGGTACTGCTCCTCGAGGGTGTAGACGCGCCGGTCAGTGGAGTCCGCGAGCTCGCGGGTCTTCCGAACCTCGTCGCGCATCTCTGAGAGCATCGCGTTACGGGTCGCCAACACAGCCGTGGTTCCCCATCCGCTGACTGCGATCGCGACGCTCACCGCGATGCCGATGATCCACTTCGAGGTCCCGTTACCGTTGGCCATCTGTCCTCCGCGCTGCCATCGCTGCCAGAACCTTCGCGAGCTCCGCCCGGAGATCCGCGCCGTCGGCCACCGCGAGCAGGATGTCCGGGAGCGCCGCGACGAGAGCGGCGCGGCGGCCCGCTACGGCCTCCATCGCCTCGTCCACCGGCACGAAGGGCTGCGGGTTGTCCTCGAGCATGTACCGGCGGGTGTCGCCGTCCTTGCCGTGGTCGGGATTCCCTACCAGTCGCCAACGATAGCGGCCGTCCTCCGTGAGCACCGGCCCCGGGGGCGCCGGCAGCTCGTCGTCAGCGCTCGGCAGGCCGCGCTCGCTCGCGAGCTGGTAGCCCGCGAGGTAGCGTACGCCGTCGATGTCCCGGAAGGTGCAGCGGTAGATCATATCCAGACTCCCAGTTGCTGGATGACGCAGCGCCGCGCAGTGAAGGGCGATATCTCGACGGCGTAGTCGAAGAGGAAAGATGCCGAAACCGGCACATCCAGAACGCACTCGAACGTCACAAAGGTGACGATGGACGAACTGAACGATATGCCGAGACCTCCCGATGGAGCCATGTGAGTGCTGAGCCCCGTCCAGCCTGACCCGTTAGGCCGAAGAGCGGCCGAAGCCAAGACACTCGGGATCGCGGACCCACCCGAAACGGACCCCGTCAAGTAGACCCTCGCCCTGATGCCGCTGATTCGGCTGTTGCCACCCATCGCCACGCTGATGCCGGATTGCCATCCGCCGGTATAGCCAAAGGTCGTGGAGTCGACCAGGGTATAGGCTGCGTCGTCGTGCTTGAACTCGTAGAAGTGCCCCATCGGGTAGGCGCCGACGAGGACCGGTGCAGTTGGGATGTCGTGGATCACGGTTCCCGCCGCGTCCTTCGCGAGCATGCCGGCCGCCGGCGAGATCTCGATGCTCCGGTTCCGGTCATCCGTCCACGTGTCAATGGCGTTGTGTCGCCTGATTCCGGCCTCGCTGATCCGGACACTCTGCACGACGTTCGCCACCTCGGTGGGGTCGTACCACGGGACGCCGCCAGTGCAGTGGGTCACCGACGTGTCAGTGGTGATGCCGGGCTGAAGCAGGAGATCGGCGAAGAGCCCGTCCGCGGAGTTCGCCCCAGCAGAGGCAGCGAAACCCACCTGCATGAGCTCCTGCTGCGGCGTCATCCCGCTGACCGTGCCCGCGCTGCTCGTGGTGGTCTGCTCGACTCCGTCCACCCACATGCGGATCGACTGGTTCGGTATGTCCCAGATGATCTTGAAGTGCCACCATTTCCACAGAGCCGCATTGCTGGCGACCGCGGCCATCTCCACCTTGCGATAGTTGCTCCCGTCGAGGTAGATCAGGGCTTCCCAGTTGTCTCCGCTCTGGAGATAGCGGAGCCAAACCGAGGAGCTGAGGCCCGAGGCGCTCGCACCCCACAACCACACGTAGCGGTTCGCTCCCGTGTCATAGTTGAACCAGGGCCGGAACCAGAACTCCACCGTCCCGGTCAGGGCGGCAGCAATCTTCCACGAGACCACCCCGGCATTGGCCCGGGTGGTGGGCGTGTACGGGGTCGCGTATGCCACGCTCTCGACCTGGGCCGCGGTGTAGTAGTTGTAGTTGCCGTCGACGGTGCCGCCGTACGCGTAGAACTTGTGAGTGTTCCCGGCGTTCGTCAGCGTCCAGGTGATAGACAACTCCACGATGTCGTCGCCCCACCACTCCTGGTGGGTGATCGTGCCCGAGCCGGAAGTGAATGAGATTGTCTTCGTGCTCCACGTCACCATGGCGAGGAAGATCCAGCCCACGCCCCAGTCGTACATGCCGACCCGGGGGTTTCCCGAACCCTTCTTGATCGTGATCGTGGTGCTCTTCGACCCCGCCGCGCCGATGGCGCCGGGTGCGAACGCCTGGTAGACGCAGCCGCTCGAGGAGCCGGCTGCCGTGACAAGAGAGAAGCGGCGATCCTGGAAGTACTCGCTACTGAGGGAGACCGTCGCGGTCGAGGTGATCCAGTAGGTGCTGTTGGTCCAGTCCTCGGGGCTCTGCACGACGTTGGTGGTCCCGACGAAAGTGCCCACCGCGCCGAGACCGCTGAACTTTGCGTGCGGGCTGTTGTACTCGGTTCCGACCTGGTTCTGGCCCTTCCCTGGGAAGAAGGAGCAGACCTTAGCGTATGGCTTCCGTCCTAGGCTCGACACGCAGTCAGGTTGCCGGAGGTCGAAGAGCTCGGAGTCATCAGGGATCGCCTCCCAGCCTTCGTACGGCGATTCCGCGTCCTCGTTCAGCTCGAACGGAATCCGCACCCCGGGAGCTCCGGCCCCGACCGAGTCCTGCTCCGACGCGCTCGTGACCGTGTACTCGTCCATGCCTTCGGCCGAGACGTGGAGCTCTCCGTGCTCGTTCTCCGTGACTTCCACGACGCGGATGTCAGTCGCGATCCCCAGGACCGCCGACTCATCGAGCGTCCAGTAGGATCCCGGCGCCAGGCCCTCCTCCGTCGGGAACTCATAGGTGTAGTCCGCGAACTCGTACCACTTGGCGATGCCGTTGGAGAGCCGCTCCGCGTCAGCCGCAGTGAGGATCCACTTCGCGGCATACTCGAAGACACGCTCGCTGTCCGGGACCACGTACCGCACCGACCGCCGGATTTGGCAGAGGTCCCGCACCACCGCGTTTCCGCGGATCAGGAGCCCCTTGATGGTCCCGCCGCTGGCCGAGTAGAGCTTGAGCAGCGCGCGCTTGTAGCCCGGCGTGAAGGTCACGGTCGCGACCCCGGAGGCGCTCAGCTTGAGCGCCGCGCCGGTGACCTTGATGATCTCGTAGTCGTCGAGGCGGTACTCGCAGTAGACGTCTCCGGTGCCGGCGCCCTCCGGGTAGTACCCTCCCGGATCGAGGTCGATCCTGCACGGCAGCTTTCCGTCGCCGCCAGTGGTGTCCTCGAAGACCACCCGGTTCGTGAGTGTCGTCTGCGGATGCCATTCGACCCGGGCCGCCTCGTACTGGCGCTCCTGCTTCTGCACCTTGAGCCCGTGGTAAACGTCGGCGTCCTCCAACGACCCCGGGGAGTAGGACAGCGGGAAGAGGTCTGCGAGGACAAAGACTCCGGCGTTGTTCACGTAGAAGACGTACCCGTGCTCGAAGCAGAGCTCCGAGATCGCGTCCCAGTAGGTGGTCTTCTCCGCCGGGTCGATCGCGTAGCACGCGATGGTCTTGTCGATCGTGGTGAGCGACAGGTCGGAGTCGGAGATCCCGGCGGCGTAGAAGAGCTGATGGAGGATGCTCGCGGTCTTCGTCGTTGTGTCGCAGACCTTGTAGCTTGCGTACGAGACGGGATCCTCAACGAGTTTCTCGAGGAGGATACCCGCATCGACGCACTCCACTTCCAGAGAATCCAGCCCGGCTGAGACCTGGGCGCCGAACGTCGGCCTCACATACCCCTTGAACCATGCCGCTGCGTCCTTCGTGATCGTCACCGGGCAGTAGGTGTCGGAGGTCAGGAAGGTGTTGGCGATGGTGGCGTTGTCCACCCGAAACGAGCAGGTGTTGACGGTTGAGCGGAGGCCGCTGTGGAGCCGCTGTGTCTTCGAGACTCCGTGCGTGTGCGCGGAGAGGTCCACCAGGCCGGCACCGAAGTCAACGCCGACGTACCATGCCATCGCCTAGATCCCCAACACGTCGAGACTCTCGAGCTCGCGACGGATCGTCAGCGCGAGCTGGCGGAAGCTCCCGTCGCCGGCGATCGTGTTGTCATGGAGGTCCACGGTGACGTTAATCGGTCTCGCCTGCTGGTAGGTCGCGCCGGTCCCGGAGATCGTAGTCGTAGTGCCAGTGGCTCCTGCGGCGGCCGTCGGCACGGAGGCGGCCGACCCGTAGGCCGCCATCGCGGTATCCAGCGCAGCGGTGAGCGACCCGCCCCAGTCGACGCCTCCGATCTTGCCCCACTGGAAGGTAACGGCGTAGTAGAGCACCTTACCGAAGGCGATCACCTTCTGCACGAGCCACCCGAAAATCGCCCCGGTCGCCACGACGATCTTGCCGAGCGCATCCCAGAACGGCATCGTCACCTCGAGGAACGACCCGAGGCTCTCGAAGACCGACACCAGCGTCGGCATGATCCCGCTCACCAGCCGCACCAGCAGGTCGAGGAAGCCGGACTCCACGAGCGCGTTGACCAGAGGCGTGACGATCTGCTCGACGAGCGGGGCGAGCACCGTGTTGAGCCGCTCGAGCATCTTCTGGAAGACCTCGGAGCCGGTGATCATGTTCAGAAAGGCCTGCCCCACGCGGCCGAGGATCGAGAGGATGGCCTCTCCCCCGCCGCCGCCTTCCCGCGCGCCGGCGATCGAGCCGCCCGGCCCCCTCATGTTGCCCCCGGTGCCGAACACCGGTTGGAAGCCTGCGTCGAGGCCGGCCTCGTTCTCCCTGTTCAGCCTCTTGATCTTCCACACGAAGGCCTGAAAGATCGACGTGGCCCCCTCGGTTCCCTCGGTGCTCCAGTCCTTCATCCCCTGGGCCAGTCGCTCCATCCACCCGAGGATGTCCTTCACCATGTCAGGCACGATGGAGTGCCGCGAGAGCTTGTCCCACAACCACTCGAACTTGCCCTTGATCGCGTCCGCCCACTCGGCCACTTTGCCCCTTGCTGCCTCGAGCTTCTCGCCGACCCACTCCTTGATGGACTGCGTGATGCTCGTAATGGCGTCCGCGATCTTCGTCGCGAGGTTGACGAACCACTGCGCGACGTTCCCACAGAACTCGCTGATCTTCGGCGCCGCGACGTCCATGAGCCAGTAGGCGATAGGCTTCGCGACCTTCTGATCCATCGCCGACGCCAGGGCCGCGAACGCCGCGATCGCCAGGCCGAAAGGCCCGCCGATCACCCCGGCCGCAACGCCCGCTCCGGCACCGCCCACCAGGCCTCCCAGCGCCGTCGCCAGACTCCCGAAGACGCCGGTGAGCGTCGTGACCGCAGCCCCAATCGCGGGAGCCGCCTTCACGATCGTCCCGAGGAACATCAGCCCAGGACCCGCGACCGCAGCGATCGCCCCGAAGGTGACCAGGAACTTCACGGCCTCGGGGTTCAGGTTCTCGAACCACGTCACGATGCCGTCGAGCTTGTCGAGGAACGTGTTCAGCTGCGGAATCAGCACCTCGCCGAACTTCTTCCCGATGTCCGACAAGCGGTTCAGGAAGATCTCCCACGGGCCGAGACCGACCTTCCCCTCCGCCTCCGCCACGCCGTCGAACTTCTGCCGGATCAGCTCGATCGCGGCTTGCGCTCGATTCGCCGGGTCCGTGATCTTCCCATCGATGTCGAGACCACGGATCTCCTCGGAGGCTCCGCTGACGTACTTCGCGAGCTGCTCCGCAACGGTGCCAAGGTCGCGGTCCAGGGCCGCAGACATGTTCATCGCCGCAGTCGTGAGCTCGATCAGCGTCGTCTCGCCCACCCCGGTGAGCGCCTCGATCACCGCCATCGCGTCGAGCTGCACGTCGTCGCCGAAGCGCGTGATCCCCTGCATCTTCGTGGCGTGCGCCTCGAGGTTGGCGATGGCGATCTCGCCCTGGCGGCCGGCGTTGATGACGGCCTGCGCCAGCTTCGCGACCGCCTCCTCCTGCTGCGCTTGCGCCTGCACGGACTTGACCGCCATGGCCACGAGCGGTGCCGTCACCGCCACGCTCAGCTTCGCGCCGACGCTCTGCATCCTCGTGCCGATCGCGTTCAGATCCGCGACGGATCGCTGCGTCCTCTGTTTCGCATCGGTGAGCCCCTTCTCAAGGCCCGCGGCGTCCGTCGTCAGAACGAGGACCGCCGTCCCGATCTGCTCACCCTGGATTGCCATCGTTCCCCCCTCCTATCTCGTGCGCCACGTACACCGTCGTCGCCGGCGCCTCGTCGATCCCTTCCACGAGCTGCTCGAGCGCCACGCTCCAGCGCTCCTCGGCCTCCCGCTCCGCGATCGCAAGGAGCTCCTCAAGCGGAGCCCCCCGCGCGTGCCCCTGGAGCTGGCGGAGCGCACCGAAGGTCACGCGGCAGGCAAGCCGCTCCGGGAGCCGGCGGAGCGCCAGGCCGACCATCGAGGCGAACTGCACGAGCGCAAGCGCGTTGCGCGCTGCCGGCGTCATGGGCGCTGGAGCCTCGCCGGCCCCGTCGTCGCCGTGCTCGCGGTACACTCGCTCCTCGAGGAGCCGCCGGGCCTTGTCGAGCTGCGCCAGGGCTCGCCCCAAGGCGAGCAGCGCCGGGTCGCGCACGCTGTATGCTCGGCTCACCGTGAGCTGCGCGTGGATGATCATCTCGCGAGCTCCGCGGAGAGCAGCGCCGAGCACCTGGTGCTGCACCGCCGTCAACCCCGTCTTCGCCTTCATGACTCCTCACTCTCCGGCCGGGCACGGAGCCCGAGGATCCCCCGGGCTTCCCAGCAGGCGCCCCTCAGCTCCTCGCTGACCTCCAGGATCAAGCTCAGGGCTTCGACCCCGAGCACGATCCGCTCCGTCGACCCGGCCGGCGCCCGGCGCGCCAAGTCGAGCCGGTGCTGGATCTGCACGATCCGATCGGTCACCGTCGCCTCCTTCCCGCCTCGCGAGCTCCCGGGCGCTCCAGCTCGCCCACTCGGCATCGCCCAGCCGCCGCAGGACCACGGTCCGAGCACCAGGCCGAGCGTCCTCCCGCGGCGGCGGAGCATCGTCGGCGCCCTGGTCGGATGCAACGGTCGGATGGGCGCCCCCGGGCCTGGCGGGAGCCTGCCGTCCAGGCCTTCCAGGAGCCCCAGGAGCGCGCGATCGAAGGGCCCTGCCGGGTTCTGATCCCGGCGCGTGCACGGTCATGGCCTGGCCTCCTCGCGGGCGAGCTCGAGCTCCGGGCGGGGCCGCCTGAGCATGTATCCTTTCATGCACACCGCCGTGGTCATGACCGGACGAGGCTGGGGTTGACTACGCATCAGTCTTCGCCCCTTGCCACGTAACGAGTTGCGCGCCGGTGTAGCCTCCAGCGTAGCCCCATGGCGCCGATCCCGCCCGAGGAGCTGCCAGGCGGAGGTGCGCCGAGGGGGCATGCCCTGGCGTGCTGAGGGGGGTGTCCCGCCGGCGGGAGCGCCTCGGCGAGACCTGTCCGGGTGTGTCCCAGGGGGGGAGTGTGCAAATATTGCACACCACCCGCGCGGCGTCAGAAGAGGCCAAGGTCGTCCTCCTCGTCCGCGGTTCTGACACTTCCTGACGGACCCGCTATTATAGGCTGTACCAGCGTTTTCTCATTGGGGGAACCGGAAGTAGTGTCTGGAAGTGTCAGATTTGCGTTTTCGGGCCTCTTGAAGGCCGATTTCGCGCGAATTCCACGCCAGCCCCTTGCACCCCCGGAGGCCGACTGTTTGGGCCGACAGCCCGCCTCACTGAGGGCGTTGAGGAAGGCCCGCTGTCCCGCAGGCTCCTCGTCGTTGTCCCGACACCAGGTCTCGTATGCCTCGCGCAGGTCCGAGGTCGCCGTCCAGTAGCCGTGCCCCAGGTCGCAGCGGTCCGCCAGGAAGCCGGAGAAGCGGTCTTCGGTGCGTCGGTACTCGCCCGTCGCCTCGTTCACTTCCGGCGCGACCCACGCCCGCTCGGCCAGGAAGTCATGGAGTCCTGCGACCGTCCAGGCGAGCACCGCGGGGCCGGTGAGCTCGTCGACCACCTCATCCTGCTCGCGGCGCTCAGCCTCCGAGATCTCCTGCTCCCAGGGGATGAGGGTCAGCCGGCGCCAGGTGCCGGGGTCGTTGTCGCTCACGCGGGGGCGGTGGTTGACGAGCATGAAGACGGAGAAGGTCTGCTCGAACTCGAAAAAGTCCTGCCGCATGAAGCGGGCTTTCTTCACGTCGCCGCCGGTGAGCATCTTCACCTGCGGCAGGTCGAGGCGCTTGTCCGATCCGATCTCCACGCTGAATACGATCCGGGAGGATGCGAGGTCGGCGATCTCGGTACTGTGCCGCTCCCACTTCGACGCGATGAGCAGGTTCGGCGCGGCGGTCCGGGCATAGTCGCCGCAGACGCGCTGCACGATCCGCTCCGTCGTGGTCTTGCCGTTGCCCCCCGTGCCGTACCAGATCGGGAGCCGCTCTTGCAGCGTGCCGCCAACGAGAGCGACGCCGAGATCCCGCTGCACCTGGCGGCGGACGTTCGCGTTCGGAAGGAATCGCTCGAGGTGAGCTGTCCATGCCGCGAGCTCTGCCCCGGGGACGTAGTCGACCCCGGCGATCATGGTGTGCAGGTGGCGCGAGTCGTGGGGCCTGAGCTCGCCCGTTCGAAGGTCGAGCTCGCCGTTCTTGACGTTCAGGGTCCAGCCGTCCGCATCCCACTGCGCGGCCTCGGTGTAGTATCCGTCCATGCCGCACAGGAACGACAGGGCGCCGATCATCCGCGCATAGATGCAGGTCTCGTTCACGAGGGCGGCGAGCCGCCTGATCTCGTCCTTGTCCCCGACCGTCTGCTTGATGAGCTCCGCATAGTGCCGCCTGAGCTCGTCTGTTGAGATGCTCACCATGCGGTTCTCTGAGATCGGACGCCAGACTTGGTCCGTCCACTGCATCCAGGTTCCGCGGTGCTCCGCCCAGCGGTAGCGGTCACGGAAGAGCTCCGCCAGCACGAGCGCATGCCCAAGGTCCCGGGTCGGAGCGGGGCTCGCACCCTGCACGGCCTCGGGATGCTTCCTGCGGTGCGTCGCGAGCACGCTTTCGGCGATGCTCCGGACCTCGACCTCCGGTAGTGGCGGCTTCGCATTCGCATTCGCCCCGAGGAGCTCGTTGACCGTCTCCTCGAGGGTGGCTCCTTTGCGGATCCACCTCCCCGCCAGGCGCGTGAGAGATACGTTCCGGGTGCCCTTCGGCGCCCCCTTCGCGATCTCGTCCCAGTCGTCGTCCGTGGCCGCGGCGGGCTCCTTACCGTTCCCGCCCGGAGCGGCCGTAGGCTCTACGAGCTCGCGGGCCTGGGCACGGAGGAGCTCGGCCTGGGCCTTGCGGCCTTCGGCCTCTGCTCTCCTGGCCCGGTCGAGCAGCTGCGCCGCGCGTCGTAGCGGCGGAAGGTCCTGCTCCGCGGAAGCGGAGGCCTGCGTCTTCGCGTCGGCCATGTCCTCGAAAGGATCGTCGTCCTCGAACGGGTCCCTGTCGCTCATCGCTCCGGCCCCCGGAGCTCCGGCGGCAACTCCTCGCGGCCCGGCTTCTGCTCCGCGCGGCGCATCCACTCAAAGAGCGCCCCTTCCCAGTGCCGCCAGAGCTTGTCCAGGCCCCGCGCCCGGGCGCCCACGTCGAAGGCGGCGTTGTACGCCCGGACCCAGCCGTCGCGGTAGCCGCGGCGGTAGGCCTGCTCTGGGGTCTCGGGCGGCGCGGCCATGATCTCGGCCAGACTCGCGACGCTGTACTCGTTCATGCCTTCGTCTCCGCCGAGGTGAACACTACGACGAGGCACTGCCCCGGGAAGTGCCACGAGGGGTAGTCGAGAATCTCGGCCCGGAGCCCGTTCGCGCTCGCCCACGCGATGATGTCCTCGCGCTCCCCGCTGCTCGCATAGGGTTGACTCACGACCGCCGCGGCCTTTCCGCCTGGCCAGCGGTAGTAGGTGGCATGGTCCACGACACGCATCGGCGCCGGGCCGAGGTCGCGGTCGACATTCCTGTACCAGTGATCTCCGGTGAGCGACCAGAGCATGCCGCGCCGCAGGGCTCGCATCCCGAAGGACGCATGCGTGAGCCGCCATCCGCGCCGGCGGGCGAGCTCGCGCTCCAGCCGAGCCCGGGCCTGACTCGCCTCGGCCTTGGCCTCGCGGTACTCGCTCCACTGCCTGTGCGGGCCGTTGTGGTCCTGGCGGTTGATCCACGCCAAGATGGTCGCGGCGAGACTGCTCATCTCGCCCTCTGAGAGCGCTTCGGGGGTGCTCACGGCGCGGGCCTACCTGACGGGCGCGACGACGTGTTCAGCCAGGTACTGCTCAATGTCCTCGCGGCGGAAGCGCACGAGAGGTCCCAACTTCACGTGAGGGATCAGCCGGCGACTGACCCACGTGTAGACGGTGCCGACTTGCACCTTGCAGAGGTCGGCGACGTCCGGCACGGAGAGGAGAGGGGTCGTCTCTTCGACGAGTGTGTCGTTCATGCCCTGAACTATAGCGAGCCGAAAGTGATCGCATCTAGTTGCGATCAAGTAACAGTGTGCGGGTTTCTCGTGTACTTCCGGATCGTGTGCCGTGAGACGGCGAAGCGGTTCTCCGCGCTGGAGCGGAGCCAGCCAATCTTGGCCCGTGGCCGGGCCGCGTGGAGCTCGTCAATGTAGCGTTGCCACTCGGCGCGAACCCGCTCCCGCTCCTCCATGGAGCCGTGTGCTTTGCGCTCGCCGGCGATGTTCCTCTGACGGGTCCTCCATCGCTCGAACGCAGGCCTGCGCAGGAGCTGTACAGCCAGGCGGTCCAGCTCCCTGTCAACGCTTCTGGGCAGGCGCAGGAGGTCGGACTTGGGCCGATCGAACAGGGCCCGCGAAAGGGCGATGCGCGCCCGCAGCTCTATGCGCCACTTTTCCCAGACCGGGTCGTCCAGCGGCCCGGCCGCGGCGAGCAATTCGAGGAGCCAGATGGCGTCCTTGCGGCTCCATCGAATGTGCACGGGGTCTTCCGGATTAGCTCTTCTGCGCATCGCGCGCCTCCCCGAAGAGCCCGTCGCCGAGCTTCCTCACGTCCTCGAAGTCCTTGGGATCCCAGCGGGTGTAGAGGTCGCTCATCGCCTCGCTCTTGTGCCCCGTGAGCATGCGGAGCTTCGCCTCCCCGATGCCCTGCCCGCGGAGGAGCGAGTTGTAGAACACGCGCCAGGAGTGAAACGAGAGCCCGGCCGCGCGGCGCTGGTCCTCGGTCAAGCCGATGGCCCGGAGGGCAGCACAATACGTGTCGTGGATGTAGCGGGAGCCGAAGGGCGTCCGGCCGTCCTTGCCGGCGAAGACCAGGTCCTCGGGGTCCTGCCAGGGCGAGAGCGCCATGACCTCCTCGAGGGCCGCCTCCGTCTTGGCCGGGAGCGGCACCTTGCGCCGGCTTGCCCGCTTCGGCTCGGCGAGGCCACCAAGCTTCCGCCAGCCGTGCTCTATCGCCACCCATCCCTCGTGCACGTGCTGCCGTTGCAGCGCCTGGCACTCGCCCATCCGGGCCCCGGTCGTCGCCGCGAAGAGGTTCAGGGTGTAGACCCGCGTGTCGTTCGCCCAGACCTCCTCGAGTATTCGGAGGTCGAAGAGGGCCTTGATCTGCTCGCGCTCGAGGATGCCCTTGACGCGCCGGGTCTCGTGGAGAGGCTCCACGGTCGCGCAGGGATCGCGGGCTAGGTCGCCGATTCGCACCGCCTCCCGGGTGATGATCTTCAGCCCCGTGAGGCAGTGATTGACCGACGTCGCCGAGAGGTCGCTCTCATCCCGGAGCTTGTAGAGCCAGTCCTCCACGGCCCGCGGGGTGAGCTCGCCGAGGCGCCTGTCGCCGAGGTAGGGGAGTATCCACGTGTCCAGGAAGGACCGCTCGTTGCGGATGTACCCTTCGGAGAGCCCGCCGCGCTCGCGCTTCCGCCGGACGTAGCGGCACTCATCGGTCCACCATGACTCGGTGTACTCCCGGAGTGTCGGGTCGGGCCCGGTGCGCAGCGTGCCGGCCGCGAGCTGGCCCTCCACGTAGGACCTCGCCGCCGACCTCGAGGTCTGGCCGGTGCTCCTGCCCGGGGTGCGGGTGTTCCCCTGCCAGACGCGGTAGTAGAACACGTACACGGGCTTGCCGTTCTTCCGCATGGACGTGGAGCGGCGGTAAAGCTGGAAGGCTCCGCGGTACCGTGCCATCGTATCCTCCCCCTCCCGGAAGGCTACGAGTCGGGCTACACCGGCCGTCTCGTTATCAGACCGTCGCGTAAACCCCTACGCCACGGCGCTTTGTGAGCCAGAACAGGGATTTGAACCCTGGACCTACTGATTACGAATCGGCCCGGGCGCCTCTCGTGCGTTCCGGTCCTTTCCTGTAAGTTACCACGGGTTATGCAGTTACGTCAAGGGGAGCTATCGTCTGTTACGGCTGATTACTGTCGCCTTGTAGGCGGCGAGGGCTACGTCCAGGGCGACAGAAAAGCGCTGTAGCCTCTACGGAGTGCTTGCCCGCACAAAGGAACGCCCCCGAGCTCGCCAGGCCCGGGGGCGCCTACAGGGCGGAGCACGTCGTCAGACCCCGGCGCGCTCCAGTGCCGCCGCCTTGCGCCCGATCTTGAAGTCCTGCCGGTAGGGCGTAGTGAGCTCGAGCAGGTGCTGGGCCGCTGTGTCGATCTCCTCGTTGCTGTAGCGGTCGCCCCGGCGGAGCGCATCCGTGGTGGAACCGTACAGCGCGGCGGACAGATCCTCGAGGAGGAAGTCCTTGAGGGTGCGGCCGTCCGCCTTGATCGAGTCGAGGAGCATCTCGGCTACGCGGCGGGAAACCCGGATCGTGCCCCGTTTCTCGCCGATCTCGAGCGTGATCGTGGCGGTCGCCGAGGAAGCCCGGCCGGCTCCCTTGGCGGGAATGGTGTGCGTGTCGTTCACGGCTGCCCCCTTCCCCTCGAGGGGGCCGCCTTGCGCGCGTCGCCCGAGAGCTCGCCAAGCCTCTGCTCCACCTTCGACAACTGCGTGGAGAGGTTCTCGAGCGAGTCTGAGACTCCAGGGAGGAGCTCCTCGATCTCCTCCGCGTCGAAGCCGTTCCAGATCAGCGACGAGGCGGCGTGCGCCGCGAGGCGGAGCTGGTTGCCGATGGAGTGAAGGTCGTTCGATGCAGCGCTGATCTGCTCAGGCAGGCCGGCCGGTTGAGAGGGCGCGTTCTTCGTACCCTCGGCGGGAATGGTGGTAGGATCGTTCACGCGAAGCCTCCGTAAGGTTCGCTCTCCGTGGTGCTGTAGTGCCGGGAAACCGCCACGGTCGCGGCTTGTCACGGGACGGGAGCTACCCGCCCGCTATCCCGGCGCCCCGAGGATACACCCCGAGGCCGCCGACGTCTATTTCCTGCGCTCCTCCTTCCTCGCTCGGTCAAGCTCCTCGGCCATGAGGCGCTGGATCTCCGCGGCCATCGTCCTCCCGCGCCGAACACACAATGCCTTGAACTCACGGACGAGCTCTTCGGAGACCTTGCGTATGTTGAGGGCCCTCATGTTACCAGTGTAGCGCGGGTAACACGCCGCGTCAAGGAGCTGCCCTGCTTGACTCCGTCCGGTCCTCGGGTGGAGCATCGGTCGGTGGAGGTGTCCGGCATGAGCGACCAGTGGTTGTCCATTCGGAAGACCCCAGAGGGCGTGCACCTCTCCCTTGGCAAGGACTGGATCAGCGGCCTCCGGGCCGTCGGCTTCGAGTACCGAAGGACCGGACCATTCCATCTCCGTTTCGACCTCAATCGCTACCTGCCGGCTCACCCTCGGTCAAAGCCTCTCGACACCCAACAGCAGGATGCGCGTGACTTGGCGGATGGGCGGATGGTCGAGGTGAGCTCTGTCGAGATCCAGTACCAGCGTCTCTGTCGCCAGATCATCGAGAGGGCGCAGCGGATGGAGCAGGCCGGAGGGCTCTGGACGCTGACGGTCCGACTGGGGCGGGACTGGACATGCAGAGTTGTCCCCGCGGAGCGTGCCGGTGGGCTGGTCCTCCAGGTCAGAGAGCCGATGCTGGCCACGGGTCCGGAGAGGTAGCCGTAGGGTCCAGGCCCCGGGAGGCTGGACACGTCGGGCGCGTCGTCAGACCGGCCTCCAGAGGTGATCGTTCTCGGGCTTCATCATCTCCTCCATGGAGCGCCCCCGGGGGGCCCGCGACCCTCCGGAGACATGCCCCGAGGGCTCGACCACCAGGTCCGGCTCCTCCTGGGGAGCAGGCTTCCCGAAGGCCACCGCAAAGCGCTGATCGAAGTCGCGCCGACCCGCGCCGGGTTCCTCGGTCGGCTCAGGCAGGTAGTGCACCGTGAGCCCTCGCTCAGGGGCCGGCGGGGGCCTGGCCTCCTCGCCAGGGGGGCTTTCGCCGGGCGTTTCGTCGCCCTCGAGGGCCGTTCCCGGGGCGTCTGGAGGGGCTCCAGCCTCGGGTGGTATGATTTGACCACCCGGGCTCGCGGACCCCACGGGAGAGGCCGTCTCAGGGGGCATAGGCTCGTTCCACGCCGTGAACGGATCCCAGCCCGCGTACCCCTTCGTCAGACGGTTGGGGTCGATCTCCGGCGTGAGCTCCGCGCGGAGCTGCTCAACGGCCTCTCGGGCCTCCTCGAGGGAGGTCGCGCTGCTCATCGCCTTCGACACCCGCTCGAGTGTGAGCTTGTCGCCGAGGTAGATCGGGACGAAGGCGAAGTCTCCGCCCCCGGGCCCCTCGCGGTCCTGGAGGCCAAGGCCGACCTGGGCCTCCAGGGACAACCCACGCTGGATGATCTCAGTCCACCGTTCCGAAGGCATGCCCCGGAGCGCCGTGGCCTTCTGGTACATGTCGGCCAGGCCGACGTTCAGACTGTGGATCGCGGCATGCGTCTCCCGGACGGTCGGCGCCCGTGACGGCTTCACGACAACCGGCACATCCCCGGCGGCCTCCACTACCGGATCCAGCTGCTCGCGCACCACCTCTGCGAAGACCGACGCGGGTCGCCGGAGCGACGGCTCCACGAGCTTGACTGCAGCACGCTTCGCCCGCGAATCCCGTAGCAGCGCGGCTTGGATCGGCAGGCAATGGCGCCGGTGTCGGATGAAGCTCTGCCGCGAGATACCGCCGTACTTCTTCGCCGCCGTCGCCGAAGGCATGCCCGCCTCGAGGTCCGCGTTTATCTCCGCGAGCTGCGGACTCGCACACACCGCGCAGACGCCCGTGACGTTGCGCCGCTCACCATCGCCCACGTTGTCCTCCTGTGAAAAACCGCGAGCCCGGCCGCAGGGAGCAACGACCTGGGCCCGCGGTGCGCGCGCTACTTCTGCACTTCCTCGATCAGGACCTTGACGACACGCCGGCCCTCGAGGGCCTCGGCGGACACCACGGCGCCGCCTTCGATCCCGCTCGGCCCGGGGGCGTCATAGTCGCCGTCCGCACGCTCGAGGTACCAGCGCAGCCGGGGGGCCGAGCTCAGCCCCACCAGGCGCGAGAGCACCCGCTTGACCTCGGTGCGCAGGGCCGCGTTCGTCACGAGCTGGCCCACGGCCGCCTTCGGCGCTACCGTCGCCGAGGCCGCCTTCGTCTCTGTCTCTGCGATCTTCCTCATGGTCCCCTCCCGTCGATTCGATTGTGCGATCAAGGCTCCGAGGAGCCGTGATTCCTAGATCCCCACCCGCGCGAGCGCATCGCCCAGGGTCCGCGGACGACGCGGTGCAAGCTGCGCCATCATCTCCTTGGCGTACATTTCGGCCTCGGCCTCGCGCTCCTCGAGGGGGCGGCTGAGGTCGAACTGCCGCGTATGCCGAAGCTCATGCGCGACCGCCGACGCGGCCCTCTCGGCGCCCAGGTCCGCGCGGATCCAGATCTCGTCGCGCTTCGCCGGCACGGCCAGCCCCCCGGCATCCACGTCGGTGCTGATCCGGGGCCAGTCCTCCGCCCCCCCGGGATAGCGCTTGAGGTACTCGCGCTCCTGGGCGCCCTCCGGCACGCACCACCTGATCTTGACCGGCCACGGAGGCGCGCAGGCCTCGAGCATCGCCTCGCCGGCGGCGCGGACCTCCGGGTCAACCTCGTCAACTTCGCAGTACCAGAACCGCGACACCGCATCGCGCCACGCGCTCTCGGCCTTGAACCGGACCGCGACGTCGCGCACCACGTCCTGTACGTACCCCATGACCTACCTCCCCCTCTTGCCGCCGACGGCGAGGACCTCGACGAGCCGGTCCCGGATCCGTCGGAGCTCCGGCTCCGCCTTCTTCGCCTCGCGCGCCTGGAGCGCCTCGAGCTGCTCCCGTTCCTTGGCCGCCTTCCACGCGGCGATCCGGAGGGAGCGCGACATGCTCAGGCGGTTGACCACGCCCGCCGCTGAGCGGTACTTCTCCGCCGCTTCGTCCTGTTGCCGCTGAGCCTCCGCAGAGAGCTTCTCCGCGTCCTTGAGCAACGCCCGCTGCTCCGGCGTGCGCCGTACGCTCTCGACACGCTCAGCCGCCGCGACCTTGCGGAGCAGCCGGTCGCGCTGAGCTCGTGCGTCGTCGAACTCGAGCTTGACCCGCTCATACACTTCGATCGCCGCGAGCTCCTCGGGCCCCGGCGGGTTCGCTTCGCGCGCCTGCGCCGTGAGCTCGTCCACGTACGGCCGGCCCGTGCGGTACCACTCGGCCTGGCGGCCGCTGAACGCTTTCGTCGGCAGCTCCTTCCCGCAGTGAGGGCACGTCCGCCCGTTCTTCCCGTTCGTTCCCATGTTCCATCTCCTCCCGTTCTTCTATTCGGCTCCCCGCGACCAGGTGCGCTCCGCGAGCGTGGCCATGGTCGAGGGCTCGTCTGACTCACCGAAGAGCTCGCGCAACTCCACCTCCAGCCGCGGCGCGATGAAGGCCTCGCGTTCGTCGACGAGCTGGCCCACGCCGTGCTCGTGCCACTCCCGCCGGATCGCGACGAGCCGACACGCGATCGCGTTCGCCGCGGTGCTCGGCGGCAGCAGGCGGAGCGCAACCGAGGCGGAGGCCATGAAGTCCACGAGCCCCTTGATGAGCTCCCGATCGCGCTCGTCGCGCTCGTCGATCGTCACCCACTTCGCCATCGCCTAGATCCCCAACACGTCGAGCGATCGGAGCTCTTCGCGGACCAGGATCACGAACTCGCGCATGCTCCCGCCCAGGATCTGCGGCTGGTTGACACTGACGTTGATCTGGATCGGCCTTGCCTGCTGGTAGGTCGCGCCAGCTCCGCCGAACGAGTCCGCCCCTCCCGTCTCGCTTGGCGGGGTCGCCTCCGGGAACGTCGCCGCCGACCCGTAGGCCGCCATCGCCGTGTCCAGCGCAGCGGTGAGCGACCCGCCCCAGTCGACGCCTCCGATCTTGCCCCACTGGAAGGTAACGGCGTAGTAGAGCACCTTACCGAAGGCGATCACCTTCTGCACGAGCCACCCGAAAATCGCCC
>Ga0265297_10005976_pt1 | contig 18050 bp, 14 predicted proteins | sample Munlanlwell13791_FD_192502 | JGI IMG/M metagenome (GOLD analysis project Ga0265297, IMG submission 192502) | Leachate microbial communities from a municipal landfill in Southern Ontario, Canada - Leachate well 137-91 | ecosystem: Engineered > Solid waste > Landfill > Unclassified | place...
GAGATCCAGGCGGTCAAGGAAGAGGACTATCGCTACCCCGGCCCCCGGCCCCAGACCCGGGAGGCGGCGATCCTCATGCTGGCGGACACGGTCGAGGCAGCCACCCGGACCCTCAGCGATCCCACGCCGGCGCGCATCCGCGGCGTCGTCCAGAAGGCCATCAACGCGATCTTCGCGGACGGCCAGATGGACGAGTGCGATCTCACCCTGCGGGACCTGCACCTGATCGCCAACAGCTTCGTGCGCATCCTGACCGGCGTCTTCCACCATCGAGTGGAGTATCCCGACACGCCCCTCCAGGACCCCCCCAGGAAGCGGAGCGATGATGCCGATCACCCTGGCAAACCGGCAGCGGAGGGTCCCCGTCGAAACGGCCTGGCTAAGAAGAGCGGGCCGGGCGACGCTGGCCGCCCTGAACCGCCCCCGAGCAACGTGCAGCGTTCTCCTGGTGGATGACGCCGCCATCCGCGACTTGAACCGGACCTACCGGAATGTGGATGCCCCGACCGACGTCCTGGCCTTCCCCATGCGGGAGGGGCGCTTCGGCCTGCTGTCGCCCGAGCTGCTCGGGGACGTGGTGATCTCGGCCGAGACCGCGGCCCGCCAGGCGCCCGAGGGCGGTCTCCGGGGAGAGCTGGCCCTGCTCCTGGTGCACGGGATCCTGCACCTCGTCGGATATGACCACCACACAGCCGCCGCCCGGCGGCGGATGTGGCGGAAGCAGGAGGCCCTCCTGGCGGACTGCGGGGTGGCGGTGCCCGCCGCCTCCTGGGCCAGCGGAGCCGCCCCGTGAGGCGGACTGCCGCCCTTCTGCCCGCCCTCCCCTGGCGCCTCGGGGCGCTCTGCGGGAGCCCCGCCTCCGGAACCGAGCCCGCGCTGACGATGCGCCTCCAGCCCGAGCGCGTGCGGCAAGGCGGCGTGGCGCTGCTCACGCTGGAGGCTCCTCGGCCGCTCGGCTCGATCCGCATCCTGGCGGGCGCACGGGAGATTCCGGCCGCGCGCCTGGATGGAGGGCTGCACGCCGTCGCCTGGATCGGCGTGGATCTGGAGACGCCGCCCGGGCCGCTCGCCGTCCGCGTCGAGGCGGCGACCGCCGAGGGGCGGCCGGCCGAGTCCGCACGGCTCCTGACGGTGCCGGATGGACGTTTCTCCGTCCAGCGGCTCACTTGCCGTTTCGACGCGAAAGGGCGATCGGAAGTCTCCGTTGCGGTGACGAACGGTCAAGCGGGGTCCTGCGAGAATCACCCCGCTTGACCGTTCTGTCAGGTGGCCGGCATCAACCAACCACCGCGCAGGCAGAAGGCCCGGGAGAACGCACGCAACGAAACCCATGGTTACGGAACGTGCTTTGACTCTGACTTTCTTGCACAAAACGTAACCTTGGGTTACTATACGTGCATGAACGGTCGACTCAAGAGGCCGGAATGGGACCTGCTGTTCGAGACAGCAAGCGCCCAGGAGGGCTACTTCACCACCGGGCAAGCGGCAGAGGCCGGCTACTCGACCCAGCTTCTGCTCAAGCACATCCGCGCCGGGCGGATCGTGCGGACACGCCGAGGCATCTACCGGCTCGTCCACTTCCCCGCAGGTGAGCACGAGGAGCTGATCACCGCATGGCTCTGGTCGGAGCGGGCCGGCGTGATCTCGCACCAGACCGCGCTGGCGCTGCATGGACTCTCCGATGCGCTCCCGGCGAACGTGCATCTGACGCTGCCGCAAGCCTGGCGCCGCCGTCGGTTCAGGGTCCCGGCCGGCGTCGTCCTTCACCACGCGGACGTGCCGCCAGACGATCGCGCCTGGTTCGGCGCGGCTCCGACCACCAATCCTCGGCGTACCCTGAACGACTGCGCTCGTGAAGCCATGGCTCCCGATCTGCTGCGCCAGGCAGCGCAGCAGGCCATCCGCCGGGGGCTCGTCGCGAAGGCCGAACTCCGTGATGTGGACGAGGCCCTGCGCCCCTTTGGAGGACTCGGCGCATGACGGCTCGCACCTACTCCTCCCCCGAGGCCTTCAAGCGGGCGCTCGAGCAGCGCCTCCGCTCGGCGACGAGGACCGGCGGCGAGTTCGCCCGCAGGCGGCAGCTCCTGGTGTTCGATCGTTTCCTCGCGCGCATCGTGGCCGTGCTTGGCGACGCCGCCACGCTCAAGGGCGGCCTCGTGCTGGAGCTTCGCCTCGAGCGGGCGCGCACCACCAAGGACATCGACCTGAGGCTGATGGGCTCGCCCGACGACATCCTTGCCAAGCTCCAGGATGCCGGACGGCGCAACCTCGGCGACTTCATGGCCTTCGAGGTCGGCCCCGACGGTGATCACCCCGAGATCCAGAACGACCGGATGCAGTATGACGGGCTCCGGTTCCGTGCCGAGTGCAGGCTCGCCGGAAAGGTGTACGGCCAGCCCTTCGGAGTCGACGTCGCGTTCGGCGATCCGATCCTCGGTGAGCCCGAAGTCGCGGTGGCCGACGACGTGCTGGCGTTCGCCGGCATCGCGCCGCCCACGCTGCGGCTCTACCCGGTCGCGACCCACATCGCCGAGAAGCTGCACGCGTACACGATGCCCCGCTCGCGCCCGAACTCACGGGTGAAGGACCTCCCCGACTTGGCGCTGCTCGGGACGGTACAAGCGATCGATGCTAAGCGTCTGCGTGCTGCGCTCGATCAGACATTCGCGTTCCGCAAGACCCATCCGCTGCCGTCGTTGGTGCCCGCGCCGCCACCGGCGTGGGAGGCCCCGTACGCGGCGATGGCGCGAGAAGACCAGCTCGCCTGGGCCACGCTCGCCGACGTCACGAGGGCGGTGCAGTCGTTCCTCGACCCTGTGCTCGCGGGCGATCTCGACGCGAACTGGAGTCCCGGCACCTGGTCATGGAGCGGACGATGAGCATCACCAGCCGGCCTTCTGGGTTACCCTCACGCAGAGAGGAGTACTGATGCCGCGCGGGCTCAACGACAAGTTCATGGCAGCCCTGACGGGAGGCGTCCTCACTCCCCTGCTCGATCGCGTGAAGGCCGACCGCACCCTATGCCTCGAGATCAGGGAGGACTACCTCAACATCTACTACCGGGGCGGCAACCTGATGCGGATTTCCCCGGCCGATGGCGGCTACTCGGCGCTCTTCGACACCAAGTACTTCGCGGCCCCGGTGCCTTCGATGCCCGAAGCTCCGCTGCGCGAAGCCGCGCATGTCGCCGCCTGGCTCGCGGCGCTACCCGCCCTGAAGCAGGCGATTGTTGCGGTTGGCGCGGCAGCCCCCTCGCCCCTGCCTGCTCCCCACCGTAACCGCCAGAATCACCGACATCCTCAGCATAGGGATGCCGCCACCGGTACGGCGCGGCCGATGAAATCGGGATAGATGCATTTGATTTGTCCGCTTCGTTAGGATAGGCTCAGAGGTGAGTGTTGTGCTTCCCGCAGACCCTTCGATGGGGGAAGACGGCGGATCGTTAGGTTGCTCCAGCACCCTTCCGGTTATTCATTTTGTACTACTCGCCATTGTGGGGTACCATGACCGCTGGAATAGACACAAGTTCTGAGCCGTTCAAGGCGGGGTACGTGGCCGTCATCGGCCGACCTAACGTGGGGAAATCCACCCTGGTGAACCGCCTGGTGGGTCAGAAGCTCTCCATCATCTCCCCCCGGCCGCAGACCACCTGGCACCGCATCCTGGGGATCCAGAATCTCCCCGGCGCCCAGCTGCTCTTCCTGGACACTCCCGGGATCCACCGATCGGACGCCGTCTTCAATCGTGGCCTGATCCGGGCGGCAATCGCCGCGCTCCACGACGCGGATGTCGTGCTCTGGGTGGCGGACGCCACCCAGCCGGACGACCCGGACGATCTGCTGATCCAGGAGGAGCTCCAGGGCACCCCGCCGGGCAAGCCCGTCCTCCTGGTCCTCAACAAGGTGGACCAGGTGCCCAAGCCGACGCTGCTGCCCATGATCGCCGCCTGGCAGGCCCGCTATCCGTTCCGGGAGATCATCCCCCTCTCCGCGCTGTCCGGAGACAACGTCGACCGGCTGGAGGCGCTGCTCGTCCGGGAGGTCCCGGCCGGCCATCCGTTCTATCCGGCCGAGGAGCTCTCCGACCGCTCCGAGCGCTTCTTCATCGCCGAGATCCTCCGCGGGCGGGCCTTCGAGCTCTTGCGGCAGGAGCTCCCCTATGCGGTGGCGGTCGAGGTGGAGGCGGCGCGGGCGAGGGAGGGGCGAAACCTCACCGACGTGGAGGCCACCCTCTACGTGGAGAAGGAGTCCCAGAAGGGCATCGTGATCGGCGCCGGAGGGGGGACGCTCAAGCGGATCGGCTCGCGGGCGCGGCCGGAGATCGAATCCCTCCTGGGGACGCCGGTCTTCCTGCGGCTGACGGTGAAGGTCCTGGAGGGGTGGCGCACGAATCCCGCCGCGCTGAAGCGCTTCGGCTACCTGGAACCCTAGCAGGCCGCGAAAAAGGCCCATCTGCTGCGCTGGCCCGCCTTGCATCTGGACCTTTTTTGGCGGCCTGACTGATCAAGAATCATTCGATAACCTCTAGAGGGATCTCGATTACGAATGGCGAATTGGATGGGCCGGTATTGCTCCAATCCGAAATTCGAAATTCGAAATTGATCGCATGCCCCTACGCTCGACGGATGCGGTGATCATCGGCGGCTACGACCTGGCGGAGGCGGACCGCATCGTCGTCTTCTACACCAAGGAGGCGGGCAAGCTCCGCGCGGTGGCCGACGGGGCCCGGCGGATCCGCTCCCGGTTCGGCGGCACGCTGCAGCTCTTCACCCAGGGACGGCTGGTCTACTTCGAGCGCCCCAACCGCACCCTGCACAAGGTGAACGAGTTCGCCGTCCTCCGGGCCCACCAGCCGCTCCGGGAAGAGCTGGACCGGATCGCCCTGGGCTCGACCCTGGTGGAGGCCCTGGCCCTGGGCGTGGAGGACGAGGAGCCGTTTCCCGAGCTGTATCGGCTCGCGGCGGAGGGGCTGGACCTGCTGGAAGCCGCGGGGAGGCCGGCGGTGATCCTGCACGGCTTCTTCCTGCACCTGCTGCGGCTGCTGGGCTACCTGCCCGAGCTGTCCGTCTGCGTGGGATGCCGCGCCCCGCTCCAGCACCGGACTCCCGCGGCCCTGAGTCCCGGCCGCGGCGGCCTGCTCTGCCCGGCCTGCCGTCCGCGGGCAGGGGACGCCTTGCCGCTCGCCCCCGACGCCCTGGGCTTCCTGCGCGGCGCCGGAGGCGCGCCGCTTCGGCTCATGGACCGCGTGGGGCTGGCCCCGGCGACGGAACGGGAGGTGGGGGCGGCTCTGCGCGCCTTTCTCCAGCATGTGCTGGGACGCCCCCTGCGTTCCGCCGAATTCCTCGATCGGCTTTCCGGCGGCTGAGCCCGGCCGGGGAGGGCCGTGCGGGCAATTCGACAACTCCCCGGAATCAATGGAGTTCGCGCCGCTTGGCAAGGTTTTCCCTTGAACTTTCCGCAGGGATTTGGTAGTTTTCTGGTTCGCATTTTCTCATGACAGGCTCCGGGGAGAACCGGCATGACTTTTCAGAACCTCGTCCTCTCGCTGCAGAATTTCTGGGCGGAGCACGGCTGCGCCATCCAGCAGCCCTACGACGTCGAAGTCGGGGCCGGCACCAGCAACCCGGCGACCTTCCTGCGCGTCATCGGACCGGAGCCGTGGAACGTCGCCTATGTCGAGCCCACCCGGCGGCCGGCGGACGGCCGGTACGGGGAGAATCCCAACCGCCTCCAGCACTACTACCAGTTCCAGGTCGTCCTGAAGCCGTCCCCGGCGCACGTCCAGGAGCTCTACCTGCAGAGCCTCAAGCGCATCGGCGTGGACCCCATGAAGCACGACATCCGCTTCGTGGAGGACGACTGGGAATCTCCCACCCTGGGGGCCTGGGGACTCGGCTGGGAGGTCTGGCTGGACGGCCTGGAGATCACCCAGTTCACCTACTTCCAGCAGGCCGGAGGCCTCGAGCTGAAGCCGGTCTCCGCCGAGATCACCTACGGCCTCGAGCGCATCGCGATGTTCCTGCAGAGCGTGGACAGCGTCTACGACCTCCGCTGGAATGACCGCCTGACCTACGGGGATATCCACCACCGGAGCGAGGTCGAGTGGTCGGTCCATAACTTCGAGTCGGCGGATGTGGCCATGCAGCTCTCCCTCTTCGAGATGTACGAGCGGGAGTCGCAGCGCCTGGCGGCCGAGGGGCTGGTCCTGCCCGCCTACGATTACTGCCTGAAGTGCTCCCATACCTTCAATATCCTGGATGCCCGGGGTGCCATCGGCGTGACCGAGCGCACCCATTTCATCGGACGGGTCCGCGCCCTGGCCCGGCGGGCCGCCGAGACCTATCTCAAGCAGCGCGAGGAGATGGGGTTCCCCCTCCTGCGCCAGTCGGGGCACTGCGACCCCTCACCGGCCAGGTAACATCCAACCGGTCGCTGCCGTGCATCCGACCGACCCGCGAGCGCGCATGGCCAAAGAACTGTTGTTCGAGATCGGGACCGAGGAGATTCCCTCGAGTTACCTCCCCGGAGCCCTGGAAGGGCTCAAGGCGGCGGCGGAGCGCCTCTTCACGGGCGAGCGGCTGGCCTTCGCCGGCCTGCGGACGCTGGGCACCCCGCGGCGCCTGACCCTGGTCGTGGAGGAGCTCGCCGAGCGGCAGGCGGATCTCCGGCGAGAGGTCACCGGACCCCCCAGATCGGCGGCCTTCGACGCGGAGGGCAAGCCCACCCGCGCCGCCGAGGGGTTCGCGCGGGCGCAGGGGGTCCCCGTGGAGCAGCTCGAGGTGAAGCGGCTCGACCGGGGCGAGTACATGGTGGTGGCGGTCGAGGAGAAGGGGGGCCGAACCCCCGAGATCCTGGCGAGCCTCCTGCCCCGGCTGGTCGGCGCCCTGGCCTTCCCCAAGTTCATGCGCTGGGGGGAGGGGGACGTCCGCTTCGTGCGGCCCATCCGCTGGCTGCTGGCCATCTACGCGGGGAAGCCGCTGGCCGTCGCCGTCGATCTCGTGACGGCGGAGGGCAAGACCTACGGCCACCGCTTCCTGGCCCCCCGCGGGGTCCGCGTGCGCAGCCTCCAGGACTACCTCGCCGCCCTGGAGGACCGGTTCGTGATCGTCGATCCCGCCCGCCGGCGCGCCATGGTCCGGGAGGGGGCCATCGCGGCCGCCGCCGGCGTGGACGGCCATCCCGTCCTGGACCCGGCCCTGGTGGAGACGGTGGCCGACCTGGTGGAGTACCCCGTCGCCGTCTGCGGCGCCTTCAAGGTCGACTTCCTGGAGCTGCCCCGGGAGGTCATCGTCACTCCCATGGAGAAGCATCAGCGCTACTTCCCGGTGGTGGACGCGGCGGGAAAGCTGCTCCCCCACTTCATCGCGATCGCCAACATGCGGGTCAAGGATGTCGAGCTGATGCGCCGGGGCTACGAGCGGGTGCTCAAGGCCCGCCTGAGCGACGCGGAGTTCTTCTACCGTGAGGACCGGAAGCGGCCCCTGGCGGACCGGCTGCCCGAGCTCGGCCGGATCATCTTCCAGGAGAAGCTGGGCTCGGTGGCCGACAAGGCGAAACGGATCCGGGCCCTGGCGGGCTTCCTGGCGAGCCAGGCAGAGCCTGCCCTCGCCCCTGCCGTGGACCGGGCGGCCCAGCTCTGCAAGGCGGATCTCGTCACGAACATGGTGAAGGAGTTCCCCGAGCTCCAGGGAGTCATGGGGCGGGTCTACGCCCAGCTCTCCGGGGAACCCGACGACGTCTGCCGGGCCATCGAGGAGCATTACCTCCCCCGCGGGGCGGGCGACCGCCTGCCCGAGTCGATGGTGGGGGCCCTGGTGGGCATCGCGGACCGGCTGGACTCCATCGCCGGCTGCTTCCGTATTGGCCTGATCCCCAGCGGGTCGGAGGATCCCTACGCCCTCCGCCGCGCTGCGCAGGGGGTGATCCAGACGATCCTGCACCGCCGGATCCGGCTGTCGCTGGACGGCGCCGTGGCGGCCGCCCTGGCCGGCTTCGAAGCCATGGGGGGGAACGCGGCGGCGGCCCAGGGGGAGATCCTGGACTTCCTGCGCGCCCGCACCGAGGCCCTCCTGATCGATCGAGGGCTGCCGGCCGAGGTCGTCTCGTCGGCCCTCTCCGCCGGCTCGGCGGACGTCGTCGATGCCGCCCTGCGGGCCGAGGCCCTGACGACGCTCCAGCGCGAGCCGGACTTCGGCGAGCTGTGCACCGCCTTCCGCCGGGTGGTGGGCATCGTGCCGAAGGGCTTCGACCGGGCGGTCGATCCGGCGCGGCTGGCGGAGCGGGCGGAGCGGGCGCTCTATGCCCAGGCCATGGAGCTCAAGGAGACGGTGGATCGGCTGGTGGCGGCCCGGGACTACCAGGGGGCCCTCCGGGAGATCGCCGAGCTCAAGCCGGTGGTGGACATGTTCTTCGAGGAGGTGCTGGTGATCGGGCCGGACGAGGCCCTGACGGCCAATCGGTTTGCGCTCCTCAAGACGGTGGGGAGCCTGTTCGCGCAGATCGCGGACTTCACGAAATTCACCGGGTAAACATCAACTGGAGGGTTCGATGGCGACAGCGAAAAAGTGGGTCTATTTCTTCGGGAGCGGCAAGTCGGAGGGGCGCGCCGAGCAGAAGAACCTGCTGGGCGGCAAGGGGGCCAACCTGCACGAGATGACCCGCATGGGCATCCCGGTGCCGGCGGGCTTCACCATCACCACCGAGGCGTGCATCTACTACACCGAGAACAAGAAGCAGTACCCCCAGGGGCTCTGGAAGCAGGTCGAGGAGGCCCTGAAGAAGCTGGAGAAGTCGATGGGGGCCACCTTCGGGGACGCCGTCAACCCGCTGCTGGTGTCGGTCCGCTCCGGCGCTCGCGTCTCCATGCCGGGGATGATGGACACCGTCCTCAACCTGGGCCTCAACGACGTCACCCTGAAGGCCCTGATCGCCAAGACCAAGAACGAGCGATTCGCCTACGACTCCTACCGGCGCTTCATCCAGATGTTCGGCGACGTGGTGCTCGGCATCGAGAAGGCCCACTTCGAGCGGCTGATCGAGGCCATCAAGCACGAGCGCAAGGTCAAGCTGGACACCGAGCTGACCGCCGAGGACCTGAAGCGGCTGGTCGAGATCTTCAAGCGGTCGGTCAAGGAGAAGATCGGCAAGGACTTCCCGCAGGATCCCAAGGAGCAGTTGAAGTACGCCATCAACGCCGTGTTCGGCTCCTGGGATAACCAGCGCGCCGTGACCTACCGGAGGCTGAACAAGATCCCCGGCGACTGGGGGACCGCGGTCAACGTCCAGGCCATGGCCTACGGGAACATGGGCGAGAACTCCGGGACCGGCGTGGCCTTCACCCGCGACCCCGGCACCGGCGAGAAGCGCTTCTTCGGCGAGTACCTGATCAATGCCCAGGGCGAGGACGTGGTGGCCGGCGTCCGCACCCCGGTGCCCATCGCCGAGCTGAAGCGGCAGATGCCCAAGATCTACGCCGAGCTGGAGAAGATCTACAAGCGGCTGGAGAAGCACTACCGCGACATGCAGGACATCGAGTTCACCATCCAGGAAGGCAAGCTCTACATGCTCCAGTGCCGCGCGGGCAAGCGCACCGCGGCCGCGGCCGTCAAGATCGCCGTGGATCTGGTGAAGGAGAAGATGATCAGCAAGGAGGAGGCCATCCTGCGCGTCTCCCCGGGGCAGCTCGACCAGCTGCTCCACCCGCGGGTGGATCCCTCGGCCAGGCCGCAGAAGATCGCCAAGGGCCTGCCGGCATCCCCCGGCGCCGCCGTCGGCAAGGCCGTCTTCACCGCGGCCGAGGCCGAGGAGATGGCGGCCAAGGGCGAGCGGGTCGTCCTGGTGCGCCTGGAGACCTCGCCCGAGGACATCGGCGGCATGCACGCGGCCCAGGGCATCCTGACGGCCCGCGGCGGCATGACCTCCCACGCGGCGGTGGTGGCCCGCGGCATGGGCAAGCCCTGCGTGGCCGGCTCGAGCGACATCACGGTTTACGAGGAGCACGGCTACTTCTTCGCCCGGGACACCAAGGTCAGCCGCGGCGACTTCATCACCCTGGACGGCAGCACCGGCGAGGTCATGCTGGGTGAGGCCAAGCTGATCAAGCCCGAGCTGTCCGGCGACTTCGCCACGCTCATGGCCTGGGCCGACAAGTGCCGGAAGATCGGCATCCGCGCCAACGCCGACACCCCGCAGGACGCCAAGGTCACCAAGCAGTTCGGCGGCGAGGGCATCGGCCTCACCCGCACCGAGCACATGTTCTTCGAGGGGGACCGGATCGACGCGGTCCGGGAGATGATCCTGGCCAACGACCTGGAGGGGCGCAAGAAGGCCCTGGCCAAGCTCCTGCCGATGCAGAAGAAGGACTTCAAGGCCATCCTGGGCATCATGGGGAACCTGCCGGTGACCATCCGGACCCTGGATCCGCCGCTGCACGAGTTCCTGCCCAAGACCGAGGAGGACATGCAGGATCTCTCCAAGAAGAGCGGCATGACGGTCGAGCGGATCAAGGCCAAGGTGGACAGCATGCACGAGTTCAACCCCATGCTGGGCTTCCGCGGCTGCCGCCTGGGGATCGAGTACCCCGAGATCACCGAGATGCAGGCCCAGGCCATCTTCGAGGCCGCCTGCGAGCTGAAGAAGGAGGGGAAGGCCTCCTTCCCCGAGGTCATGATCCCGCTCATCGGCACGCTGGCCGAGTACCAGCTCCAGAAGGACATCGTGGAGCGGGTCGCCAAGGAGACCCAGAAGAAGTACGGGGTCAAGGTCAAGTACATGATCGGCACCATGATCGAGATCCCGCGCGCCTGCATCGCGGCGGGCGAGATCGCGAGCGAGGCCGAGTTCTTCTCCTTCGGGACCAACGACCTGACCCAGACCACCCTGGCCCTGTCGCGCGACGACGCCGGCAAGTTCCTCCCGATGTATGTGGACCGCAAGATCTACAAGGAGGACCCCTTCGTCAGCATCGACCAGGAGGGGGTCGGCGAGATGATGAAGATGGGGGCGGAGCGCGGCCGCAAGGTTCGCAAGAACCTCGAGCTCGGCATCTGCGGCGAGCACGGCGGCGACCCGGCCTCGGTCATCTTCTGCCACGACATCGGCCTGGACTACGTCAGCTGCTCCCCCTACCGGATCCCGGTGGCCAAGCTGGCGGCGGCCCACGCCAATCTGAAGGGCAAGGTGAAGGTGGTGGACAAGGGCGAGAAGTAGTCGCCGCGTACTGCGCGCGTAACTTCAACGGGGGTCCCGAGTCTTCGGGACCCCCGTTGGTTTTTCCGAGCCCTCGATACAGGCATCCGGGAGCTATCGCCGACGGCGACGCGGGTGAGCGTCCCCGCGGAATGAATCAGTATGGCGGCCCCGGAGTTCTCCGCCGAGCGCCATCGAGAGCTTCGCCCCCCGTCCCGGTCGCGCGCGGATTGCACGCCCGGCAAGGCCGCGTTCCGGTGTCGGACTAGAATCCGAGCAGCGTGAACATGACGATCAGCGCGGCGACAAGCGTCGGAGCCGCATTCCGTTTCGCCAGCTCGAGGGGATTCACTCCGGCGATCCTCGCGCAGATGATCGCGGCCCCTGCGACAGGCGACATGCTGCGTCCGAGCCCCGCGGCGATCTGCGCCATCGAGCCGAGCTCGATGATCCCGTAGCCGAACTGCGCGGCATGCGGCGTGATCGCCCCGTTGAAGGCGAGCGCTGCGGCATTGCCGGAGCCGGACACGGCGGCGATGGCAAAGGGGCCGAACGTGGAGGCGAACTGGGCAATCTGCTGGGAGTTCTTCATCACCTCGATCAGCGCTCCCGTCAACCCGATGACTTCCATCCCTTTCGTGAACACCGCGGCGGCGGCCATCAAGCCGACGATGTCGCCGTACCCGTCCCCGGTCCCCTTGAAGAATTTTACGGTCGCTTGGCCTGGATTTGCCCGCGTCACGATCATGCCCAGGATCGTCCCGATCACCATGGCCTGCGCGACGGTGATTTCCGGAATCAGACGAACCTGCTTGCTGCCGATGACCAGCAGCACGAGGGGGACGACGGGGATGAGGGCCCACAGGTAATTGATACGGAACTCGGCTTCGCCTTCCATGACCTGCTCCGAATGCTGGCTGCCGGCCCCTTCTTTCTTCAGGTAGGCGATGAGGGCCAGCAGGAGAGCGGCGACGACTGCCGCCAACAACACCTGCTTGGTGAAAGTCGCGATGACGGTCATCACATCGACGTTGGCAATCTTCGCGACCTGCGGGTTGAACATCAGCCCCGGGCTCAGCACGCTGCCCCAGGTCCCGAGCAGGACGGCGCTGGCGGCAAGCGCCGGGTGCGCCCCAGCCCCGATCAGGGTCGGAATCAGGAGCGCGCCGACTGCAGCGGCGACTCCTGCCGCGCTCGGGAGGGCGATATTGAGCGCGAAGGTCACGAGGACGGCGCCCGGGACCAAGACGATCTTCGCTTTCTTCAGCAGATTGGTCAGAAACACGACCAGGTGTTTGCTGCAACTCGTGTGGTCCATGACGTAGCTGAAGCCGATGACCGTACAGATGGTCGTGACCAGCTCGCCCGCGACCATCGTCTTGACAAAGCTGTCAAACGCTCCCGTGAGATTGCCCCCGAGAACGGCCATCACGACCCCGGAAACGAACAACACCATGCGCGTTTCGAAGTTCTTGATGATCGCGTAGAACGTGGCGACGACCAGGACGGCGCCAATCCACACCATGATGTCACCTCCGCGCGTGATTATTTCGCCAGTTGCGCCAGGACATCCGTCAGCACGTCGATTCCCGCCATGATGTCATCCGTCTTGGCGTGTTCTTCCGGCGTGTGGCTCACGCCGTTGCGGCATGGAATATGAATGACGCCGGTGGGGGCGATTCTCGCGATATTTTGCGAATCGTGACCGCCGCCGCCGACCATGCGGGTCCGGGAGATGCGCGATCGGTCGCACGCCTTCTCGATGAGCGCCATGAGGCCGTCGTCCAGATGCACGGGCTTCGCCGAGGAGATGACGTCGATGTCGACCGCGGCGCCCTCTTCCGCCGCATGCCGGGCGGCGCTGGCTTTGATCTGTTCGATGACCCGCGTCACACTGTCAAAGGTGATGCCGCGGACATCGACCCACATCTCGACAAATCCCGGAACGACATTCATCGCGCCCGGCATCACCTTCATCATCCCGACCGTGCCGACGATCCCCTCGGCGGCGGAGGCCGCCGCGTACCTGCGTACCGCCAAAACGATGTGCGACGCCGCAACCAGCGCATCCTGGCGGCCGTCCATCGGCGTGGTTCCCGAGTGGGCCGGATTACCATGGATCTGTATCGAAAGCCGGATCGGCGCCGCAATGTCGGTGACGACCCCGATCGCGATCTTCCCCTTCTCCAGGACGGGCCCCTGCTCGATATGCAGCTCCAGGAAGGCTTTCAGTTCTGCCGGGTTCCGTTTGGCGTCGGCAATCCTGTCGAACCGCAGGCCGCGCGACGCCAGCACCTCGGGAACCGTCCGGCCCGTCGTATCCTTCATCGTCGCCCACTTGTCCGGGTCGGCTATGCCGCAAATCGAGCGGCTGCCGAGGTGGGCGAAACCGAAGCGGCTCGACTCGTGCCCGGCGAATACCCAGACTTCGAGCGGACATTGCCTCGGCCCCTTCGCCTGCAGACGCCTCACCGCGCACAGAGCACCGATGACGCCAACCGAACCGTCGAAGTTGCCCCCGCCCGGAACCGTATCGACGTGCGAGCCGGCCGCGACGACCAATGCGCCGGGGTCGTTCCCCTCCAGGCGGCCGACGATGTTGCCGACCGGATCCATGCGAACCGCCATCCCCATCTCTTCCATCGTGGCCATGATCAGTTTTTTGGCCTCCCAGTCGGCATCGGAATACGCCAACCGGTTGTAGCCTCGATCGAGCTTCCCGATCTGACCGATCTTCTCGAACATCATCTCTACCCACGCCTTGTCCATGCGCCTCTCTCCTCCTTTCAGGATGCGGACAGCGCGTTTGCCGACGTCGTCTGGAACGTGCTTGCCCGCATGGATCGAGCCTTCGCCGCGAAACTGCGCTGCGACCGCACTCCACGGGAAGACCGCGACGCGCAATGAAAGACCGCCCCCCCGATCGGCACGCCGCCAGCGGATGGAAGCGCTCCCTTCGGGCCGCAACCGGGAGGAGGCGACGGGCACGTCCGTTCGCGCCTGCAACGCCTGCACCGGCCAGGCGTTGACACTGCATGTCACGGGGCATGAAAGCGAGCGGGAGGGGCGAGAGGCAAGATGGGTGCCGGGAGCCTCGCGTACCCCCCGAGGGCCCGCCGGTGTCATGCGGCGCCCGCTACAGGGGAGTCGCCACGGCTGAGACAGAGTTTCCCCCACACGGACCCGGCTGGCAAGCCGAAAACTCGGCCGCTCCCGTCCCGGACCCGAACGGACCGGGCGGCCGTCACACCACGGTCCCCCGCGCCGCCTTCTCCGTGCCGGAGTTCCGCACCGCCGCCTGACAAGCCGGGTCTCAAGGCGCGCGCAGACCCGGCGGCGGGACCGGAGAACGCATCGTCCCGTCTCCCCGTGTCTGCACTCTTCCGTCTGATGAATCGGTGTCCCCGTGTTTCGGCTTTTTCTTGCCTTCAGCCCCGGCGAGCCGCTCAGAACCGGACGGCCGGGAAGCGGTAGGTGCGGGCGGTCGGGTCCGGCGCGGTTCGGGCGGCGACCCGCAGCAGGAGCGCCATGGCCACTGCCCAGCCGATCCCGATCTGCACCAGGCAGCGGCCGAGATCCGCCCCGAACCCGGCGGCTCCGACGCGCACCCCGGCCCAGTAGGCCAGCGGTCCGCCGAGGGCCCCGAAGCCGAGCGCGAGCAGCGGACGGCTGGTGATCCAGGCGAGTGCGTAGTGCAGGGTGGCGGCGAACTGCAGCCAGAGGACGAGCAGCCAGGGCGGCGGCAGGGCCGGGTGGAGGCCCGTGTCACCGAAACGAAGTACGCCGGTGTGGAGGTGGAGGCTGTCGATCAGCACCCCGAGCAGCAGGGCCGCAAGCAGGAGCCGGGCTTCCCGGCGGGGATGGCGCACGAGCGCGAGGTGCGCAAGCACCAGGAGGAGACCGGACGCGGCGGCAAGCAGGGGCCTGCCGGCGGCGGCGCCGAACACGCAGGCAAACCAGCCGGCCTGGAAGAGGAGGAGATTCACCAGGGTGGTGCGGCCGGAGAGGTCGCTCAGCATGGCGGGCCGACCGGCTCGCCCATCCGCGCGAGCACAAGGTGGTGGTCGCGCACCAGTCGGTTGCGGAATCCGGCCTCGCAGTAGCTGAAGTAGTAAACCCAGCGCCGCACGAAGCTCTCGTCGAAGCCGAGCTCCAGGACCTCCTGCCGCCGGGCGAGCAGGGCCGCCCGCCAGAGGGCCAGAGTCCGCACGTAGTGGACGCCGATGTCCTCCAGGCCGACCAGGTTGAGGCGGGTCCCCGCGGCCATGGCCGCCAGCATGGCGCCGAGCGAGGGCAGGTGGCCCCCGGGGAAGATGTGCTTGCGGATCCAGTCCGAGCCGAGGCGGTAGGCCCGGTACTTCTGGTCCGGCATGGTGATCGCCTGCAGGACGATGCGCCCCCCCGGCGCGAGCAGCCGATCGAGGGCCCGGAAATAGTCCGGCAGGTGGCGGTGGCCGACCGCCTCGATCATCTCGACGGAGAGGATCTTGGAGAACTGCCCCTGCAGGTGGCGGTAGTCGGCCAGCCGCACCTCGATCCGCGATTCCAGCCCGGCCTCGCGCACCAGCCGCTCCACCCAGGCGTGCTGCTCGCGGGAGATGGTCGCCGCCGTCACCCGGCAGCCGGTGTGCCGCACCGCCTCCAGGGCGAGTCCGCCCCAGCCGCAGCCGATCTCGAGCACATGGATCTTGCGGCGCTGGGCCGTCTCCAGCGTGTCGGCCGGGTCGAGAAAGAGACCGCTCGAGTAGCACATGGTCGGATCGAGAAAGAGACGGTAGAAGTCGTTGCCCAGATCGTAGTGGGCGCTGATGTTGCGCCGGCTCCCCGCCAGGGTGTTGTCGCGCCGCAGGTGGCGGAGGAAGTTGAGCGTCCTGCCGGCCAGCGCCGACCACAGCCTCCGGTCGTCGATCGCCTCCTCGCGCAGGGAGAGCAGGGCCAGCAGCGCCACCAGGTCCGGGCTGTCCCAGTCGCCGTCCGTGTAGGACTCGCCGAAACCGATGTCCGCGGCGAGCATGGCGCGTCGGAAGAAGCGGTGGCGGCGGACGCTGATGGCCGCCTGCGGCTGGCCGTGCGGGTCGCCGAAGACGAGCCGGTCGCCGGCCGGCGTGGTCAGGGTCAGGCTGCCATGATCGAGCCGGGAGAAGAATCGGGTCAGCACCCGCGCGCCCAGCCGTTCGAGCGGACCGGGTCCGGGCCGCCGGATGGTGAGCGGCGAGCAGGGCTCGGGCCTGGGGTGGACCGGCAGCTTCTTGCCCAGGTAAAGCCGCGCCGCCTGCACGAGGATACGGGGAAAGCTGAGAACGGCCCGCAGCGGGTGGAGCAGCACGGTGCGGGCCAGGGTCGACGGGGTGAGCGGCGCCGCCCGGCCGGTGAAGGAGGCATGCAGGGCCGGCTCGCCGTCGATGCGGTAGGTGATGGCCAGGGTCAGCGTCTCGCCGCCCGGCGGGCTGAGGTGGAAGCGGTAACCGCCGGTGCGCGGGAAAAAGGGGGAGACATGAAAGGCCTTGTCGACGGAACACCCGTTCCCGTCGCCGCGCAGCACGTAGAGGTGGGTGTCGCCAAAGGTGTTGTTCACCTGCACGAGCACCGCGAACACCTGGCCGTCCGTGTCCAGGCAGAAGAAGAAGCTGGCCGGGTTGAACACGTAGTGGAACTGGCGCAGGGCGGTGACGAGCATCACCCGCGCCGGCTCCCCGGCCACGCCGTTCTCCCGCAGGGCGCGGCGGACCTTGTCGAGAAGCGGCGCCGCGCCCGGGAAGAGGTAGTCGCGATCGTGCAGGGCGAGCGGCCGCACGCGGTTGTGGCCGAACCAGCAGCTCTGCCGCGCCAGGTCGTCGAGTTCGTCCAGGTCGAGGGCGTAGAGGTGCAGGGGGTAGGTAAAATCGTGCCGGACACCGCGACGGCGCGTGTGGTGCAGCCGGCCGGTGTACAGGCGGGAGTTCATCGTCGCCCCTGCAGGTGGGCCGCGGCCTGGTGGGCGGCGCGGACGGCGTCCTCGTGGAAGCCGTAGCCGAAGTAGCTGCCGCAGAACCAGGTGTCGCGCACGCCGTTGAGCGACGGCAGCGCCGCCTGGGTGGCCATGCTGGCGTCGGTGAACAGCGGGTGGTGGTAGTCCATGCGGGCGAGCACCCGCGACTCGTCAAAACCGGAGGGCCGGTTCAAGGTCACCAGGTAGTGGCGGTCGGTGCGCAGGCCCTGGAGCAGGTTCATGGAGTAGGTGACGTACACCGGCTGCCCGCCGCGGTCGCCGGCCTCGCGGCGGAAGCTCCAGCAGGCCCAGGCCCGCTGCGCGGGCGGCAGCACCGTGGTGTCGGTGTGCAGCACGGTGCTGTTGATCTCGTAGCGCCAGGCGCCGAGCAGCCGCGCCTCCTCCGCGCTGGGCTCGGCCAGCAGGCGCAGGGCCTGGTCGGCATGGGTGGCGAGCACCGCCGCGTCGAACCGCTCCGCCGGCCGGTGGGCGATCTGCAGCTCCACGCCGGATCCCGGCCGGTGGATCTTATCGATCGGGCAATCCAGCCGCACCTCGCCGCGGAACCGGTCGCGAAAGGCCCGGACGTAGCTGTGGCTGCCGCCGGCCACGGTCCGCCAGCGGGGCCGGTGGCGCAGGTCGAGGAGCCCATGGTTCTTGAAGAAGCGCAGGAAGGAGCGGGCGGGAAAGGCGGTCACCCGGTCGGCCGGGGTCGACCAGATGGCGGCGGCCATGGGCGCGAGATAGTTGTCCACCATGAAGGGCAGGAAGCGGTGGCGATCAAGGTAGTCCGCCAGGGTGCCGAGGTCCGCGTCGCCGGCCAGGTCGGCCTCGGCCTGGCGGCAGAACCGGCCGATCTCGAGCAGAAACCGGTAGAAGCGGGGACGGAGCAGGTT
>Ga0265297_10005977_pt1 | contig 18046 bp, 12 predicted proteins | sample Munlanlwell13791_FD_192502 | JGI IMG/M metagenome (GOLD analysis project Ga0265297, IMG submission 192502) | Leachate microbial communities from a municipal landfill in Southern Ontario, Canada - Leachate well 137-91 | ecosystem: Engineered > Solid waste > Landfill > Unclassified | place...
TCACCGGTTTAAGGAGCGGAGACAATGTAGTCTGGCAGATTGATGATATAAATGACTATATCGACCTGGTGAAGCCTTTTGTGCAAGCCGCGCTTAAAGATAAGAGAAAGGTCGTATACATAAGGTTTGCCCAGCATAAGGATCTACTTAAGCCGTCGAAGGATATCAAGCGTTATGAATTAAATGCCCATGCCGGATTTGAGACCTTCACTACTAAGGTGAACAATATTATCACACAGGAAGGTGAAGGTGCTTATTATGTGTTCGATTGCCTTTCGGACCTTCTTTTAGCCTGGGCTACCGACCTGATGATTGGTGATTTTTTCATGGTCACCTGTCCGTATCTTTTCGAACTTAAAACTGTCACTTATTTTTCGATATTACGCAATCACCATTCTTTTAAATCAATAGCCCGTATAAGAGAAACAACCCAGCTGCTCCTGGATGTATATCATTGCGGGGGAAGTTCCTATATCCACCCTTTAAAGGTTTGGAATCGGTATTCACCGACCATGTTTCTTCCTCATTTAAAAAAGCTCAATCGCTGTTTACCTATAACCGATAGCGCTAATTCCGCCAAAGTACTTAATTATATCCGTCAAAAGGGAGTAGAAAGCGTCAAGAGAAACCTTGATTATTGGGACCGTTTATTTATTGAGGCCGAGGAGCTATACAAAAAAGGTTCACCCAAAGAGAAAATCAAAGAGATGGTTAAAAAGCTCAGCGGCATCATGATCACTAAGAATAAAAAGATCCTTACCCTGGCCCTGGAAAATTTTTCCCTGCAGGAACTGGTTGAGATCAAATCAAGGCTGATTGGTACAGGTTTTATCGGAGGTAAAGCTGTGGGTATGCTTTTGGCCAGAAAAATCCTTTCCAAAACGCTTGCCGACTGGCAGGACTTTTCCGAGTCGCATGATTCGTTTTATATCGGGTCGGATATATTTTACTCCTATATAGTACATAACCGCTGGTGGAAACTGCATGTCCAGCATAAAACCGAAGAAGGATATTTTAACATTGCCCAGGTCTTAAAGGAAAAGATGTTATATGGCGTTTTTCCGGAAGAGATTATGGAGTATTTTCAGCAGGTGATCGAATATTTCGGTTCCAGCCCGATTATAATCCGTTCAAGTTCTCTCCTAGAGGATGATTTCGGCAATGCTTTTGCCGGAAAATATGAGAGTATCTTTTTGGCCAACCAGGGCAGCCCTGAGCAGAGGTATATCCAATTTGCCGAAGCGGTTAAAAGAATTTACGCAAGCACAATGAGCAATGACGCCTTGGTCTACAGAAAGCAAAGAGGCTTGGATAAACTGGACGAACAGATGGCTCTTCTTGTCCAGCGTGTTTCAGGGGCGCACCATAAGCAGTATTTTTTCCCCGACCTTGCCGGAGTCGGCGTTTCTTATAATACCTACGTATGGAACAAACAGATCGATCCCGAGGCAGGAATGCTTAGGGTGGTATTTGGATTAGGGACCAGGGCGGTCAACCGCGTGGAAGGCGATTATCCCAGGATGCTGGCATTAAGCGAACCTAACCGGCGGCCGTATGCCGAAAAAGACGATTTAAGAAAATATTCGCAGCATGAGGTGGACATTATTAATACCAAAGATAACATTCTTGATACTGTGCTTTTTGAAAAAATTATAAATGCAAAATTATATCCTGGCGTCGAGCGGATGGCGGTCAAAGATACCGAATCCATGCAGATGATGAGCCAGAAGGGTATGGATAAGAGTTATTGGATATTGACCCTTGATGAAGCCTTTAAAGACAATAAACTGGTGGACCATTTCAAAAAGATATTAAAATCACTGCAGACAGCCTACCGCTATCCGGTAGAAATAGAATTTACGGTTAACTACGACAAAAGCGGTAAATTTAAAATAAATCTTTTACAGTGCCGGCCCTTACAAACCCGCGGCCTCGGCCAAAAGGTCAGCCTGCCGGAAAAAACCGATAAAGCACAAACTTTGTTTGACTCCAGGGGTTATTTCCTGGGCGGGAATATCTCCCAGAAAATAAAATGGATTATTTATGTCGACCCGGAAAAATATAACAAGCTTATTTTATCCGATAAATATGAAATCGCCCGGACAGTAGGCAAATTGAATGCGATCATAAAAAGCAAAGAGGAGATCCCCGCTTTACTGATGGGGCCGGGCAGATGGGGCACTACAACTCCCTCTTTAGGGGTTCCGGTAAAATTCGCTGAAATAAACAACGTCGCAGCCTTGGCCGAGATAGCTTTTTCAGCCGGTAATCTTATGCCGGAACTATCTTTCGGAACGCATTTCTTTCAGGACCTGGTAGAAACGAATATTTTTTACCTTGCTTTATTCCCGGAGAAAAAAGAAGTATTGTTCAATGATAAGTATCTTAAACGTTTCGAGAATCTATTTATCAAGCTTATCCCAGAGTGTGCCAGGTATGATGAAGTAATCGGAGTTTATGAAGTGGGAACTAATAATTTAAGGATAATGTCGGATGTAATATCCCAAAAGGTGGTATGTTTTTCTGAAGCAGGATGATTAAAAATTACTTGCTATGGAGTGCTGAATAATATATAATCCTCTTTTTTAAGAATCTTGCCCTAAAGGATAGTTTAAATGAAAAAATTACTTAGCCTTGTCATAACTACGTTAGTTATCGTCTTCGGAGGCCCTCATCTCGGGCTTTCTGCCCATCAGGCGATAGTTGCTTCCATATTTTGCGCCTCAATCATGGGTGTATTACTTTATTGGGAGCTGCGCCTGAGCTTTGTTTTTTTAGGCGGCGGTATTATGCTTTTGTCCCGCTCGATAGACCTGGAGAATTTTATAAAGTTTGCCTCTTTAGACGTAGTTTTGTTCTTAATAGGCACAATGATCCTGGTTGGCATGCTAAACGACGCCGGTTTTTTCTATTGGCTTATAACCCGGCTGTTGAGAATCAAGAAGATAACTGGCAAGAAGCTCTTTTTTATGATCATGCTTTTATCCGGCGTATTATCAGGGTTAGTCGGCGAAGTTGCATCGATAATCATAATGGCCAAGGTAATCCTCGATATATGCCACCTTATAGATATCGACCCCGTTCCTTTAATTATGGCCTCCGTTTTGGCCACCAATATCGGCTCTTCCGGAACGCTGCTTGGTAACCCTGTAGGAGTTTTGATCGCCGCCCGGGCAAACTTAAGTGTTGAAGATTTTATGAGGAATGCCTTTCCGGCTACTGCCATTGTTTTTACCGTGACCATAATGATCCTCTTTTTCTGGTACAGAAAAACCATAAAAAAGATGAATGAAAGATTGATCCCCTTAAGAGAAAACTCATTTTTTATCTCGCTTATTACGATCCCTACCGATAAAAAGACCAAGATAAGCATAAGTATCTTTTTCGGGATGCTTGTGACTATTTTCTTCCATCGCAGGATAGAAGCTGTTTTCGGGCTGGAGGAAAACAGTATCCTGATGATTACTCCGATAGTTTTTGCCGGCATTGCCTTGCTTTACCGCAGGGACAGGATGCGTCATTATGTTGAACGGGAAGTTGAATGGACTTCGGTTTTATTCTTCCTGTTCCTGTTTGCATTGGCAGGGGCGGTAAAATTCAGCGGAATTTCGGATGTTCTGGCGAACGGTTTATTAAAGAAGTTTAGCGATCCCTCGATGTTGTCGGGCGTGTTGATATATTCAAGCAGCCTGCTTTCAGCAGTGCTTGATAATACGGTAGTAGTAGCTACTTATATCCCGATTGTCCAAAGCCTCGGCAATCTGAATATTAATATCAATCCTCTTTGGTGGTCGATCCTGTTTGGCGCCTGCTACGGAGGCAATATCACAATTATCGGCTCTACCGCTAATATTGTCGCTATGGATATATTGGAAAAGAATAAAGGGGTGAAGATAGATTTTTTTACCTGGCTTAAAGTTGGTTTAGTTGTGGGCATTATTACGACAACCGTTGCCTATCTTTCAGTAATCTTCCTTATACATTAATTTCCTAAAAAATTTTCTTGACAAAAAAGTTCAGGATGCTATATTAATCTTGTTATTGTGAAAAACGGAACAATATGATTACGAACAAAAATTGCATCATTCGGCTTTCCCGATATAAAAACGCTCTTTATAGACTGCAAGCCTTAGGTTTTGTGAAAGTTTTCTCAGATAACCTTGCTGATGCGGTAGGGGGAACTGCTTCCCAGGTAAGGAAAGATTTCTCTATTTTCGGAATTTCCGGAAATAAAAAAGGCGGCTACCAGATCGATTCTTTACTTGAGAAATTAAACAGTATTCTCGGTAAAGACCAGCTGCAAAAGGTCATTGTAGTAGGCGCCGGGCATATCGGAAGCGCGCTTATGCGCTACCGCGGATTTGAGAAGGAAGGCATAAAAATCATCGCCGGTTTTGATATCGATCCGGCTAAGATAAACCGTTCTAACCCCATTCCGGTCCTGCCACTAGAGGAAATCAAGGCTTTTATAAAAACCAACAATATCCGCATAGCCATCTTGGCTGTACCAGATATCGCAGCCCAACAGGCTGCAGATATGATCTGTGCTGCGGGAGTCAAAGGAATACTAAATTTTGCCCCCTTGGGCCTTAAAGGCGCGGAGGGATGTATTATTAATAATGTAAATGTCGAGATTGAACTGGAAAACCTTATTTATTTTGTCAATGTGACTGAAAAAACCAGAAAAGCTTAAAATATCGTCATGACTAAAGTCGCAGAAAAAGAAGAGCTGGGCCTGGATAAAGCAAAATTAGACAAGATCATTTCTAATTATACCGGTAAACCCGGAAGCATCCTGGGGATCCTGGAGGAGGCCCAAAAGATAAACAGCCATAAGTACCTTACTAAAGGCGTTTTGGAATATATCGCGCAAAAGACCGATATACCTGTCTCCAGGATATACAATATCATTACATTCTATGCTTTCTTTAACCTTACTCCCCAGGGGGAACATTCTATTATCGTTTGCCGGGGCACAGCTTGCCACACGCGGGGTTCCAAAAACCTGCTTGATTTTCTGATCAATTCATTCGGTTTTAAGGAAGAGGATTTCAGCCAGGATGGTAAATCATTCCTGACTACCAAGGATAATAAATTTACAATAAAGACTGTAGCCTGTTTTGGACAGTGCGCGCTGGCTCCGGTTGTCGAAGTTGACGGTAATATTTACAGCCGGGTGACTACAGAAAAATTACGCAAGATTGTTAAAGGTATCAAATGAAAATAAAGAATGCCGAAGATCTAAAGATAATCAGGGAAAAGGGGCTGGCCAAGTTATTGCCTAAGAAGATCCGTATTGCCGTTGGAATGGGTACCTGCGGAATAGGCAACGGCGCAGAAGGAGTTTTCAAGGCTTTTAATGCTGTCCTTTTAAAAAGAAAGATCCCGGCATATATTACTAAAGTAGGCTGTTTTGGTTTTTGCGCCAAAGAACCCCTGGTAAATATTTCACTTCCCGGTAAACCCCTGGTTATTTTGAATTCGGTCCTAGCCAAAGACGTAGAAGCGATAGTTAAGGATTTAGCAGCGGGCTTGATTAATCCTAAAAGAGCATTATGCAAGATTGAATCCTGGGATCACCTTACAGGGCAGGTTAATTATGGCAGGGGTTTTGAAGATATCCCCGAATGGCACCAGGTGCCGTTTTTTAAATGGCAGAAGAAAATTGTTTTAAGAGATTGCGGGTTGATCAATCCGGAAGATATAGAAGAGTACATTGCCGTAGGCGGTTACAGCTCTCTTATACAAGTTTTAAAAGATGCCAAACCCGGAGCAGTGATTTCCGAGGTTAAAAAATCAAAGCTAAGGGGAAGGGGCGGCGCAGGTTTTCCTACAGGGATCAAATGGGAATTGATGGAAAAGGAAAATTCGGATAAGAAATATATAATCTGCAACGCCGATGAAGGGGATCCCGGAGCATATATGAACCGTAATGAAAGCGAAAGCGATCCTCATATGCTTTTAGAAGGGATGATTATCGGCGCATATGCCATGGGAGCTTCGAGCGGAATAATTTATGTACGCGCAGAATACCCCCTGGCTGTAGAGAGAATTAAAAAAGCGATTAGCGATGCCAGAAATTGCGGGTTTTTGGGAGAGAATATATTTAACAGCGGTTTTTCTTTTGATTTAGAGTTAGTTGAAGGGGCAGGGGCATTTGTTTGCGGGGAAGAAACAGCTTTAATCTCTTCGCTTCAGGGCCATTCAGGCAGGCCGAGCCCGCGGCCTCCGTTTCCTGCCCAAAAAGGTTACTTAGGTAAGCCTACCAATATCAACAATGTCGAGACCTGGAGTAATGTTCCCGTGATTATTGCCAAAGGAGCGGATTGGTTTATTAAAACCGGTACCGCCAGCAGCTCAGGGACAAAGGTTTTTTCCCTTGTTGGCAAGATAAAAAATACCGGCCTGGTAGAGCTTCCCTTAGGGGCAACCTTACAGACGCTGATTTACAATATCGGTTCAGGAACGGGTACCAATAAAAAGATCAAGGCAGTGCAGAGCGGTGGGCCTTCGGGAGGCTGTATACCGGCTTCTTTATTTAATACGCCTATTGATTACGAAACTTTAGCTTCTTTGGGCGCGATTATGGGTTCCGGCGGGATGGTAGTCATGGATGATGACAATTGCATGGTTGACGTTGCCCGCTATTTTACCGAATTTACCACTAGCGAATCCTGCGGAAAATGCACTCCCTGTCGCGAGGGCCTGACCCAGAATTTAAATATCCTGAGCAAAATTACAAAAGGTAATGCCGCCCAAAAAGACCTTAAAGATTTGAGCGAATTGGGTTCGGTGATTAAAGATACAGCCTTGTGCGGTTTAGGGCAAACCGGTCCGAATCCGGTTTTGACCACGCTTAAATATTTCAGGCATGAATATGAAGAACATATAAAGGAAAAACGCTGCGATGCGGGGGTGTGTTCGGATTTATTCATTTCCCCTTGCGAAAATAGCTGTCCTTTGCATATGAATATACCGGGGTTCCTGCAGTTATTTAAGGAAGGAAGCCTGGTCGATGCTTTCGAATGTATTATCCGGGATAACCCTTTTCCTTCTTCAAGCGGAAGGATCTGCCATTTCCATTGTAAAATGCGCTGCCGCAGGGAGGATATCGACTATCCTGTGGCTCAGGGTGAAATTCACAGATATGTCGCCGATAATATATATAGAAGCAAAAAGGAGGCCGGGATTATCCAACGCTTGGTCAAGGAAAAACTTCCTAAAACCGGGAAAAAGATCAGTATTATCGGCGCAGGCCCCAGCGGCCTAACCTGCGGTTTTTACCTTGCCCGCCTGGGGCATGAAGTAACTATCTATGAGGCTAATCCGCAAGCCGGAGGGGTATTACGCTACGGTATTCCCGAATACAGGCTGCCCAAATCAGTTTTGAAGAAGGAAACTTCTTTTGTGGAAAAAATGGGCGTAAAGATTATTTATAATAAAAAAATCGGGACAAAAGATTTACAGAATAAGATCAAAGATTCGGATGCCGTATTCCTGGCAACCGGGGCTTATAAAAACATGAACTTGGGTATTCCGGGAGAGGACCAAAAAGGGGTTTTATCCGGCACCGCATTCTTAGAGAATGTTGCGGTCGGTAAAAAACCGGATATCGGCAAAAAAGTTTTAATCATTGGGGCAGGCAATGTTGCGGTTGATGCTGCCCGTACGGCATTAAGATTAGGCAGCGAGGTTGCCATTGTTTATAGGCGTCAAAAAGAAGATATGCCCGCTAATAAAGATGAAATAAAGGGCGCTGAGGCTGAAGGCGTAAAATTTATATTTTTAGCCGGGCCTAAAGCCATTCTGGCAAACGATAAAGGAAAAGTTAAAGCTTTAAGCGTAACCAGGATGAGTCTGGGTGAATTTGATCTTTCCGGCAGGAGAAAACCTGTTGCCACCAATGAAGTTTTTGAAATACCCTGCGATACGGTACTTTTAGCAATCGGAGAAAGAGTGGACTCTGCTTTTATAAAAGATTGCGGAATTTTAGTGAATCAGGACGGTACAGTTAAAGTAGAAAGCCCTGATTCAAAGACTAGCCTTGATAAGGTTTATGCCGGAGGGGATCTAACTATGGGGCCGGCTACCGCCGTTGAGGCCATGGCTTGCGGCAAGAAAGCTGCCCGGGCGATAGACCTTGCTTTAAGTAAAACGGATAGATTCGGAATCTTATTTCGTAAATTTTCTTATGAATTTAAGGCTCCCCTGAGAACAAAAATAACCAAAAAGCAGGAAGGCCTTAAATTAGACCTTAGCCGGCGCAAGAACAATTTCCAAGAGGTTTCCTTGGGGCTTTCTGTGAAGCAGGCCCATTCTGAGGTAGGCAGGTGTTTAAGGTGCGACGTTAAAGAGAGTATCTAGAAAATGGCAAAAAATATTTCCTTAAAAATCGATGGTAAACCTTGCAATTGTGAAGCTTCGCTGACTGTCCTCGAGGCATGCCAGAAAAACGGGATAAATATCCCCACTCTTTGTTATTTGAAGGATATTAATAAAGAAGCCGCCTGTTCGATCTGCCTGGTTGAGATAAAAGGGGCTAAAAATCTTGCCCGCTCCTGTGTTACTTCGGTTAAGGAAGGTATGGAGATAGCGACCAATACCCCCCGGGTAAGAAATGCCCGGAAACTAAATATGGAATTGCTTTTAGCCGGCCACCCCAAAGATTGCCTTTGCTGTGATAGGAACCAAAGCTGCGAATTAAGAAAGTTAGCTTTTGATATGGGGATAAGCCAGGTAAGGTTTCCTAAGACTATAAAAACTGAACTGCCTTTGGATACAACCTCTGTTTCTTTGGTTCGTGATCCTAATAAATGTATTTTATGCGGTCGCTGTGTTTCAGTCTGTTCGGGCATTCAGAGCGTTAAGGCGATTGATTTTAGCGGAAGAGGAAAATCTAGCAAGGTAACTACATTTTTCGATTCGGGCCTGGCTAATAGCGTGTGCGTTAATTGCGGCCAATGTCTTTTGGTTTGTCCTACCGGAGCTATAACCGAGCAAGGCGCGACTGATGGGGTATGGCAGGAGCTAGCTGATCCTAAGAAATTCGTAGTTGTTGAAGTTGCCCCGGCGGTAAGAGCTGCCATAGGAGAAGAATTCGGCATGCCGGCGGGAACTCTGGCTACGGCTAAAATGACGCAGGCTTTAAGAAAATTAGGTTTCGCCAAAGTTTTTGATACCCAATTTTCAGCGGATCTGACGATCATGGAAGAAGGCTATGAGCTGATCGGCCGGATTAAGAATAAAGGCAAGCTCCCTTTGATTACTTCATGTTCTCCGGGATGGATAAAATTTGCCGAACATTTTTTTCCCGGAATACTCGGGCATGTCTCAAGCTGTAAATCTCCCCAGCAGATGTTTGGGGCAATTGCTAAGACCTATTATGCTGAAAAATATAATCTCGACCCGCGCAATATCGTGGTTGTTTCGATCATGCCCTGCACGGCCAAGAAGTTTGAGGCTAAGCGTCCTGAAATGAAAAGCGCTTTTGCATATTGGAAAGATAAGTTATCCTTAAAAGAAAGTGAATCATTTTATGACGTCGATTATGTTCTGACCACCCGCGAGGCTAGCCGCCTTATTAAGGAAGCGGGGATTGATTTTATAAATTTGGCGGGCGAAGATTTTGATGCGCCCTTGGGAGTTTCTACGGGAGCCGCCGTAATATTCGGGGCAACCGGCGGGGTAATGGAAGCTGCCTTAAGGACCGCTTATGAGGTGCTAACAGGCAAAAACCTGGAGAAAGTGGATTTTATGGAGTTAAGGGGACTTACCGGGATTAAGGTTGCCGAGGTTGATATCGACGGATTAAAAGTCAAGGTTGCCGTGGCAAATAGCTTAAGTAATGCCCGCGTTTTATTGGATGAGGTCAAGGCTGGCCGTTCTCCCTATGTTTTTATTGAGATCATGACCTGTCCCGGCGGCTGCATAGGTGGAGCAGGCCAACCCATACCCACGGATGAAGCGGTAAGATTAAAAAGAATTGAGGCAATCTACCGGGAAGATAAAAACAAGGCGCTTAGAAAATCCCATGAAAATCCGGCAGTGCAAGCCCTTTATAAGGAATTTTTAATTAAGCCTTTAGGCGAGAAATCGCATCATTTATTGCATACGCATTATACAGAGCGTAAGGAAGTGAAATAGTTATTTATTCTTTGTTTTTTGGATAAGTTGTGATAAAATTTCTACGCTGATTTCTGAAGTTCTTGCCTTTAGTCCCCGCTTAGGAAGACAAAGTAGACTTTAAAATCATTGGGAAATTAAAACTAAATTCAATAGCCATGGAACATAAAAAACTTAATCCCGAATTAGTCGAATTGGTCCAGAAGTGGAAGGATAAAGAAGGCAACCTGATCATGATCTTGCATGAGATCCAGAACCATCATGGTTATGTGCCCAGGGAATTATCTTTAGAGCTGTCCAAGATGCTCGATGTTCCCTTGGCCCGGATCTATGAAGTTATTACATTTTACAATTATTTTAAATTGGAGCCTCCAGGAAAGCATCGGATCGCCCTGTGCATGGGTACAGCCTGTTATCTGCGCGGTTCAGCGGTTATCCTGGAAGAAATAAAAAGTATCTTAGGCATCCAGGAAGGTCAGACCACTAAAGACGGGCTTTTTTACCTGGATGCTGTCAGGTGCCTGGGCTGCTGCGGGTTGGCGCCGGTAGTGATGATCGATAATAAGGTCTACGGCAAGGTGAAAAAGAATGAAATTGCCGACATTTTATCTAAATACATTAAAGAGGAATAATAGTTATGAATAAATTAAGCCCGGCTGATTTAGAGAAAATGCAAAAGGCGCCGAATGGGGCGCCCAAAGACTGGATTAAAGTCGGTATGGGCAGCTGTGGGATCGCCGCCGGGGCCGAGGAGGTTTATAATTTTTTTGCCGAAGAAGTGAAAAAAAGGAATTTACAGATAGATATAAAGAAATGCGGCTGCGCAGGCAGCTGTTATGCCGAACCCCTGGTTGAGGTAAGCGTCTCGGGCCTGCCTTCAGTAGTCTACGGCACGGTAAACAAAGAGATAGCTACTAAAATACTGGAAAAGCATGTTATTTCCAAGATGCTGGTTAATGACTGCATATTTGAGGTTTTGATCTAGAAAAGGAAGCTAATGTATAACAAGGTTATTTTAATAAAAGATACCGATTTAAAGAGGCAGGATAAAACCCGGGATTTTTATACCCATCTATTGGATTATCTGCGCGAAAATAACCTGCATTCCGAAATTCTGTTAGTCAGGGTTGCCGATATCGGGGTATACGACAAGGGCTTGGTGCTAAAGATGCTTCCCGATAGAAATACCTATATTAACGTCCAGGATACGGACATAAAACGCATAGTTGATTCTATCCTGCAGGGTAAAATTATCGAAGAGCTGGTTTTTAGGCCTAAGGTAAAGCAGCACAGGATTGTCTTACGTAATTGCGGAAATATCGACCCGGAGAATATCGATGAGTATATTTTTAGCGGCGGATATGCAGGTTTAAAGAAAGTCCTCGGCGAATTAGGACAGCAGAAACTGATCGAAGAAATAAAAATCAGCGGTATCCGGGGGAGAGGCGGAGCAGGGTATCCGACCTGGATGAAATGGAATTTTGCCCGTGAAGTGGAAAGCGACCAGAAATTTGTTATCTGTAATGCCGATGAAGGCGACCCCGGGGCCTATATGGACAGGAGTGTTTTAGAAAGCGATCCCCATTCGGTGATCGAGGGTTTGATCATTGCTGCTTTTGCTATCGGGGCTTCGAAAGGTTATTTTTATATCCGGGCAGAATATCCTTTGGCAGTAGAAAGGATCAATAAAGCGATCAAACAGGCTTATGCTTACGGGTTGCTGGGAAACAATATCCTGGGAAGCAGTTTTAATTTAGATTTAGAGATAAGGCTGGGAGCCGGCGCATTTGTCTGCGGAGAAGAGACCGCTTTAATTTCTTCTATCGAAGGCAAACGCGGTTACCCTCATCCCCGTCCGCCGTACCCGTCGGTAAAAGGGTTGTGGGGTAAGCCGACCGTAATTAATAATGTCGAAACTTTAGCTAATATACCTGCGATCATTTCAAAAGGCGGTAAATGGTTTGCTCAGATCGGCACCCAGACATCAAAAGGGACAAAAGTTTTTGCGGTAACCGGCAAGGTTAAGAACTCAGGATTAGTCGAGATCGCAATGGGAGCGACTTTAAGGGAAATTGTTATGGATATCTGCGGCGGGACCTTGTCTGGAAAGCCGGTAAAGGCGGTCCAAACCGGAGGCCCCAGCGGTGGGGTAATTCCCGAATCGCTTTTAGATACTCCGGTCGACTATGAGAACCTCCAGAAATTAGGTTCGATCATGGGTTCGGGCGGGATGATTGTTATGGATGAGGATGATTGTATGGTTGATATCCCTAAATTTTATCTTGGTTTTTGCGTGGAAGAATCCTGCGGAAAATGTTCGCCTTGCCGGATAGGCGGTTTTCAAATGCTGGGTTACCTGAAGAGAATAAGCGAGGGCCAGGGTAAACCGGAGGACCTTGCGCAGATGCGCAGGCTTTCCGTTGCTATGCAAAAGGCGTCTTTGTGCGGGTTGGGCCAGACAGCGTCAAACCCGGTGGTTTCTACCTTAAAATATTTTGAACCGGAATATAACGAGCATATTTTGAACAAACGCTGTCCGGCGGGAAAATGCAGCCACCTGGTGACTTATTCGATAGTAGGGGACAAATGTAAGCGTTGCGGTTTGTGCGTAATTAACTGTCCGCCAAAAGCGATAAGCGGAGATAAAGAAAAAGGGTTTTCGATCGCGCCTGAAAAATGCGTTAAATGCGGGCGCTGCGTAGATGTTTGTAAGTTTAAAGCGATTTCTAAGGACTAAAAATGGCTAAGATAGTGCAAGCAAAAATTAACGGTATATTAGTAAGGGTTCCATCCGGGACTACTATTCTGGAAGCGGCTAAGGGCGTGCAGATAAAAATACCTACTTTATGCAAGCATCCCGATCTTCCTGCTTCGGCAGCCTGCGGTATTTGCATTGTTAAGATCAAGGGGTCGTCAAAAATGCTCAGGGCATGTTGTACGCCGGTTGAAGAAGGAATGGATGTGATAACCCATGATCCTGAAATTATCGAGATCAGAAGGACCGTCATCGAGTTGATTCTATCCAATCATCCTAATGACTGTCTTAAGTGCGGAAGGAATAATGAATGCGAATTGCAGAAGTTAACTGCGGAATTCGGGATAAAAGATGAGTCTTTTCCCCAGTTTATCAGGGACTTACCGATCGATACTTCCACTAGGGCGGTAGACCTGGATCCGAAAAAATGTATCCTTTGCGGAAGGTGCGTCTATGCCTGCCAGGAGATGCAGGATGTCTGGGCGCTTTCTTTCCTGGAAAGAGGGATCAAGACCAGGATATCTCCCGCCGGAGATATCCAGTTGGCAGATTCTCCTTGTGTTAGGTGCGGCCAGTGTTCGGCTCATTGCCCGACAGGGGCTTTTGTTGAACAGGACCATACTTCTCAAACCTGGAAGGCTTTACAGGATCCGGAGAAATATTGCGTGGTGCAGATTGCGCCTGCGGTCAGGGTTTCTATAGGCGAAGCCTTCGGTTATAAAGGTAAGAATTTAACCAAAAAACTTTATGCAGTTTTACGGCGTTTAGGGTTTAATGCGGTTTTTGATACTTCATTCGCCGCCGATGTTACGATCATGGAGGAAGCCAGTGAATTCGAGGAAAGGTTGTTGCGCGGGAAAAACCCTCTTCCTCTGATCACTACCTGCTGTCCTTCGTGGGTGGATTTCATGGAGAAATTTTATCCCGACATGATCGAGCATTTTTCTTCCTGTAAATCGCCCCATGAAATTTTAGGGGTGCTGTCTAAAACCTATTATGCAGAGAAAAATAAGATCGACCCGGCTAAGATATATATGGTTTCGATCATGCCCTGTACTTCCAAGAAATATGAGATCACCCGTAACGACGAGATGTTCGCTTCGGGATTCCAGGATATTGATACCGTTCTGTGCACCCGGGAGCTTGCCCGGATGATCAGGCAGTCGGGTATAGATTTTGACAGCATTCCTGATGAAGAGTGCGATAGTATTCTGGGCGAGTATGCCGGAGCCGGCGTAATATTCGGGGCAACCGGAGGCGTAATGGAGGCAGCCCTTAGGACCGCCCACTATTTTGTTACCGGTAAAGAATTGAAAAACGTGGTATTTGAAAATGTCCGCGGGATAAAAGGGATTAAAGAAACCGAAGTTGTAATTGACGGTAAAAAACTTAAAATCGCTATTGCCCATGGCTTAAGCAATGTTGAATATATCATCAAGAAGGTCCAGGAAGCCAAGAAGAATAACCAGGAATTGCCGTATCATTTTATCGAAGTCATGGCCTGCCCCGGGGGATGCGTCGGAGGAGGCGGGCAACCCTATATGGTTACGGATGAGTTAAGGATTAAAAGGGCGCTCGCTTTATACCAGGATGATGACGATAAGCAGGTCCGCTGCAGCCATCAGAATCCATATATTAAAAGGCTTTATAAAGAATTTTTGGGCAAGCCTTTAGGCGAAAAGTCGGAAAAGCTTTTGCATACTCGTTATAAGGCCAGGCCGATTTACGCGAAATAATCGCCGGTATCCGGCGAAGGCATGATATTGATCCTGCGGTAAGGAGTTTTCTAAACCTAGGGAAAATTGGAATCGTAAATCCCAGTTCTTTCTTAGGAAAGGATTGGGATTTTTTTCGCCGCCAGGCGCACACTCGCAATACAGATTAGCGCCGGATGTATTGCTAAACAAGGAGGGGATATGGATAAGCGTTTAGGTTTTGTAGGTATAATCATTCACAACCGCAAAAAGGCAGCTCCTGCAGTAAACGGAGTTCTCACCGAATTTGCCGAGATGATTGCCGGACGCATGGGTATTCCCCATGTTAAGAAAGATCTGAATGTCATTGTTCTGATAGTTGATGCTACTACCGATGAGGTAGGCTCATTGACCGGTAAGCTTGGAAAGATCGAAGGAGTAAGCGTAAAATCGGGATTAAGTAAACCCGAGTAAAAAGAAAGTGATTATTTTAAAATGATATATATCGACCAGGAAAAAATAAATAATCTGTTAAAGGATGCCCAAAAAGCCGAGAGCGGCTTGCTGGATAAGATCCTTAATAAAGCCTTATCGCTTAAGCGCCTGTCTTTAAGCGAGTCCGCCGCTTTACTTACGACTGATGATCCGGAGCACGTTAAAAGAATATTTGCCGCTGCAAGCTCGGTCAAAGACGCCATCTATGGCCGAAGGGTAGTTCTTTTTGCCCCGCTTTATATCAGTAATCTCTGCGCAAATGCCTGCTTGTATTGCGCATTTAAATCCGATAACCGGTTAATAAAACGTAAGGCCTTAACTGTTTCTGAAATCAAGGCTCAAACCGAATGGCTCTTAAATCGCGGGCATAAAAGGATTCTGATGGTCTGCGGGGAAGAAGCGCCGCAGGGCCAGGATAACGTCGATTATTATGTAAATGCAGTCAAGGCTATCTATGCCGCAGAAGCCGGGAAAAATAAAATAAAAAGGGTTAATGTAAACTGCGCTCCGTTAAGTATTGGTGAATTTAAAAAACTTAAAAGTTCGGGTATCGGCACCTACCAGATTTTCCAGGAAACTTATCACCAGGAAACATACCTGCGCATGCATCCAAAAGGGCCGAAAAGCGACCCTGATAACAGGATTGATGCGGTTGACCGTGCTTTTGCGGCAGGAATAGATGATATAGGGATAGGGGTGCTTTATGGTTTATATGATTATAAGTTCGAAACCTTAGGGTTGCTTAGTCATATCGAACATATGGAGGGAAAATTTAAAGTCGGTCCGCATACAATCTCCGTACCAAGGATCGAGCCGGCAGAAGGTTCAGAGTTGTCTTTTAATCCTCCGCATAAGATAACGGATGATGAGTTTAAAAAGATTGTCGCGGTTTTAAGGCTTTCCGTGCCGTACACCGGCATAATTATGTCTACCCGCGAAAACGCCGAAATGCGGGACGGGCTTTTAAGCCTGGGAGTTTCTCAAGTAAGCGCGGAATCGAGTACTTCCCCGGGAGGATACTCAACCAAGGATAAAGATATGGCAGGAGGCCAATTCTCACTGGGCGACCACCGCAGCCTTGATCAGATTGTGGGTACCCTTATCAGCCATGATTATATCCCCAGTTTCTGCGCTGCCTGTTACCGGATGGAAAGAACCGGCAAGGCTTTTATGCAGTTGGCTAAGCCCGGAACAATCAAGGGTAAATGTAGTATGAATGCCTTGGTGACCCTTAAAGAGTATCTTGATGATTTTGCATCGCAGGCAGTTAAGGATTCAGGCTATAAAATGATCGGCCGTTATCTAAATAAACTGGATCAAGATGACCAGAAAAGCTTGAAATTATTTTTTGCGCATGTTGATTCAGGGATAAGAGACGAATATGTTTAATCTGGCTAAACTTTTAAATAAGATTTATTCTGCCGAAACTCCCGACCTTAAAGATATGGAGCAGGTATTACTTTTAACCCAAAAGGGGCAATTGGATGAATTATTTTCTTTCGCCGACAATATAAGAAAAGAATTCTGCGGTGACGGAATCCTTTTGCGCGGGATAATCGAGTTTTCCAATCTTTGCGCCCAGGAATGTTTTTATTGCGGGCTGAACAAATCTAACCATAGGCTAAAGCGTTACCGGATGACTGAGAATGAACTGATCAAGGCGGTAGATTATCTGGGCTCCTGCAATATTAAAACTCTGGTTCTGCAATCCGGCCAGGAAGAAGGTTTAGATGCCTTATGGCTGCGGGATATTATATTAAAAATAAAATCTAAATTTAATATGGCAATAACACTTTCTGTGGGCGAGAAAAGCGCGGATGAATACAGGCTCTGGAAACAGGCCGGTGCAGACCGTTATTTACTAAAGATAGAAACTTCGGATAAAGCACTTTATGAATCAATCCATAAGGGTATGAGTTTTGCCAGAAGAATGGCCTGCCTTGACGATTTAAGGGGTTTGGGTTACCAGGTAGGAACGGGAAATATAATTGGTTTTGCCGGCCAAAGCTTGAAAACGGTCGCTAAAGACATCAAGTTTTTTAAGCATGGTAATTTCGATATGCTTGGCATAGGTCCGTTCATTCCGCACCAAGATACTAGGATGTCGCAAGACCCTAAAGGCGACGCAGCCCTTTGTTTAAAGACGATCGCGCTGGCCCGGATAGTCACTAAAAATACCCATATTCCGGCGACAACTGCTTTAGGAAGCCTGGATCAGGATTACAGGGTTGAGGGTTTAAAATGCGGGGCGAATGTTCTAATGCCTAATTTTACCCCCCAGCCGTATAGGAAGCTTTATGAAATCTATCCGGGTAAAAGATGCGTTGATGAGCCGGTCGGTAATTGTAACTTTTGTATGGATAGTATGGCCAAAAATATCGGTAGATTCATTGATTATTCAATAGGAGATTCACTTAAATTCAGGGACGGTTCTCGAAACAAAGGAAAACCGTCCCCATTAGAAGGGACAGTTCTGCTTTGAGTTGAGAACCGTCCCTAGGTTAGGAGAGAGAATGTATAGGACGCCTGCAAGCAATAGATTGCATATTGGGATATTCGGCAAAAGAAATACCGGTAAATCCAGCCTGATAAATGCGGTAACCGGACAGGATACCGCTATCGTTTCGGAGATAGCCGGCACAACCACAGATCCGGTATACAAAGCTATGGAGATTATGCCGATCGGCCCCTGTATGTTAATTGATACTGCGGGCATCGATGATCAAGGTCTCTTGGGCGAAGAAAGGATTAAACGTACGCAAGTTGTATTAAGAAAAACTGACCTGGGATTAATTGTTGTTGAGCCGCAAACAGCTATCGATAGCTTCGAAGAGGAAATAGTAGAAATCTTTCGGAAAAAGAAGCTGCCGTTTTTATTCGTGATCAATAAATGCGAACTGTCGGGTAAAGCAGCCGAAAATTACCTGGAAAAAAATAAGATTCCGTATATTAAAGTCAGCTCGAAAACAAAACAAGGCAT
>Ga0265297_10005978_pt1 | contig 18045 bp, 12 predicted proteins | sample Munlanlwell13791_FD_192502 | JGI IMG/M metagenome (GOLD analysis project Ga0265297, IMG submission 192502) | Leachate microbial communities from a municipal landfill in Southern Ontario, Canada - Leachate well 137-91 | ecosystem: Engineered > Solid waste > Landfill > Unclassified | place...
GCTCCGCAACTTGTCCCGGTTCCATTTTTCCTTTACCGCTTTTTCGGCAAGGGTTTTTCTTTCATCAAGATCATTAACCGCCATGAGAGACTCGTAGTGGCTCCAACTCAATTCATCGGCGGGCCGATGAATCGGGTAAGTACGGGCAAATTGCAGCATATACCGGAGCTCGGTTTCGCTGGTCCCCAGGTCCCTGGCGAGCCGGAGGATCGTTTGATCCGCATACTCCGCGCGTTCTTTGTGCTGGAGCACGTGTTCGTCGATAAGTTTACCGGTTTCCCATGCTTCGCGGACCTTCTCCTGCTCCACGGCTTTTTCGACCCGGGCCTGGCTCTCCGAGCGTACCCCGCGGATCGCGGTAAGCAGTTCACTATAGGTCCCGACCGATGTCTCCACCGCCCCAAGCATGGTTGGGGTCATAAGAATCAAAGTGAGGAAGATAGCGAAGGTCATTCTTTTTTTCATCGCGAAGGACTTTTCTTTTTTTTCAAGCGCAACGCTCAACGGGCAACGCACAACGCCGGCCGACAAGAAGGTAAAAACTAAAAACCCGGATTCAGAGCCAGGCTCTGACAGACCTATTTTTCAACTTTCGCGAGGGCTTCTCCGGAGTCGCCGCCGAGATGAAAATCCAGGAACTCCTTGTTCCTGGGTAATTCCATCAGGAAACCGTCCTCTTCATCAATTTCGATCTTGGCGCTGCTCAGACGGAGATCAAGCACATGCCCGCCCGCCGTCTTCTCTTTGTTGAGAAAGTGAAAATGATATCCGGGGACATTGACCCCTTCCATGTAAGGAGGCGTCCTGAATCCGATAAGTGTCCCCTCTTGAGAGCTCAGTTCAAATATCTGCTGTTCTTTGATGGCTTCGGTGAGGACCGCGTAGGGCTTCTGTTGCCGGACCGGGCTTCGGACTTGGACCGTTTCGAACTGTCCTTCCACCTTGATGGCATACGGCACATTCTGTGACGGGAGCTCGGCATCCAGAAAATCCTTCAGCTCCTGAAAGTCCATGGCTTGGTCCCGGGAAAAGGCCGTGTCCGCTTCAAAGAAAGTGACGGCCGCGAAAGGGATTTTCGCGCTGTCCCCGACCTCATAAACCTTTCCGTCTGAGCGGACCTGGTAAAAGGCGCTGTCCAGGACGATCAGCTCTCCGTCGAGCGCGTCCAAAGTGCCGAGGCCGAAATCCCCGTGTTCTTTGATCTCCCGGACGGTCATCGTACCGCTGTAGCATCCCGCCAAGAGAGCATTGATGGGCGCGTTCTGAAAGACAATATCCTTTTTACACGGGGCGTGGGCGCAGCCTACCACGAACAGAACGGTAAGAAATAAAACGCTTCGTTTCATGCCTTAAGGGTCAGTTAACGTTAGAGTGAAGACCGCCGGAGCCGGCGCGGAAATCGACATTGGTGAGATCGCAACCTTCTTCGCGCGCATAGGCGCAATTCCAGAGGCAGGCGGCGCAGTGGATACATTTTTCCCGGTCGAAAAGAGGGACGCCTCCGTCCGAACCTGCGGTAATGGCCTGGCCCGAGCACATCTCGATACAAACCTTGGTGCGGCATTTCTGGCATTTCCCGGCATCCATGAAAATGACATGGTCCGCGAAACCATCCGCGGCCTGGACTTTGCCACCCAGAAGCAGCGCGTCCTGGTGGGAAATAAGAAGCTTGCCGTCATACTGGATCTTCGGCCATCCCGAAGCGTCCATCAGGGCATCATGCATGGAGGTGTTCGTCGCGTTCGCTTCTTTGCGCGCCTTCTCGATCGTTTCGGAAGTTACTTTGCCTTTATAATAATTTTCCAGCGAAGGAATTCGATCATAAACGGGCTTGAGTTTTGCGGGGATATTCAAAATTCCGTTCGTAAAACCCGCCAGGCCCATTCCCATCATGCCAAGCACGAAATTATGGCTGAACCCGTCGCGGGCTTTTTTTGCGACCCGGTTGTCTTTCTCGACCCAGCTTGCTCGGCGACTTTTCAAATAGGTCGCTTCGAGATTTTCCTTGGTAAAAGCCTTTTTCTCTTTCAGAAGCTGGATCATGCCTTCCGCGAGCTGGACTCCCGTCGTCCACGCCTCGTCCACTCCGGAGCCTTTAAGCATGTTCGTACTGCCGGAACCTTCACCGATACGGGCAAACCCGTCGCCCACAATGAAGGGCTCCCCGCGCATGCCGGCTTCCTGAAGACTCTTTGCTCCCCAGGACTTCAGAGTCGCACCCTCGAGATGTTTCCAGAGTTTTGGATGCTGCATCCAGTGCTGAAGATAGCGATACGAGGAACGCATCGGGTTATCAAGCCAGGACGGGACAAAAATTCCAAGTGACGCCATGCGATGGGGATAGACATAAAGGAAGCCGAAGATCTCCGGCTCCGGAAAGCCGAACGTGTGAATGACGGTGCCCGGCTCAAGTTTAGTATTCTCGGGCAACTCCACCACAGCTTTCATGCCTAGCGCCCATTCACGCTGATGATTCCCTTCCGGAAGTCCGAGCTTGGTATCCAAATTCTGCCCGACGGGCCCATAAGGGCCGTCACCAATGACTGTAAACCCCGCGTGAATATCCATGCCGGGCATAAAAGATCCGGTGGGTTTTCCGGATTTCTCAACGCCTTGGTCCACGAGTCTGACGCCGGCTACACGATTGCTGTCAAAGAGCGGCTCCTTGACCGGCATACCGGGCCACACCTGAACAAGTCCCGAGCCCATGAGGTTTGACCCCAGCCATTGCGTAAACTGACCCATCGAAAATATCCAGCCTTTGTGTTTGGCCATAAAAAACGGGACAAATGGGAGCTGGAACGCCTGGTCTTTATACCAAGGGAGAATAAAACCGAAAGTGCGGAATAGTCCATCGACGAGTTTCAAAATCCAGGAGCGGCGGCTCACACCCACAGGGTCGAGAAGATAATAGACCTCTTCATGCTTCACGGGATGCGCCATCGGAATTTGCGCAAGCTCTTCGGCTGTAAAAGCTTGCTGGATCCCTTTTGCCTCGGTCACGATCCCTGAAACACCAAATCCGATATCATCCGACCGTTCGTAGCAGATCACCTGAAGGGGCATGCCAGGCATGGCTTTGCTTTGAAAATGCTCGGCCGCAGGGTCCTGCTGCATGGCACGGGTGAGCGTGGTCAAAAACCCCGCAGTCGCGGGTCCGAATCCCACACAAACGACATCGACGTTCATGCTTTGGCGTTCTGCATTCATGACAAATGCTCCTTTAGAAAATTTAAATTCTTTTGAAGCCTGGGGAACGGCGAATGTGGAACGGGAAACGAATGCGTTCGCCGTTGCCCATTCCCCGTTTACCGAGTTTAGAGGGGATAATCCAGCGCTTCCGGGATCATGACGTGCGCGACGGCTTCCGCAGCACGGTCCTTGGAAAAACGAATACTAACGAGGCTAGCGTCCGTCTTCGCGCGCAATTCCGCGAAAGGCCTGAGAGCCGTCGCCGCCAGCTGATATCCATAAACCAACTCGGCACAAACTTTACCGACTTCACCGGCAGCACGAGCCGCTTGAACGCCGCAAAGATCCGAGTAAAAATTCAGGACGCCCGGCAAACCTTCGGCGAGCGTCGGATTTTCCGGCCCCTTGACTTCAAGCTCGAGCGTATCGAGGATAAGCTGACGAGCGCCCAAGAGCCACGCGAGCGCATCCGCCATCGGAAACATCACGCCCTGGCGCTGTCCGCCATAAAGTGTCTTCCCATTCGCGTCCTTGTTCGCCTGGAGAAAAACAAGCGCCCAGAGCCAAAGGTCCATCGCGTTTGCGAGAACTTCAGCGCCCATTTCAGGCTTGCACTTCGAGATCTCACGTAGATCCTTGATCCAGTTCTTGAACTGAGCGAGGAAAATATCATTTTCCATCGTACGGCTCATCTGGAGACGCTGCACACATTCAGGTCCTTCGTACGTCGCTTCAAGCTGGGCATCCGACCATTTCTGCGTGAGAAATCCCGGGCAATCTTCCGTGATCCCGTAGCCGCCCATCAAACTCACGGCTTCACGCATCATCGTCGCGCCGTAGCCCGTGTTCCAGAGCTTCCCCGCCGGGCAATACACATCGGCCAGCGATTCCTTGATAAGATACTGGACCAGCAAATCACCTTCAAGTTCCGCCACGCGTTTTGCGTCGCGCTTCGCTTCAGGCTGAGCCATGAGCTCAATATACTCCAATGCCTTTTTGCGCGGTTCCATAAAAGCCTTCATCTGTGCGCGAGCACCTTTGATTCCCTGCGCGGTAAAAAGCTTGTCCTTCTCGTGCTCCATGACGTCAAAAGCATCGAAAAGACGTGCGCCTTCGAACCCGAGCGCGGCACCCGCTTCGCCGGTCGCCCACACATCGACCAATCGGTGGCAGGGATCTTCTTTCTGCTGAATACCAAGATCATAGCGAGGCGTTCCAGCAGAAACCGAGCTTCCACCGCGGAAACGGGTGCGCTGGTAACGGATGACCGGCTCGATCGCGGAAAGAAGCTTCGCGGTGGTCATGATCCCTACGGTAACGCGCGTCCGGCGGAACACCGCCTCGATCACTTCGCTGTTATTAAAATTCGGGATGATTACACCGTCTTTAATGGTGTAACCGCCAATAATGCGGCTGGCCGGGACCTTCAAATTAAAGATCGGGTCATGAGTGCTGGAAAGTTGATGCACAAGTTTCAGGGTCGGGGCACCGCGGTCATAAAGGCCGGGATCATTTTCCTCGAGGATCACCATGCAGCTCGATTTGATGCGCGGGTCATCGCTATCCACGGAGGCGGTCACGAAATTCGCGTAACCCATATTGGTGATAAAGCGGCCGCGTTTTTCGACCTGAAGGATCGGCTCCTGACCTTCTTTCCATTCCGCAACACGGATACGTCCGGAAAGCATCCCGGCATCCACACCAACATAAGGAAGCGGTTCGGTAAGCGCGAAAGAACCCCGGATTATTTTCCGGTTTTCCCCCGGCTTCGGAGGAATACAGCCGCTCATGTATTTCTGGATCTGCTCGGGGGTGCCCTTCTCATGGATCGGTTCAAGCGCGAGATTGTTCGCAAGGCTCGCCGTCGCGGCACCGGCATCCACCCAGCAGAGCTCAAACGCAATCATCGCAAGCACAAGGTTCTTCGGTCCGGAGATATAGCCTCCCTGTTCCGGCTCCATAAAAGCCGCCGTAATGCCGGCCTCATCAAAAGCCTTGAGCATGGCGGCCTTCTCAGGTGTCCACTCATGGGTGTAACGCTGTTTATCTGCCACCATACGCGCGACAACCCCGCGCGCCACGGAACGGGTGGACTGAACCACCATCTGAAGGTCATAACGGTCTGAAAAACGCCACATGATCTGACGGACATCGTCCCCAGGAAGTGTGCTCATCAAAGCTCTTTTTTCAGCATTCGCAGTACTCATGGATATGGATCCCTTTCTTTATGATTCTTCTCTACGGAATGGCCCCAAGAGAGGAAAATTCTATTGATAAAAACACTTTTGCGGCGGAGGTATCTTAGTCAAGGAATGACGGCGAGGCAAGTGAAAAAACCGGAAAACACAAGGCGTACGGTGTACGGTAAAAATATGCCCCGGGAGTGATGCCTCTACGCATAACGCCTTACACTGTACCATTTTCAGGCGAGGATCTTTTTAAGCTTGTCTGTGGAGAGGTCGAGTTCGTCCATGAGTTGATGGAGATGAGCTTCCTGTTCCCGGATGACACTGGGAATGGCCTGAGGACTTTCATTCCAGGAACGGAAAAGGGCAAAAAGGTCATCTTGCGCCTCACGTCTATCAAGAAAGACCTCGATCTTTTTGGCTAGCCGGACGATGGAAAGAAGCTTCTGCAGAACTTCGGGGTCAAGCCCCGTGATGAACTCTTTGAGGCCTTTGCATAGTTCTTCGCTGAGGTATTGCGCAATTGGTTCCTTGTGGATGTGGACATCCAGTGCTCTCGCGGAATCCATGATCCGGTAAATAGAAAGCGTCCGCTTGGCCGAAAAACCACGCTCTCCCCAGTCCTTCACAGCCTCCATCATGCGTTTACTTAAAGTGTGCTCGGCCGCGTAGCGGAATTCGACCGGGATCGGCACATTGATCGAGCGATAAATCTCATTCATACGCAGGTTCTCTTCATAGATATGTTCGTAAAAATTACTGACCTTTGTAATGGTCTCATGCGTCAGGATGCTGATGATCTTCGCGCGATCTCCGAGCCGCAGGTCCTTCAAGGCATAATAGGTTTCGCCGAAACACATGTCGATCTTTTTGGAGAGATCGAGGATCGGGAGCTGGTAAAGCGCTTCAAAAAGATCCTTTTCGAGTTTGTCGAACTCTTCCTCTTTTGCGTAGGGTTTTACGGAACAACGGAAATCATAAAACCCGATCTGGATCACCACGAAAACAAGATTCTGCTCCTCCAGTGTAGTCTGCGAAACGACGCGCACGCGGCCGAAATTCATGGTCACCGTACCGAAAAACTCTTTACGCTGATGCAGAACGTGTAAATCGAAATTGAAGATCTTGACGATATCTGTTTTGGGGTCCGGAGCGTAGAAATTTTCAAAAATGGAACCGATGGCATAGTAACTCACTATATGATGAAACGTGGCCAGTGCGGGTTTTACAAACTTTTCATAGACGCCTTGTCCGTCCTTGACCGATTCTATGTTGCTTTTCGCGAGAGCGAGATGTTCGAGAAAATCCCGTTCAAAATTGATGCCGCTCGCCTCCCGGGCGAGATGAATAGCCCGGGACGCATATTGCAGGATCTGGATGGTTTCGAGTCCGGAAATCTCCGAAAAGAACCAGCCGCAACTTGTGTACATCAGCATGAGATTTCGCTGCATTTCCAGAAGCTTGAGACCCGTCGTGATCTCCTCCTGGGAAAGCTCCCGCAAAGCCTGACGGCCAAAGAATTCGCGAAGGGTTTCGGGGGTTCGTTTTAATACTACGTGGATATAATCGTCGCGGGCGGCCCAGACATCCTTTAGATATTTGGCGCCTTCCTTTTCGTAGACCTGCGACAGCTCATCCCGCAACCAATCGAGTGCCCAGCGAAGGGGTTTCCGCCAATGCTGGGTCCAACTGGCGGGTCCATCACCACGGCAGCCGCAGTGATCTTTCCATCGCGCGACCCCATGCGCACAACTCCAGGAAGTGCCTTCGTTATTCTCCCCCTCGATCAACCGCACTTCCTGACGCGGCGGACTCTCTTCGAGATATTCCCCGTAGTTGACCACCCGATATCCATGCCGCGGAATTTCCATGTAGGTAAGATACGCGAGCACGCGATCTCCATAAGCCTTGTGATGACCGTAAGTCTCCCCATCCGTTGCGATGTGGATAAGCTGGGAACCCTCATGCTCCACGACCGCACTCTTGAGGCGGTTCATAAAAAGTTTTGCATCAAAAAGAAGATTGTCGAAACCAACGGCCTTGGAGATCGGCCCGTCATAAAAAAAGACATCGATGGAAAGAGAAGGATTGTTCTTAAGAAAGTAGCGATATGGCTCCCTGGGATCGATACGCCCGCCCGTCACATCCTGCCACGCCCCGCCTTCGAGCGGCCGGACGGCCCTAGCCTGATGCGGCGACAGGATGATGAATTTGACCCGCTCCGCGACCAAAACTTCGAGTGTTTCTTCGTTACAGGCGGTCTCTGGCAGCCAGACGCTCTCGGGATAACGGCCGAACCGGAAACGAAAATCCTCGATCCCCCAGCGCACCTGGGTCTTTTTGTCCCGAAGATTCGCGAGCGGCATGATCATATGGTTGTAAACCTGAGCAATGGCATTCCCGTGCCCGTGCCGGGATTCACAACTCGCGCGGTCCGCGTGAAGAATGCTCCGGTAAGTGTCGGGATGTTTGGCTTCAAGCCAGGAAAGGAGCGTGGGTCCGAAATTAAAGCTTGTTCTTTCAAAATTATTAACGATCTCAACAATTTTGCCCTTGGCGTCAAGGGCGCGGGCGCGGGAATTGGGGTGATAGCACTCGTAATGGATGCGCTCGTTCCAATCGTGAAAGGGGGTGGCGCTATCCTGCTGTTCGATCTCTTCGATCCACGGATTTTCGCGCGGCGGCTGATAAAAATGTCCGTGGAGGCAGACGCAAACTTCTTGAGTCATAAGAAAATTTTCCTCTTTTAAGAGGCTTCAAAACTTTAATGGGGGAATTATATCACAGGTGAAGAACGGGACCGAACGAACAATTCTCCGGGATCAATACCGGGCATCGCTCCGGATCAGGTTCAAAAGCTCAAGGGCGGAGGCTTCCGGCCCCTTGTGCTCCCAGCCTGAAACACCAAGGCGCGTACGCATCTGGCCGACAAAAAGGGCTCTTTTGAAAAAGGCCTCGAAGAACTTTTTGGCAAGAGCGTCATGTTCGGTCTTATACTGAATGGGACCAAAGACGTTCGAAAAATAAGTGTGTACAAGTCCCGTGGTCTTCGTAGTCCCCTTGCTCATCACTGTCCCCTCGCGAAAGACCTTGAGGGCTTCCTCCGGCGTCTTGAACTGTTCGATGATGGGATGATCTTCGTCAACATCTTCGTAGTTATTCGCGTAAAGCACGAAATCCACCGAATGCGGTTGGGTGATATTCGCGTAGGTCGTGATCGGCAACGCGATCCTGGAATTCACCTTTGCCGGACTCATGATAATGGCGCGATCGATCTGCCCAAGTGCGTAACCGGGCTTCAGGTCGTCAAGCCGGAGGAAGGCGCCCGTTTCTGTCCCGTACCCGACAACGCTCCCGTCCGCCTTAAGCTCGAGAGACCCCATATCATCCGCGATCACCATCACGTCCTGGATCTCCTCGACCCCGAAACCGCGCATCGCTTCGAGTGTTTCCGATTTTCCGGCGCCGGTATCCCCGATCAAAAGGAGCGTGGCCGGCTTTTTGCCTTTCAGGTAGATCTTCATGAAAGCACCGTGAAACGGCATGCGGCCGGTCTTGATGCGTTTGATATTGTGCAACGTCAGGATCATTTTCTTGAGATATCCGAAATACCCGAATCGGTCGGACTCCGGGATCGCACCAACCAATAGGTTGTTTTTTTCATCGTCGAAAAGCACTGTCGGGAAAACGCCCGGCCACTCCAGAGAATTCTCCGGAGCCCCGTAAACAAAAACTGCATCGGGTTTGCGTTTGAGGTCTTCATCGGTGGCAAGCTCAAAAAGATTGCAAAGCGAAAGACCCATCTCAAAGAACTTTTCTTTGAAATAAACCGGGATAAGGAGATCCCCCGCCTTGACCGGATAGCAAAGCCACTCGTCGCGTTTCAGATCGAAACGGCCGAGAGGATTTTCCTGAACTTTCTCGAATTTACCTTCGCGCGTATTATTGAGCTGGTTCAGCACAAGCGGAGGATAAAAGAGCACTTGACGGATGACGGGGATCGCATTCAGTTTTTCATAAAGGTCCGAGGCATACGGCATCCGGACGGAGCAGACAATCGCGGCCATCTCGGCGCCCGCGGCCACCTGACGGTAAATGCGCGGATGCCTTCCGGTGATGTTTTCCTGAATTTCGCGATAAGTGCGACGGACAAGGTCGGTCAGATCCTCAATGGTATCATTGAACGTACGGAAGGGACGTTTGTCGAATTGTTCGTCCTCGGAATCGCAAAGGATGAAACGATCAAAACTTCGCCAATAGTTATAAAGATATTCGACGAAATCATTAAGGGCGTTCTTGTCGCGAAGGAAATCCTCGGAACCCGGAACGACGCGGCCGACAAGATCGGCCGGCATTTTCTCCAAAAACTCAAGCGTCTGGATCAGAAGCCGGATATTGGCATCGTTCACTTCTTTGGAACCAAAAACTTTCAAAAGAAATGACCTGCGCCGCTCAAGTGCCGCGACGGCATGTTTGATGACCTCGTAGCAAAGATCGCTGTGGAGCAGTTCTTCGGAAGAATCGCAGATCTGGTTTTTTAACCGGATGAAAACCTTTTTCCCGGAAATCTTGAAAGAACCGACAAAAGAGGCGGAAGCCATAAAGAATCGTTACTTGACAGGCCAGGATGCCGCGATCCCGGCGATTTCTTCAAGCATTTTTTTACGATCCTCATCGGTTACGGTCGTCACGGAACCAAAGTATTTGTGGCCAACCATTTCCATGGCGCAGAACCGGAAGGTTTCATTATCAATCGCCAGTTCCATACTTTTGATCGCACCAGACGATTCGGCAATTGTGAGTGGCGCCCCTAGCGTGGTGATGAAATAGATCCTTTTGCCCGATAAAAGTCCCACAGCCCCGGTTGCCAAATAATCGTACGCGAACCCTTTGAAAAATACACGATCGACATAACCGCCAGCAATGGACGGCATACGATTCCACCAAACAGGATAAATGAACGTGATCTGATCGGCCCAGCGGACATGATCCTGTTCGATCGCGATATCGCCCGGAACTTTCCCTTCAAGAAAGGTCTGGAAATCGTCGGCCTTGAGCACCGGGTCAAAATGCATGGCATAAAGATCGCGCACGCGGATGTCCTGTCCTTTTTCTTTTAGGACGCGAACCAAGATTTCCTTGATGGCATGGTTAAAACTCGCGGTATTTGGATGAGCATAAATGATCAGATGTTTCATTCTATTTTCCTTTTAATAAATGAATTTCAATATAGCACAGTTTCGAAAATTTCTTAAAAAATCTTCCGGGAAAAGCTTTCTTGGGTCTATAAGCGGTGGGCGTTCTTCAGGAACCAGTGCACCGTGCGGCGAAGTCCTTCCTTAAAAGGGACGCCGGGCAAGTAGCCCAAAAACCTCCGGGCCTTGGTAACATTTGCGAAGGTGCGCCGGACATCGCCCTCACGTTTGGGAGTGTGAACAATCTTCACTTTTTTCAGGCCGAGGATTTTCTCTATCGCAATGAGGCAATCAATGATCCTGACTTCCGAATGAGACCCGATATTAAAAGCCTCACCGGAAATACCCGGCCTTTCCATGGCGAGAAGATTGGCGGCAACCACATCGTCGACATGGACAAAATCACGGGACTGTTTTCCATCCCAGTGGACCTCGGGGGAAACTCCGTCCAAAAGACGTTTAAGAAAAATGGGGATCACATTCGCATAGCGGGACTTCGGATTTTGCCGCGGACCATAAACGTTGAAATAGCGGAGAGCGACCGTTTCGAGCCCGTATAATTTCGAAAAATTCCGGCAATAATATTCTCCCATGATTTTGGAAGCGGCGTAAGGAGATTCGGGCTGCGGCAGGTCCCTTTCACTGGATGGAAACTTGTCTGTTCCCCCGTAAACAGAAGAAGATGAAGTGAAAACGAAACGCTTCACACCGGCTTTCCGGCTGGCTTCAAGAAGTTTTAATGTCCCGGTAACATTCACTTCGTGGGTTTCAATGGGCCGGGCCACGGACTGAGGCACAGAAGCGATGGCCGCCATGTGAAAAACATAGGAAACTCCCTTGAGCGCTTTTTGTATGCTCTTGTCACTGCGAATGTCACCCCGGACAAACTCGATCCTGGAACATGCGTGCACCAAGTTCTCCCGTTTGCCGGTCGAAAGATTATCCAGGACCCGGACCCGGAAATCTTGGGAAAGAAGTCCGTCTACGAGATTGGATCCTATAAAACCGGCGCCTCCGGTGACAAGACAAAACGGCTTTTTTTTCATGTGGAGAAAACCTTTCAGCGATGCGATCAAATTTCTGCCGGAGCATGGATCGATTCAAAAAGACACATGCGCTGAATCTTGATCCCTTTCAAAAAAGCCGCGCCCCCGAATCTCGAAGTTACGGCCCCTCCGCTCCAAATCTCCGCGGATTTTTTGCCCAGACTTTGGCGGAAATGAATAACTTTTTCAGTAAGCTGATTCCCAAGAACGGTATTATCCAAAAAATCATACGCCGTAATGAGCGCGACCTTTTTTTCGTTCGCCAGAATAAGTCCTTCCGGAATCACGATAAGTTTCATTGCCCGCGGGGCATCTCCGACAGAATCCGCGGCGATTTGCGCCTCGTGAAGAATCTTGTCCGCCGGAATCTCCGAAACTGCCTGGATGGCCTGATCCAGGAGAACCTCAAAACCCTGAACCCGCTTGAGTTTTTCAAGATAGAACCGCAGGTAAGTCAGTTCGCGCGGCGTGTAATACGGATGGTTCAGGAACCGGCTTACTTTTTCTTGAGAAAAACCCAGGCCCAGGAGCGCGTTTTTATTCAGTTTGAAAAGATCCGCACGGTCATTGTCATCAACCAATTGATCGGCGGCGGAATTGATGTTACTTACTGTCATGACCGCAGAAGCGACCAGCCCCACAGGAACAAAAAAAGTGGCAACCGTGACGATCCCCCGGCCGCCCATGCGGGACTTGGCCATGGAATTGAGTTTTGCCTGAAGACCGGGATTCCGGCTATAAACATCCACGCCCAGTTTTTTTGCGAGTTGTCGTTTAGTTGAGCTCAGAAAATTATCGCCCTTTTCTCCTTCTTCTTTTTTTCGGAAAGCTCCGCCTAGTTTACCGCCTAACTTTCCGATCCCTTTTCCGATCCCTGACACAGAATCCACGGGATGGACCACCAGATTCGCCAATCCACGCCCTGTATCCTTGACCGAATCAACCGCTCCTGCCGCGACTCCGCCTCCCGTATTTTCACTCGTGTTAAGTTGTTCGATCACATCGATCTCATGGAGGCATTTGCGGAGATTCGTCAACCCCTGGACCAGGTACTTACCGTGAGGCGAAGTAACTGAGAACGTCAGAAATCCCGGGAATAACCGGTTTTCCTGAACAGATGCGATCTGGGCATAGGGAGATTGCGCCGGATAGAAATCCTTCGGAAGCCGGAGATCTGTCATGGTGACCGCTCCGAAGGAAAGCGTCTGGGAAAGAGACAGACACAGCGCGAGCAGAAAACCGACCTTTTTTTTTGCCATAAGACTTTCTGTTGAATTCCCTAGATCGTCTCTTCTTGAGATTCAGCAGCAACCGGTACGGAGTCTTTCTCCATCACCTTTTTCGGCAAAGGACTTTGCTTAGTGCCCGCAGACATCGGAATCTCGACTTCTTTGACAATGTTCAGATCAGTGTCGTACTTCAAGAGTTTATTCCCTGCGAGCACAATCATACCACCAGATATAGGCACCCCCATAGGCGTGGGCTTGTTCATGGATTCCCCGTCTCCTGTCCCGGGAGGCAGCAGGCCCAGTGTTTCCTCTTTTTTTGTTTCTTCAGCAAACGCCGAGGGCGGGATCAAAAGCGACAACACGACCATTGCAAAAATGATCTTTTTCATGCTGTTCCTCCGTTAGAGATAGGAAGCGATCAAGAATCGCTTCCGGTTGTTTTTTAGTTTAAAATCAGAATCAAAATTTCTACGTCCAGCAAACTTTACGATCAAAATTTAAGGATTTCTAATGGGGAGAGCCTCTCTATTGGATGATGTTCGCGTTCTAGGCTTTCCCTGCAGAACCGAGTACGTATTCGTTCTTGTGTTTGTACATCGCGACCAGTGCGTCACGCGCAGGGCCGAGATACTTGCGCGGATCGAATTCCGCCGGTTTTTCTTTAAAAGTCTGCCGGATTGCGGCGGTCATCCACAAACGGCCGTCGGAATCAATGTTGACCTTGCAAACGGCGGATTTTGCCGCTTTGCGAAGCTGTTCTTCCGGGATACCGACGGAATCCTTGAGGGCGCCGCCGTTCTCGTTGATGATCTTGACCGCTTCTACGGGAACCGACGAAGCGCCATGAAGCACGATCGGAAACCCGGGAATCTTTTTTTCAATCTCTCCCAGGATATCGAAACGCAAGGGCGGCGGGATCAAAATTCCGTCGGTATTCCGCGTGCACTGGGCCGGTTTGAATTTGTTCGCGCCGTGCGAAGTACCGATCGAGATCGCAAGTGAATCCACATGGGTTTCTTTCACGAATTTCACAACATCCTTCGGATCGGTGTAGGTCGAATGTTCCGCACTCACATCGTCCTCGATCCCCGCGAGCACGCCGAGTTCTCCTTCCACGGTCACGTCATTTTTATGAGCAAACTCAACGACCTGACGGGTCAATTCGATATTTTTTTCGAACGAAAGATGCGACCCGTCGATCATGACAGATGAAAAACCGGATTCGATGCAGGATTTTGCGAGTTCAAAGGTGTCGCCATGGTCGAGGTGAAGCGCCATCGGAACCTGTTTCAGCCCTTTCTCTTTGGCATAGGCCTTCATCATCTCAACCGCGCCTTGCCCCATATATTGCAACAGGATCTGATTGGCATATTTACGCGCGCCGCTTGAGACCTGAAGGATCACGGGTGATTGTGTTTCTACACAGGCCATGATGATCGCCTGGATTTGTTCCATGTTGTTAAAATTGTAGGCTGGAACCGCATACCCGCCTTCAAAGGCCTTCCGGAACATTTCGCGCGTGTTAACAAAACCAAGCTGTTTGTACGAAATCATTTAAATTCTCCTTTGATTTGATTGGATCATAGACCGCAAACCAGAAGCCCCAGGCTTGAAACTTTGGATTCAGCCTGTAGTTTCTTCCGGTCGGCAGCCTGTTAATAATTCTCGGCCCAAATCTCGAAATGCCCTTGAGGGTGATCACAAACGGGACATTTTTCGGGCGCTTTTGAGGCCTCAACGATATGCCCGCAATTGAGACATTTCCAAAAAACCTTTCCGTCCTTCACGAAAATCCTGTGTTTCTCCATGGAGTCGTGAAGTTTCCGATAACGTTCTTCGTGCCGTTTTTCCACCATTGCGACGAGCTTGAAGGTCTTCGCGACTTCCGGGAAACCTTCTTTGTCCGCGACTTCAGCAAAAGCCGGGTAAAGATCCGACCATTCCTCTTTTTCCCCCTTGGCGGCATAGCCAAGATTCCTGAGCGTGTCCGCCATTGCAATGGGATAAGACGCATGGATTTCCTGAATGTGTTCATTCATGCTATGGGCCAAAAGATGTTTGTAAAAAAGCTTGGCGTGTTCCTTTTCATTTTCTGCCGTTTCCAGGAAAATATTTGAGATCTGGCGATAGCCTTCTTTGAACGCCACAGAAGAATAGTACGTGTAACGCATCCGCGCCTGAGACTCGCCGGCAAATGCCTTCATGAGGTTTTCCGCTGTTCTACTTCCTTTAAATTCCGCCATACACGTCTCCTGGTTTTTGAAAGGCCTAATATCGGAATGGAACCGAGGGGAATTACCGGGCGTCATTATACCATTGTGTGCAGGACGGTAAAGCAAAAGCTGGTATTACATTACTATTGATTTAGCGGAGTTGTGATACTGCATCATTAATCCATAAAAACAAATGAAAAACGGCGCTAGAGAAACAGGAAAGCCTCAGTTATTGTCAGAGACCAAAACGAGGATGTCTTTGAATGATTTTTTGTGGCGTCGAAAAAGCTCGAGATCTTCACGCGTCGCCGCCCAGGTCAGCAACTTTCCGCCTTGGGACAATTGGAATTTCAAGAACTTGTAATCCTGAAAGCTATAACTTCGCAACACCTCCACAAATTCCCGGGCCACGCGTTCCCAAAAATAAAGCACATCTTCGTGGATTCCCTGTTTCTGGGAATAAGCAACCCCTTTCCCACGCAAAGAAGCAACAACATTGAATAAAAAACACTGCTGGGGCTTCGGTTCGAAACGGACTACAAGCTTAATGCTGGCGAAAGTATTGGAAATCCGCTCATCTTCAGCGGCGATCATTTGAAAACGCCGCGTGAGCTGACGCGAGAGAAAATCCCCCATCGTGATGTCGGGCGTTTTGAACTCTGTTTCCCAATTCGGAAGGCTCTTGGTGACTATGTCGCGAGTGAACGAAAAACCCGGCGTCGCGATCTTGTCATCTAAATAAGCCATCGGAATGATCCGGCGTATTTTTTCTACATCACCCGCGGTCGAAACCTGAAACAAATACTCCATCACTTTAGGCTTGAAATCATTACCTGGGGAGAAGTCCTTGGGAGCGACCTCAGCTTTAGCGTAGACCACAACGTCATTATCCTGGATCGGGATGCTTCTCAAGTCCAGAATGGTCCATTTTGCGCGGCCACGCGGCACAACCGAGCCGCCAACATCCGTGAAAAAGAATTCCCTTGTCCATTTAGCCTGGGCGGTATTATGGAAATAACGGTCTTGGACATCGCTCACCGTGGCTTCATTCAGGTCTTTGAAAAAATGCCGCACGGGCCGGTGCCAGAGTGCGGCCCGGTTCATGTGAAGATCATGGATGATGCGCTTGCGGTATTCACTGCGCGGAATGTCCCAGAACCGCACTCGCTTGAGATCGTCGATCTGCCCGATGAAGGTCAGATCCATACCGCTTTTTTCGATATCCGTGGCCTGCAGGTAGTAAAAATCGATCTTCTTGTCCGTACTGAGCATGATCCGTGACATGGAAAAAAGAATGTTTTCGACCTTGTCGATGGCTTCTTCCGTCGGCTGAAAAAGGCTTTCCATATCCGTCACTTTCCCGCTCATCAAAGCCTCTTTGAGGTCTGCCGCAAAAAGTTTATCGAGAGGCAAGAACACCCCGAGGGTCGTTCCCACGAATTCGACTTCGATGTGAGGGATCTTATATTCCTTGAGGGCAATCTCCTGGAGGGCTTCTTTGCAGCGGGCTTCCGGATAGGTCGCAGGCGAACAACCGGAGAGAGCCAAAAGGAACATCACAAAAAAGAAAAAACGGGACGGCCCTTTCAAAAATCCAGAAAGGCTGTCCCTTTCTTTTTTTCTTTTCCATAATGTTTGAAAGGGACTGCCCCGTTTTCTCGAAAAAATATATCTTAAATTCAAAGTCTTAAACCTTCGGCGGTTCCGTGCCCTGTGTCAGATAGGCTCGCCGAGGATTGACCTTGCCGAATTCCGCAAAAATAGCCTCAATCTCATCGTAGTCGAGTTCTTGTTTGGTCAAAAGCTCATGCGCAAAACGCTCAAAAAGATCTTTTTCCGTCCGAAGAAGTGTTTCGACTTCGACCATACAATCCTTGAGAATCTTGTCCACATCCTGGTTAAGACGCATCTTTACATCTTCAGAAAGAAGAAGGGCATTGCCGTCCTTGTAGACCGTATAATCCCCGATCATTCCGGAAGGTCCCATGCCAAGCACCCAGACCATGAAATGGGCGAGGTTCATCGCCTGTTTGAAATCCGAAGTCACTCCGGTCGTTGTGGTGTTGAATTTGATCTTCTCGGCTACATACCCGGCAAGACAGATCTTAATATCCGCCGACAGGGTCTCGCGATCGCGGCCGTGCCATTCCTCGATCGAAGTCGGATGAACGACGCCCAAAGAAGATTTCCTCGGAATAATTGAAGCTTTGAACACATCGTCGCGGGGATGCGACAAATAGGTCGTGATCAAATGCCCTGTCTCGTGATACGCGGTCATCTCCCGTTCCCGGGCGTTCACCGTGAGCTTTTGTTTCATCCCAAGTTCGATCCTCTCGATCGCCTCAGAGATATCGCGCAATCCTACCACATCTTTTTTGTTACGCGTGGCGATAAGGGCCGACTCCTTGACGATATTTTCAATATCCGCCGGTGATTTATCGACCGCCTTGCGCGCCAGGCGTTTACAATCGATCCCTGCTTCGTATTTGATCTTGCTCAAATAAAAACGGAAAAGCGATTCGCGACCTTCAAGACTCGGTTTTTTGATGTACACCTTGCGATCAAAACGTCCCGGACGAAGCAGCGCGGGATCCAGAATGTCCTCTGAGGCGTTCGTCGCACCGATCACAACGATATTTTCGGACCTGTCCCCCAGACCGTCCATGGCGACCAGGAGCTGGTTTTGAGTCGTATTCCCCTCACCGCTTCCAAATTGATTGAACGTCCGGCGCTGCCCCATCGCATCCAGTTCGTCGATAAAGACGATGCAGCCTCCAAAACCATAGGCGAGACGCTGTGCTTTTTTAAAAAGCTGCCGTACGCGGCTGGCCCCCACACCCACAAAGATCTCATTAAATTCGCTCGCGGCCATGGTCAGGAACGGGAGTCCGGCCTCCGTCGCGATGGCCTTGGCAAGATATGTCTTCCCGCATCCCGGAGGGCCCATCATAAGAATACCGCGCAAGATCCTGCCGCCGATCTTT
>Ga0265297_10005979_pt1 | contig 18044 bp, 25 predicted proteins | sample Munlanlwell13791_FD_192502 | JGI IMG/M metagenome (GOLD analysis project Ga0265297, IMG submission 192502) | Leachate microbial communities from a municipal landfill in Southern Ontario, Canada - Leachate well 137-91 | ecosystem: Engineered > Solid waste > Landfill > Unclassified | place...
CATGCCTATACCTCCCTTTTAACTTGATAGAATTTTACCGCCCAATCCAACAATTTCCTCGCACAAGCATCCCGATCATGATTAAAATATGTATGAATGTGATAGCGAATTTCAAAGGAGTTAATAGCTTGACGGAGGGTTTCAGGGGATACCTTGGAGAACTCTTGAGGGCAAAGTAAGTCTTTTTCGTCTACTTCCACTATCAGCCCCACCCATTCCATTTCCCTAAATCGCTCCATCTTCTTAACCGTTCTATCCCGTTCCACCCCACAGTAACTACAGAAGTCAGATAGCTGCTTCCTCTCTACCGCAAACCCTGGCATACCCCCTATCCCATAATCCCCATCTTTAAGGGTACACGATTGGATGCATAATCCTTGAGGCATACGGGTAAGTATGGGGCTACGTTGTTCACGTGTGTCCTGCAAGAGCACGAACCCATCAGGGAATATAATAGGTTTCATCTTATATGCCTCTACCCGTTTCTTATAATCAGCCTTACGTGCATGGTAGGTTTTGCCGCGTGTGACCATTATTACCTCGTATTATTAATTGGGGGGGGTGGCTTGGCCAACCACATCTCGCAACTACAATGCTGCGGCTCTGTTATCAGCAACATATCTCCCGATTATCAGTCCGGGTGCTTTAGCCGTTTGAGCTATCCCCCAGGATTAATGGTTAATGATACTGGTGGGTGTCCAGGTCGATAGGTTTGCAATGCGCTTCCCTTCTGATGCAGAGGCGGTTAGGCCAATGGAAGGTTTAGGATCGCGTACTAATCATTGAGCGTCGCCACATCATCCGCCCTGCAATACGTCCTATGTTACGGCACCCCCCTCAATGCACCCACCAGTGTGTTGCCCTACCTACTTCCAATCACTTGCCGGGGCAGCTTTACCCTGATCCGTAGCCTTTGTCTTACCACCTCCCTTCGCATCTTCCGGGGGCTTCACGCCAGCAGGGAGGAGGCCCTTGATGTTCATAAACCCCTTCTTATTCTCCTCAAGCAACTGCTGGCTGAACCGTCCGGGCAACTGTTTAACTACCTCCTGCCAAGGTGCAGGCTCAAAGATTGATACATCTCCGGGGAACATCTTGGCAAAGTGATCCCCCAACCCCGCATTCTCCAAAACATCCATCACGGTCTGTTCGCCACGGGGATTCTTTGCCGCAAACACCGTTGTCCGTTTACCCGCATCATCATCATCCCTAATCACTCCGGGGATGACATATTTGGCCTCACCCTTGTCATTGTATTGCGGCTGTCCGTCCTTCTCTGACTGTTTAATCCCCTCCTGATACTCTACCAGATGCCAACCCGGAACCGGATTCTGAAACCCCCAATCTGCATTACTCTTGCCCTGTGCTTTCATACTCCTCCTATTGTCTCTATAAGGTGTGAATGGAAAGTTATTGTTATCGGTATAATCTACATCCGATACCACTACTTCGTTTCCTGTCTGTATTGCCGATAGACTTGCATTGCGTCATCATATCCTGACCAATTATCAACTCCCATCTCTTCGAGTGCGCTTAGCTTGTCTTCACGGTCCTGCCAACGGTCATACTGTTTTCTTGTGATCGAAACCATTTCCTCCATATTTACCCTCCTTGTGCCTCCGCTTCGATCTGTGCCTTCAATCCCTTAATCCTCTCGTTCACCTCCTTATTGTAATCCTTCTTCTCCCGTGTAAGGTCAATCAATTCCCTTGTCAAGCTGAGTAACTTTGCACTGTCCATGATACCCTCCATTAATATAGTATTGTATATTAACTATTATAGTTATGACGCGGCTTTCCCTCCCTCCCCGTGTGCTACAGCAAGTATCTTTTGAATGTCCAGTATCTTATTTGTTACCCCACCAGCAGGGGTAATCCCCGTCCATTTAGCCATATGGCTCCCTGACTTCTCAAATGTCACACAGGGAGGATACACCACATTCCCATCCTCATCCTTCCGTGTAGTCACAATCCCTATGAAGTCGTACCACCCCGGCATATCCTTAGCAAACTCCTTACCTGTAAGAGCCGGGCCTGCCATTACCGTCCTGTCATACTTGGGATTTTCCTGTAACCTGCACAGTGATATAACTGTCCTACCCTCTTGTGAATGCCTTGCCAGCGCATTACTAAACCTTCTCATCTGACCGGATAACGCCCCGTAATCCTCCTGGCTACTCTTGACCTGATTGGTCAATGCCTTGGCAATGGCATCAGCTCGTTTTTTGGGGTCAGCTAATCTATCATCATATGCATCCCCGGTAATCTCCTGCAACAAATTAAGCATCAAGTGAGTCTTGCTATCCAATACGATAGTCCTGTCATTTCCAAACTCATGTGTGCAGAGATAGTCAATGGAATCCAAGAACCCATCATAGAACACAAAGTTAGCATTTCCAGGTTCCCACAATTCCTCCCTTTGTGCTGCAATGATGAACTTCTTAGGATCACGTGGTTCAGTAAGCATGTAGTTCACAGGGAGGGCGCATGTCTGTAACGTGGTAACTGATTTTCCAACCCCTGTCTCCCCATACAGGAGCATCAAGTCACCTGTGGCCTGCTGTATTCGTAAATCTGCTGCGGAGATTGAACGCATGGGTTACTCCTTCACATAGGGGATGCGGGTTGCATAAACTTTTTCCCACGGTGCACTGCCGCATATTTGTCGGAATAACTCAACCGTTACGCTATTGCCTTGGAACATGCCATTCATCGTGCATCCATCGGCAAGGTTGACCATTGCAAAGCCACTATCGCACGCCATTAAAATGTACCCCTTATCGCCCCATCCATTATTATACATATATCTATCGCCTCGTTTAAATATATACTCAACCTTCTTCTTCACCTCCTCCTTCCCAATATACCCATGTGAGATTAACCAGGGGAGCCAGGAAGGATAGTCTTCACACAGGTTAAGCATGGATTTAATTTCATAGTCTCCGTAAAAGCATGTTGCTTCCTTTACATAGTTATCAAACTCCCCCTTGCATGGATTCCCCTTCAATACGCTCTCCGGGGATAGTGATTTAAGTTTGGTATATACATACCCATTCCGTGTGACCTGTTCCTTATCCATTTCTTTATCCCCCTCTCCTTTAATATTATCCTTGGTTAATGGTGTATCGTTGGATACCTTGAAGCCATTACACCACTTTCCAGTGGCTAATTCATATGGTCTACCGTTTCCTGTATCCCATACGTGTCTTACCTCTTGAATAGAGCCTACCGGATAATCAACGCCCCAATAATTAGTTGTCACCCTTATCCTATCCCCTACATTGATGTCGGTGTCATGGGCGAGGTCTATCTTTCCGTAGTCGTTTCCGTAACCATTATCAAAATCAACGTGCCACGGTAATGCGTAAGTTGTTTTTCTGGTAATTGTCCCTGCAACAGAACACTGTCCACGAAATGCCGAGCTTTCTGCAATATACACCCGATCCCCAATCCTGAAGTCACCCCCCATCTCACCTTCCTCCTTTATCCTGTCTGATGATGAACCGTTCAGATAAACCCCCGGTACGGCAGATAGGCAACAGGTCACATGGCCCCCATATCTGCTGACACGCTTTGTCGTCACGGTAGTATCCATCCAACCCCTCCCTCTGCCAATCCCTTGCCTGTTGAATCTCAATTGCCGCAATCTCATATCTATTCCGTATCTCATCAAGATTAAACTCACTACGGTAGAACTTCCTACCATATGTATGTTTCGCCCTATCATATCCGATAAAGTAATGGGATGGTCTGGAGATTACATCCTCGTAGCATCTCCGATAGTATGCCTCATCATCCTCATCCTTGTTCTTACCCGTGGATTTAAGGTCAGGTACACGTACAACCTTCATGGTGCAGTATTCAAGGGAGGGGTCAGCAAGGAAGTATGTACCACATTGGGAATGGATGAAGTATGTATCAAGGTAATGATCAGGGCGGGAGGATAACTTATCCTCTTCAAAGAAGGTGGGGTACTTCCGGTCATAAAACCCCTTGATATACACTTGCCCATTGTTGCAGGTAGGGAATGATATATCAATCCTTGCCTGTGCATCATAACCGGGGGATGGCTCCAAACCAAACTCCTTAAACGCATTCCATAGGGCCTTAACCTTGGCAACCTCCCGACCGGGTATCTCAAGCCTTACAATCAAGCCGGGTATATCAACGGTAGTTGAAAGACCTTGTAAACAGGTGTCCCATAATGAACCATCCTTAATGGCGTTAGAGACACAAGCATCTTTAATACGGATACCCATATAGTTCTTCAGCCAGTATAGCCTATGGCAGGTTAGCCAGTCCCCCATCGAACTATGACTTAGAGGTATGGGCAGGTTATCCGCAACGCATCGGTAGTAATCCGGGCGGGTACAGTATCCACATTGGGTAAGTTCCTTATATGGGATGTATGATAAACATGGCTTATCTTTCTCAAAGGTGGGATTGAAATCTTTACAGGCATCCGGGGTAAGATTGAAGCTATCCATGTTCAATGTTCCTCCGTTTATGATAGGTGGGTGGGTATTGGTGCCGGTAGGCATCCTTTAGAGACACCCCGATCAGCAAGTAACGGGATTTCACGCTTTTTCGGTCTTTTGCTATTATTGGTCTTGTTAGCCTCACAAGTCCTCAAGCAAAATCTATCCGTTACCGACTCACCCCGCATAGCAGGAGCTACCTGCGATTCGGACTCTGGTGGCTTTTCACTTCCGGCATATCCCAAAGATCATTTGTCTTGTGTCATCTCTCTCTGTCTTGATGGGCAGGGTATCATAAGGTGTATAATTCTGTCAAGGATTATTTTCAATTATTTTCACTTGCCATTATTATAATGGCGGAGATACTGTTTGTCAACTATGAATTTTAGGCAATAAAAAACCCCAGGTAGATTATACCCAGGGTTAGTTACGGGATATAAGTAATCCCTATTTGTCTGATCCTCTTACCTTCCCATACTGCCGTGCAGCCGTGTATCCCAAATAGCCGGTAGCGAACACGGCCCACAATGCTTCTGGTATGGCCTTAAACCCTTCCGCTACATTTACATAGAAATGTGCCATTTGTAGAGGAAACCAGATGCCGACAAATGGAGCAATGATAACAAGTGAGATTATTATAAAGTAAAACACATACAAAAACCCCGGCCTCGCCCTGCTTGTCCACTTATCCATACTGGATGCCTCTGCCAGCATGACAGACACACGGCTCGTTTCAATCTTGGCTTCAAGCTCTTCTGCCTTCAATGCCAGTTCAGCCGCCTTAGTAGCATCGATAGGTTCCCTGCCGGTAATGGCAGTGCGTAAATCTTTTGCCAGCTTTCCCAATCCCTCAAACGGATTTCCTATATCTATATTCAATCCTGCCATATCCATATTACCCCTCCATCAATGTCTTCATGTACCCCTTCACCCGATCCACATAAAATGCCCTGTCCTTGGGATCACAGAACTTAGCCGTTGCCGCTTCCATTGTCCCATGCCGTTTGAGCAACAGCTTCAGAAATGCCAACCCACAGGCAATGTCAATGACGTCATCATCTGACTTTTCCATCTCCAACAGCAAGTCCTTCATGGCGATACCGGACATCTGGAAAACCCCCCGGCACCCCGTAGGTGACTTCTGGTGATCCCCCAGGGAGGATTCTGTCATGGCCACCCCCACTGCCCATGCAGGGTCAACGCCCATTGCAGTTGCAATCTTGATTATCTTATCCCTTGTTTCAATCTGCCTTGGTAGCAAAATCATCCATCAACCTCCAACTATTTATTCTTTTCAAGGTGTGCGTCCATCTGCGAAGAAATCTTATCCAACGACTTTGTGATATTACATAGACTGACTTCCAATGTAGTTTCTACCTTGGTCAATCGTGATTCGTGGGCCATAGCAGTTACAAAGAAGAATCCATATATGCCAATAGCAACAACAATAACGCTCCACAGTCTCACGGTAATCTTGGTTTCATCGGACATATTCCACCTCTTGAGATACACTTAGATATGTGTTATTAGTTGCCCGGTTCCACTGTCTACCTACGGTAAAAGCGGGTATCCACCTACGCCGGGACCACCTTTGTAAATTATTCTCCTTGACTTAATTCTCTAATGGGTGTAGGGTAGAAAAGGAGGTGTAGGCCATGACAAACATTATATCTATATCATTGGTAATTGGATTATGTTATTGGTCAGGGATATTGACCGTACAGAGCGTTATCGTAGTAGTGTTGGCCCTTGCATGGCACCTATACGACCGGCTTGATAAAGGGAATTTCTGATACCGGGGGTGAAACGTTTCCCTAAAGCCTCATATTGTTTAACTACCCCACCAAGTTTATATACAAACTCCCCAACTACACGGGGGGATGCCATAGTAAGGGCAATGGCAATCTTGGGGGATACGCCAGCGAACATGGATGTGATTGCCCCAATCTCCATACCCTTACCGATGAAGTTTGTAGGAGTAAAAGAACTAAGGTTGTATCCAGCTATCTTAGCTGCCAATTCACCATTATTGGCATCATCCAAGACTTTAATCAAACTACCCCTGAACTCATTATTATCCTTTAACGCAGTCAGTAACTTTCGTATCCCTGTATCCGCTCCACTTCGCGTACCAAGGGATAAAGCACTTTCGATTTCATTGATCTGAGAGGTGGATTTGGCATAGTTTTCCACCATAGTTTTATATTCAGGCACCTGTCCAACGATAGTATCCTTGACTACATTCTTGAGGGATGCTACAAAACCCCGGCTATTCTTGGATTCAGAGTAAAAATCATCTAACTTGCGTTTCAGGATATCCATACCCACGGGGGTTAAATCACCTGCCTGTGTGCCCCATGTATTAACAGTATCAATAATATGTTCAACGTCCCCAACTGCATTCCTGTCTAACGTAGACCGGCTAAAGTCCAATGTGCCGTCAGGATTATCCTTAATGTTGTACATCTTCTTTAGCTGCACTACACGATCACGTACCGGCTTGACATCAAGGATGGTGCTGTTACCAGTAACAGATGCAAGCCGGGATTGATAATCCGCTGCCCGATCATCTTTGATAGCCTGTAAAGAGGACTTAGCTGTAGCTCGTAATTCATCCCCGGTTACGTTCCCTCTCATGGCATCTGCAAATTCAGGTATACCCTGTCGCCCTGATTGGAATGCTTTCAATACAGACTCTTTGCCTGCGCCAGTAGTAAATCCCGTTGTCCCGCCACCTACTACACCAGCCAATTTACCAAGGGGAGGTAATGCACGACCTGCAATAGACAATGGCTCAGTTACCGCCCCGGCAGTCTTAACTACATTGCCCACCTTACCTACCATACCGGGCGCACGTGCCGCTAATCCACCACCCCCGGTAAGGATAGTAGAGGCATCGGCCAATGCGCCTACAGGGTCAGTGGCTACGGTATTCTTGATGTTCTCATATCCACCGTACCTATCTGATAACATTTGACGGAGAGCATTAAACTTATCCGTTTGGTCAGGAGTAACCGGACCAAGCTCCTTAGACCCCGTACCGCCCATTAATACATCATTGATACCCTTGAGAGTATCTATCGGGTGAAGGATAGGCTGCACCATAGCCTTACCAAATTCCAATGCACTATTGGGGAGATTGGATAGGGCTTTGCCGGGAACACTTATTAATGAGGTAGACGCTTCCTGCTTTGCCGTAGGTTCCGGGACGGTATTAAAGAAGTCCCGCTTAATGGCCGCATCAATAACCGCCTGATCCGTTCCATCGGGAAACTCTGCAACCTGTCCCTTTCCTTCTATTTCAACACGAATGGTCATTATTTCACCCTGTTCCCATTAGCGTCATATTTGATGGTTCCACCAGAAGTAGGGAGCGCAGTTGTTTCTCCATTCTGTTCCCTGTCATACTTCCCATAGATACTCTTTTCATATCCACCCACAATACGTCCCTTGGCACCTTCAGCCCACTTTTGAATCCGCCCAATGGATTCCCTGAGGGCCTTTTCAGATTGCGCATTATCCAGTTCAGATATGAAATTCTGCAACAGTTTATGTTCTGCTTCTGTTACCTGTCCAAGCCCCGCACCCGTACCAGACTTTAATGCCGCAAGGGTAGTAAGACCAAGTTTAGATTTGAATGAATCAAGTGCAGCCTGAGAGTCTGCCGCCTTCGTACCGGGAATATTGGGGATAGCTCCCGATATGCCCGTTATGCGTCCAAGCTGTGTCCCAAGCAGTCTATCTGCATGATCGTTAATATCATCCATCTGCGATACCAACTCTTCTTTCTTGGATGCAGCCTTGGTATAGTCATTCTGGAATTTCAGGGTAGGAGACTTTTTCCCGGTATTCTTCATCCCCTGAACATCCTTCATACCCTGTAACCGTTCCATCAACAACGCCATATCGCTTGCGGCCTTATCTGCTGCCTGTTTAAATTTCACATCGCTGGTCATATCAAATAATTTTAAAGCCTGATCCTGCTTTTGCGCTAACAGGTCAAGTTGGGCCTTATTCCTTACATCCTGAATCTCCCTCTGTGCCTTCAACCGTTCATCGGTATTCTGCAAAGACACCCGTGCGGTCAAAGCCTGTTCGGGCTTGTATTTCTGTAATACACCTAAATACTGTTCCAATGACGGATTACCCGGAGCCATCTGTCCCGTATTGCGCGGAATGTCAAGAGAGGGGTTAGGGACAAATTGGCCTTGCGGGATAGTCGGCCCACCATCAGACATCATTCCCATTACAGGCTGTGGTGCATACAGGGCTTGAAGTTCTCTGTCCAAATCCTGCTGTCGTTTTAACTTATCCCTGTGCTCCGCAATTATGGTATCCTGCAACATCTTCTGTTCTGCTAATTTATCTTGTTCAAGCCGGTTATGGCCTGTAATCTGGTACGCCTTCATAAAGTTATCAGCAAAGGAGTTCGCTGCCTGTCCACCGCTATTAAGAAATCCCATACGAACCTCCTACGTTGTACCAAAGCTAAACCCGTTGGCAGAACTATAATTCGTATTCCCCAACAGCCCACCGCCCAATGATCCCAATGCCCCTAACCATCCATTCTGACTTGCCACATCAGCATTCTGCTGTGCTATCTGCTGCTGTGCTGCAAGGTTCTGCGCTGCCGTATTGGCCGCCTGTGCCTGATTGACCAAGGGTGCGCCCTGGCCACTGATAGCCAATGCCTTGTTCATCAACTGCTCCTGATAAGCCTGCTGTGCCTGCTGCATTGCGAGGTCATAGGCATACTTCTCATACGCCTGCTGGTTCTGCCATGTTCGCATCTGGTCGGCATAGGACTGATCCCAATTCATCTTACCCTGTCCGTATTGCATCTGACGATCCGCTTCCGTAGCGTTAGCCTTCCACACATCCGCATTCTGGTTGCGTTGCAACTCCGTCATTTGAGCATTATACTTATTCATCTCCTGCTCACGGGAGAGGTTAAAGGTATTCTGGTTTTGTAGCCCCGTTGCTTCCATCCCGTATCTCTGTGCTGCCGCCTGCGCCGCATTAGTCGTAAGGGCATTCTGGTAAGGAGTGTCCAGCGCATTCCGGGCTTGATTAGCCATAATACTTGACCCGTACAACCCCCTACCGCCCATCTGGTTAGCAAGATTATTCTGCCCCTGATCGTATGCGGTCTTGGCTGCTATTTCCCCCGGTCTCTGCAACGCTGTCTGTAGTGCGTTATAATCTCCACCCATCAACCCCTGATAATCACCGGCATTGAGTTGATAGTTTGGCGTTTGCACCTGTGCCATCGGCTGATTGGGAGTATAATTATAATATGCCTGCTGAGTGGGAGCGGCTTTTGAGGCAGAGACAAAGGCGGGGTACTGGAAGCTTGCCTTGTCCTGTTCCAAAAGACCCTTTGCGGTATCTAACCCGTAGGTGGTGTATGTATCAAAGGGGGTTGGTTCGTATGCCATTTGTCTCTCCTATGCAAATAGGTCTAAATTCTTATAGAGATATTGGTCTGGACTATAAGCCAATGCCTCTTCCAACTTTTTCTTTTTTTCTTCCTCCTGCTTCTTTTGGAGGGAGTAATCGGTAGTGTTGAGTATATTGAGAGTGTTGTCTGAAATGCCCGGCTTAGCTACAGATGCCCATTCGGGGGCTACCATCATTCCCGTTTGATCTGACAAATTTGCTGCGGTGGTCGTCTGGCTTAACGGCATCCCGGTATAATTTCCATTGATCTGCGGAGCATCTTTGGGGGTGAAACTTTGATACTTTAGTCCTAAAAGTCCCGGCAGGAACTTCTTCACAATCGTATCTACCCCGCGCGTTACCACCTCCCGCTTTATGCGATCCATTGCAGCATCCCCAAACTTCCGCGCATAAGCATATTCAGCATACTTGGACATAGCGGGGTTAAGTCCCGCTTGACCAATATACGGTGCTGGCCCCCCACCATACAGGTAGACCCATTCCTGCGGGGATATTACGTAAGGGGATGTTTGCGTTACTGCACTGGCCGGTGCAAGGCTGGATTGCGTGGTAAATGCTTCCAATCCTACGTTTGGCGCACCCGCTCCCGTTACTGCCGCTCCGGTATTGGCAGCACCAGCAGTTCCACTACCCGCCGCGGGTGCAAGAGATGGATCGACGGTGAAGGTCATTTCCCCACCGGCACCGGCACCTGTCGGCCCTGCTGTAGTAGTGGCCGCTGTCGCCGCTCCCTCAGACCCCGCGCTTGAACCAAGGGTAGGATCGCCACCACCTGCTACATATCCCAAATAAGCCTTACCAAGCACGTTAGCCAACTGGTTGGTGTTCTGATAATTAAATAGAGATGAGTCGCCCAACAGTCCGGTTCGTTGTCCAAGACTTTCATAGATTGGCGCACCGCTGATATTGTAAAAGAACCGCTGCGCCTTTCTCCCATGGGGAAGCTCTCCTATCCAACGGTCTGCGTCCGTAACCTCTCCAACCTTTTGTAGTACCGAATAAGCCCCTTTACCGACACTTGATACTGCATCAATTACGGGTGAGAATATATCGCTAAGGAATCCCATTTAATCCCCCCCCTCCACCAATGCTATCTCAGCCTTGCACCATTCAATGCCGCATCTACCGGAGGTTAGTTCTATCTGAAATGCCATTTCATCGTTACGGAGGCGGTTACGGGTAGTCTCTACTTTAGGGGATGTACCAGTGTCATAGAGATACCCTGTTGCATCCGCTAAGTATCCTGTTGCATCATATAGAAATTCACCCTCAGCCTCCGGGGTAAATGTCTTAGCTGTAGTAGTAATATTATCATCCGTACATACTTGGATTAAGCCCGATCCGGCGGCTTTAGGGGTAACATACACTTGAAGTTTGCGCAGTATCCCATCCCCGCCAAAGTGAAAGGTCTTGGTACGGACGGTAGAGAGATAAGCAGATGTCACGGCAGGAGTAACTTCATCTGTCGCAAGGGTATCATCCAATTTATACAAATACCCATTATATCCTGTGAGGTATACTGCGCTCCCCGCCTGATACATAGATGTACACCGGCCCCACTCAAACTCCACTACGGTAAACGCCGGGATGGTATCTCCGGTCTGCGGGTCACGGTGCTCAGTGTATGCAAATACCCTATCTAATACACTAAACCATATAGTATTATATGTAGGGAGGTAATACATCCCATCACAAGTGTTGCTCTCAAGGAATACTGTATTTATCTTACTCCCTATCGGATCAACGGCCAAGTCGCCGTAAGTATCAGTACCTTTTATTGACTTAAACCCATTTGTATCCACAAAGAACACGTTATTCCATGCAGACACCATACATCGTGCATTTTGTGCGGCATTATTCTGGCTGAGGTCTTGAACATACCAATTGGCAGGAGTAGCATCAGCTACATTAACTCTATATATCCTCTTTGACCTATCCCCCTTCTTGGATATAATCAGATCATCCCCGAATACTCCAAAGGCATTTACGGAAAGTAGATCACCAAATCCTGCCTTCAATCCTACTGCTGTGGCGGACGTATTCCATCCCGTAGACGACGCGTCATTGGGGGCTGAGAGGTACACGCTATCCAGTTCAGATATACTATTGGCAACAACTCTGTTCTTAATCATGGATAGTGCATTGGCATCGGGGGAGTCGGTAATGCCCGTATCGACTGTCCCTATTACTGCCCCGGCCCATGATTTGATATGGGTATCTCCGTCTGCAATAAGGAGGAGGTTATTGAATACCAGGAAAGATGGGGGATAGGTGCCAGTCAAAAGGTCTGTCCCTATCTCCGTCCATGCGTCACCAAGGGGATCGGCATTGGTAATATAAAATAACTTAGTCCCTGCCGCACATACATGATAAGCCTCAGTTGTGGATACCTCATAATAGAACCCTACAGTCATAGGATCAGCAGTAGGATCGGCAGTCACACAATCCGTACCCGGACGGGTAATCAATATCTCCGTAGCGGGGTCATAGATAAAGTTCTTAGCACGAGTAAGCTCGTTATCTGCAATGTTACCACGCGACTGCGCCCAATTCAACCCACCATTAAGGATGAGATTGAGTGATTGGACATTAGCTTGCTTGGATGATTTTATAGCCATCCCGATCCCTCAAGTATGGTTGGTGCATTAGGTGCATAAGCCTGAAGTATCTGATTCTCCATGTCTTGAAGTAAAAGTTGATCTACCCTTGCATCCATCTCGTCAAGGTTCTTGGCCCGTAGCCCCACATACTCCATAATGATGTCATCCAACCTCCCACTCCACGGGGTGGTAGTAGCAGTGGTATATGCCGATGGGTCAATGAGGGGGTAGTACCATAGTGTCAGAGCAACCACAGCGCCGGGGGTAGCGTTGAAGTATATGCGTGAGTTAGCCTGATCCAGCAAGCAATTAGCCATAGCGGATGCAGATAGAATGGTCTCCCATTCCTTTTCTGTCTTGCGGGGAATCTCCTTATGCGTATCATCCCTATACAACCCATGCCATACATCGAAGTCCGTAGGGAGGGCTACATAGTCAAGGGAAGCAGAGGTATTGATGGCCCCCTTGGTCTTGGCAAACTGTATCCCGTTGCGCTGCACTATCCGGTTGGCCCTGCGAATAGCCTTCTTGAAATAGTTGAGCAACTTGGCATCCGTGAACCGTGTGGAATCGTCATCGTTCAGGTCGGTGCGTAATTCAGTTATTAAACTTGCGATTGTTGCCATGACTACTCCTATTCCAACTTTGAGCGTTCAGTGCTTGCCTGCGTTTCATAGTCCTTTACTAACTGAGGGGCTAATGGCTGCGTGACGATCCATTCCCTTATCACCCGGATGCTTTTCTCATCAATCTCGGCCAATATTTCCTTGACGGCACGTTCTTTAGCCGCTTTTTCCTCGCCAGCCTGATAGTCGGCTAATAGAGAATCATAATTGGCGATTATGTATTCGACGATTGCCCGATGTTCGGGGGTATCGTCTGCCTTGTCCAACCAATGTACCTCTGTACCCCACAGTTGAAACTTTTCCGGGGTGATACGTGCTGCCAAGAGTTTACATAAGATGTTTGCATCCATTTAATCCTCCCTGGTAAACCACAATAAATTTGTACCAACAATAAGGTCATCACCATACAGGACGCGGTTTCCCGCTGTATCCTCGACTGCCGCGCCATAATGAATCGTATCCCCGGAATTTAAATACACAGTGACCGAACCGCTTACGGCTTGATTCGATTGCGTTGGCCCCGACGTTTTTCCCCATGTTTTTTGCACGGCAGAGCCGTATGTTGCGCTACCTGATTTTATTCTCCCATTTATGTTTGCCCCAATTCCTGCGCAATTATATCCAGCCCGGTAGCGTCCTGACTGCTTGACGACAACGCTTATGGCGGAATAATCAAAGATATTGCCAGCACTGGTATTTGTGGTTGCTAACGTTTTGCTGTACCCGTAATCACTCTTTGGATTCCAGTGAACCTGCGGAGCATCGAGAACTGTTGCCTGAATCGTATGATCCGGCGTGTCGGCGGTGTCGTACTGATATCTGATCCGGGCAACGGCGATACAGTAATGAGCATTGTCTCGCGTGTAGGTGCTGGATGCCTCAAGGAGAAAGTAATCATCATCTGTCGCTGTGGTCGTCGTCGGCACCATCGTGAACCCTGAATAGCCGCCAAGCGCCCACACTATTCCGGTCCCGTCCCATATCGCGTACACATAGGCGGTCTTGATCTCCCCGTCCAGACTGCCCTTGCTCCAATAATTCGCGGCATCAGCCATGATGATCTGACCTGTACCGGAGAGGTAAGCTGCGGCTCTTGATCTGAAGGTGTACCCATTCCCATCCGGAATCGCCACGGTGATAATGTTTGTTGCATCGGGGGCGGCTCCACCCGACTTCGAGAAAATGTCCAACTTGTTGACAGCGACATTGACAACGGGTTTCAGGTTACGGACCAGTTCGGTATTCTGATCTCCCGTATTAGTACCGCTTACAGAAGCGTCCAATGGAACCGTTAGCGTCTTGCTGGTCGTCCCCCCGGCAATGGTGAATCCTGTAGTAGCTGCCGTATGGTTAAGGCCATTAAAGGTAGATGATTGAATCGTTGCATTGGTGATCGTAGGGCTGACAAACGTTGCCCCCGAAGCGAGTATTGTTCCAGTTAGTGTGGGGGCGGATATGGTTGCGCCGGAGGCCGTGACTGTGCCGGTTAATGTAGGAGATGATAACGTCTTATTAGTAAGCGTCTGTGTATTCGTAGTCCCACATACCGTACCACTACCCAATCCATGTACTGCCGTGGTACTGGTGTCATGGACATTATATGCAGTGACAATGCCCGTTAAATCAGTATCTACATCCAATACTGCCTGCTTAACAGTATCCGCAGAGGGTGATGCGTCTACAGTAGTTGTCCGAGTATATTGTGCCATACGATCTCCTTATTCTACGGCTTCTATCTGTGGATCGGTAAGATTAATCCGGGACATAACTGCTATTCCTATCCCCGCATCAGTAGCATTCTCAAGCTGCCATTTGTTTCTTGCGGCTATAGCCGCAGCAGCGTATACGTTAATGGATATGGTGTCATCTGCGCAACAGGCTTTATATATAAACACCCCCGCAGGCTCCTCCCATGTGGATATGATATTGGCTTTAGGTAACTCCACAATACCGGAATGCTTGGGGATAACATCAATCTCCCGCTTTACAGTCCAGCCCATATTACAGTCCTTTGTCCATACGAGACATCCCGAAGTCCCAATTAACCATCGCTGCAACTACACCAGCAAGGTTAGATTTCATAAGCCCTACATCGGTAGTAGTAGCTCCCATTGCGGTAGCCAACACCTCATTCTCCTCTGTAAGCTGAAGCAGGTTATTGGCCTGTTTAACCTCTGCCTCTGCATCAAAGAAAGCCTTTACTGCCTTGGCTACCTGCTTACTCCGGTAATCATCAAGGGTATAATACAATGTACTGTCTGCCATATCGTTATCTTCCAATACTAAGTAATTGTTTTATTTCTTCTGCGAACATTTCCGATCTCATTTGATCCAACACCATGCTATCGCTCGCTGCCTGCATCAATGCGGTATTGGGAAGAGTAAATGGTACTTGCGTAAACACCGCATGTTCATACGTCCCATCAGAATCAATAGGGCCAAACACAAGCGTTGCATTGGGAATTTCATAAGGAGTGTTGGCATCTGTTATCCTTACTACCGTTCCATTCTCAACCACTGCATACTTCATACTCTATTCCTCATCTATAACGCCCATATCCTGCTTCAGTTTTAAGTAACTTCATTATACTCCTCCTACTTGATTATGATCTGCCCACTTGCCCCGGTATCAATGGCTCGCACTGTCATGTAATCAGGGTTGTCGTTCAGGAACCGTCTAAGGTCTTTGGGATTATCAAGGTTATATCCATCCTGAAATGCCTTAAGGTGTGCCACTTCGGGGATAGATGCGATTCGCCTAAACAACCTCTTCCCGCTGAACCCATTATTTGCATTCATCTTTGCTACATAATTCTCTTCCAACACGGGGATGTTATTCTGTGCGATGGAGCCGGTGATTACGCACTCATCCCCACCCAACTGCGTCAGTGTAATGGTATCCCTGGTAATCATATAGGTTGTTCCTTTGGAAAATGTAGGTGGGTGGAACCTTTACGTCAGATCGCGGGTTGCATGTCCGGTCAGCGACCACCACTTATTACCTTACATTTAGTTAATGGGAGGGCCAATGGATGCACCCTCCCTATTAAGTTACAAGTTACCCAATGTAGCAATTCTTAATCCACGCATTGGCATTCTCTGCCCTGCTGATAAGCGTGTATTCCGTGCTCATCTGAATCTTGGTGGAAAGTCCTGTCTTAGCCAACTTTTCCGTCTTAAGCGGCTGAAGCGTACCAAGTGCCCACTTCTCTTTCTCAAGGATGAGACAGGATTCATACGTCGCCCCATCATCCGTAGCGAGGAACCGGGAGGCGTAAATCTTCACAATTCCATAATCCGATTCGTAGTAATCCACCGACAGGATAATCTTTTTCTGATCCGCATCCATGTTTGTGGTGAGCTTGGAGTTGCCCGTAAACGCACTGATCTTGCGCTTCAGGGTTGCACCGGCCAACACCATGCCAGGATTTCCACCAGCTTCCCAACATTCCTGAATGTTGTCATTGAAGATGGTTTCGGTGAGGGTAGTGGAGGTCGTACCCGTGGTGAAGGATACATCATTGGTCGTGATGAATCCCTTGACACCGCAGGCAGATCGGGGATCAGTGGAGGTGGACGTGCTGTTATTCAGCAACCCATACTCCATATCCCTCGCCAGCATCTTGAGGAACAGGCCGGTCTGGTAGGCAATTTCAGACTTCCTGCCTGCCTTATCAACCGCCTCCAAACTATCGGACACGCTGAACCATTTAGCCGCAACCTGAGTGTAGTTTCCCACTCTGGTCTGTGCAGCCACATCCGCCAAAACTGCATCGTTACCTTCCGTCACGGCACAGTTAGCAGCCGTGGTGAGGGTATCGGTGAGCCATTCATGATATTTGCCCTTTACCTTCTCCTTGCCAATGTTGGACATGAAGACGGTATCGGTGGGTGCAATATTCACTTGCTGTTATCGCCAAGGCTCTTTATCCTTGACTTCTGCATATTACTATGCAGGTCAGACTATATCATGCGTTTCCGCCGGGAGGCTCGTGTTAGCATTACTGCCATAGGTTTCCCCGTAGGCTCGGCTATTAGTCGTTGCACCTTCAAAGGTGTTTCCACCTAAGCTCGGCTCAGGATTGGCCCCAATATGTATTGGTAGGCTATTCCCTGAATTCTTCCCGTTTGCTATGGTCGCACTATGAAGTTCCCAATGACATGGTGCGCACAATGTAATACCATTACTCAATACATATCGTAATGATTCGTAGGATAGGTAAGGTTTTATATGATGAGCGTGCATGGTAATTCCGCTCACTCCACATTTTGAACAAATTCCCTTATCCCTGCGAATAACATTTTGTGCCCATCTATCATGTTTGTATCCACGCTTAACAGAACCACCAGTCCAGTTGGGATGTTTCACTCCTGATAAATATGTTTGCCCTAACCAGCCGCAAAAGTGTGAACAGAATTTTCTTTCAACAAAAGAACTAATTGCTTCAGTCTTCCCTTGTCTAAACTCTTGTCCACAATAACCACAATTCTTTACACGAATCGCATCTGTCCATCGAGGATGATTCTTACCGTGAATATACAGATGTTGATATTCCGCCTTACATTTAATAGAACAAAATTTAGCGGTATGTTTTCTTTCCCCTCGTGCATCGAATACTTGGTTACATATTATACAGGTAATCTTCACAATACGTCCAAAGTACCAATATTATTCAGTAATTACGTCACTGAGGTCTTCCCTGAGTGCCGTGGTAATTCCTGCGGGGTTATACGTAGTCGTGGTAGCCATTTTAAATACTCCATAGGGCCGTTCATGTGACCCTTCTATCTGTATTTAGTACAGATGGTCTATGGCTCCCGAAGACTTCAACCAACTTGCTATTTCGGTAGGATCGCCAGAGCGTAGGGCCTTCGCCTTCT
>Ga0265297_10005980_pt1 | contig 18040 bp, 13 predicted proteins | sample Munlanlwell13791_FD_192502 | JGI IMG/M metagenome (GOLD analysis project Ga0265297, IMG submission 192502) | Leachate microbial communities from a municipal landfill in Southern Ontario, Canada - Leachate well 137-91 | ecosystem: Engineered > Solid waste > Landfill > Unclassified | place...
ACCACCGACTTGTGCACCAGTACTTGCCATGGAGATCGCACCGTCGACATGTTTTACATCACTCGACTCAAAATCGATGTTCCCATAGGGACTGGTTTTCCGTGTCCCGTTCGGGTAATATCCCCCACCTTGAATCATGAAATCATCGCCGATTCGATGGAAAATCAACCCGTTGTAGAACCCGTCGTTTGCCAGGGTGATGAAATTATCAACCGTCTCTGGCATCTTATCTTTGAATAATTCCACTTTAAATGTCCCAAAGTCGGTATCAAAGAGTGCGACAGGATTCTTTGAGGCCCCGTTAGTTGGTGTATTGAACAAATTTTGTGATACCACTACTGCGACAACGGCAATCACAATAACAATAAGTATCAGTGCAAGATACATCCATTTCCTGGATGATGTTTTTAGTTTTTGAGGTGGATTGTCTACCCGCTTCCGTGGTTTATCTATTGGACTCATCTTTCATTCCCCACAAATAAGTTTGTAGTATCTGGGATGTCGCATCCTCTTTTAAAAGTTTTTAAACATACAGGTTCAATCAGACATATGTTTCTGGATTATCATTTCAAGTTCCTTTTTTAATAATACCCGAAAAGAAGACACCACCTGAGCATCCCACCGCAGGACGAGAAACACCGTAAAACAGAATGTACCTAACTTTGTTGACCAATCATTGAACATTTTCTGTGCCAGGACCAGGTCCTCCTTTGTTAAATCAAGTTCTTTGAGAAACGAGGAAAAAAAGACAAGCAATCCTGTATGATACTCGCATATCACTTCGGAATCCTTCGAGTTGATGGTTCGACAATAGTCACGCACCATCTCAATATATAGGTCCTCCATGAATACCACCAGTTCCAGTGCTTTGTAATGCGAAGGGACTTTCTCAGGCAACACTTGGAGGAACTCACCGTCGATAAACCGGACTGCACCTTCTGAATCAAGGATATAGTTTCCAAGACCGATATCGATGAACGCGACCTTTTGCGCGTAACAGGAACGAATCGTCTTCCCGACGGATGTACCGAGGAGTTCATACTGTTTCCTCTGAAAGTGACTGCGATGCAGCGCGTTCACAAGATGAGAATACACAGATACTCCTACCACCTGGTTTTTGCCTGGTACTGCAAGGGTGACTGCGGTGACATGAGTAAGTACAACCCATATCGGTCCAAGGATTGTAGGTTTCTTCGTTTTCCATGAAGAACCAATTGCAGAGAGGAACACGGTATAGTTTTCCCAGAGTGATTGTGGATTCGATTGGACCAGTGGTAGCGGGTGACCGAGGCTCTTTTCATACATGCGATGCTGCCTCAGAAACGTCGTGGAAAGCTGCGGAAGATACGACCAAATGAATGAAGTGAACAACGAGGTAACATTTTGTGAAAAATTAAATTTTTGAAACAAGATACATTGAAAACCATCCTCGAATAAGACGGTATGCTGGTAGAGATAGGGAAGGTGGAGTGGGGTGTGTTCCTGAAATGTAGGGTGGAACGTGCATACGGAAGTAATTGAACCGTGCTGTTTGATGTGTGGTTGAAGAAATTCAGTGATTTGTTCTTTTGAAGGAAGGTCCCAGAAGTATGCCGTAATCCAAGAATCATATGAAAGGGTTGTTTTCTTTTGTTGCTTATGGATCTGATGGAGGCATTGAATCATTTTATTGTCAGTGTGTTTCATCTCTCCTCAGATATTATGTGATGGTAAACGAATCGCCCTCAGATTGTATCCGATTTCCAGCTGTGTCAACTGCGACAATCCAATACCCGATGCTCTGACCGGTATCGAACTGACCGAGCTCTTTTCCAAAAATAGGATCATTTGATTGATTGTAGAACGGATCTTCCTCATGACGACTCTGCACCGGGAAATCCGCATACCGATACATCTCGTAGGACACGGTATCCGTTCCATCATAACAGAACAGGGTAATGGTTCGAATGGTAAACGGCCCGGTTGACGTCACGTTTGCATAAATAACCACGTTACTAGTATTGGTGGGAGTTGCGGGGGAATACGATACCAAATGGATCTGAGGACCCCAGCTATGACCGCTTTCATTCAGCACAAACGAGCGGGTTTGCAGAGAAACCAGACCCTGGATATCGATCGCTCGGACAGAGAGGAGATGATCACCCAAGGGAAGGTCGTTGAGATCCCATGAGAGATTCCATGCTGTTGTTCCATCCGCTACTTTCGTAAGAGAATCGAGCGTGACTTCGATTTTGTCAACGCCCGTGTTATCCGAACAGTGCCCGGAGATATCCAGAATCCCGTACCCGACAATCGCAGCGTCAAGAGGCGTATCAATGGTGAGCGATGGAGGGAGAGCATCGATGAGAAGAACAGGGCGTTCATCGGAGATGGCCCCAGACTCAACGAAAAGGACGTGTGTGCCAGGGGTTTCATCTGAGGTGTCCCAGGCGTACGACCATTGCCCGTTCACGACAGGACAAGGAATCGTACCAGTGTGGCCGAGCCGGAGGTGAACCAGATCTGTTGTTGCAACGCCAGACACCTGAACGATGTCACCGACACAGAAGATAGGTGTCTCAAAGAGAGTCGTATCGGGGGTGACGATCTGCACATGGTCAAGGGTGGTCTGAAGAGACACGTCAATGGAAAAATCAACGAGAACGTGTGTCTGACGGTTGTGGTTTCTAAGGATAAGATACCAGTCTTGGTCCTGAGCGGAGACAGAGAGAAATGTTCCCTGTCCGTTCCAATGATGATACCCGATGAATGACTGCCCGTTTTGATACAGTTGGAGGTTTTCCTGGTCAACAAAGAAACAATCAATGTATCCTTGAGATGCATGCCTGCCGAGGCTCTCATGGGTAAAATGATTCACGAGCTGGTATCCGCTACTCGTGACATCAAAGGTGATCTGGCAATCACCGGAAGGCATATCCTTGTGTTTCATCTTCAGGGGTTTTTGGGAGAGATCCATCAGAGTGATGGAAAATGAGGTATCCTCACCGGTCTTCAGCTGACGAAAGGTAGTATGACGGGCGAGCTGCCAGGGTTTTTTCAGATTTCCTTCCTGGATCAAGAAAAGGTAATCCAGGTTTTTCCCCAGCTCTATACGACAACGTCCCGTCGAATCGGTATAGTTCCAGGTGGTGATTGTAACCCCATTGATGATGTCTGGGATCTCCTCGAATCGTTCCTCGATCCGGTCGAAGAACTGAGAAAGGAGTTTTCCTTTGAGAAACTCCGGGAGTCTGTCCCAGAGGTTTTGTATCTTTTCCCAGAGGAGGTTTTTAAAAAATGTAATATCCTTCGGACCCTTCACTAGGACGATAATGCGTGCTCCGTCTATCGGTTGGAGGAACAGGTTTTTTACGGTGAAATCAACGGTGATGCGGTCTTCCTGGTGGATGTATCGTGCGGTATCCTGCAGGATAGTTCCATCACCACGCCGTTGGTAGATCGCGGACATGTTTTTCCCCCAGCCATATGCGTACACATCAGGCGTGTCCACCGCCCCACCGGTATCGCTCCACCAGTTGTCGTTCTGATGCCAGCCTCGTTCGTAGAACTCCCGCCAGACATGATCTTCACCGACATTACACGCGGGTATAGAGGGGATGAGCGCTGCTCGTTGTGCGGCGACCGCGATTTTTTGCAGCTCCCCACACCAGCCGTTATGCTCATGGGCGATCACCGAGGCTTGTCCAGGGCGATCCCCGATGGCTGGGTTCGGGACGGTTTTCCCTATCCAATAACTAATCGCTTCGATTGCAGTCGGATGCTGGGCCATACAGACGCTCCACAAGCGGTTTGCGGATTGGGAATACGATTCACCATCCCAGAGGTACTGAATCGTTGAGAGCTTTTCTTTGAGCAAGGGGTAGCCAAGGTCATTGTGCTTGAAGAGGTAGTTTCTCCAGAGTGGTCCGTACACCGCGTCAACCTCTTCGTTTGCGATCTTCGGATGGGCCACATACCAGTAATAAATCTCAGAGGGAAGCAGGGAGTGTTTTTCTGTTCCGTTTTCAACAACCCGGTATTGAATGGTGGAAGAGTAATTCCCCCGCCCGTCATCGTATTCGACGATGTCTGCATAGAAAATCCATTGATCATGCTCATACAACGTTTCAGCGTTTTCTTTCAGAAGCGCAGCATCGGGGACCCTTCCGGTCGGGCAGCAGGCGATGGAAAACGCTATCTCATCTGCATACAGTCTGCTCGCGTTTAACAGAACGTCTGCATAGGGTTCCGGGTCACTGAGTGTCTGAAATTGATTCGCGAGTCTCTGTTGGATCCATCGGGGTGCTTTTGCGATTGCTTCGATGACATGATTGGATAAGCCTGTGGTTACTGGTTCGATGTCCTGTGCATGGAGTGTTTGATTTTGCGTATCATAGCGGATGATATACTCAGAATCCGGGGGGAGGTCGATTTCTCTGGAAATCTTTGAGACCAGGTGTGAATCCGTAGACAGTGGGTGATGAGCTGCGCGTTCTGCTTTCGGTGTTATGGAAAACACAAGAAAAAAGCAGACGCAGAGGACAACCAGCATTTTTATAGAGGAACCAACCTTTGTTGTAATAAAGATAACCTCCTTAGACAAATAAATACGAGATTCCTATATAAATACACTTCGTATGGTCAGGATTTCTCACAACGAGGTGGGCTTTTGATTAGACGCCGTACATGTTTTCTTTGGTGGGAGTTTCTTATGTTCCAGCACTGTGATGAACGCACCGATGATGCTGGGGGTCACCCAGAAGACCGTGAACCAGAACAAGGTGAAACTGATGCTGTTTTCCGGGGAGATGCTGTACGTGGAGAGAAGGGCGATAAGCGTGGCATCCCGGGTTCCGATACCGTGGATGGAGATGGGGATCGAAGCAACCGTCGCGGAGATCGCAAACATGAAGAACAACGTGAGGTAGGGCACAGTGATTCCAAAGAGCTGCGCGATAAGATACAGCTCCGTGAAAAAAACGACGTAACTGAAAAAAGAGATGAGGAAGGGGAGACGAAGGTCTTTGAACCTAGGGAGGTCTTCGTAGAAGGTTTCGATGGGGTCGTCCATATACCGCTGCGCTGTTTGGAATATTTGTGTTTGAAGGAGTTTTTCGAACAGTCGCTTCGATTTGTTTTGTCTGATGAAAAAGATGAAAATCGCGGTGACCGATATCAGAGCCACAAGGCTGATGAGGAACAGATAGGGATGCTGTCCGAGTAGAAACACCCCACCGATCGAGCTGATGATGAACAGCGCGATGAGGTCAATGGTGTTCAAGGTCAGGATGTTGGAGATGCATTTCGGCAGAGGTGTGTTGCTCTCCTCCCTGAGGTACAGGGCGCGAAGATAGTTCCCCAGGCCGCCAGGGGTGATAAATCCGTAGAAATAGCCGATGAAATAGTTCTTCAATGAGTAGCGGTAGCTGACATGGATATGTTGTTTCTTGAGGAGGATCTGCCATTCGAAGTTGACGACGAGAAGGAACGGAATGATGCTGAGGAAACAGAGCAGGGCGTAGAACGGGGGAAGGGTGGAGAACACCGTAAGGATTTTTCCAGGGTCGAATCTCCAGAGGACGTAGATGAAAAGAATGATGCCAGCGATCGGTAGCAGTTTTTTCCAATCCATAGGTGCGTGCTGGGGTGTATGAGCCTGTTGGTATATGTAGACTTTGCTTCGTTCCGGTTCCTGCGGTCTTGTTGTTTTCAATAAGAATGATCCTGCCCCGGAGATCTTACAAGATCATGGCAATTTTGACACCCAGAAGCTGAGAGGCATTTTTTCTAAAAATTATATGGAGTGATTTTCCTAATTTTCAACGAGGGGTTTTACACGATATTTGCATCAGTGTCTAGCTTGGTGCAGGGCATCTGTTCTCAAACCGAATGATATATTCAGCTAACCCAGGAAACCGTTGGGACGCAAGAACACCAAGTTTATAGTTATGATACAGAAAGAGATACTCGAGGTTCTCATGATCAAACTGTTTCGTAAATACGACGTCATTGGTATCTCGATACTTCTCCCTAAACCGGGAGATGGGGCAGAAATCCTGGTATCGCTTCACCCAAGAATAGATCGTTGTTTTTCCGGTGTTCACCTTGAACTGTTTATTCACTTGTTTCCTTGTTTCGTCGAGCGTATGGCCAAGATGATGGAAGGTCAACGCCGTGTAGATAACCAGCGGGGGATACGAAACATGCTTCATTGGCCTTTCAACAAAGTGTTTTCCGCAGGAGTTACAACGATACAGTTGTACCTTCTCAAAACACGTTGTTCGTCTCCCTTTCTTAATCACTCGTGAAGAGGAACAAGAAGGGCAATGAACATCATTCATCAAGTTTTATAACAATAACACTAATAAAAATCTTTACCTCCCTATTTTTCTGAGAGTTATTACTGAGAATTAATACTTACTCTCTCTTGATATTTGCGTATGCATAAGCATCTCTAAGCGATTGAAAATAAGAGTAAAATTTTACTCTAACATCATTTTCAATCTCACACATTAATGGATAAACGCCTTTCTCCATTTTATCCAAAAGATACCTCTTAATAGCCTCCCTCCCTTCCGCTCTTGTCCGCATAGGTTTTTTTGCTTTTCGTTTCACTATATGAGGATAGTTGATCTCCGCTCTCTTGTACACTTCAACAATCGAAGGAAAATACACGTTTAGATTAATATGAAGTGTTTGACAAATTTCATCATAACTTGGAAAGTGATGATTCCTTGCAGAAGCAATCACAAAATTAAGTATCTTTTCCCGTATTACTTCTTTTCTCGTTTTCACCTGTGCAAGTCTATAGATTTCATGCACGCCTCCATGAAAATAATTCTCGGGATCCTTTTTGAATTGAGTCCGCAGTTTCATATATGTTGGAAAGTTACCGTTCTTAGCTTCCTTTTTGACAAAATCTAAGATCTCTTGTTTGATGATTTCTTTTTCCAGTTTCTTCTTTTCTACGGGATCATAAACACCAATTTTCCACCATTTTTCTCTTTTCCCAGGAGTGATAATCATACCCTTCACAACATAATTTTTCTTCATGATGCTGATATCATCAGGAAACTGGAATGAATGTTCATTCAACGTAAAAAGAAGATTCAACAAATCATTTTTCGTAATCCCCGCATAGTACCTACTTTTCCCTGTTATTTTCACACCATCAACAAAACCACCGATCTCTATAAACCGTCTAACACTTTTCAATTCCTTTATTCCAAGACTTTTTACTTTAGACCAGGTAATATTAGACCGTTGAAGAAATGTTTTGATTCCTATCCGGGTAAATATCTTTTGCCATTCTTTGATTAATGTTGGATGGGCACACGAAAATTCAAGCTTTGGATAAACTATATTGCGTGGAAATTCAGCAGTTACTGTCCCATCGGTAGACATCGCGATTCGAATAACTTCTTTTAACACATCTATTTCTTCGTTCTCTAAAAAAGAAAGTGAAGGTTGTGGTCCTCGAAAATATTTTTCAGGGGTGCAATTCCAAGGACTTGTTTTATATGAAGGAGATAACTTTAACAATTCTGAGCTTACGGTTGTACTATTAACAACTGTGTCTTTGCCTCTCTGCATAAAATGATTGACAGTTGGAGCTAATCCATATGTTTCTTTAATCAATGTTAAAAAATATTTTTGCAATACTTCATCTGTACATGTAAGTTGGATGCCATCACCTTTTCGCATATATCCATCAGTAAGTAAAAAGATTGCAAGAAGTTTGGAAAATTTTTTATAAAGATGCCATGGAAAGTTCGGAGGAGAATCGATTTCTAAGTGATGATGCAATAACCGGATACCATCTCCATAATACCGACGATCAATATTATTTGCTTCCAGTATTTTACATACACCCGATGGGCAGATATGAAATTTTTTTCCAATTTGAGTTGAACTTAATCCGCTGTTATAAAGAGTTATCATTTTTTGTTCCTCTTGAATTGTAAACTTGCAATGCAGATTTCTTTTCATCACATCTAGGAAATAACAGACAGATATAAGAGTAAACCAGAGGTAATTGAAAGTATTTTTTATTTTATATAATGAAAAATAAATTTTTATTATTTACTTGAGTTAAGTATAGACGGATTTACAGGTATCGGCGGGGTGACGTGCCGTAATCTTTGGAGCGCATCAAGTTTTTCATGATCCCCTATTTTTGCTTGTTTAATCGCGTCTTCTAAAACTTCTATGGAATTTTTGTAGGTTGGTAAATCAACAGGGTGAGGTAAAAAATCTTTGCCTCCGTGTGCAAATGTGTAGCGAATAGGGTCCTCCCACGACGGTTTCTTACTATAAATAAGATCAGAGATCAATGCGAGTGCTCGAACGGTATTTCGTCCAACTCCCTGAATTGAAAGGAATTCTTCGTAGGTGGTCGGATGAACATCGTATATCTCTCTCATTTTTTGCCAGTTAATATTTCGTGGCATATTAAGATAGGAGAGCGGTTTTTTCGCTTGCTGAGGTTGGATCCAGTTATCCAGTGTCCTTTGATTTTCAGATCTGGTGAGTTCCGCCCAATCGCACCGCAAATGAAGCGGGTTATCGTTCACCAAATCAACAGAGACTTTTTGTGTTGCAACGCTTTGTTTCGCGGTCATATCCAAAACGTTTTCTACCCTATCATCGCCAACAATCACGTTATGTGGCTCTGAGACGAAGTTTTCTATATCATCAGATAACCAATGGTATCTCCGTGCATAACTCGTCTCATTATTCATTCCTTGCTGGATCACTGCCCATTTCTTGTGTTCCGAGAGGACAAACACATGATGATAGAGAGTGTGACCATCCTGGATCGCGGTGTTATCGACCTTTGCGGTCATCCTGCTGCAATACTGCAATCGGTCAACGAGGGATGAGGAAAGATTATAGTGGTTACTGCAGGCGTTTATCTCCACAAGCGTCTGGCGTGATGCCTTGCCTTTTCCTCCGCAGAAGGTGATCCCGAAATCCAGCGGATTTATCGCCTCTTTTAAGGCGCCACAGGTGACCGTGGTGGTCCCTGAGGAATGCCAATCGTACCCAAGAACACAGGAGAGCGCCTGAAACCAGAAGGGGTTGGAAAGCCGTCGTAAAAACTCATCAGTCCCATATTCATAGACAAGCACCTCCGAAATTCCTTTGGAAAGCGCGACCATCCGTTTGAACAGCCATCGCGGGGCTTTCCCAGGATGAAGTGGGAGACTTGCGATTCCTGTTTTTGGCATAGACGCTCCTCTCAATGGTTCCCGTTGCTTTTAATCTTTTTTCAGGGTTGACTGAAACTATAAAAGAAAGCCGAAACGACAGTTGATAACACTAGTACTGCTGTTTCAATTCCTAAGAATCAAAGGATGTTGGCAAGAGAAAACATTAATTAAAGAGTTATCTATCCCGAAGGAAGATGCTTCTTTCCTTCACTCCCGATGCATCAGAATGAGGAACCACAATGGACACGAGAGACTTTACTACGTATATGAGGCAGTTTAATGATCAATTGAAAAAATATTTTCCCCCGAACGACGCATGGACTCCAGCGGATGATGCCTTGTACAAGCCTGATGATCTGTTCCGCATCCCCCTCAAAGAAGCCAACGAGATGCAGCTGAAATCCATTAAGCATACCTTCACCCACCAGTACACACACAATAAAATGTATCAGGGTTTTTGTAAGGAACGGAATTTCTCCCCGTCAGATATTCAAACATATGATGATTTAGAGAAAATCCCCCTCATCCCGCATACGTTTTTCAAGGATTACCCCACAGGACGTGATTTTGCCACGTGGCTGGGGCATGTTTTCACAGGAACGCTCCCACGTATTGTCATTTCTCAAAAAAATCCCACCTATGATGAAGTGATAAATGCGTTTAATCAAACAGGAATGACGGTTGCCTACAGTAGCGGAACGAGTGGTCGACATACGTTCATCCCTCGTGATCAGCGGACGTTTAACATTTCTGAATACGCTGTCGCGAAATCAGTCATGAGTATGATCTATCCCCTGTGGGATCCCTCTATGCATGGGTATTTGCTGATGCCGAACCCGAAAAAAACCAATGTGTACGCAGGAAAAGTCTGTACCATTTATTTTGATGCGATTCAGGATGTCCAGGTGGCCATTGACCGGGAGATCACCACTGAACTGATTCAGATGACGATGACCGGTAAGAGGGGAATTAAAAGTACTTTCGTAAAATATATCGCAAAACGGGAATCAAATAAGATGATTGATCGGATCATCCAGTGGCTGGAATCTCATGAAAAAACAAAGGAGAAAATCGCTCTTGTCGGCGCCCCGTTCATTCTGTCGTTTGTGATGAAAAAGCTACAGAAAGAAGGAAAAAGCTTCGACTTCGGGGAACGAGGTGGCGTCGCAACGGGCGGGGGATGGAAGGCATACGAAGGAGCGCGCGTTACCGTTGCGGACTTCCGCAAACAAGTCGAAAAAGTCCTTGGCATCCCTGAGAAATACTGCTTGGATATCTACGGGATGGTGGAAGGAAACGGCTGGCTGGTTCATTGTCCAGAAGGACACTACCTCCATTCACCCTACTCCTACTACAAATCCCTTGTCCTAGACAAGGAGAACAAACCAGTTGGGTACGGCGAATGGGGTCGATATGCCTTCCTTGATGCTGCTGCCTATAGCTACCCAGGGTTCCTCACGTCTGGGGATCAGGTCAGGATGTTGGAGCATTGCCCGGTCTGTGACCGTCCCGGCCCTGTTCTTGAGCCAGAGATCAAACGAGCAAGCGGGGCAGAGGTTCGCGGGTGCGCTGAGGAAGTCAGACGTATGCTTTCCGCTGATCTCAGCAAGGAGTAGGAACCTCATAACGTTCTCAGAGATCAAGTGAAAAAAAAAGATTTCCTCTCTTCATATGATATTTTCTAGAAATTTTGAGGAGCTTCCCTTCTCTTGCCGTCAGCAACGTCCTAATGGCGGTGTTTCTCATGATGGGGTATCTACGGTGATGAAGAGCCCTGGGTAAATGTCAGATACCAGGAAACGACATCCTCAATCGTAGTCACAAACGTGTAACGGGACGCGTAATTCAATTCTTGTTGTGCTTTGGTGATATCCAGTTGACGTGGCGAACTCATCACTTTTACCTTATGACGGGTGAAGGGTGGATTGTCCTTGCCTTGAAGCCTCCAGATTCCTTCGATGAGACTGGCAAGAACGTAAGCGGAGAGATAGGACCGGTGGGTCTTTGGTGCAGGAAGCTGGAGTCGATCTGCAAGGGTTTCGATTAATTGTCGGGGTGTGATTTCAAAGCTTTTCACATTGTACACTTGGCCATCAGCTTTCTTGGATTCCCCAGCAAGCCGGAGACAATGCGCGACATCTCGTCCATCAGAAATGGAGATCTTTTGATTCCCATCCCCGATATAGAATAACCGTTGTTGTTGGAGGGCTTTGATGAGAAACAGGGCGATGAGACGATCACGCGGGCCTGTGACCAGAGGGGATCGTACCGCGGTCACCATCATGTTCGAGGTGATTCCATACCCCCAAAGGAGCCCCTCCGCAGAGAGTTTTGACTCCCCGTATTTCGGAGTAGGATTCTTTTGATAGTCCTCTGCAAGAGGCTGTTGTGTGCGTGGAAACCCGTACACTGCAGCTGAGCTCATGAAGACAAACCGGGGCACCTTGGCATCCACACAGGCGTTAAGGAGATGCTTGGTTCCATCGAAATTCACCTCGAAAAAGGTTTTCTTCGGCCCCCAATCCCGAGGCAGGGCAGCAAGATGATAGACCACATCGACCTGCTGACATGCTTTCCGTAAGGAATCTTTGTCGGTCAGATCCCCTATTACGAAAGCCACGTTTTTCCCCTTCAGAAAGGTGATATCGCTGGTTGTTCGTCGTAAGACTCGTACGTCATACCCTTCTTCGAAGAGTTCATCGACGAGATGACTACCAATGAATCCTGTCCCTCCTGTCACTAGAGCACGCATGGTGAGAAAGTATCGAATCTGGTTAAAAAAAACCTTTTGGAAAAGAATATATGGTACCTACCTTTTTAGGAGACTCTTATATGACCAGCTTTCGAGAGATGAAAGACAGGGAATACATCCCCCATGGGACCTACCTGAAATTGCTGATTGGTGGTGCTCTTTCCTTAAGTAAGGTGTTATTCGCTAACCCGAGTGATTTGAGAAAACTGCGGACAATCCAGGGTTCCGAGGAACGATACGTCAGACCAAAGCGGTCCTATGACTTACCACCGTATAAGGAAGGAATGCGCTGTGGCGCCACGGATGAGAAATACCTTAGAGAGACCCTGTACTGTAACCCCTGTGCTCCTGAGGTGGTGGCTCTTGCGCATCATCTGGGTGCATTTCAGAAAACTGATTATGAGTTCGCAAAAGCTGCGTTTGAATTCGTCAAGGAAAAACTTGATTTAGAAATCTGCGGAATGGATGCTGTTGAGGAGACGATACGTCGGGGTACGGGAACCTGTTTTCATCTCATCTCGGTGTTCATCGCCTTGTGTCGTTGCGCTGGAATCAAAGCCAGATACAAGACATTTGCGATGAACATGATTCAATCATGGTATGATGCTACGGTTGGGTCGGATCCCTTGGTAAAAAAATGGTACGATCAAATGGGATTTTTTATGATGGAAGGGGAAGGAGAGGCATTCATCGATGGAAAATGGGTCCCTGCTCATGTCGGCCCTACTGCAGAACGGCAAGCAGCAGGTGGTGTCCCAATTACGCATTTTGGTGAGGGGTCCCTAGGTCTCTGGTTCTTTGCACTGCCGGGAACAACGATGAATATGGAATCGATCCCTTACGGGTTAGGTGTAGGATCGAAACTATTAAAGAAGCTGGCCCCTGGTTCTATGGAACGGGTCAACATCAGCATTCAACGGCAAAATATCGTGGGAAAAAAAATAATTGAAGATGCAGGTGGGAAAGACGCTTATGATATCATGGCACGTAAAAAACACAAGTCAAAAGCACCAACTCTTGATTTATCAGATAAAAAGGGGATTGTGTTCGAAGAGTAAACCATGACGGCTGCAGAGCAACCAACAACACGTGGTTTTCCTTATGTACGATCCAAGTCGTACCTGCTCTACCTTGTTTTTTTTATGGGGCTTGTGGCGATTATGGATCAATACCTCTCCATGGTGCCCATCACCTATATGGATTCGATTCTGAACGAATATGGAATGTCGGCATCACAGTTCGAATGGTGGGAAGCGCTGTACTTGGTTCCCACGTTTTTCATTTTTGCGTTGAATGGACTGGTGGATATCATCGGACGGAAACTGTCCATCCTTGTCTTGATTTTGCTTATGGGTCTTTCGTCACTGGCGATTGTGTTGTTCACACCAACATTCCATCTTTTTATGGTGTTCTACGCGGTCGTCACCTTTACGACGGTGTCCAACATGTGGACGATCCCGATTAGCGAGGAATCACCCGCGCAGAAACGTGCGAAATTCACCTCTATTGTGTATGTGATCGGGTTGTTTCCCCTATCAGCCATCATTCCTTTGTATGTGATTCCTAACCTGGGATGGAAATGGATGTATGGAGTCATGTTTTTCTTCATGATCCCTGTGCTTGTCTTTTGGGTTTTTATGAAGGAGACCGGCAGGTATGAGGAGATCAAAGAGGAACGCAGAGAAGGGAAGAAGAAAAGGCATTTTTTTGGGCTGGGTGTCATTAATCGATGTGACGTGCGGTACATCATTTTTTCTGCGATTATCTGGATGTGCTGGTTGATTAATTCTCTGTTGATCATCCGGTGGATGGGGTATTATTTCATGGTCATCCATGGGTATGCGCGGAACGAATGGTTACTGGTCTTTCTTGCCTCGGGGATCATGATGATCGTGGGTGGAATTCTCAGTGGAATCATCATGGATAAGATAGGCAGGAAAAAAGGGTTTATCATCGGGGCTTTAGGATTTGCTTTTTCCTTGTTTTTATTAGGGTTTGGACCGGTTGCGTTGCTTCCGGTGATGGGGGCGCTGACCGGGTTTTTCATCGCGTTTTCCTACGCCTGGGTGATCGTGTACATCCCAGAGATCTTCCCGACAGAACGCAGGGGTGCCTGTCTGGGGTGGACGACAACAGTAGCGCGTATTTCGTATGTCCTTGGACCGGTGATTGCTGCGTTGATGTTAGAGGCAGATCCAACGATGGAATGGTTCTGGGTGGTTGGTGGAGTGCTTATGATATTTGCGGTCTGTGTGGTTCTCTTGTTCCATCCGTATGAGACAAAAATCAAAGAACTTGAGGAAATTGAAGTAAACCGGTAGAGGGGTGGAAGAACACATATTCCTCTGCATTCTACGTATTTTTTTTCACTGGTGGAAGGTCATTCCTACGCGGGAGTAAGGAAAATCGGTAGGGGTTGTACAACAAGTCCTTTATAACTTGTCTTCCAAAAGTATCTGGTGAGGGACTTGTATGAAAACAATCCTACGAAGAAAAGATAACACCAGTATCTGCTGTCCAGGTCTGGGGACGCGCTATTCATCCCCGCATGAGAGGATCAAGGTAATCGAAGGAACTCTCGCGGGTGTCCTGTTGGTTGTTGGACTTTTTATAATCATTTTCTCTTCTTAAAAAGTAAGGAAAAATGTACCGGTAACGCCCTCTTTTTCCCCTCTCTTTTTCGAAATTTATATAAAACAGAAGGCCCTAATAGACACATAACGACAGTGAGCAAAGGACGTTTCATGCATGATCAGTGTCAAAGTCTATCGACAGGGTAATGACGTTGTCATCGGTGCCTGCGACGAGCATCTCCTCGGCAAGAAGTTCCGCAGGGGAAAACTACAGATTGATGTGGCCAAACGCTTCTATGACGGAGAACGAATCGATAGGAAAACCTTGGAATCGTTTCTGCGTGATGCGACGATCGCCAACCTCGTGGGAACGGAAACCGTCGCCTGTGCCATCGACCTTGGATTGGTCGATCCGAAATGTATTTTGAAAATCAAGGGAATCCCCCATGCACAGGTTGTGCAGATGATTTGAGGGGGTTAGTGTCCTTTTTGTGTGAGTGCGTTGATGTGTTCTTTCATGTTCTCATAATGTGTCCCCATCCAGTAGTATTTGAGGCAGGAGGGGCAGACCCAGAACTCGTTTCGGGTTTGGTATACTTTTTCAGGGATTTTGTCTTTGATGGATTCTTTATCGATGGAGTGGAGTGGGGTGTTGCAGAGGGTGCAGCGGGAAAGGATTGTGTTCTCATTGAAGGGGATCTGCCTGAGGACCTGATCTAATTGTTCGGATAGTTGTGTCGTTTGTATCTCAAGGGTAGGGATAAGTCTTTTTTTCGCCCGTATCAGTAATTCTTTATCCCGGGAGATGAGGAGCCGTTTTTCATGGGATGCGATGTGTAAAACAGAATCATCGTTCATCGTCGCATCTGGATAACATGTGTCGAATCCAAAAATCCGTAACCATTTTGCAAGCGAGCCAAGCATATGATCACAGAGTAGTTTCATTGGAAAAGAGAATGGAGAGGTGGTTTTTGTCTTTTCTGACAGGGAGAGGGTTTGTTTTAGAGGTATTTTCTTACTTCAAGCATGTCGAAGTTGGGGTTTCCTGCGTTATCGTACGCGATGACGATGATGGTGTGTTTGCTTATGAACAGGTATGGTTGGGACCATCTCCAGCTGTAGGGTTCTTGGGTATCGACAAATGCGGGGGTGAGAGCATTATCGATGAGGAATTCGACGCGTTGAATCCCTGATTGGGCGTCTGTTGCTTCCACCTGAATCGTGATCGGGCCATAGATGATGGTGTTTTTTCTGAGTATCCCGGAGAACAGGCGCAGGCCCCAGAAATAGACCCCGTTCCGGGGTGTTTGGATGCTGACGAATGGGCGGATGGTATCTCCACCGATGTAGGGGTCCATGAGAGGATATCGGTCGATGTTCATCCCTTGAGGGATTGCATAGGGGGTATCTCCGATCCCATCGCCATCCTCATCAGACCCGGTGTAGTCGCTCCAGTAATTGCCCCCGGATGGATAGCCGTCATCCCAGATGTTGGCGGCATCGTCGTAAGCCTGATGGCGGTTTGTCTTAAAGTTATTATGATAAATGTAGTTGTTGGAAGCAGCAGTCATACCGAGTCCTGCATAGAAGTTATCAGCGATGGTGTTTTCAATGATCGTGACCCCTTGGCATCCTGCTTGGAGGGTGATTCCGTTCCATCCGTTTTTCATGATTGTATTATCGATGATCTGTGCATTCTGGGTCGATTGCTGCAGGACAATTCCTTGGAAGTTTTCGTAGATGGTGTTTTTCATTATTGAACAATTGTTCCCCTGGACGATGATTCCTGCGTTTTGTTCCCCGGTTCCACTGTGCTGTATTCTGAATCCTTCCAGATGGACATCATCAGCGCAGATGGTGACAACATCACCCGAGTATCTCCCGTCGATTATGGTACCATCACCGTGGACTCCACTCAATCGAATCGATTTTGAAATCCATACATGTTCCCAAAAAATTCCAAATGTTGCTTGGATAGTATGACCATCCAGAGTGTCGCCGTCATTGATGGCGGCTTGTATTGATAAGAAAATCTCCTCAGTATCTGTATTGCAGATAGAGCCATAGGGGTGCATCAAGGGATAGTGGTCCGCTGAACTGTTGCCAGTAGGATAGGGTACTTCCCCAATCCCGTCCTCGTTCGCATCGGTACCGTTGTAATCATCCCAGTAATTTCCTCCTGTCGGATACCCGCCGTCCCAGGTGCTGCCCGCGACGACATCAAAGGCCTGGTACGTATTTTCAATAAAGTTATTATGATAAATCAAGTTGTTTGCCGCAGTCACATAGAGTCCATAGTAAAGGTTGAATTGTATCTTGTTATTTGTGATGATATTCTTCGAGGTATGAATCATGATACCTGCGTTGTTTGGGTTTCCGCCACAGCGAGTGATTTTAAATCCGGTGAGGGTGACTTCCTCTGCGACGATTTTTACAACGGTGCCGAAATCATCGCCAGTAATCGTGGTGAGATCTCTATTCTCTCCGATAATCTCGAGTGATTTGGAAACGACGACGTTCTCGATATAGAACCCCGTGAAGACAAATACGGTATCTCCTTCGTTGGCATGGTCGATGCCGTCTTGGATGTACTGATAGGGATGATCGATGGTCCCGTCCCAGGGCCCTTGGGTGTTATCATCATCCACATACAAGGTTGATCCCCGGTTTGTTGTGTGTTGTTCACTAAAAACAGTTGCCGAGACGGGGAGTACAAACAGTCCTGCGGTAACGAAGAGTAGTATCGCGTGAAATAAGGGGTTTTTATGGCATGGTATTTTCATTTTATTCCTCCTTCTCCTAAGAATTGAATTCGTAGTTTTTTATCTCTTATTATGTTATATTAATAGAATATTTAAATATTTGCTGCATCAGAGGAAAAAGTTCGTCAGAACTTCAAAAAGCGTCCATTCTTGTATATCAGCTCGTTATCTGCGTAGACTTCCCCGTTTTTCCGCAGGTCACAGACCATGTCCCAATGCAGACTTGAGTGGTTTTTACTGCCGGTCTCCGGGAATCCTGTTCCGACTGCAAGATGAATCGTCCCCCCGATTTTTTCATCAAATAAGGTGTTTTTTGTATAGTGTTTCACGCCGTAGTTGGTCCCAAACGCGAATTCTCCTAAGCGTTTTGCACCAGGGTCCATAGCGAGCATCGCATGGAGGAACTGTTCTCCTTTGGATGCTTCTGCTTTCACCACGGTTCCTTTCTTGAACCAGAGTTGGATGTCATTGACTTCTCTGCCGTTGTACGAACCAGGGAACGAATAGCTGATGTGTCCTTCCGCGGAGGTTTCGATGGGGCCTGTGAATACTTCGCCATCTGGGAAGTTCTCTGTTCCAGCGCAGTTGATCCACTTCCGGCCTGCGACAGACACGCGAAGATCGGTGTCCTGTGCAATCACATGGAGGTTCTTTGTTTTGTTGAGGAATGTTCGAATCTTTTCCTGGTCTTTCTGGACGGTCCTCCAGTATTTAATCGGGTCTTTTGCGTGGACGTGGGCGGCATCGAAAACAAAATCCTCG
>Ga0265297_10005981_pt1 | contig 18040 bp, 35 predicted proteins | sample Munlanlwell13791_FD_192502 | JGI IMG/M metagenome (GOLD analysis project Ga0265297, IMG submission 192502) | Leachate microbial communities from a municipal landfill in Southern Ontario, Canada - Leachate well 137-91 | ecosystem: Engineered > Solid waste > Landfill > Unclassified | place...
CTCACTCACAACTATTTATCAAGCAATTCCGGGATGGGACAGAATAAACAATGAGCAAGCAGGTGTGCCTGGCCGGTTGGTTGAATCAAGGTCTGATTTCGCATATCGTAGACAAAATTCTGTAGCCATCAATGCTCATGGATCATTAGCTTCAATTTATGCAGAAGTTTTTAACGTCCCTGATGTAATTGATGTTTACTCAGCCGAAAACACAACAAGTCAAACTATTTTTATAGGTGCGACAAACTATCCTTTATTACCACATTCATTTTATATCGCGGCGGTAGGCGGCTCTTCATCTGATATTGCAGCGGCTATTCATCGTAAAAAAAATGAGGGAAGCGATTATAACGGAAATACAACAGTAAATATTATAGACAATGTTAATTATGAGTATCCATATCCTTCTTATGAGGTAAAATTTAATATTCCTGATTCCTTGCCAATTCTATTTGCTATTTCAATAAAAAACAATCCATCTATGCCAGCGGATGTTGTTCAGCGAATAAAGACAGCAATTGTAAACGCTTTTTCAGGCGTAGACGGTGGGCAAAGGTCACGAATAGGTGTTGATATGTATGCGTCACGGTTCTATGCTCCGGTCAGTTTAATAGACCCCACAGTTAATGTTATATCAATAAAAATAGGGGCTGTCATTGCTAATATAGACATTGTATCTGTTGGTATAGATCAGTTTCCAACAGTATCAGAATCTGACATTGTGGTGACTCTGGTATGATTACGCAACAAGTAACGCATCCAGAACACATTGCCTATGGTGATGGCGTTAAAAGCACCTATTTAGCGACTGATTATCCTGAAACAACAGTCATTGAGGTTTTTGTAAACGATTGGCGCGGCAATAACATCCAATATACAACAGCCAGAACAAATTATGTTGATTCAGCAATTTTTAGCGGTGATACATCGCTTTCAGTGGGGTTTATTAATGGGCCAACACAGACAGGAATTGACGCACCAGATGGCAGTAATGACGCTGTTAGATGTTGGGCTTTGCCAGAAAATTTGACCTTTGATGTCACTGTAAATGATGCTTATATTGACGGTGATAATGATTTTAATGGACTATTCACTGGCACAAATAAAATTGTTCTTGCAAGCACAAACGCAACAATAACAAACGGTTCGTATTTTTTCTCATTTTATTATCGTTTAAAACTTGGCTCAAGTGTAACCATTATTTCACCAGAAACCGGAGATGCTTACACATTAAATGGTAATCTTAACGAATGGACTAGAAAAGAAAATATTCCGGTAAATTGGGCCGGTGGTAATGCTGAATTAAACATTACTATTCAAAATAACGAAGGGGCAATAATTGACTTTTTTCTAGGTCAAATTGAATTTACCCAAACAACACCAGCAATCAAAACATTAACAGGCCCGGTCACTACGATTGATTATGCTGCGGTAAATAATAGTATTATTTTTTCAAATGCGCCTTTATACGGCGCTGATATTACATGGATTGGAAATTACAGTTATGAAGCATTTGATTTTAACAAGACAATCATAAGCCAGTACGCGAATAGCAAAACGATAAATCAACTCATTTACAACATGAGCCAATATCTTGACCCAACTGTTGATATTAAGGCTTTTTATGATTACGTATGGAATGTTGATACTGCACAGGGGTTTGGACTTGATATATGGGGGCGTATTGTCGATATTAAGCGACAATTAGAAGTCAATGAGGATCCCATGTATGCTGGATTTTATACCGGCTCGCCAGATTGGAAGCCAATGGGTGAAGCGCCATTTTATGCCGGTGAAACTTCAAAACATATGCTAACCTTGTCTGATCGTGCATATCGAACATTGATTCTAGCTAAAGCACTATCAAATATAACTATTTGTTCAGCACCAGCAATTAACCAACTTCTTCAAAACTTGTTCCCCGGTCGTGGTCGTTCATACTCGAATGATATGGGCAAAATGAGAATGAGGTACACGTTCGAGTTTGCATTATTGCCGTTTGAAATTGCCGTTGTAAATTCTCTTAATATCCTTCCTCATGGTGCCGGGGTTAACGTATCTGTCCTACAAATTACCTTCCCATTTATGGGTTTTAATGAGCAAGGCTATGGCGTAACAACGATGTCTTTCGTAGATACTAATGCGATTGGTATCGCTGGAAATGCTTTTGCAGAATCAAGCGCAGAAGGTGAAATAACTTTAAGTGACCCAACGCAAATTAACCGTACATTTTGGGGTGATTTTGATACAAATGAAATTTATGGACTTGGCGATCACAATTGGAAAAATGCACCTATTCTTGATGGTACGGCGACTGTTGCTTTAATTTCAGACGGTGGCAGCGGATATTATGCAGGATTTACTGTCAATGCAAACGAGCAACGCGCACAGCTTTCAATGATGCAGAATGCAGTTAATGTTGGCATTGTAGAGAACGAAAATTCAGGCGGTCAGATTTATGAATTTTCAGTCATGCTTGATTCGACATGGCAAGCGATGACTACAAACGGATATGCGAATATCATTGAAATGATTGCGCTGGATAGGTCGATTTATGCGCCTGCCTGGGCTATTGATATTCATAACTTAACGGCAACCTTATTTTTTGGGGATGTTGTAGGTGGTGTTAAACAAAATTTCAATATTGCAGATTCAGCGTTTCCAGTAAATACTTGGCTAGATTTTAGAATATCGGTTGATTATAAAAAGACCGCAACAGGTTCATTTAAGGTTGAGAAAAAAGTACGAAGTGCGGCAAATTACACGACAGTTTTAGATTTAATTAATATCCAGACGCTTCAATACAGTTCATTGATTAACGGGGGGATAGTGCCCGACCATGTCATGCACATTGGCCTTTATCGTTCTGTAGAAGATTTTACCAGCATTGTTTATCACGATAGATTTAGCCGTAACACAAGCGGTATTGGTGCGCTACATGGTGCCGGTGATTCAATTACAAGCGGTACCGGCGCGGTTAATGTGTTGGATTATGTTGCAGGTGCAGGAAATGCTATATCAGCGGCAACAGGGCAAATACAATTTGATGACTTGCCACTATCAGGTAGAGGCGATGCTGTATCAAGCGCATCAGGTCAATTAGCGATTACACAGCCAGTATCAGGCTCAGGCTCGGCAATATCATCTGCAACCGGAGCCATTAATATCCAAACTCCATCCAATATCACATTCTATGGCGGCTTTGATTTGGGCGTAGTTTCAGCTCCAGGCACAAACAACCAAAACTGGTATGGACAGTCAACCAGTCAAAATGCGTCTATAGTTGTTCAGGCTGGAAATGGTTCGACATATTCAGCTAAATTTACCGTCCCACCAAGTGGCACGACATCTAGCGAGGCAGCAATGGTAAACCGTTTCCAAAATAATTTTGGCGCAGCGGTTTATGAAAATGCAAGTAGCGGGACGCAAGTTTATAAATTCAGCACGATGTTTGATGCCTCATGGCAACCGATGACTTCAACATCGCCATCAGGTAGATGGGCGATTATTATGCGGCTTATGAATACATCGCTTGCTTATCAGCCTAATTTTGTTATCAATGTTGGTGACAGCGGCGGTGCGGCATTAACAATGTCAACAAGAGGTGGCAATCAAAATATCGTAACCTCGGCTACTCGCGTATTTATGTCTGATCAGACATTGCCAAAATCAGTCTGGATTGATTGGGTATTGACGATAAATTTCACAGCGGATAATACTGGCTTTGCTCATTTAGACAGAAAAAACCCAGGCGAAACCACATTCACCCGTGTTGCCGCAATCGACAATGTGCCAATTTTGCAATGGAATAATGCGAACCCGGCAACTGGCGATTATTATATGGAAATGGGGGTTTATAGGGGGCCACAAGATGTTAGCACATCAATATTGTCTATTGATGGTTTTACCCGTGAACCGTATGCGGTAACATCAACAGTTACAGTGCCAAACATTGTCGGCATGGCATCAACAGCGGCAAATGCCGCTTTAACTGGTGCAGGGTTGCTTGTTGGCACGGTAACAAATCAAGGGCTTGTTATATCTCAAACACCAGCAGCAGGAATTGTTGTAAATTCTGGCAGTGCAGTCGATTACACCATGTCGATTAGTGCAATTACTGTAACATCAGTGTCGCCCACTTCTCAACAAATATCATTTACATTTAATGAAGTATCTCAAGCGCAGATTGAATACGGAATTACGGCAAGTTATGGATCTCTAACGACAAAAGAAACATCGTTTAATTATTCGACTCACGCGCAAACGATTACCGGATTGGCATCTAATCAAACATATCATTATAGAATACATGGCTGGAATCAGGCTGGACTTGAGTCAATATCAAATGATTTGACATTTACCACAGCATTGTCAGCTTTGGCTTGCGTTACTACACCAACATCACCCACTGTTGTTAGCGTTATGGACAGGGGCGCGGCTGGAAATGGCGTGGTTGATGATACTAACGCAATTCAACTAGCAATTAATGAGGTTGGCGGCACAGGAGGAACATTACGCATTCCAGCCGGAACTTACATGATCCGCCCGGCGACAGGATTATTGTTAAAATCAGCCATGAATATTGAAATGGATACCGGCGCAATAATTAAGGCGATCCCTTATTCAGCGTGGGCTTCAACAATAGGAACTTATTCATTATTTAAAGCGCAAAGCCTGAATACAGGTGGCGTTACAAATACCAATATTTTAGGCGGGCAGCTTGTTGGAGAGCGTGGAACGCATCCGCCAAAAGGCATTTTTATTGCATCAGTAAGCGGTACGGTAATGACTGTTACAGCTATAAGTTTTGGCTCAATAGATATAGGAAATAGAAACAGTAAATTGGTAAGCCCAGGCACTCCAGCATTTGACCCATACACCTACGCGGTTAGTGCTGTTGCCGGGTCAGGCCCGAACGGAACAACGCCAACAGGCGGTGTTGGTCGATATAATCTTGACATAAATAATGGTACAATTGCATCAAGACAATTCAAACAATTCGACGGTCAACATGGATTCGGCTTAAATATTCTTGGGTCGAAAAATATATTTGTAGAAGGGCTTTTGGCAAAAGATTGTTGGGGAGATGGGTTTTATATAGGCGGGGCATTGGCTAGTAATATAAAACTATGTTCTGTTATTGCTGACAATAATGTTAGACAAGGCATATCGATAACGTGGGCCGATGGCGTTTATATTAAAAATTCAACATTTAAAAACACGAATGGAAATGACCCAGGATTAGGTATAGATTTAGAGCCAAATCAGGCCCCCGCAGCATCAACCGTTAATAATGTCCAGATTACGGATTGTTTAGTACAAAACAACGGACGTGCCGGTATAGCGGCGGTATTGCCGAATACTGCAACATCTACATTTTTTATTCGCAATACATTAATTGAACGCTGTATAATTGAGCAAAATAAAAAGTTCTGCGGTGCGGTTATTCAAACAAGCGGTCAACATATTATGCGAGATAACATTATTAGAAATAATGTTGGTACCGGTATAATTTACGATAGGGCGGCGGCAGGTGGCAGCATAACGGGCAATACTATTTATTCTAATACCAGCAGTGCTGGAATAGTATTAACAGCCAGCACAACAAATAACACTGTATCAGGCAATGTAACCAACACAGGCGCGGCGGTAATCGTTCAGGACCTTGGCACAAATAATGTAATTTAGGACAAAAGTAATGGCAATCACAAGACCAACAAATATCGACACTCCTTGGGCAGATGCAGGATTAAAGGCTACAATTCCTGGCTCATCTCAAATAGGAATTTCAGACGGTCGGGCATCATGGCCTGACGGATTCCCGCCTTTAACGATGACACAAATAGCGGCAGGGGGTGTGCCATTTTATGGGCAGGACATGAACGGCATTTTAAATGCACTTTCAGGTCATACGGTATTCCAAAATAGCGGCGGTCAATATCGATTTGATGCTGCATTAGCCGGGAAAATTGGCGGGTATCCTATCGGGGCCGTGTTACAAGACGATAATGGAATTAACAGTTATCGCAATATTTTAGCCGGTAATACGACTAATTTTAACACGACACCAGCATCAATTGGCGTGAGCTGGATGCCGTATTCAGCATCCATTCAAGCGACAGAAACACTTGCAGGAATTGCAGAAATAGCAACACAAGCTGAAGTTAATGCTGGGACAGATAATACGAGAATTGTAACTCCTGCAAAATTAAAAGCAACAACTTATGCACAAGCTACACAAACATTGGCCGGTATTGCAGAAATAGCAACACAGACAGAGACTAATACCGGGACAGATAATACAAGAATTATAACACCACTTTTATTAAGAAATGGAATGGCTGCTCAAGCTGCAAATAGAGGATTTTTGCAACTTCCGCCTTGGTTGAATTCATTTATTATTCAATGGGGTGTCGAAGATAAGGGATCATCAGCAACAACAGGTACAATTACGTTCCCAATAAGTTACCCAACCGCAGCATATATAGTTATTCCTACAAATACCGCTACAGGGCCGCAACTTCTAAATGTTTTAGCAAATACACCAACAACCACAGGCTTCACATGGTTTGGAGTAAATACTTCAACTGGAGCAGCGGCACCAATAGACACTTGGCAATGGCTATCAATAGGAAGATAAGTGAAATAATTGATAATATTTTTAGTATTTTTATTGTGATATTTTTAAATAAATCATTAGATAAGGTTTTGCATAATAGAGGGATGCAAACAAAAGGGAAAAGATAATGGTAGATGCATCAGAACAAAATAGACGATTTTCAGATCAACTTGAGAACAGAATTGTTTGCTTAGAACGAAGAAATGAGGACATTTTGAAGGCGATAGAACATCATGCACAATTGATTGAAAAGCTATTAGAGCATAATACGGAGTCTATTATTTCTTTTGCCTCGATACGAGAGGAAATAAAGTCACTATGCAGTAAAATTGATATGGGTATTAAATTCATTTCAACAGCGGCGAAGATATTTGTTTTTTTGTTTGGGTTATTTATTGGAACGGTTGGGTTCTTTTTCGCGTTTCAAGACAAAATTTATAACAAGATTGAAAGTACTCATGTAATTGACACACATAATCGACAAATAAAATTTGATAATAGGAATGACGTACAATGATAAATTCACGCAGGATAGATGACTTATTACCTAAGCCCAATCAATTATGCAATCAATTTGTATCGCTGTGTAAACAAGCCGGTATTGATGTAATTATTACGTCTACTTATCGAGACTTTGAGTCACAGGCTGCTTTGTACGCTCAGGGAAGGACAATACCAGGGCGTAAAGTAACTAATGCTAGAGCAGGGCAAAGCTATCATAATTACCGTGTAGCGTTCGATTTTTGCCCTATTGTGAATGGAAAACCACAGTGGAACGATTTAAAATTATTCGAGAAATGCGGCCATATTGCAGAAAGTATTGGCCTTGAATGGGCCGGTAGATGGGTAAAATTTAAAGAACTAGCGCACTGTCAATACACTAATGGATTGACAATTAAAGACTTCCAGGCAGGAAAGAAGATATAAAAAAAGGCTCTTGATCCAACTAACGCCATAAGCGGTTTTTTTGGATCAAGAGCCAAAGGAGGGCATAAAATGAAAACAGTTTCATTATACACAATTTTTATGTGTATGCAAATTAAAATTAGATGTGCTATTCAAGCTAAAAGTTGTCCATTTGCAGCCCATTTAAAGTAAAGCCTGTCTATTGCCTCACTTGCTCGCACAAAAATACCACCTGAGGAAGTCATGTTTACTGCTTCAAATAACTTAATTTACGGTTCTAAGTCCGACGAGCAGATGGTATTTATGTTTCCTCTACTCTTACCCGGTAAAGGATTTAGGTTGACCGCTAAAACAGGAATCCCCATGACAGCAATCGCACTGCACTATTTATGTTGTGACTCAAGACAGTGAGTCACGGCTGTTTTGTTGTAGCAATATGTTTTCTTACCTGTAACAAGAATTATAAATACAATTGCAGAAATTGCAAATACAATCTTTGTCATTTATCACTAAGCCAAGGACATTTAAAATGTTGTTTTTTAGTTTTTGGCCTGTTATGAACGTGCTTTCATAATCTTTTCAAGATAGCCAACTTGCCTTTCTTTGCAATCAAGATGACCGGCGAATATTTCATAAAATTGAATTTGTTTATTCATTTTCGTTAATCTCCTTAATTGCTTGTTGTTCTGCTTCCCAACGATAGGCAGCATCAACAAAGCGTTTAAAATCGTCATTCCTATACTCGAAAGGATAGGAACGCGTCTGTCTAACATAGTTTGCAAAACAATTTGCAATGTCGTCCGATATTCCTTTCGTAACAGCCTGGTTAAGATAATTTCTCATTACAAAGAAAATTTGGTCGTCATCATCAATCAGTTCTTTTTCAATTTTATCAGCAAGAACTTGTATTTGTTCTTTTCTAGTTTCAATATCCATCGTCTTGCTCCTTATTTTCTTCTTCTAATATTTTTTCTTCAATCAAGTTAATTATATCTTTCGATATAACATCAATAATATCTTCTTCACCACATATTATTGATTCGATCTCAATTTCTGGATATTCTTCTGGATAACAATTTTCTGGTATATCCCATAATTTAGCAGGTCTACCAGGAGTAAAGTTGTAATTTATTTCAAGTTCTACGCTTTTTATACATACAGATAATGTTTTCATTTTATTCCTCCACATAAGTCAAAGACAATAACTCAGCCTTCTTACCTTTCAATTCATCAATTTTTTCAAGCATTTCCGTTTTAAGACGATCAATTTCATTGTCTATAGCATCAACTTGCTTCTGTACAATGTCTCCGGTAGGAAGCATTATAAATTCGACTTCAATAGGTTCTGATATTCTTACATATTCAATTAAATTATCAAAGCAGCATGGAAATTCTTGATAAGTTATAAAGTCATATTTTATGTTTTTATATTGTGCTATTTTCATTTTATGCTCCAAAATTTAATTCTATTGCTTTAAAAATAAAATCCTTGTGTAATTTCCACCATTCTAGCGCGCCATTATCCATTTGTGTTATTTTTTCATCATCAAAATTTATCCATTCTTCATGGCTATAATTTTTGCATCCAATTTGAATAATATATTTTGTTATGTTTATATGATATTTTTTATTTTGTATGGTTATTATTTTTTTTCCATTCCCTATTGCACCACTTAGGTCTGCATAAATCAGGTTTGCACCACTTAGGTCTGCATAACTCAGGTCTGCCCTACTCAGGTTTGCACTACTCAGGTCTGCATAACTCAGGTTTGCATAACTCAGGTTTGCACCACTTAGGTCTGCACTACTTAGGTTTGCACCACTCAGGTCTGCTTTTAAATTAACTGCTTTTTCAATAGTTAATTTAATGCAGTTATTTTCACTTTCATTATGGAAAATAACATCACCTGTATATCTATTTTTTATTTCAATTTTCATTTTATGCTCCGTTATTATTATGCTACCAGTAGTCATTAATTACGCGCCTTCCACATTTCGCTAGGTTCGACTAGTAATCGTAAAAGTGAGGTTCCTTGCTGGTAGCTGGCTATTTATTTGAATGTTAAAAGCGCTTGTTTAATAACTTTTTTGCTTGGCTTAACTGTTTGGCATCCAAACACGTTTTTAAAACTTCCATCTATATGGACGTACCATGCAACATCTTTTACATTGCTTATTAATCTAACTACTATTTTTTTATCTTCTTGCTTAAATGTGTATTTTGCCATGATTGCATCCTCCAGATTCGTTTCAGGGGAATCCTGATTCGTTGGATATATTGTCTATTAATTTATTAATAATGTCAATCTATTTCTGAAATAAATACTTCAACATGTCCTAATCCGCCATCAAAAAATCGAATTATTCTAAGGTCATCAATCTGACTGTCATCTACCCATACGTTAGCATGTGTTAAAGCATCATTTAAAGCCTTAAAAACATTGTCTAGGTCACGTTTCCTCTTATCAGGCATCCAAGCATGTATTTCAACTTTTAAACGCCCAGGCAATGATTTTCCAGAATTTCCAATAAGAGAAATTATTTTTTTTCTGTAGTCTCTACCAGTTTTTGAGATGATTGGTTGACCGTGAACAGTGCGGTAATAACTGTTAAGGCTAGGTGGATAAGGAAGAGAATAAACAATCATTCTTGCTGATCCGTATATTCCTGGCTCAGTTCATTCAAAACCATCTTGTCTATAATGCCAAGTGATAATACAAACGACATTGTTATTGTCACCAACAATATAAACGTTCCAAACCATAAAATTAAGTCTTTCATTTTTGCAACCCTCTTATTGTATTAATCAAAGCGCACACAACCAAGATAAACAGTAGAAACGTGTTAAGCTGTGGAAGTGTGCAAATATCAATCATCTGGATATAAGTCATATTTTATACAAATATTATGAATATCAAGCCTTGCTCTAAAAGTTGAAAATTCACCGTCATACTTGCCCTTTATTTTAAAATATTTAGTTCCTTTAAGTATTTTAAAATCTTGCAACCGTGCATCTTCAATAATTTTAATATCCTCCTGCTCAAATTCATATTTATTACCATATGATAAAAATTCAGCAGCCTGACAATTATAAATTTTCCTGGATATTGGGATTGATTCTGTTGATAATTCCCACGACATAATTCATCTCGCATCAAAGTTAAGAGCTTCAATATATTCAGACGGTACAAACCTGTCACATGGCGTTTTAGCTGTAACGTCAAATGTAAGCGTTTTGCCAAGCTGGCTTTTGGTTGAATCAAACTTGCAGTAAAAGTCTACGTTTGATCCTATGCGCTGCATACATGCAATGCAATCTTTGCAGTGATATGTCATTGCTCCGCTCCAATAACTTCAATTAAAATCTCCTTTGCCAGTTCAACAGATGCCATATTGCAAGCTACTCCAGTCGTGTTGTAATACGATGCACACATGCCGCTGAATTTGCGGTTTTCATCTTCACACTTCCAAAATAGGTCAACAGCTAATGATCCGGCATTTTCCATGCTGATTGATTTTACTCTATCTTTAACTTGTTCAGCTTGGTTTTGATAGCAAATATAAAGCTGGTCTGCACCCATTGCCTGGAGTGATGTAAATGGCGGCGTGGCAAATACTTTGTTAAAAACGACTGCCCAAAATAAAATCAAGGCGATAAATAATAATCTGATTATGTTATGTGTTTTCATTATAAGCCTTTATTACATTATTATTGATAACAAAAGCGCAGAAGTAACAGACAGGTTTATGATAAATGCACATTTAACACACATTACCTCATCAGATTTACCTTTGCTATTTTGCTCCTCAAGTCCCATTTTGTGATACGAATTACGCATGTGTCTATTGTAATAACTATAGTCATAGCCAATGTAAGGAAATTTATGATTGTTCATTTTATGCTCCAAAAAATTTATAAATTAAAGTTCCAGCAAAGAACAATGCAATAAAAGCGATTGCCATACGATTTAAAACACCATCGATGTATCTTTCCAATTCTGTATGCTCTTGTTGTTCTTTGAATCGTTTGTGCCATTTCTGGTATTGTGGATTATCACCAGCTCTTGTTATGTTTGCCATTTTATTTCTTCTCAATTTGTGTTATGACTTTTTTTAAAAAAGTTATTATTTCTTGCTTTTCATAATCGTCATCAATTAAATCAATTAATTTGAATCTTCTAATAAAATCCTCACCACAAGGATTTTCATCTATAATGACAACTATCTCTAAATCATTATTTTTTATACTTGTTGTTACAAAAAGTTTATCTGTTATATTTTTAACAACTTCCAGTATGTTATCAGAAACTATTTTTTGAAATAAGTCTGTTTCGGCTTCCCAATATAAATTACTCATAGGTGCTCCTAGAACGGGATATCATCATCAAAGTTATCATATTTATCAAAGTTATCACTAGGGGCATAGCCATTGCTTTTTCGTTCGTGGTGCTTTGATTGCGGTTCGCTAGGAGCAGAATCCAGCATTTGAAGGCTATTTAAGACGATTTCAGTCTTATACTGAGTAACTCCATCCTTTTCCCATTTGCTCGTTTTAAATCGGCCTTCTGCGAATATTTTGCTGCCTTTTTTTAGATACTTTTCTGCTATCTCAGCAGTTTTACCGTAGCAGACCATATTGATCCATTCAGTCTGCTCAACTTTCTGCCCTGTTTTGTCTTTGTAATCATCGCCGCACGCCAATGAAAATGTTACAACTTGATTCCCATTAGCCATAAAACGTGATTCAGGGTCACGGCCAAGTCTGCCTATGAACTCGCATCTGTTTAAATCTTTACTCATTTTTGTTCCTTGTTTAATTCTTCAATTAATTGATCGGCCATTTTTACTGCAAAACCGCAAAGATCGATACTGCATGATGGGTCAGCACTAATCCCGCACAATGCCATTGCTGCAAAATATTCGCGTTTTGTTAGTCCATAGCCTATTAGTTCATTTTTTAATGGAAATGCAGCTTCATTTGGTTTTGTTTTCATTTAAACTCCTCATTTAAAAGCACATCTATTAACATATCTTTAGCAACGTCATACTCAACATTACATTCTCTTGCAATCATAAGTATTACCCATTGCAACGTTATTTTTTTAACAGTAGGGTTATGATTAAAAGGTTTTTGTACTTCTTGTTTTGGCAAGTTGTTAAAAATATTGTTAGCGTTGATTAATTCAGTAGCCGTTCTCTCTACTTCTTCATCAAACAATCGCTTTTTTTCAATTTCTGCTTTTTTATTATCTTCAATTTGTTTTTCTCTCCTAAGTTCAAATAATTCGTTAAAATCTATAGCATCTTGCCAGTCTAATAGGTATTGTTTAGCTTGCTCAATTTTCAATAAAGCCAGTTCTTCAGCTTCTTTTATGCGTTCTTGTTCTTCTTCCCATTCAGTTAATGGTTTACGATGGAAAGCAGCCAGGTCACGTATGCCAGCTTCAAAATCACGTCGAAATGCAATGTCTTGGTTTACCACTTTTTTTGCATCAGCAGCCATTCTTTTGCTTTCATTAACGGCTGGAGATATGCAGCGTATAATGTTAGCTGCATGAGATTTACACGCATCACGACCGGCTTTAGTGCTTATGTCAAAAGTAGCGAATGCGGCCTGACTGGCTATTTTTTCGACTAATTTTGATGGTTCTTTGTGATATGTTGCAACTTCACTAACATCAATTGTTATTGCCGGTGCTTTAATATCGCTAATCATCACATTTTGCGGTATTAATTCGCCCGTTTCTGGATCTACTTGTAAGTTTACTGATTTCATTTTATCCTGCCTTTTTTAATGATTCTCGCTTTTTATTAGCAATTTCCCTTAGTTCACCATGAAAATCTTCTGGTATTTCTTTCCATGTAGATATTACATCACTAATAGTTTTTGATGATTCTATTGATTTTATAAACCCATTTACTTTATCCTCTCTTTTTAAAGGCTCAGATGAATCAATAGCATCATGTTCAACTATCTCCATTGCCGTAATCCAAAGATAACGGCGTTCATAAGTTTCAACTGCACCAAGATTTTGTATATCATGGCACGCTTTTAGGCTTGCCGTTGCCATTGGTGATGTAATTATTATTTGTCCGTCACCTTCAAATTCGCTTATTGTTAAAGTTGCAATTTCTTGGCTATAAGAAACAATACCGCATAATCCAACGTCAGAAAATATTTTTTGTATCTCTGGCAAAAAATCTTGAAGTTCAAAATAGTTAAACTTACTAAATTCATTTCTGCCAGTTTTCTTTAATTCTTTGCCTTGTAGGATTATTCTTGCCGATTGTAGTTTTTCATGTATTTTCATGAATCCTCCATTCTTTCACAGTAATTATCTTGTGACTCAGCTTTATGATAAAGGCGTGAATATTCGTCAAAGTAAGCAAAGAAAAAACGATGTGTGCCTTCTTTAAAATCTTTTCTTGCTAAGTGAATTAGCAGTAAATCAAGTATTTTTTTCATGACAAATTATCCTTAGTACGCTTTTCTATGCCATCTATTGCACCACTCAACACTAAATTAATAAGAGCTTGCAATGATGTTCCTGTTTTTGCTGCAACAACTTTATAGCGTTGTAGTAGCGTAGAATCTACTAATGTATGCGTGGTTTTAATATTTTTCATCTATCCTCCTTAAATTACCAAGACCCAGACCAAGACCTAGACCCAGACCCAGACCTAGACCTAGACCAAGACCAAGACCCAGACCCAGACCTAGACCCAGACCTAGACCCAGACCTAGACCAAGACCCAGACCCAGACCTAACTTGTATTCTTCGTGTATTTATCATTTTACTATCCCGAAGCCTTCAATCATTGACTTCATTAAATAAAATTCATTTGGCAAAGCTTGTGCGTCTTTCCAGTTTTTTTCACTGAATGATCCGGTTTCATACACGATTTTTGGATTTTCCAGTTTTACATAATCAGTATTTACTCCTACTAATTTCCCTGTGTAAATATAAACAGCGCAAAAAAATGTTACTGTTTGACCTAACAGGCCATTAAGACCTTCATTTTCAACTTCGATTACTTGTACTGTTGGTGCTAATGTTTTCATTTATTTCTCTCCAATAAGTTTAAATTACGGCTTTATTGTAATTAATAAATTAATAAAGTCAAGTTTTATTTTTAGTGAATGACAATAAAGCATCGGCATGTATTATTGCATCCTCTTTTGTTCTGTGCGCTAGTCCCATTTTAAAAATTCTTTCATCTGCTTTATCATTTATAAATACATATTCATTATATTTATAAATATCAGTTAACGATGGAGCAAAATAACGCGCGTCATATTTAATTTCTGATATTTCCAACGGTTCAGGAACTTCAAAGCCATTGATGTTTATTGTTTTTTGTTTGCGCCTATACTGATTTTTTATGTTCCAGTCTGGGTGATTATTTTTTTGTTTCCATTTCGTGTCAAATAATGCCAGTTTAAATTCCCATCTTTCCCAAGGCTTATCAGTTACCATAGCATCTTGAGCGTAAAGCGCCATTAGTTCTGCATGTATATGTTTAGTCATGTTTGCTATCCCCTATAATTTTTCGTTGATATTCTTGCTCTGGATGCCAAAGCGGATGGTCTGTTAAGTCACGCCAGCGTCCAGACGGTTTTCTTACTCGCCATAATAACCAAGGATATTCAAAGTTTTGGCAGTCAATAGCGTAGTTTAGTATGTGGTCAGCGTGTATATGTTTAGGCATTTCATTTCTCCAATAATTTAAATTACGCTTGCAATTATCCATTATTTATGGATAATGTCAACCTATCTTTTAAACTAAAGTGGATTTTATATGAAAACACAAGACGCAATTAACTACTTCTCAGATAAACGCGGGAAAGGCGGAATTAAGCGATTAGCCGATGCCTTAGGAATATGGCCGCAAGCGGTTTACCAATGGGGTGATGATGTCCCTGAGCTGCAAGCTTTCAGGCTGGAAATTTTAACAAAAGGGGAGTTAAAAAAATGAAAGTAAATCATTGTAAAGACTGCAAGCACTGGCAATGCGATCAAGTAGGAGACAAAGATACCGGCATGGGTAAGTGTTTAATGCGTATGCGTCCTGGTGTGATTAAATGGCCTCGCCAAGATGCTTGCGAAAAATTGGAGGATAAAAATGAGAATTTATAGATTAACAAATGAACTTACACGGAAAGCTTTAATTAAAAACATAAACGAGTTGCAATTAGACGGCAGCATGGTTGTAGAGATTAAAAAATACGTCAAAAAGCGCACAAACCCACAAAACAGTTTAGCATGGGCCGGTATGCTTGCTGACTTCTCTCAGCAAGTTGAAATTGATGGACACAAGTTCTTACCTGAATCTTGGCATGAAATTCTAAAAAAGCAATTTTTGCCGGAATCATTTGCCCAGGAATTAACACTACAAGGCTATAAAAAATGGGAAGAATTACCGGATGGAAGCATGAAACTTGTCGGCTCTACAACTAAGCTGACAACCAAAGGCTTTTCAGAATACATGGAGGCTTGTTATGCTTATGGATCACAGGAGTTTGGTGTTAGATTCAGTACAAGCAGATTATGAACCCAACAAGGTTCGAGAAAAAGTATGGAACAGAAGAAGAATTGATGTTTTTATGCAAGAAAATTATTGAGGATTAAAGAAAATGAAAAATTTATTTGCCCCTAATGACATTGTAATCCATAAAAATGGGTCAGAATATAAAATTATTGGTAGATGCACGATAGAATCAAATTTGACTGATAGCTATGCGTATAGAGACAAACATGGTCAAATGTGGATACGTCCAGTATCAGAAATGGAAGATGGTAGATTTATCTTAAAATCTGATTTTAAATAAACCGGATCGGCGTATAAAATAATAGAGGATGAAATAAAATGAAAAATAGAGATGGTTCAATGCCAAATGATCACTGGGAAACACCAAATTATATTTATGACCCTTTAAATAAAGAATTTAATTTCGACTTTGACCCATGTCCGATCCATTCTACTTTTGATGGATTATCTGTTGAATGGGGGATTAGAAACTTTGTTAACCCGCCATACAACAGGCATGATAAGCCTAAATTCATACAAAAAGCGTATGATGAATGGACGACTGGTAAAACATCAGTTTTATTAATACCAGCAGCTACAGGAACATCACAATTTCATGAACTTATTCTACCAAATGCTGAGATCCGTTTTGTTAGGGGAAGAATAGCTTTTAAAGGTGTAAATACAAAAGGGGAGTATACTGAAACAGGAAAGGGAAAGCACGATTCAATGATTTGTATTTTTCACGGTTGGTTATAGAATAAATAAACCGGATCGGCGTATAATCGACCCGGTTCTTTAACTAGAGACTGTTAGCGCAGTCAATTGAGGTGTAACATGAGGTAATCAACAGGATGTATTTAAACTTACGGTACTTATATATCAAACAGTGCTTATAAAATACTTTTCTTTTTTTCTGAAGCCGCCCCAGTAAAACTGACGCGGCTTCGAATGCTCTTTCTACAGCATGGTAGATGTAATCAACAGGATGTATTTAAACTTACAGTACTTATATATCAAACAGTGCTTATAAAATACATAAGCACTATAACAAACATTTTAATAAGGTGCAATAAATATTATGAATGATAATGAATATTTAGAAAAAGAACAAAAATCAATAAAAGCAATTAAAGAAATAGCAAAAATTTATGGTGATGAACTTTCTTTTATATGGCATTGGGGTGGTTATAAAGGTGGCGACGGAGTCTTATCAATACTAACAAAATATATGATAGAGCATGGATTCATAAATGAAGATAAAAGTAATTCAAACACACCAAAGAAAGCAAAGATTAAAAAGAAAATAAGCGCACGAACCAGGCTCAATGTATTAATGAATGATGGTTATCAATGTGTTAAATGCGGATCAAATAAAGATTTAACAATCGATCATATAATGCCCGAATCACTTGGTGGTAGTAAAGAAGAAGAAAATTTACAAACACTGTGCAGGATTTGTAATTCAAAAAAAGGAGTAAAGATATTATGAATCTTAATACATTATTTGATAGGCCGATAGCTTTTCATCGTTGCTTTGTAACAATAACAGGGTCAGTAACGGCTGCTTTGATGTTATCACAAGCTTTTTATTGGAGTAAAAGAACATCATTGCCAGATGGATGGTTTTATAAGTCCCAAGCTGAATGGCACGAAGAAACAGGATTAACAAGGAGAGAGCAGGAAACGGCAAGAAAGGTATTAAGGAATTTAGGAATTTTTTCAGAGAAATTAATAGGAATACCGGCAACATTGCATTACAAAATTAACCAGGATGTTTTATCAGATTTATTGAAAAATTTACCAGAAAAAGAACAAAAAACACAATCAAACATAGATGCAATCAAGTATGGCGCAAACGTACAAACTGGAATGGCGCAAACGAGCATACTTGATGACACAAAACGTACAAACTGGAATGGCGCAAACGAGCATACTATTACAGAGAATACAAACAGAGATTACACAGAGACTACTACAGATATA
>Ga0265297_10005982_pt1 | contig 18040 bp, 8 predicted proteins | sample Munlanlwell13791_FD_192502 | JGI IMG/M metagenome (GOLD analysis project Ga0265297, IMG submission 192502) | Leachate microbial communities from a municipal landfill in Southern Ontario, Canada - Leachate well 137-91 | ecosystem: Engineered > Solid waste > Landfill > Unclassified | place...
GGCTTCATGGTGGACCGGACGGCGGCACATTCAGGCTCGTGCAGCGCGCGCATCGGCGAGGCCACATTACCGAGCGTGACGCTCCCGCTGAACCGGCCCCTGGCCGCAGCCACGCGGCCGCGCACCGCGCCGGCGGGCATCGAGTGCCGGCCGTTCCACATCCGTCCTGGCCAGCGTTACACGCTCAGCGCATGGATCAAAGCCGCCGAACCGGGCACGCGCGTGACGCTGCGGTTCTTCGAATGGGCCGACGAAGGCGGTGACTCGCCCGGCAACCGCAACGAGCGCAAGGCCACGGTGAACGCAACGACCACGTGGGCGCGGTATCAAGTCAGTGGCACCGCGATGCCGGCGATGTGGGAGGATTACGTCGCGCGGATTGTGCCGAGCGGGACGATATGGCTCGATGACGTGCAGATTGAGGAAGGCGATGCGAGCGATTACCAACCGGCGCATCGGGTCGAAATCGGGGCCGAGACGCCGACACGATGGTGTCGCGTTGGAGAGAACGTCGAGGTGACGGCGCATGCCACAGGCGACACGATGCTGCGTTACACGCTGGAGGATCTCTGGTCGCGGCCAGTGACAACGCTTTCACGACCGGCAAAAGCTGGCGTCCCGGATCGGACGACTTTTCGGCCAAAAACACCGGGCATGTATCGTGTGCGCGTGCAGGCTGACGATTCGCCGGTGACTGGCGAAGTGTGGTTCGGCGTGTTCCCGAAACGCGACCGGAAACTGCGGACCCATTCGATGTTCGGCACCCATGTGACCGCGACCACGCCGGAGCCGACCAACACGCTGCTCGCGTCGGAAGCGATGGGCGCGCGCTGGGTGCGGTTGCACGACTTCGGCGACTTTTGCCATTGGCGCGTTGTTGAGCCGGACAAAGGGCAATGGGTGTGGCGTGACGCAGAGATCAACGAACTGCGGAAACGCGGTTTTGCAATCATGGCGAACCTCGGCCATCCGCCGCTTTGGGCAGGGCGGCCACATCCGAAAGATCAGGACCACGGCAGTTGGACGAGCGCGCCGCCTCGCGATGTTGCCGAGTGGGAAGACTACGTGTTCCGCACGGTCGAGCACTTCCGGGATCGCATTCGCCACTGGGAAGTGTGGAACGAGCCGTATGGGCGGGGTTTCTTCGCCGGCACGCCGGAAGAATACGCGGAACTATTGAAGGTCGCTTATCGCGCCATCAAACGCGCCGATCCGCAGGCGGTGGTTATTGGCGGGTGTTTCTCGTCATACGCGGCTGAGTGGACGCGGCGTGTGCTGGCGCAAGACGCGCTCAACTTCATGGATGCCCTTTCCTATCACGTTTATTGGAGCCCGGCGGTGACAGAGCCGAAGGCGCCGGGCGAACCGGCGTTCATCGAGCAGGAAGTGCGTCACTTCGTGGAACAGATGCAGGTGCACGGCAAGCCGAAGCCAATCTACATGACCGAGGGCGGTCTTCGTTGCCCGCCGTTTGCATCGTGGCTGCCGCAGGAGGGTTTCAGTCGCGGCGCGCCTTTTGGCTCGAGAGCCGGCGCTACCAGGAACCTGACCGGTGCGGATGCCGCGTGCGGCCTGGTGCGAGGCATGGTGCAGATGCTTTCCTCCGGCGTGGTCAACATCTGTTACTATTACACAGGCGGTGTGCGTGGCGCGTTGCCGTGGTTCTCGACGATGGCCAATGGCTATTATGTTCTGATGGATTACGACGGCCGGCCGAAGCCGACGATGATGGCTTACAGCGCGTTGGAACAGCAACTCGACGGGGCCAAGTCTGCCGGCAAGCGCGAACAGAACGGCCTGACGGTTCACCTCTTTTCCAAAGGTCGCGGCTCTGTCGCAGTGGTCTGGAGCGAACAATCGCGAGTGTTGACGGCCAAAGGCACGAGTGTACTCGACCTGATGGGCAATCCGGACTCAACTCGCACTCTGAAACCGGGCGAGCCGGTTTATGTGATTTCACCTCGGCTCACGCCGGATCAGTTGTTCGAGACGTTGGGCAAATGACGTGACGAGGCTGGGAATGTTGCGGGCCGGTGCGGTTGAACAGGGTTCACCGCGATGACCGCACGACCTTGTCCGGTTTCTGTGAGATGCGCAGGTTATCGAGGTAGAACGCCGTATCGGTCGCAGCGGTGCTGCTGAAACCGAGCCAGTGGACTTCGTGGAAGTTGCTGCCGGAAATCGGCAGGTCGCTGAAAACCTGCGGCACACCGCCGCGCGGCGTCAGCGTGAGCTTGAATGTGCGCGGGGCGTTCTTACCGAGGGCCGCCTCGATCTCGACGTGAAACCATGTGCCAGCCGGCATCCGTGCCAATGTCTTGCCGCCCACGATGACCCCGCCGCTGCCGCTGAAGCTGACGCTGGGGCCGATGTTGTGCGGATACACCGTACTGTCGCGCCACTCGGTGCCGAACTGTGCTTCCGGCGCGAGCCATACATCAAAGCTCTCGCGCACGATGCCGCTAGTCATGTGAGGCTGGTAATAAAAATGCGGCTGCCACGTGGGCTTGAGCGTCTTCGAGTCGGTGATCTTTAGGCTGTGTTTGCCATTGGCGGCGCGCTCGTCGCTGACACGGATGGAAGCGCCGTTTGCCTCGCCGTCCACGCGCGCATTGGTTGGCGGCAAACCCATGGCAGTCTTCTCGAAGTCGTCATTCACCGCCAGCGGTTTCGGCGCGGGTGGCGGCGGTGGCAACGGATGGACACGGCAGCGGGCGTGGCGCGCTTCGTTAACCCACGCGGGATCGCCATAGAGGCCCACGCGGCTCGTGTCTATCGGTTGGAAGCCAAGCGCGAGAGCGGGAGATTTGGGTTTGAGGTGGAAATCCCGGCGCGCGGCGTTGGCGAATTGGGGGTCGGCAATGAGCGAGTGGCGGTCGAGGCCAAGCGTCTGCCACTCCACAAACGCGTGCCGGTAGAAACGGAGTTGATCGGCGCCGCCGGTGTGCCAATAGAGGTTCTCGTCCCAGTCACCCGGAGGTTCCTTCGCTGCAAGCCGCTCGTTCAGCGAACGCTCGCCGTGCGGGATGAGCAGCGTGCCCTGCGTCAGGAAGACGATGTTATTGCGCAGTGTGCTCGGCCGTTTCTCCGAGTAAGGCCAGAGTGCCTGGTTGGCCGAGAATGCGAAAATGTTGTTGCGGATAAGATGGGCGTGGCCGCCGTTGTTGAACATGAGGCCGCCGCTGAGCGTGTTGAAAACGACGTTGCTTTCGATGAGGTAGTCACCGGTCCGGCCGTCGAGGTAAACACCCCAACCGAGCGCGGGCTGCTCGTAGGGCCACAAGTCATGAAGGACGTTGTTACGAATGACGCTGCCGGGCGAAACACCGAGTGTGTAGATGAGACCCGCGTCGCTGAGGGTGCCGTGGACGCAATCGTGAATATGGTTAAACTCGATGACGTTGTGATGAGTGCGGTTGGTTTCGAGACCCCAGCTCCAGCCGATGCTCATGCCACTGTAAAGCAGGTCGTGAATGTCGTTGTGCGAAATCCGATTGTGGCTGCTCTGCGCCACCCAGACGCCAACGCCCGCCGCATAAACCCGGCCGCCGTCAAAAATGTGATTGTTATCCACAAGTGTGCGGCTTGATTCGGCCGTGTCGGTCTTCGCCATGCGATCCTCGCCAACGCGCACCCCGCCCGCGCCGAGGTCGTGAAGACGGTTCTGCTGAATGCGGCAGTCTTTGCAGCCGCGCCGGAACCAGACGCCATAGGTGCCGACGTGCGCCGCCTCGCAACGCTCGAACACGCAGTTGAGCGCCCCGTCGGCCATCACCGCTGCAGGCACCTCGACCGCCGCCTGCGTGCTGCTATTGCCCTTCGGGTTCAGGACCCAATCGCTGTGATGAAAGGCCAGCCCTTGCAGCGTGACGCGCTCGACGAATCGACCTTCGTCAGCATTGCCGGCGAGCCGGACCAGCTCGGTGAGCCGGGGCGCAACCACCTCGGTCTTGCCGAGCCGCTCGCCGGGCATGGGCCAGTAGCTGAGCACGCCGGTTTCGCGGTTCAGATACCACTCGCCGGGCTGGTCGAGCAGTTCGAGCGCGTTCTCAACATAATAACGCTGATTCTTCTCCCAGTAACCGATGCACCACCATTCCTTCAACGGCGCGGCGAACGTGACGACGTTCGAGACGGTGTTCACGGATTTCAGCGGATGGATCGAGGTTTCCCACGAGTGCATGAGCACGACGTTCACGTCACCGAGCCGCGCCCACGGCTGGAGGTCGCCCGGCTTGAAGACAAACTTGTCGCGGGCGATTTCCTTGCCGTGCGCGTCACGAGGTCCCGGCAGTTGCGAAGCGATGCGGTGGTAGCCGGTGTTCGGTGAACGCGCCCGCTGGCGGCGCTGGCCGTTGACGAAAAGCTGCCGGAAATACCATTGCCCGGCTTTCACTTCAGGAATCTCCGCCTCCCACAGCTTGCCGTTCCGGTGAAACCCGGTCACGACGCGCCCGCCGCTGAAGACGGGCTTCTCTTTCTGATATGCCGCGAACGTCACACCCGAATCCCGCGGCTCCAACACAAAGGACGCGTCGAGACGGTAGACGCCGCCACGGACATGGACGGTAATGGAATTTCTGTTCTCTGTTCTCTGATCTCTGATCTTGCGGGTGGCATCGCGCGCGCCGGTGAGCGTCGCAAGGGGCCCGTCGGTGCGGTCGGCGTTTGGCGCAGACAGCCGGCCCGACCACGTGTCGTTGCCGGTGGTGGCGACATAGAGATCGAGCGGCTTGGCGGATTCGGAAGCAAGAGTTGCCGCCGTGAGGAATATCATCCATCCCACGACGCCGAGGATTCTGGCGCAGTTGGTTCGCATGCTCAATTCAACCCAAAGCCGCGCGGCTCGCGATGATCGAGTTCCGCCCGGCGGTTATTCTTCCACTCGCAGCACGAACGCCTTGGCCGCGCTCATCTCATGGCCTTCAATGCTTGCGATGGCGGCCTGGATGCCTTTCTCCTTCGCAAGGTGGGTCACGATCGAGATTGTCGCGGGACGCTTGCCGGAATCGTCGCTCTGGTGCTGGATCATCGAGCGGATGGAGACGCCCTGGTCGGCAAGCGCGTGGCCGATGGTGGCCATCGCACCCGGCCGGTCGGCCATCGTGAAACGGATATAGTAATGGGTCTCCAGCGCGTCCATCGGCTTGATGGCCTTCGCGCCGGGCTGGACACGGAGGCGGCCGTCGCGCCAGCGGCTGAAGCGGCTTTCGTCCGCCGCCAGCGCCATCAGGTCGCTGATGACAGCGGAACTGGTGGCATCCGCGCCTGCGCCGCGGCCGTAATACATGGTCGTGCCGATGGGCCGGCCATCCACGAGGACGCCGTTGAAGACGCCGTTGACCTTGCCGAGCGGCGAGTCGAGCGGGATGAGCGTCGGATGCACGCGCACCTCGGCAGCCGCGCCGGCGGCGGCGCGCTTGGCGATGCCGAGCAGTTTGATCGTGTAGCCCATCTCGTGTGCGGCCTGGATGTCGGCCGGTTCGAGCTGCGTGATGCCTTGTGTGAAAACGTCCTTAAAGCGGATGTCCATGCCGAATGCCAGCGAGGCAAGAATGGCAATCTTGTGCGCGGTATCGTAGCCCTCGATATCGTAGGTCGGGTCCGGCTCGGCGTAACCGTGGGACTTGGCCTCGTCGAGCGCCTGCGAGAACGGCATCTCCCGCTCGCCCATGCGGGTGAGGATGTAATTGCAGGTGCCGTTGAGGATGCCCTGGACGCTCGTCAGTTCGTTGGCGCAAAGGCCCTGCTGCAGCGCGCGGATGATCGGGATGCCGCCGCCCACGCTGGCCTCGAAAAGCAATCCGACGTTCTTCTCTTCCGCCAGCGCCATCAGTTCCGGCCCGTGGACGGCCAGCAACGCCTTGTTGGCGGTGACGACGTGCTTGCCGGCGCGCAACGCGCGTTCAACGAACGTGCGCGCCGGTTCCAGACCGCCGACGAGTTCGATCACGGCTTCGATTTCCGGGTCGTTGATAAGGGTCATGGCGTCGCCGACGATCTGCTCCGGCCGATACGGCGCGTTGCGTTTCGTGACGGTGTCCTTGTCGGCAATCGTCTTGAGGACGATCGGACGCGGCAGGCGCGAACGGATGAGTTCGGCGCGCTCGGCCAGCGTGCGCACGACGCCGCTGCCGATGTTGCCGAAACCGATGAGGCCGATGACCAATGGTTTGCTCATGACGCCACCCTTTCTACCCTCCGCGCGGCGGTTGTCCACTAAATCTTCGCGGCTCTTCTGACGATCACTTCAACGGCGTGGGGCCGTCCCAAAACCGCAAAAGAAAACCGCTAAAGAAACCCTTGCGTTCGGGGGCGGAGTGGCCTATAAACCGCGCTCCTTTTTCCGCAGCCCGTGGTCGGGCGGCGAGAGCGGCAGACGCCGCGGCTGGAGCCAGAAGGAATTGAACAATCAAAGATAGAAAGTCGTATCACCGCCTCTCAGGCACGCCCGTTGCGGCGCGTGGTCGTCCCCCCGTATGCCAACTGACAAGGAAAAATCCAAGTCCAACCATCCCATGCACGAGCTGTTCGCGAAGACCGCCCAGGCCTTCACCGAAGGCAGCGTCGTCAAGGGTCGTATCATCGAAATCCGTCCCGACGCCGTCGTCGTGGACATCGGTTACAAGAGCGAAGGTAACATCCCCGTACACGAATTTATTGATCCCGCGGCCGTTCACGTTGGCGACGAGATCGAAGTGCTGCTGGAAAAGCTCGAAAACGAAGAAGGCACCGTTGTGCTTTCGTACGAAAAGGCCGAAGCCAAGAAGAACTGGGACCGCATTATTGTCATTTGCAACGAAGGCGGCACGGTCTCTGGCAAGGTCAAGGCTGTCGTCAAGGGCGGCATGATCGTGAACATCGGCGTCGAGGCATTCCTGCCGGCATCGCAGGTGGACGTCATCCCGCCGAGGAACATCCAGGAATTTGTCGGCCAGACCATCGAGTGCAAGGTCGTCAAGATCAACCAGGACCGGCACAACATCGTCCTGTCCCGCCGCGAGTTGATCGAGCAGCAGCGCAACGAAAAGCGCAAGAAGCTCTTCGCCGAGCTGCAACCCGGCATGGTTGTCCACGGCGTGGTCAAGAACATCACCGATTTTGGCGCGTTCATCGACCTGGACGGTCTGGACGGCTTGCTCCACATCACCGACATGAGCTGGGGCCGCATCAATCACCCCAACGAGGTTTGCAAAGTCGGCGACATGCTGGAAGTGGTCGTCCTCGACGTGAACCGCGAAAAGGAGCGCGTGTCGCTCGGCTTGAAGCAGCGCTCGCCTGATCCGTGGGACAGCATCGAGAACAAGTATCCGGTCGGCATGAAGGTCAAGGGCAAGGTGGTCAACATCGTGCCTTACGGCGCGTTCGTGGAACTGGAAGAAGGCGTCGAGGGTCTTGTCCACGTCAGCGAACTCTCCTGGACCAAGCGCATCGCGCGGCCCAGCGACGTGCTGGCCGTGGGCGACGTTGTCGAGGCGGTCGTTCTTCAGATCGCGCGCGACGACAAGAAAATCTCCCTCGGCATCCGCCAACTCGAACCGAACCCGTGGAGCAAGGTCGCCGAGAAATACACGACCGGCACCCACGTCAGCGGTGTGGTCCGCAACCTCACCAGCTATGGCGCGTTCGTGGAGATCGAGGAAGGCATTGACGGCATGGTCCACGTCAGCGACATGAGCTGGACGCGGAAGATCAACCACCCCAGCGAGCTGCTCAAGAAGGGCGACAAAGTGGACGCAGTCGTCCTCGAAGTGGACGGCGCGCAACAGCGCATTTCGCTCGGCCTCAAACAGCTCGGCGAAGACCCGTGGAAGCAGATCGCGCAGAAATACAAGGTCGGCGACATCGTCGAGGGCAAGGTCACCAAGCTCGCCAGCTTCGGCGCGTTCATCCAGTTGCAGGATGACATTGACGGTCTGGTCCACATCAGCCAGGTCAGTGAAGAGCACGTCGAGAAGATCAAGAACGTGCTCAAGGTCGGCGACAATGTCCGCGCCCGTGTCATCAAGATCGATGGCTCCGAGCGCCGCATCGGCCTCTCCATCAAGGCGGCCAACTACAACGCCGAGCAGCTTGAAGCGGCTCGTGAGGAGTTCGACAAGCTCAAGCCTGGCGAAGACATGGTCGGTCTCGGCGAGGCGTTCGAGGAAGCCGAGAAGAAGCAGGTGGAAGACAAGAAGGACGAAGGCAAGAAGTAGCCGTCCTCCAAACGACAGATTGCGAAAGGCTCCGGTGGCAACACCGGAGCCTTTCGTGTTTTAGGGCGCGCTGGCTGCCAACACACACTGGCAACGCGGACGCCAGCCTCCATGTGGGCCGCGACAAATGACACGCCGCCGGGAGAAAAACTTTGACAGGTCTTGGACGATGGCTATACTGCGCCGAAATTGAGAGGTTATTATGGCTGAGACTCCTTCGGCGGGCGACGCAGTCAAACAAGAAAAGAAAGACACGGTGCGCATCACATTGCCACCTCGGCCGGTGCCGCCATCGGCTGCCGGTGCGGCTGCTGGGCCATCCGCCACGGGAGGAACGCCAAAGCTTGGCGCCACGGTAGCAGCCATGCCGGTCGTGCCGAAGAAAGAGACATCGCGGCTGAAGAAAACCACAGGCAGTGTTCCCGGCGCCACCAAACCGGCCGCGCCTGTTGTTCCGCCGCCCACCATCCGCGCCCAACCCATCGGACAGGTTCCGTCCACCGTCACAGCCGCGGCGGCTCCTACCGCGACCACAGCTTCACCGGTGGCCCAGCCTGCGTCGTCGTCCTCTGCCACGTCTGTGTCAAAGCCCACGGTCAAGTTGCAGACGGCGGATATTCCCAAGATTCCTTCGCCGCCTCTCGCGCCCGGTTCGGCTGTCTCGGCGCCTGCTCCAGTCCAGATGATAGCGGGTGGACCGACGCTGGTGGACTTGATATTGAGCATCTTGGTGGTGCTCGTTTCCGGCATAGCGGTCTGGTCTTTGCTGAAGGCGCACTTGGGTTAAACCGCGAAGCTCCGTGCAGGCATTCCCCGGCGGGACGTCGTCGTTCAAAGGATTTTGATTTATGGCAAGCTCCAACATCGTTCAAATCACCGCTGCCAATTTCGATGCCGAGGTGCTGAAATCCCCCCTGCCGGTGCTCGTGGATTTCTGGGCTCCGTGGTGCGGCCCCTGCAAGATGATCGCCCCGGTGCTCGATCAACTGGCCGTCGAGTTCGACGGCAAGGCCAGGATCGCCAAGTGCAACGTGGACGACGCCAACGAACTGGCTGCGCAGTATCGCGTCACGAGCATCCCGGCTTTGATCATGTTCAAAGGCGGCCAGGTTGTCGCGCAGGCCGCGGGCGCGAAGCCGAAGAAAGAACTCCAGAAGTTGATCAGCGAAAACCTTTGATTGCCCCGCACGACGGCGCTTGTCGCTCCGTGCTTCACAGGAGGATTTGCCGTGCGCTACGCCATCTGTAACGAAACCTTCGCGCCAGCCGAGAAGATGCCGTGGGAACCCTGGCCTTTCGAGAAACAGTGCCGCTGCGCCGCGCAGCTCGGCTACCACGCGTTGGAACTCGCGCCGTTCACCTTCAGCCACGACGTCCGCACAATCTCCGCCGACGAGCGCAAGAAGCTCCGCGACGCCGCCGCTGCCGCCGGTGTCAAAATCATTGGCCTGCACTGGCTGCTTGCGTTCACGAAAGGTTTCCATCTCACCTCGCCCGACCGCGCCGTGCGCGAAGCCACCGCCCACTACGGCGAGGCGCTCGTTGATTTCTGCGCCGACCTCGGCGGTGATGTGCTGGTGTGGGGTTCACCCAAGCAGCGCGACTTGCAGGCGGGCGTGGAGATCGAGCAGGGCATGGAGTTCGCCGCCGGAGTCTTCCGCGCCATCATGCCGCGGGCCGCGGCGCGCGGGGTGACGATTGCCATCGAGCCGCTGGGCCGCCCGGACACCAACTTCATCAATACCGCCAAGCACGGCCGCCGGCTCGTCAGCATGGTGAACTGCCCGAACTTCGCGCTGCACCTCGACGTGAAGGCCATGTGCGACGAAGGCCGGCCGATCCCCGACATCATCCGCGAATCGCGCGGCGTCGTACGGCACTTCCACGCCAACGACCCGAACCGGCGCGGCCCCAACACCAGCGGCCTCGACCACAAACCGTTTGTCGCCGCGCTGCACGAGATCGGCTACGACGGATACGTCTCCGTGGAAGTTTTCAAATACGACCCCGACCCCGAAACCATCGCGCGCCAGGCCATCGAGTATCTGAAGAAGGTTTACGTCTGAACCGAAGCGATCCGGCGGTCTCGGCGCGGCGGGGCTTGATTTTTTTGCATCCACTTTCCGCCGGTTCCCGGTAGACTCCGCGGCCATGTTCATCAAACTGAAGTGCCTTGGGATCGCAGCGGCAGTTCTTGCAACAACCGTCTTCGCCAGCGAATGGCCGTGCTGGCGCGGACCACAACTCGACGGCGTTTCAGACGAGACGAACATCCCCACCCGCTGGAGCAGTGGCACCAACGGCACACAGAACATCGCGTGGAAAGTCGCGATTCCCGGCACGGGGCACTCCTCGCCGATCATCTGGGGCGACCGCGTTTTCGTGACGACCTACGTCCCCGACGGGGACAAGCGCATGCTGCTCTGCCTCGACCGGCGCAGCGGCAAGACACTCTGGGAGCGGACCGTGCTGACCTCGCCGCCAGAGAAGATGAACCGGCTCAACAGCTACGCCAGCGGCACGCCCGCCACCGACGGCCAGCGCGTCTGGGTCGCATTCCTGCAAAAGCCGAACATCGTCATCGCCTGCTATGACATGGAGGGCAAGGAACTCTGGCGCAAATCGCCCGGCACGTTCGCCTCCAAGCACGGGTTTTGCAGCTCGCCGGTGCTTTACAAAGACCTCGTCATCCTCAACTGCGACCAGGACGACGTGGCATGGATCGTGGCGTATGAGAAGAACACGGGCGTCGAGCGTTGGCGCACGGATCGCCCGAATCGCACGCGTTCCTACTGCACGCCGATCATCGTCGAGGCCGCCGGCAAAACGCAGATGGTCCTCAGCGGCAGCGTGTGTGTTGCCAGCTACGATCCCGCCACCGGCAAACAACACTGGCTCATGGACGGCCCCACCGAACAGTTCGTCGCCAGCCCGGTTTTCGCCGAAGGCGTCTTCTTCATCAGCGGCGGTTTCCCGGAGCGACATTTCGTCGGCATCCGGCCGGATGGCACGGGCAACATCACCCAGACGCACATCGCCTGGCGCCACAAGCTGGATGCGAAAGTGGTTTCCTACGTGCCGTCGCCGATCGTATGCGGGCCGTATTTCTTCATCGTGTCCGACATGGGCCACGCGAGCTGCCTTGAGGCCAAGACCGGCAAGATACTCTGGACGGAAAAACTCGGCCGCCATCACTGGCCGTCGCCGGTCCGCGCCGGCAATCTGCTTTACTTTCTCGACGACGACAGCAATATCCATGTCATCAAGGCCGGGCCGAAATTTGAGCAAATCGCCGTCAACCCGCTCGGCGAGGAGAAGGAATCCTGCTACGCCTCCCCCTCCATCAGCCGCGGCCAAATCTTCATTCGCACGCTCACCAACCTCTACTGCATCGGGAAGTGAGCGCGGGCGGCATACGAGCCCTGTCCGCCGTCTCACGACGGCGGCTACACACAGCCACGGCCTGCGATTTCGGGCTTCGCCATGCCCCGGCTCAACGCGGCGAAGCGACGACCACCCGGAACCCGTAGCTGGAATTCGAGACGCCAGGACCGAAGGAATTTCGACAGGCGCAGCGTGCCAGGGCGGGCATGAGGCCGTGGAACGAGCCACCCCGCAACACGCGCGACGCGCCGGCTTTCCAACACTCCTCATGCGCTCCCGTCGCATCATAGTTGTCCAAACACCACTCCTGCACGTTGCCGGCCATGTCCGCCAAACCAAAACCATTCCGCCCGCGCGCGCCATAATGATCCGCCGGCGACGTAAACGGAAAACCGTCCGCCGTCCCGTTCCAGTTCAACCGTCCCTCACCTTCCTCCTTCGATTCGCCCCACCAGAACTTCGTCTGCGTGCCAGCACGGCACGCATACTCCCACTCCGCTTCCGTCGGCAAGCGCACCACCATGCCTGATGGCAGCCGCCCCGCCTTCCGCTCGCGCTCCGTCAGCCACTCGCAGAACACCACCGCATCGTTCCAACTCACGCAGCACACCGGATGGTTGTCTTCCGGCGCCGCGCCAAAGTTCGGGTCCCGCCAACTTTTCCCCTCCATGTCTGTAAAGGTCTTGGCCACCCGGTCGTAGCAACAGGCATTGCCTTTTTTCTCCGCTTCGCTTGCGTGGCCCGTGACCGCCACGAACTGTTTCCACTGGCCCACGGTCACCTCCGTTCGCCCCATCCAGAAACCCTGCTTGATCGCCGCCTTCCGCGGCGTTTCGCCCTCGCGCTTTATGTATTCCGCTTTCCCGCCGTTGGCCACCGCCCACGCCTGCTCCTCCTTCGTGCTGCCGAGCATGAACTCGCCCGGCGGGATGCCCATCAGGTCCATCGTGACACCTTTGTCGACATCAAGCGTGAAGACCTCGCCGACTTTTGGATTCGCCGTCAGCGCGTTGGCCCGCGTTTCCACCGGAGCCAGGATGCCGTCTTCCTTCGGCGCGGTCGCTGATGGAGTTGTAGGTGTCGAAGTTTCGCCGCCGGTCACATCTGCGCCCACCGCCACCCGAAAGCCGTTGTCGTTACGCGGGGAGTATGGGCCGCCGCGGCTGCGGTGGGCGCTGCGAGTGAAGGCAAAGCCGAAGCAGCATCCACCGCCCCGCAACACCCGTTGGAGGGGATTGCCTTTATAGCATTCTTCATGCGCTTGCTTGTCATCGTATTCGTCCAAGCACCACTCATAAACATTGCCCAGCATGTCCGCCAAGCCGAGCTTGTTTCGTCCTCGCTCACCGTAACTGTCCACCGGCGCGACAAACTCAAACCCGTCGCCTTTCCCTGCTCCGTTCAACCGCCCTTTGTTATCCTTCTCCGATTCACCCCACCAGAACTTGGTCTGCGTCCCTGCACGGCACGCATACTCCCACTCCGCTTCCGTCGGCAGCCGCACCACATGGCCCGCCGCCAAGCGCCCCGCCTTCCGCTCGCGCTCCGTCAGCCACTCGCAGAATGCCACTGCGTCGTTCCAACTCACGCAGCACACCGGATGATTCGCCTGCGGCGGCTCGCCAAATCCCGGGTCGCGCCAACTCAATCCCTTTGCACGGCCCAACGTCTGCGTGTCTACATAGCCCAATCTCTCCGCGTCCGTCTGATAACCCGTCGCCGTCACAAACTCTTTCCATTGGCCGACCGTCACCTCCGTCCGCCCCATCCAGAAGCCCTCCTTGATCCTCGTCTTGCGCGGCGCTTCACCCTCGGGCTTCACGAATTCTTCATACATCCCTTTAGTCATCGCCCACGCCTGCTCCTCCTTCGTGCTGCCGAGCAGGAACTCGCCCGGCGGGATATACACCATCTCCGCGCCGATCGAGTTGGTGAAGACGTTGCCGAGTTGTTTCAGCGCGGCGGCAGCTGCGGGCGCACTCGTTGCAGCGGAAGCCCCGTCCAGATTCAAGACTTCGATCCGGGAGACACGCGCGCCCGTTTCGTTGTATTTGTAAAGGAGAGCAACCTCACCTTCCCGGTTGTAAGTGGAGTCGCGGAAAGTCCCAACAAGCTGACCGTTGACCTTGATGCTGAATTCATCTCCGACAGCGCGGAACTCAAGGGTCATCTCCTGATTAGGATCAACATTTGCGGGTAGTGGCCATCTGCTTAGTTCTCTGTTATTCGGTGGCGAGTCTTCTGACTGTCCGGGATTCTTCGCTTCCAAACGATTAAAACCTACAGATGTTCTCGATACCAAAGCTTGGTATGCCCCTCGATTCTCCGCCCGGCGCAGGGTAAGTCCTGCATATGTATGTGTTTGATCGGGCAGGGTAAAGCTTGTCCGTGCGGCCCCATCGCGCAAGAAACACGCCAAGCCCGTCGTGGCGCCAGGCTTTGTCCTCACCCAAATACCGCCATCATCCTTGAAGTTGTTGGGAATCTTTCCGCTTTGCCGTTGCTCCGCCATCCAGTCCTGCCAGTGTTCGTCAAAAGAAGCACTCGCTGCCACTGGTTCCTCTGCTGCCGCAGCTTGGTGCGCGGTGGCGTCAGCTCTTTCCTTGCCAGGGCAGCCAAGGGGCACCGATCCCGCCTTGACCTTCTTCCAAAACTCCGCCACGGGCAGGCCGTTGATATTTTTCAGCGTTTTGATGGAACGCAGGATGGCCGCGTCGCGCTTGGGGTCAAAGTCGCAGCGAACACTCATCAGGCCCGCGTTCCTCAACGACGAGAGATCAGCCGCCTTGGTTTTGAAACACGTGAGGTATTTGACCTGCATCTTCGACAGCGGGGAAAGATCGCTGACGGATGTGGAGCTAAAGTCCAGACGTTCCATCCGTTTTCCTTCCAACGGAGACAAATCGGTTAGCTCCGGGTTGGCACTGCAATTCAAGTCGCTAAGCGGCACAAGTCTGAGCGGCGAGAGATCCTTCAAACGCGTTGCATAACAATCGAGCTTCTTCAGCGGCATCCCTTCCAAAGGCGTGTAATTACCGACTTCAGTATTTGAGCACTGGAGACGCTCCAACGACATGCCGCGCAGTGGCGACAGATCGGACAGCCGCGCACGCTGACCGGAGACGGTGCGGCCGGAACAAGTGAGACTCCGGAGACGCTTCAAAGCCCTCAGGGGTGAGATATCGACGATGCTGGAGTCGCTGATTGACAACTCGACCACCTGTCCATTCTCGACCGCGTGCGTCTCCTGCCCATCGAAGCCGGGGTTGAGTTGCTTCAGCTTTTCCATCACCTGTCGGACCTGATTCTCCGGGCTGCACCTGGCTACCTCGGCGATGAACGCTTCGTCCACGGGACGGGCGGCGGAGTGTTGGAGTGATGGAGTATTGGAGTCTTGGGAAGAAGGTTTGCTCCATGGCGACCACAACAGCAGGCCAATGAGCAGCACGAGAACGCCCGCGCCCGCGCCGCCGTAGAGCATCATGCGCTGACGGCGACGATGGGTTGTTGAAGGACTGGCCGCCGCGCGCAGCGTTGGGAACTGCGTCGGCATGTCGGCAAGGTTGACCTGGAAGATGCGCTCCGTGCGCGTGAGGTTCTTCAGCGAACGCTCGCCCAGATCGCCCAGGCTCACGCCCTCGGCCAGATGGTCGCGCACGAGTTGCTCGGTGGCGTTGGAGAGCAGGATCTGGCCGCCGTGACCCGCCGCCAGCACGCGCGCCACGCGGTTGACGGTCGGCCCGAAGTAGTCGCCGCCGCGCTCCTCCGCCGCGCCGGTGTGCAGCGCCATGCGCACGCGCAACGGCCCCGTCGCGCCCCACGGCTCAGCCACCAGCGCGCGTTGCCCCGCCAACGCCGCCGCCATCGCGTTCGGCGCGGAGGCGAACGCCACGCAGAAGGCGTCGCCGACGGTCTTGAAGACAAAGCCGCCATGCGATTCCATCGTCCGGCGCAGGAGTTGGTTGTGCCGCTCCAGCGCGATCGGCATCGCCTGCGGGTGTTTCTCCCAAAGCTGCGTGCTGCCCTCGATGTCCGTGAACAGGAACGTGATGGTGCCCGACGGTGGCGCAGCGGCGGCCGTCTGTGCCGCCGTGAGTTTCTCATGCACGGCGGTCAGTTCGGCGATCAATTCCTCGTAGCTGGCGTGGCGCTCGCGCGGGTTCTTCTTCAGCATCTTGCCCACCAGCAACGCCAGCGGCATCGGACATGTCGGCCACACCTTGAAGATCGCCGGCGGCGGCGCGTTGACGTGGAGGTTCATCACCGCCATCGGTTCGTCGCCCTCGTAAGGCAGTCTGCCCGTCAGCATGTGGTAGAGCGTGCAGCCGAGGCTGTAGATGTCGGCGCGGAAGTCTATATCCTTTTTCGCGCTGGCTTGTTCGGGGCTGATGTAATGAGGCGACCCCATCATCATGCCCGTGGCGGTCATGCCGGCGGTGGACTGGCCGACGTTCTTGGCCAAGCCGAGGTCGCCCACCTTCACTTCGCCGGTTTTGGAAACGAAGACGTTGTCGGGCTTGATGTCGCGATGGATGAGGCGGGATTTGTTCCAGGCATACTGGAGAGCTTGGGCGACATAAACGGCGATGGCGGTGGCCTCGCGGGGGTCAAGCCGGCCGTGGCTCTCGATGCGGTTCCGAAGAGTTTCGCCTTCGACGAATTCCATCGCCATGTAGTGGCTGCCGTCGCTTTGGCCTGCGGCAAAGACCAGCACAAGATTGGGATGATTGAGGCTGGCCGCGAGAGTGGCTTCGCGCTTGAAGCGGGCGACAAAGTCGGCGTCGGCGGCCAGATGCGGCGCGAGGATCTTGAGTGCGACGAGGCGGTTCAGGTTGGGCTGGCGGGCCTTATAGACAGCGCCGAAGCCGCCCTCGCCGAGTTTGGCGAGGATTTCGTAGCCCGCGAATGTCTGCCCTGAAAGTTCCGCCATAACCTCCTTGGGTGAACCGTGACGAGTGTAACAAGCCGCGACGACAGGTCAAGCGCCCCGGGCGGACCATGCGATTGCGGAGCGTTGAAACCGTGACGACGAGAGTCTAGTCTGTTGATGTATGGACAAGGCGAAAGTTGCGGAAATCCTTGATGAGATCGGGACGCTGCTGGAGTTGAAGGGCGAAAACCCGTTCAAATCCCGCGCCTATCACAACGCGTCGCGGCTGATTGACGGCCTGCAACAGAATCTCGGCGAACTCATCGAGACCGGCAAGCTCGGCGAGCTGAAAGGCATCGGCGAGGCGCTGACGCAAAAGATCACCGAGCTGTGGAAGACGGACCGGCTCGGTTACTACGAGGAACTGAAGGCGTCACTGCCGGACGGGCTGATGGAGATGATCGCCATTCCCGGCTTCGGTCCGAAGCGGGCGCAGGTCGTTTACAAGAAGCTGAAGGTGGACTCGGTGGAAAAACTGGAGGCGGCATGCAAGGACGGGCGCGTCGCCGCGCTCGAAGGCTTCGGCGAGAAATCGCAGGAGAAAATCCTCCAAGGCATCGAGCAACTGCGGCGCTTCGCGGGGCGGCACCATTACCACACAGCGTTCGCTGTGGCGCAACCGATCCTTGAAGCGTTGCGCGCGCACCCGGCCACGATCCGCTGCGGGGCGGCCGGCAGCCTTCGGCGCTGCCGCGAGACGATCGGCGATCTCGACTTTCTGGTCAGCGCGAAAGAGAAGGATGCGCCTGCTTTGATGGAGATGTTTGTGCAGCTGCCGGGTGTCACCTCAGTAAGCGCCAAGGGCGACACCAAGTCATCGGTCGTGCTCGACGGCGAAATCCAGGCGGACCTGCGCGTGGTCAGCGACATGCAGTTCCCGTTCGCGCTGAATTACTTCACCGGCTCGAAGGAGCACAATATCGCCCTCCGCGGCCGCGCGCTCCAGCGCGGGCTGTCGCTGAATGAATACGGTTTCAGCAAGGCCGGCAAGGAAAAGGACGCGGCCGGTGCGCGCGACGGCGGCAGCGTCGTCAAGTGCCGCACCGAGGAGGATATCTACAAGGCGCTAGAACTCGATTACATCCCACCGGAGTTGCGGGAGGACAATGGCGAGATCGAGGCGGCGGAAAAGGGCGAACTTCCGGAACTGATCGAGAAGGAGAACCTGCGCGGCGCGCTGCACAATCATTCGACCTGGACCGACGGCCGCGAAACGATCGAGACGATGGCGGAGGCGGCGCTGGAGCTTGGGTTGGATTATTTCGGCACCGCCGACCACAGCAAGAGCGAGTTTCAGGCGCGCGGCCTGAAAGATGAACAGATTCCCGAATACATCGCCGACGTCCGCAAGACGAACGAGAAGTTCAAGAAGCACGGCTTCCGCGTGTTCGCCGGGATCGAGGCGGACATCCTGGAGGATGGCTCGCTGGACTACAGTGACGATATCCTGGCGCAGTTCGATTACGTTGTCGCCGCCGTGCATCGCCGTTTCTCCCAGGACGAGAAAAGCATGACGGCCCGCATCGTG